>Ga0082335_1003919_pt1 | contig 23451 bp, 20 predicted proteins | sample Subgrocontami58m_FD_72375 | JGI IMG/M metagenome (GOLD analysis project Ga0082335, IMG submission 72375) | Subsurface groundwater microbial communities from S. Glens Falls, New York, USA - GMW37 contaminated, 5.8 m (SPADES assembly) (version 2) ...
GCTGAATAGGGTATGGTATATGTTCTAATACATGCCACATTGTAAGGACATCAAAGAAACCAGATGGAAAATTTGCATCCTTGAGGTCACCACAAAAAATATCCAAATGATTCCCTTCCTTAGCATATAGGACTGCATTGCGGGAGGTCTCCACCCCAAAAACATCCCATCCTTTCTCTTTAAGATGGACTAAAAACGAACCATCTCCGCAGCCAATATCTAATATCTTCCTGCTTTTCTCGCCATATAGGGAAGTAACCCGTGAGAAAGAGTTTTGTGCAAAGCATGGTTTCTTAAATCCAAATATACGATATATACGGATTCTGTTAAAGAATTTTATAAGGTTACCTTCTATGCCCCTGAGAGGCCTTTTCATCGCAGAATAATATTCATCATACAGATTTTTTAATTCCTCATCCGATGGCCTTAAATTTATATAGACCAGCCCACAACTGCTGCATTTAACAAATGGGTAGAACTGCTTACTCACCCCCGAGGGGTCATTTAACCTATACAGTAGATTATAATCCTCACTTGAACAAATGCACTTGACCTTTTCCAAATATAGACGCCTTTCTTTTTTCTGTATTCAGTATCTTCAATGACGTGGAATGATACGAAAGATAAATAATGCCCAATACTTTAATACAGTCCCTATCATCTGCATCCCTAAAAGGAATGCCTTCAACTTATTCCCTGTAACAGAAGACCTGCCTACCCTCTTCTTATAATTTATAGGTATCTCAACAAATTTGATATTATTCACTATGACAAGCAGCATTAATTCAAGCCCAAAGTGAGAACCTCCTACAGTGAACTGCCCACGGAACTTATCAAGGGCTGACCTTTTCAGTAACTTCATTGTGCACCCAACGTCTGATAGGAATGTCGTGTAAAATAGAAACTCTACCATCTTGGCAACGCAATAATTGCCTACTTTTAAAAACCACCCCATATTCGCCCCTGCCCAGATAAATTCACGGCTTGTCCTCGTGCCAAATACAATCTCACAGTCATCAGAATAGGCAAGAAGTTTTATGACATCATTACCGCTAAATGTCCCATCAGGCTCTGAGATGATAATTATATCGCCACTTACTTCATCAAGACCCCTCCTTATAGCATAGCCATACCCCTGTCTGGTCTCGTATAACAACCTGGCATTTGTCTTTTTGACCTCTTCATCTGTCCCCTCTGCCGCATTATTATTTACAACGATGACCTCATCCACCAGTCCTGATGAATAAAAATCCTCTATGGATTTATATATTGAGTCCTTCTCGTTATAAGTTGGGAATACAAGGGAAACCTTTTGTCCCTTCCACATCTTTTACTCCTTTACTCTACCAAGAATCAAAAAAGTTGGGCAGATTACTTCAAACGTCCCGCTTATCTGGTAATCTTTGCTTAATCTTATTCCTAATATATCCGGCATCCCTCCAAACTTCTTTATAATTTTAAATTTTCCAGTTGAAACCAATTTCTGAGCATATGGCCCATAAGGAAATGATTTTCGGTGAATGGTGAAAAAATCCCACTCATAAGGTGAGACTATGTAATAATCCATATTTACATATGGTGACTTCTCTAAATCTCCCCCATAGATTATACTGAATTTCTGGGGATTTATAGAGGGCATCCTGTATATCACAGGGTATTGAGACATGCCTATCATAGAACCTTTCGGGATATTCTCATCTATCCAGCAGGATACCTCGGTCCGGGTGTTACTACTCAAAGCCATGACCCTGACAAAACTAAAGGTATAACAGAAGCCAGTTAGAATGGCAATGGTTAGAATGCCAGTCCCGCAGATTTTGCCAATCCTCTTCATTCGACTATTTACCATATCCCACTCCCATCCTGCGCAATATCGAGCTGCCAGCACACTGACTATAGGAAGGCTTGAGATAATATACTCAGTAGACCTCACCCTCATAGAGAAGAGACATGCTACAGATGGCGTAATGCTGGCGAGAAATAGGAATTTCAGGTTATCTTTTTCAATAACGGCTCTGATAATTCCATACAACAACATAAGAAATATAAGCGGGGAAACAGCATATTTAAAAGAAACCATTGAATGAAAAAATGCCGCATCTAATATATTGTGAAATAGATTCTGTCTTGCAACAAGGTCGCCAAGCCATCTGGTGTCATGAAAGAACCTCTGCCAGTCAAGTATGATATAAGGAGAGGTAATTATGAAGGAAATAACAGTAAAGAGGAAGGCATAGAATATATCTCTTAATCGTGAGGTCTTCCGCAAGATGTGAGCAGTGATAACTACCAGAAAGGAAAGGAGCATAGGATATTTAGAGCCGATAGACAATCCTGTAGCAATCCCTGCCAGAATATACCATTTCATCCTCCCTGTCCTATATATGTAAATGGAAAATAGAAGGCTTAAGGTAGCCCAGAATGTCATGGGGACATCTGGTTTGATAAAATGAGAGACGAGAACGAAGATAGGTATTATTGTTATAATGGCACTCCCAACCAGACCTACCTTCGCTCCGTATAATGTCTTACCTATAATATAGACTAAGAATACAATTCCTACCCCCATCATGGCAATTACAATCCTGCCTCCTATATATACCCTTGCCATTTCTTCAGGGTGTAACATGTAGTAGACTATGTCTCTTTTCACCGTTACAAAATTGAAGAGTTTTCCAATAGTTATGCCACTCGCAACCTGATAGAAGAAGAATGGAGGATAGATGAATGTTCTTGGGTTAAAGTCTAATCTGGCAGGGTTCATGTGGCTTATCGTCTTTATGATATACTGTTCATCGGGATGATACGTCCTCAATATGTCAAAATAAGGAGAAAGTTCTGGCAGTAACCCTCTTGAGTTCTCATCTAAGAATTCAGAACGTTCCCATGTTCCTCCTTTAACCATTTCTTCTATCAGGTCTTTTTTCTTTAATAATCCTTCATAACCTCCAAAGCCGAGTTCCATCCTTTCCTTACTTGGTAGTCCAAACCATATACCATAGGTATTAAGGAATGACGAGACTGTCAGGATAGTTATAAGAATACTTAAATGTATCCATCTATTTTTTATGCCTCTCATTTTCCTCCAAGTTCTTCATACAGACTCTCATAATTCCTTAACATTTCATTGCGTGAGAATTTTTTCCTTACAACTTCCTGAGCCGCTTTCCCTAACCTATTTATCTTATCGGGTTCTTTCAGTAACTCATATATCGCTTGAGCAAGAGAGCATACATCTTTTGGTGGGACTAATATCCCTGTTATTCCATCCTCAATCAATTCTTCAGTCCCGCCTATCCGTGTGGCAACTATTCCCTTGCCAGATGCCATAGCCTCTAAGACTGCTAAAGGCAACCCCTCTTCAAGTGATGGCAAGACAAATAGGTTTAATATGGACAGTATCTCCGGGACGTCATTTCTATATCCGGTGAATATGACCTTATCCTTTAAACCCATCGCATCTCTTAAACCCATTAATTTCTCTTCCTCATGCCCATCACCTACTATCAATAACTTTACATTTGGCAGGTGATTTGAGACCTGTACCATTGCCTTTATAAGATATTCATGGCCTTTTTCTTGACGAAGCCTGCCTATAGCACCTATTACGATATCATCTTTTGTTAAACCTAATTCTTTTTTCTTCCGAACCTTATCAATATTTATATTATAATCTGCAGGTTCTATGCCACTATAGAGCCGGATTATCTTATAGGATGGTATTCTATCCCTCGCTATTAACATCTTACCCACACTGTCAGACACTACCACAATCCTATTGCAGAACCTGGATGTTATCTTATTAGATAAATTAGCAAACCTTCCCCTCTCAAGGTCTAAGCATTCCTCAGAAGAGATTATAACAGGAACGCCACTGAGTTTGCCTATGAGCCTTCCGAGTAAATTGGCATGGAATAGGTAGGTATGTAGGATATCAACCCTTGATTTTTTGATTATACTGTAAAGCCTTTTGATTGCCATGATATCAAATTTACTCTTCATCCCTACACAATACGCCTCTACATTTAGACGGGTAAGTTCATCTATCAGACTTCCGCCAGCCATCAATGCCACCACTATATTCTCAAATCTTTCCTTATTTAGACTGGTTGCTAAAAAGATGATATTCCTCTCTGTCCCTCCAATGCGCGAATCTGTAGTCAGGTGTAATATACGTATTTTCATGTTAAGTTTATCTTTTCCGCTATCCTCTTGCCACTTAAGATGGCATCGTCTGTATCGTAATATTCCCATTCTGCAAACCTGCCGACTGAATATATATCATGCTTCTCTAAGAAGCCAAAGACATCCTTGAGGCCTGCCTTATAATCTATATCAGGGACGATATAGGCATATTTTATGTCCACAACATCCTCTGCTAATATCTTATCATCCTTACCAATGTAATTTGATAGAGTCAGGTCTTTGATAACTCTTTCAACGGCCCCTTCCTTATCAATCCTTTTATAAGGTGAATATGAAATCTCACAGGTTATGGAACTTGTGCCTTCAGGGCATAGATAAGGGGAGATATTACTCTGGATAAAATTTCTATGAAAGATAAATTCCTCCTCAGGATAGTATATCCAGTGTTTGTCAGTGATGCCAGGGCGATTGAATCCTAAATTGACACATAATAGAGAAACGAACCTCAAGTTATCAGATACCTTAACCAAATCTGGCGGAGCCGTATCAATAATCCTGATGAGTTCTGGCAGAGGCATAGTAGAGATTATCTTACCATATCCCATCCTCTCTCTGCCATTAATTGTTACAGTCTTGTCCTTTAAAGAGATACCTGTCACTTCTGCCTTGAGCCGCGGTGATATACCAAATGCCTCTGGCAATGCTTTGCACCCCCCCCTTAGAGGATAGCCAAATCTTGCATGATAGTTAGGAGACTGCCCCCCCAGGGGATTTAATGCGCCTTCCAACATCTCTTCTATACCTGGCTCTGGTATTCGGGAACTTACCCATTCATAGCCCATCTCTTCAAGAGGGACTGTCCAGAGTTTCTTGTTATACGGGAGCATGAAATGTTTTGCTATTCCTTCGCCGAATTTTGAATAGACCCACTCCTTAAAATTGGATGATTTTGAACCATCCGGATTCTTATAATGGGCATTAATTGCACCGATAAGGCATTCCTTTATTACATCCGCAGGCAAACCGAATGTATTGGCTTGGAATGGATACCGGGTATATCTACCTTTGGAATATACCCATGACTCTCTATCCTGAAAAAGGAGGTTATCGCCCAATAATTTCCTGATTAAATCCATCACATATTTATCCTTAATAGAAAATATATGGCCTGCATAGTCAAATATAAACCCGTCAATTCTTCTTGAACGGAGTAGACCCCCTACCTCTTTCTCTTTTTCAAATATTATATGCTCTGATTTAAGATGATAGGCTGTGCTTAAGCCGCTAGGGCCAGCACCTATAATTATTATTTTGTTCATATCTTATTATCTATAAACATCCTGTGCCACAATTCAAAATTGAGCAAAAGCCACAGCTTTGGGCCATGGTCAGAGATTCCTTTTATGTGTTCATCTATAATGGACCTGATATATTCTATCTTAAAATATCCACGCCCTCTTGCTGGAGCACCAAGGAGATTACTTTTAAGATAATCCTTCAATTCATTCTGAAACCATTTACTTATAGGTACGCCAAAGCCCATCTTCTTTCTCGAAAGTATCTCATCTGGCAGAAATCCTTTCAATGCCTCTTTCAGGATATATTTTGTAGTCCAGCCTTTTAATTTCAATCCTGAGGGGATAGAGGCAGAAAACTCCATAAATTTGTGGTCTAAGAATGGGGAACGTGCCTCAAGTGAATTTGCCATAGTTGCTATGTCCATCTTTACGAGCAGGTCATTTGGAAGGTAGGTAACAATATCCACGTATAAGAATCTGTCAAGCGGGTCCCCATTTGCCCTATCATACGCATTAAACAGGATATTTAAAGGGTCTATCCCTTCCGTTTGCCTCTTCAACTCATCTGAATAAAGTAATCCCCTGCTATAATTATTAAAGAATGTGACCCAGGAGGCATATCTTTCTTTTGGATTAATGGGCAATGCGGCAAGAAATCTCTTGAGTCTTGCCTCTAACCTCTTTCCTCCCATTGGCTCTCTTAGATACCCTGCAAGCCCTGACAGCCCATGCCTTATAACAGGCGGCATCTTATCAAAATATTCTCCGAGCCTTGTGGCAATGTATCTTTCATACCCGGCAAACGATTCATCGCCTCCATCCCCATTTAACGCAACTGTAACATGCCTGCGCGTCTGGTTTGCAACATAATATGTAGGCAGACACGAGGCATCTCCAAACGGCTCATTATAATGCCATATCAATTTTGGAAGCAATTCAATCGCATTGGACCTTACTACAAATTCATGGTGGTCTGTATGGAAATGTCTTGCTGCAATTCTTGCAAACGGAAGTTCGTCATACCCTGCCTCTTCAAACCCGATAGAGAATGTCTTCACAGGCTCACTCATGAGTTGTGACATCATGCCAACTACAGCACTTGAGTCTATGCCGCCGCTTAAGAATGCACCGAGCGGGACATCACTGATAAGCCGTATCTTAGTAGCCTCTTTCAGGTGGCTCAATATCCCTTCACAATACTCATTCTTACTGTATTTAAGTTTTTTGCTAAAATCCAGGTCCCAGTATCTTTCAATAGTAGATTTGCCATCTTCCCACACAAGGTAATGGGCAGGAGGCAGTTTCTTAATCCCATGAAACATCGTCCATGGATAAGGGACATATTGAAATGTCAGATAATAATGGAGTGCCTCAGTATCAACCTGTCTTGGGACATTGCCAGCCTTAATGATAGATTTTATCTCAGAGGCGAATATAAACCTGCCCTTGTCCTCCATATAACATAAAGGTTTCTTACCAACCCTATCCCTTGCCAGGAATAGCCTCTTCCTCCTTTCATCCCATATCGCAAAGGCAAACATGCCCCGCAGTTCATTTAAACATTCTGTGCCACGTTCTTCATATAGATGTATGATTACCTCAGTATCCGTATTGGTATAAAACCTATGGCCCTTATCCTCAAGTCCCTTTTTCAAGTCCTGAAAATTATAAATCTCCCCATTGAATACAATCCAGATAGTCTTATCCTCATTATGCATAGGCTGGTGGCCGCCTCCTAAGTCTATAATTGATAGCCTCCTGTGGCCAAGTCCTATCCTGTAGCCCATGTCCTCACTACCCCATCCTAAATAGACCCCTTCATCATCAGGACCCCTGAAACTCACCTCATCGCACATCCCTTTGATAACGGACTCATTTAAGGGGTAATCAGAATCAAAATTTATTATCCCGCATATCCCGCACATGGATTATCCACAAACCTCTTGATATACCTGTAGGGTCTCTTCTGCCATCCGCAGATTGGTAAATTCCTTTACCCTCTTAAATCCCCTGTCAATTAAAGACTGCCGAAACTGGGAATCACTCAAACAGAGCGCCAATTTATCAGCAATCTCTTCAGGATTATGAGGGTCAACTAAAATACCTGCATCCCCTATTATCTCTGGACCACTGGAATTATTTGCCCCTACCACCGGAGTCCCACAAGCCATCGCCTCCAGATAAGGGAAACCAAACCCTTCATAGAAGGATACCATTACAAATAGTTCTGCGGCATTATAAAAACCAACCAAATCCTCTTCATTTTGATACCCAACAAAGTGAATCTGTTCTCTATCCTTAGCTAACGTAGTTATGTCTTCAACCTTAAGATAATGGCTTCCAATGTCCTGCCTGGTCTTTCCTACTATTACTAAGTGATGAGGAAGATGGTATTTAGAGATAAGTAGATTATAAGCCTGAATAAGCCCAGGCAGATTTTTACGGACTTGGAAAGAACCCACAAATAAAATAAACTTGTCAGGAAGATTAAACTTTTCCCGTATAGTCTGAACTTCTCCATGGCTAATAGGTCTGAAGATAGGGTCTATCCCACAATGAATCGGTTTTACTTTTTCCTCTGGAATCTTCAAATACTGCATTATATCTCGTTTAGAACTATGACTGTCCGTTATGATAGCATCTGTCTTATTCTTAATTAGATGAAAGAGAAATCTGAAATAACCCAACATAATAGGTGATGCCATTTTAAACTCAGGATATAAGACAGAGCCAATATCATGAAGTGTAACTATTGTTTTTCTCTTTTTATTAATCCAAATAGAACTAGCAGGAAAATGCATCACACCCACTCCATCACGAATCGCTGCCTGAACCAACGAGAAGTTAACCCATACTTGAGAATGAAAATGCATTGGAACGAGACGATATATAAAATTTCTGGCTGATGTAAATCTTCTAATCGGGTGGTTGGTATATAGCAGATATTCATTGTCTTTATCAATTTTCTCCAAACCTTTAATTAACTGGCGCAAATATCTTTCAAACCCACCCTGGTTTTGTTCTAATATCCTGACTTCAATACCTATTCGCATCTTTCATCCAACGCATTATACACAGCCAGGGTCTCCTGGGCTGTCTTTTTCCAAGAAAACTGTGCAGCCTGTTTCAGCCCTTTTTCTATCATCTCTTCTCTTAGATTTACATCCACTAATACCTTATACATAGCATTAGCAATCTCTTCTACGCTTTTTGGGTCAACTAATATAGCCGCATCACCTGCCACCTCTGGTAAAGACGAAATATTTGAAGTAATTACTGGTGTCCCACAACTCATGGCTTCCAATACTGGAATACCAAATCCTTCATAAAAAGAGGGATAAACAAATAAATCGGCACAGTTATAGAAAAGAACAAGGTCTTCATTAGGTACATATCCAGTAAAAATTACCTTATCTTCTATCCTTAGATTCTTAACTTCTTCAAATATACCTGTATATAGCCACCCTTTTTTCCCAACGATAACTAAGTGGTCGTTTAATTCGGGAACTTTCTTTATTAACCTGGAATAAGCCTTAAGTAAATTAATGATATTCTTCCTTGGTTCAAGAGTTCCTACATACAAGATGTATTTATCTAAGTTATACCTATCCTTAAACCTCTCAATACTTTTAAATTCAGTCACGCGCTTATAAGATTCACCTGCAGCTAAAGGTATGACTACTACCTTGTCCTCTGGAACACAAAGTAATCTGATTATATCCCTTTTTGAATTATGTGAGATAGTTATAATCTTATTGGCTCTTTTAGTCACCAATTTTGCTTGTAAATAAGCCTCTCTCGTGACAAATGTAGTATGAAAAGTCTGGAATAAAACTGAACTAAGGTCAAAAACAGTAACTACCAATCTTGCGCATCTAACCTTAGGGACAAAAGACCCTAAACAATGCACTATATCTACCTTACCGATAAAAGATTCAAGATTACAATTAAAGTAATTGAATAAAAGATTAACAAAACCAGCAGGAAATCTCTTTATATTTAAATTGAAGTTACTTTGAGAAGGGAATGACATGCTATTTAGTTTGGAATTGAAAGACCTAAAGAAAAATCCATAACCAGTATATTGGGTTACTTTATCAATCTCAGCCAAGTTATTAAGAAGATTAAATAGATAAGTCCCTGCGCCAACCTTCTCCTCGCCCATTAATCCCACATCAATTGCTATCTTCACTTTCTTTCCTTTTTACACCATATATTAGCTCATTTAACAACTAAACCTCGTCTATAACTTTTATTGTTAAGCCCCGTTTCAACCCACTTTTTCTGAGTTTTCTCATTATCCTTACGCTTCCTAAAAAATATGCTTAGCTCATACCTTGCTCTCTTTTCTTTCTCCCCTCCATCGCGCTCTCGTAAATATTTATAAGCCTCGGCAGATAAACGTCCATGGTGTATTTTTCCTGGACCCGCCTGTACCCCATGATGCCAAGGGCCTTGGCCTCGTCCTTGTCCCTGAGGACACGTTCGATCTTTTCCGCGAGGTCCTTTACGTTCCTGCATTCGGCAAGGTACCCGGTCTCACCGTCTACCAGCCAATCCGGTATGCCTCCGGTGCGGAATGCTACGACAGGCTTGGCGTTGGCCATGGCCTCTATGCCAACGAGGCAGAAAGACTCTATCCATACCGACGGCACCACAACCACATCCGCCATCGCGTAGTAGTCTCTGGTCTTATCATAGGACTGGACCCCCGGCACCTCGACCCTGCCGGCAAGATTTAGCTCTTTTATTTTTTCATGTATTTCGGACATGGCCGGCCCTCCGGTCACAAGATACAGTTTGAACGGTATCTTGAGCATGGCGACGGCCTTGAGGAGGTAATCAATGCCCTTTTCGAACGACGCCCTACCCACGAACAGGATGCTGTTCTCCCCGGGACGGTCGAACTCATCGCTACGCCTCATCACCTCGTCAAAGTCGAACGTCCTGGTGAAGTTGGGCAAAAACGCTATCTGCTCCTCCCTGTAGCCGTTCTGGAGCACGCACGCACGCATGGCTTCGCTCTCGACTATTATCTTGTCCACCTTCCTGTGAATCAGATATGAGGCGTACCTGGGTATAGCGCATCTCCCATCAAACGTGTACGCCAGCAGGTCAGGACATAAACAGCCCTCGGTGACACATTTGTATCCAAGTGGGTATGGGCATATCTCCTTGCTTTTACGCAGTATGCGCCAGTTATTGAAGCAGTAAAGTCTCGGGTCGTGTATGGAGCGTACTGTAGGAGCCATCCTGACAGCCTCGCCTATTGTGAACGGGTTCTGCAGGTTATGGATATGGATGACATCGGGCTTTTCCTCTGCAATAACGCTTCTAAGAGCCTTTTTGGACCTTGCGCCCCTGACCAGATATTCCAGAAAGTTCCCGAAAGGATGGATATTGAGGTCGTGAACGATGTACTCCTTCCTGTTCCCGGTGGCCTTGTTCTCAGGGTAGTCATGCGTTGCTATCACATTCTCGACGTCTTTCTTCTCAAGTACGTCGAGGGTGTCGAAGAGCAGCTTTTCAACGCCGCCTATGGGGTGGTAATGATCGCAAAGATGCAAGACTTTCATTCTCTTCCCCTCTTGTCCATATCGGTCAATTTAGGCCCCTGGGGGGTGAATTCCACATTTTTTCCTCCCCTTTTAAAATAAAGGAAAAAGCCGAAACCAATGGCAGCAATCCTGAAAGCCACGCTCGCAAGAACATAGACCACCAGCTTCGGCAGAGCTATTACCAACATGCCCAGTTTTTTACGAATGAGCTTTTTTACTTCCTTGTCTGACAGCGTCAGCATCCTCCCCCCGTCCTCTGCCTCCAGGTAAAAAACCTTGGGCCGCACGATGAGGAACAGGGCCAGCAGCAGCAACCGGGGCGTCTTCATATTGTAGAAGACGACGTTGTAGTTTCTCTTTCTGAAGAGGTTGAACATCTTGAGAATTTTTTTTATCCTTCCGACCGTGTAAGGTGTGTCCACGTAGACGTGCAGGTTGGTTATCTTTCTGGCCTCCTTGTTTTTGAAATAATCGTCGCTTCTCCATTGGAAGATGAAAACGTCCAACTCATACCCATCAAGGAGTTTCGCCAGATGGTCGGTGAACCTGGAGGCCGGTGAAAAGTCCACGTACAGTATCCTCTCGGGCTTCCTTTTATATTTCTTTTCATAATCATCGAGTATGTCGTAGAGCTTCTGGAACTTGGCGAGATAATAAGCCTTCTCCATATCATCTCTCGAGAACCCCGGCATCTCAAAGGGGATGGTAAGGCTCGCGGAGAAGTGTGAGGAGTCTTTGATGTCCATTAGCATCTTGCCTTCGCGCCGTATAACGTCGTAGACTTCGGTGAACGGGTATGGGTTGAGTATCCCATAGGTGAAATCATCAAGCCCGAGTTCCTGCTGGAATTTAATCGTCTTCTTGATACCCTCGAGGGAATCGCCCGGAAGCCCTATTATGAAGTACCCTACGGCCCTCATCCCGGCCGCCTTTATGCACTTGACCGCGTTCACTATAGCCTCAAGCGGCTCACCCTTCTTGATGCTGTCGAATACCGCCGGATCTCCAGACTCGACCCCGAGGGCTATGCTCGTGCACCCGGCCTTTTTCATGAGCTTTGCGAGCTCGAAATCCAGATTGTCGGCCCTAATCCCGTTGTGGCAGTACCAGCTCAGGTTGAGACCGCTCTCAATGAGAAGACGGCAGAACTTTTTGGCCCGATACATATTCAGGGTGAAATTGTCGTCCAGTATCTCGAACATGGTTATCCCGTACTTCTGCTTTACATACTTAAGCTCGGCGATAATGTTCTCCGGAGACCTTGCGCGCCACTTCTTGCTGCTCACCACACCCACACAGCAGTAGGTGCAGGGATACGGGCACCCCCTGCTCGTTATCATCGGGTACCGGAATTCCTTGAAGCTAAAATCCTCTATTACATCCATACTCGGGTACGGTATCGCATCTAGATCCTCTATGTACTCCCGGTTGGTGTCCACGACCTCGCCGCCTTTTCTGTATGCGATGCCGGCCACCTCCTCCACGGGACGTCCGTCCTGAAGCCTTTCCACGAAGTCAATGAAACTTTTTTCAGATTCGCCAAGAAAGCAGTACTCTATCTCTATGTTCTCAAGGAGCGTATCCTTGAATGCCAGCGTAATGTGCGCCCCGCCGGCCACGTGAACCGCGTTGCCGTAGCGCGTCTTTATGGCCTTTGAAAGCATTAAAGCCGCGTTAGCCGTGGAAGTCTTTAGCGAAAAGCCTATTATGTCCGGGGCGAATTTCCTCGCCTTTTCCGCGACCGCCTCCGGCGGTTCATTCGTCGCGTTCACGTCAAGTATAAGCACGTTGTGCTTACGGGCGATAAGGCTGCTCGCAAGATAACAGAGCCCAAGGTTCGTAGAGCCCTTCTGCCACCCCGGCGGGTTTATGAGAAGTATCTTCATGCTACTTACTCCTGTTTAACAACGACGCGAAGACGCCTTTTGCCCGGCTGCCGAGAGCCGCCGTGACTAGCGCCATTGTCTTGAGGGCGCCTCGCCTGGTATATTCGCTAAGATCGTGCCTGGGTCTGTAGCCGAGCACGCCCTTTGCGTCTGTGATGTCGAACTTGGATTTCGGGCTATCTGCGGCTATGTGGAAGACCCCGAAGCGTATGGTGTTGTTATCTATCGCAAGCTTATAAGCCTGGAGCACGTCTTCTATGTGGACTGCGCCGAGCCAGTGGGCCGCAAACGGATTGACCGGCGCCATGAGCTCGTGCTGCGGTACGACCATCGCCGTCCGCAAACATATGATGCTCATGCCGCGTCTCTCGGCGTAATACTCGCAAAGCCTCTCGGAGAGGTACTTGCTGTAGCCGTACATCCCGTCGCTCGGCTCGCAGCGGTCCGTCTCCTCTATGAGCTTCGGCGTGGGCCTGAAACCTACTGCGCATACCGAGCTCCCGTAGACGGCCTTCTTGACCCCGTTCCTCGCGGCGGCTTCCAGCACGTTGAATGTCCCAACAGTATTGGTCTGAAAATACTCCAGATCGCTTATGCCCGTGCCGTCGGTTGTGGCAGCCGCCAGGTGTACGATTGCGTCCACGCCCTTTGCGGCCCTCTCCAGGTCATCCAGGCACTTTATGTCCCCCTGGACAAACTCGTACCCCTCAACGGCGGTCCTGCCGAAGACCCTGAGCATGTAGTCCTGCCCGTAGGCCCTCAGGAAGGCCTTGCCGACGTAGCCGCTTGCTCCGGTGATAAGGATTGTTTTCATCAAAGGTTGATCTCTAAGAAACGTCTCTTTATATAGTTTACAATCCTGCGCCAGGAGTAAATTGTTATATCCGGCTTTATATAACTGATAAGCGCAGGATTCATTATGAGCATTCCGCTTAAGACCTTCCCCTCGCTCTTATAATCTACAACAGCCAATACATCAAAACCAAGCCTTCTTATCAAAGTAACCGGAGAATCGGTTCCCACAATGACCTTCCTTTTACCCGTAAAGTAGAAAAGAAGCAAATATAGGCAGCTCAGATATCCAAATAGCGTTCTATTTTCCTCCATTGCCTCTCCAGCGCCGGTAATCTGCTTGCTCTGTATAAGGTCGAGCAGCCTCTGTGCATCGTTCCTTAACTTCAATATCTGTTCCGACGAGAGGGACTCATTACGCATCATGGCTTCGTAGCCGCTGACCTTGCTTATATCATGGGAAACTATGTAATTCTTTTCTTGTGCCCATCTGTAAAGGTCTGTGCCGAGATATGGCGTGGCAACCGTGAACTGCGATATGTCAGAGTTCAGCTCTACCGCATATTTGATGGTCTCCAGAACGCTTCTGATATCGTCTCCGGGGAGACCTATTATGAAGAAACAAAATGTATGCATACCCAGTTCCCTGCATTTGCGTATTATATTTCTGGTATGTTCCTCGTCAAGCGGCTTTCTGCCCACGTTTTTGCATACTTTATCGCTCTTGCTTTCTATTCCCATATTGATGCCGATGCACCCGGCTTTGCTCATCAGCGCGATCAACTCCTCGTCCAAAGTGTCTATTCTCGTCTCGCACCTCCAAGAGACGGCACAACCCAGGTTAATCATTCCCCTGCAAATCTCTTCCACCCTCTTTCTGTCAAGGGTGAATTCGGCGTCGCGTATTACGATGTTCTTGACGCCAAACTCTTTTACAAGGTATTCGATTTCGGCGAGGACGTTCCCAGGGGATCTTTTCCTGTACTCCCTGCCTTGCGCGACAGGATAAGGGCAGTAGTTGCATCCAAAGGGACACCCCCTGCTTGTTTGCACAAAAAGCGTGGGACGAGCCGTAGGCATCAGATACCCTACCGTATATTCCATATACGGCAACATATCCCATGCAGGGAAAGGCAATTCGTCGAGATTCCCTATAAGGTCTCCTCTCCGGTTCTTGATTATCTCCCCTTTTTCCTTATACCAGACGCCCTGGGTGTTCATGAATCCGCTGGCGGCAATATCCCTTATGGCGTATTCCGGCTCTCCGAAAACAATGGCATCCACGTAAGGATTAGCCATGACATCGTCAGGGACGACACTTACGTGAGGGCCGAAAAAGACGATCGGGACATCCATCTCTTCCTTTATTTTCTTGGCCACCTCGGTATCCCATAAAAATGTTGGGGTTGAGGTTCTGACGCAGATAAGGCTTGTGTGGCATCCTCTTAACTTCGCAATAAGCCCTTCCAAAGAGAGGTCGCTGCCCAGACAATCAATGACGGCGGTTTCTATTTTGCTGCCGCGAAGCACGGCGGCTGCATATGGGATATCTATAGGCGGAACCTTCACGTCGCATTCGGGCGGATAGCACTGCCCGAAACCGCCCATCATTTCCTTGTTGGAAACCTTGCCCGGAGGGTTCGGCGGATTAATCAGTATAACCATGTTTCTCACCTTCCTGTGATATCTTCCTGTATTTCCATTCGCACGGTATTTTGACATATCCGCTGAAAGGCAGGAACTTTGCATCCCCCCCTACAACGAAATAATCGCTTTTGTCGCGCATGTCATAGATAATCTCCCCCGTCCCGTCATGAATCACCAGGGTAAGGAAGTATCTTCCATGCAGAAAAATTCCGCCGATGCGGTATTCAATTTCATAGCACCCTTCTTCAATGCTGTTCATAAAAGCCTCTTCGGCGAGGGAGTTAAACCCTCCCAAATAGATTCCGTCCTCGCTGTAAACTATGGCTCCGAATGACGGGATGTCTATTTTCGTCACGGAGATTACCGTGGCTTTAACAACAATGGGCTGCCCCATGGTAAAAACGTTTGTTTGCTTTCTCGCCGTATCGCACAATCTCACATCGGCGAAAAAGATTTTTTTTGGCGTTTTTCCATCGACCTCGCTGTGGTCCTCGGTTCTTCCACGCATCTTGCCAGCCATGTGTTCCGCCGTATCGGCAAAATATCTATCGATAGATTCGCCGGCCGTGCTGTCGTATTCGACAGCACCATGACTCAACAGGATAGCCCTGCTGCACAGTTTGTTCACGGCAATGATATCGTGTGAAACCAGCACAAGGGCTTTCCCCTCGCGTCTGAACTCCTCTATTTTTTTGATACACTTGTACTTAAAATCCATGTCTCCTACAGCCAACACCTCGTCGATAAGCAAGATATCGGACTCGCAGTGCGCCACGATAGAGAATCCGAGCCTGACCGTCATTCCCGAACTGTAGTGTTTCACCGGGAGGTCCATAAATTCCCCGATGTCCGCGAATTCGACAATCTCGTCAAACCTTTTGGCTATGTCTTTTTTTGTCATGCCGAGTATCGCGCCGTTGACGTATATGTTTTCCCTGCCCGTAAGCATTGGATGAAAACCTGCGCCGACTTCGATCAGTGCGCCGACCCGTCCGTTTATAGTTATCTTACCCCTGTCGGGCATGAATATGCCGTTGAGCAATTTTAAGAGCGTTGACTTACCGGAGCCGTTTTGTCCTATGATTCCGAGCGTCTCTCCTCGCTTGAGTTCGAAGGTTGCGTCTTTCACGGCCCAGAATTCGCCGTTGCGCAGTGCGCCGTCCTTCTGTTTGATTCCGAGAAAGCTTTTCGCAAGGTCGGTTGTGCCGTAGAGCATCGTATGCCTTAACGTCCGGCAGTACTTTTTCGACACGCCTTCAAGTCGTATGACGGTATCGTTATTCATATCCTTTCTGCTATCTTCGTCTGCGCCAGATAGAAAAGCCTCCACCCTGCGTAGAAGACTGCCGCAGACAAAAAAGAGGCCGAGACGAATTCATTAAAATATTCCGTATGCCCACTAATAAGAAAGTCTCTTGGCACGTTCACAAGATAATTGAAGGGATTCCATACGTTTGCGCTGGCGAGAAGACTGGCGCCCTTCAACGGATAGAGTATCGGGGTAACCAGCATGAGCGCCAAAAGCACTATATTCACGAGGTTGGCTATATCGCGCACGACTCCGGCAACCAAGGACATCACAAACCCTATGCCTGTCATAAGCAGGTAAAGAGGAACAAAGCATATAAGGCATATAACCAATCCGTCCAAGCTCGGGGTTATTCCGTACCATATGAACGCAAACCCTACAAGAACCATACGGATAAGAAACTCCACCAAACTCTGTCCGGTCGCCGCGAGGATAAGGGCGACCTTCGGGAAGTTTATCTTTACGACCATCACATCCGCTCCCACAAGGGCGTTCGTGGAGGCAACAAGCCCGACGCTGAAGAGATTCCACACGGTGATTCCGATAATGGCATAAAGCGGATACGGCACGCCGACATCCCCGATTATGAATATGCCGGAGCGGTTCATCGCCACAAACATCCCTATCGTAACAAGGGGCATAATCACAGCCCACACGACCCCCAGCGCGGACTGGCGGTATTTTGCGCTAAAATCCCTGAGAAACAGCCTCCAGACAAGCTCCCTGGCAGAGACAAGTTCGCGCCACATAAGCCGCGTTGTGCGGAATGGCCCGCCTATGCCCTCGACAACAGGACCGTTCGGCGTGTATGTAATCTTGGTATGTTTCATATTTCTCGTCGTTTTCCGCGTGCTTATTGGCGATTACGATGCATACAAGGCTGAGATTTTTCACATATTCCTGAAACAGCGCTTGCCAAAAATTCTTCTCTTTGCTTGATCATAATTTCAGAATTCCAGATTTCCGTAAAGTCTGTTTCCGCGTAACAGCTATATACGTAAGGATTACACAATCTTTGAAATGTTTTCCAAAAAGCTTTTCGCCATAGTATGAAGTTCCTTGACATTGTTCAACCTTTTAGTATATACTGCGGCCATTTCTTTCTCAGTAGGAGAGAATTTACTATCATGGTTATTGATAGACTCAATCGCTTTATCAACAGTCTCCATAGCACCATTTAACCTGTGCTGTAACCCCTCTTTCAGTCGGCTGAGCACCACCTTTAACACATCTAAGTCAGCCTCATAATAGTCCTTACGCGAGCCTTTTACCCAGACCTTTCTAACTGCACCCCATTTTTCTAATTCGCGAATATTAACGCTAACATTACCTTTGCTTATCTTTAAGGTCTCTACCATCTCATCTAAAGAAATGGGGCGTTCACTAAGATAAAGCAAGGCATAGAGCTGACCTGCTACCCTACTCAGACCCAGGCTGGCACTCAGTTGACCAATACTTTCTACAAAATTATCCCTGATTGAGGCTAACTCAGCATTGGTATTTTTTATTTTACTCTCTATTGCGTCAAGTGTTACCATAATCTCATCCAAATCTTACTTTTATAACGTTCTAAATATTCTAAACAAAGTATACACTAAAATTTACTGCTTGTCAAGGGGTTTCTGCGGGAGCGCGTGGTGAGCTCAACAGGGAACCCTTTTCTCTCCCTCTTCTGCCTCATTGATTAGCATCACAGGGATACCATCCTTTATAGGATATCTCTTTCCACACCCTGTGCATACTATCCTATCCCCTTCTTCCTTTACATCTGCCTTACAGGCAGGACATGCGAGTATATCCAAAAGTTCCTTATTTATCATATTCGTCTCACCCATCCTTTCCACCCTATACTACATATATTGGATTGGTAAATACCCATGGCATATTGTCAAGGTATGCCTCTACCCTGTAAATCCCTCTTTTATTTATGGCAATCTTAAGATGGTCACTTTTCTCTTCCCTGATAATCCCTCCATCCTTTATGATTCTTAAAAGAGATTTCTTAGGTGATGTTAAGGAGAGTTCTACCTTGTCTGCCAGTTCCATCTTGTCACCCATGATAAATTCATCATCATTACATCTTGCCTTAAATCTGAACCCGGTAGAATCACCTATCAGGTCATAGCCTATAAAGCAATGTCCCTTTCTCAATGCGTCGTATATACTATTTTTATCATTGTTCAATTCCTCTGTAAGGGTTTTGGCTAATATATGTGTCCGGACTGTCTTAAAAAGCCTTTTATAAGAAAATAACTGCAATATGCCAAATGGCATTATGTTCCTGGCATGGGCATCTATCACCCCTATTGCTACCACTTGCCTCTCACTCGTAACCTTATCCCACAGTCTAAGCACTGCCTGGGTTGGTCCTGTTATAGCCTTTTCAGGCTTAAAATAATAATATATGAGATTCGCCAATGATACAGGCCTCATCCAGTCAAACATATAAGACCATAATTCAATCCCTGTCCATCTATTGCTCCTCCAGTCTGTCCATGGCCTTGCAGGAAGTATGGGTATAGAGAGTTTCCTGTTGCTGTGAGGGTGTGCGATGAAACCTATCCCACCCTGCCTTTCCACCTCTCGTATATACTCATCAGGGCACTTGCCATCTGCATGAATCTCTTTGTCTATCCCCAATGCCAGATAGTGATTCCTTTTGGGAGATATCTCCTCACCTACTAATATAAGGACATTGCCATGCCACCCTTCTTCCTTCTCTTTATGTTTTAATGTATCGTGGTCAGTGATAATTACAAAATCTACTTTGGAATCCTTTGCTGCACCCACCACATCTTTGACTCCGCCGCTCCCATCAGAGGCAGTGGTATGGACGTGTATTACACCTGCATACTCATGTAAATCCTTCACAAATTTATCCTCATCCTTCTATTTTAAACTGTCTTCTCAATGCATAGATTATCCCGCCTATGAAACTTCCCAACAAAGCAGTTGCAAGCCATAGCAAAGATATGGCAAATGCTTTATCAGGCCCTGCCATACCCTTCAAAAAATATACAAAGCCAGCCTCCCTCACCCCGAGTCCATTTAAAGAAGGGAACATACTTGCAGCAAATATTATCGGCATTATTAAAAACAGCATCAAGAAGGACATATTTGCGGATATACTTAACCCCAATAGGTATATAGTGCTGACAGTCATCACCTGGGCTATGAATGAAAGTGCGAATGCCTGAAACATACCTCCCTTATGGTTCATATAGCCATGCATCGTGTCATATAATCTCTTTATCTTGGAATCTAAATTGAAGAACTTAAATGGCACAAGGATAAAGTGAAATTTCCTTGCAAAGTTCTTATTTAAAAGCAGGATAAATGTTAAGGCTGATAAGAGCATTACTGCATATATTCCAATGGTAACATTTTTATTGTCTATTATATGACCTAAAAATATGAGTGCCACTGCTGCTATGATTACTAAGGAAAACAGACCTATCAATCTGTCAAGAAGGATGGATGTAACAGACTCTAAAGTCTTGTTTGTCTTCTTTGATATGTAGTATGCCTTCACTGCATCCCCGCCAACTGCAGATGGCATGAAGTTGTTAAAGAAATATCCTATAAATGTAAATAGCAATGCCTGAGGGATGGATATATGAACTGACTGTACAGCCAATATACCTCTCAGTCGGATTGCTAATATCAATGTGCTGGTGAGATAGAGTAAAAAACCCATGGCAAAGATGAATAAATTTGTTGCCTTTATAGCCCTGAGTGCATCGTCAATCTCATTCCTCACTAACCACAACAATGCAAGGATAAATATAAGGCTTATACATGCCTTTATTAAAGAACCAGCCAGTTTCTTCATAATTTATCCTACTCTCTCTGCAATGCCTCTTCAGTAAATGTGCACTTAGGGTCCCAGAGTAACCATTCACGTATACCCTGGTCATAACATGCCTTTATCTGGGATAGTACCTCTTTCTTTCCATAAGGATGCCTCAAAGTGAAATCCTGAAGCCATGGCCTTATCCGTGTGCCACTACCTTTTATCCGCTCCTTCATATCCCTCAGACTCGCAGAGACTATTGTATAAGGCTCCCTGTCAGGGTCAGATGCCCCATATACACCCTTCCTGTAGTGAGACGGATATACCATAGGTGATATGTAATCTACGTTCTTAGAAATCTCTTCTATCACCTGACCTATACCCATGTCATCCTTTGCAAGCCCGGTCTGGCCAAATATATCCACTGAAAGGACAACCTTATAAGGGGCAAGTTCTTTCCTGGCGAATGCAAGAAAGCCGGTAATCACCTCAACCTGTGACCTCTTGTCTTTATTGGGATATACACACTCTTTTATATTCCCGTCAGAAGGAAATCTCAAGTAATCAAATTGAATTTCTTTAAATCCGAGTTTTGCTGCCTCTTTTGCCAAATCCACATTGTATCTCCATACCTCTTTGCTGTAAGGGTCTAAAAAGGAATGTCCCTTCTTGCCAATCCACACACCGCCTGCACGGTTCTGGACTGCAATACCAGGGCGATATTTGGACAGGACAGGGTCATTGAATGCAACTATCCTGGTAATAGGATATATCTTGTTCTCCTTACATATTGTCAGAACCTTATGTATATCCTTGACCCTTGGATTGCGGCTTGCACCACTTTTGCGGGCAAGTTCTACTGAAGAATCCCAGCTGACATAACCTGTCTCATCCTTGCAATCTATTACTACGGCATTAAGCTCTGTCCTGTTTACAAGATTGACAATCTTTCCAAATAATTCATCTGAGCCTGCAATCCATGCACTTACAAATACGCCTTTAACCTCTTTCGGTTTTGTAACATCCTTGGCATAAAGGTTGGAGTCAAAAAATAACGCCAATGCCAATATCAATAACTTGATATAATAGGAATTTCCTTTTTTGTCATTCCCCGGCTTGACCGGGGAATCCATAAGAAATACTACGAAATAATTGCTGGATTGTCCAATCAAGTTGGACAATGACAGTTCGCACCGTAGGGGCGTTAATTTATTCAAAATTTTCCCTTCCATATCAATTTTATAGCTTTGTCGTCAAGTTTAGGCGCAAGGTCAAGATTGTATCTGTGGAGAGGCTCATTATCCCATGTCTCAATTCTCTCGTAATAATCTACGACTACATTCAATCCTTCTGCAACGCCAGGCATGTAATATTCCTCTATAGCATTCCGCATAGTCTTTGGAGTCAATGTAAATTTCTTGGGATAACGCTTCTCTTCTTCCGGTGTTTCAGGAAGTTCATTTATAAACTCATCCCAGGATTTAGAATGATAAGTCTGGTGACTGCCATTCAATTCTCCCTCCTTACTACTTTCAGCCGCATTACTATTTCCAGCGAGAACTACTTCACCTTCATATTTCTTAGGATACGATTCTAATTCAGTAGTCATAAAAATCCCAACCGCCACAACAAAAAGAACCATTATAAATCTTCTTATCTTCATATATGGAGCAATCTATTACTCAACTTCTACTATGGAATATTTCCTGGTACCTAATCCAGCCTTTTCTGCTGCCTCAACCTGAATATAAGGGTCCTTGCCATGTATCTTTTCAAAGAGGTGTCTGCCCCTGCCTCCAAGGCGCATCTTTATCTGTTCAGGCAGTGACCCCTCAATATAGTTCTTTAAGGAAATGGAATCTATCGTAGATTGTTCAATCGCCACGAGGTCACGAGATGCCATTATCCCTACATCAGGGACGATAGAAGGCGTGGAAAAACCCCAGCAGTCACACAATGGGGTCACATCCATAATCACATTTATATACAATACCACTTTGGATTTAAAGAATGAAAGGACCTCTTTTACTGTCCGAGCCATCCCTTCCTGGAAATATTTGTAACATGATTCGTCAATGGTGATTGCATGAACAGGACAGCTCTCTACGCAGTGCATGCAGTATCTGCAGTTATGGGAAAAGATGGAGAATTCCTTCCTTTGATTAAATTCTATTGCCCTGCCGGGGCAGTTCTCCTTGCAGAGATAACAGTGCCTGCATTTTTCCTTATCCCATGTAAAGGATGTCTCCATCAGTCTGTGGATATCGCCTCTTGACTTCGGAGAGACGCATCCCATAGCAATGTTCTTAATAGCCCCTCCAAATCCGCAATTGCCGTGGCCTTTGGCATGGCTGAACACAACCATCGCATCGGCATCGGCAATATAGCCGCATACTTCCACCTCTTTTAATGTGCGAAACCCAATCTCGCGCTTGTATAAATATTTGTCCTTTATGCCGCTTGCCTGATAGATAGGTGCACCTAAAACCTCTTCTGTATATCCCCTCAGTTTGGCATCCTGAACCCATTCTGCGCCGCCTGTAATAAATGGCTTACCGCCTGCCTCCTTTACCCTGTCTACAAGCATCCTGACAAACAGGGTCCGGATAGTGGTAAATCCTACATTACCTCCTAAGTGCATTTTTATGGCTACGGTCTGGTTCTTGAAGATATCTTTCCTGACAAGTTTATTTAATAATCTACCAAACTTTGGAGGCAATGTATCCTCTGCTGCAAGTCTTTTTACATGCGCAGATGCAAAATATACCCTGCTCATAATTATCACCTTTACCTTTCTCAAATTATACTATAGCATGCTCCCAAAGTCAATTTTTAATTTCCCTTGACAAAAGGCAAAGTTTGTTCTAATATTTAAGGTAGAGAGGTCTGAGATAGGACATGAAAATGGAAAATGTATGAGAGATTCTACGGACTAAAAGAGAATCCCTTCAAGATAACACCTGACCCTGATTTTCTATTCTTAAGCAAATGCCACCAGGAGGCACTCTCTTATCTCCTATAC
>Ga0082335_1003920_pt1 | contig 23448 bp, 17 predicted proteins | sample Subgrocontami58m_FD_72375 | JGI IMG/M metagenome (GOLD analysis project Ga0082335, IMG submission 72375) | Subsurface groundwater microbial communities from S. Glens Falls, New York, USA - GMW37 contaminated, 5.8 m (SPADES assembly) (version 2) ...
AAGGCCCAGCATGCCCAGGGACGGTCCGTCGAGGCACTCGCAGACTACCGGAAGGCGATCGAGCTCGAGCCCGCCTGCGCCGAAGCCTTGCAGGAGCGGATCGTCGACGCGGACGTGCGCGCGCGCTGGGGCGACACGCTCCTGCCGGCGCTCCGTCTCCTGCCTTCCGCCGACGAGGCAATCCGCGCGGGCCGCTATTCCGAGTCGGGGACCCTGCTCGAGCAGGCGCTGCCGATCCTCGAGCGCGCGCACGCCGAGCTGTCGCCGGCCGAGCGGGAGCGCTTCTGCTCCGACGCCACGCTGCACCACGCGCGGTACCAACTCGCATGCGTGCTCTCGCTGGCGAGCGCGGGCAAGTCGAGCCCGGACGCCGAGGCTCGCCCGATCGACGCGGCGGATGCGGGGAAGCTGCGCGACCGGGCTTTCGAGTGCCTGTTCCGCATGGCCGACGGCGGCTGGAAGGAGAAGGTGCAACTCGAGCAGGACTCCGATCTCGTCCCGCTGCGGCAGGACCCGCGGTGGACGGAGCTGATCGGGAGAATGTAGTTGACGGACCCCCCGAGCCGACTTTTCGCGTGGACGGCTGCGCAGCGCGGCTTCGCGCCCAAGGAGGCGCTCGAGCGCGCGCTCGCCCAGCGGCCCGAAAGCGCGCCGATCCAATCGCCGGGCGAGTGGCTGGTGGGCCGGGGACTGCTCACCGCGGAGCAGGCGGCGGAGGTCGAGCGCTCGCTGCGCGGGAGCTCGGACGCGGGGACCGTCATCGAAGCCGGCCCCTCGGCCTCCCGGGTGGCCTCCGCGGCGGCAGCCACGCAGCCTGCCGCGACGCGTCCCGCAGTCTCCGCCGGCCGCTTCGGCAAGTACGAGCTTATTGAAGAGCTCGGCCGCGGCGGAATGGGCGTGGTCTACCGCGCGTTCGACCACGAGCTGGGACGCGAGGTCGCCCTCAAGACCGCTCTCATCGGTTCCGGGCACGACCGTCAATCCGTCGAACGGCTGCTGCGCGAGGCGCGCACCGCGGCGGCGCTGTCCCATCCCGCGATCGTCCCGATCCACGACGTGGGCGAGATCGAGGGCGTGCCCTACTTCGCGATGGCGTTCGTGTCCGGCCGCACCCTCGAGCGGGCGCTGCGCGCCGAACCGGCGCCGCCCGTCCGCGACCGCGTGCGCTGGATCGCCGAGGTCGCGCGCGCCGTGGCCCACGCGCACGCCGCGCGGGTGGTCCACCGCGACCTCAAGCCGGCCAACGTCCTGGTCGACGACCACGGCGGCATCCACGTGATGGACTTCGGCCTGGCCAAACGGCTCGACGAGGGCGCGCCCCTCACCGTAACCGGGCAGATGCTCGGCACCCCCCAGTACATGCCGCCCGAGCAGATCGAGGGCGAGCGGGACCGGATCGGCCCACCGAGCGACGTCTACGCGCTCGGGGCGATGCTTTACGAAGCCCTCACCGGCCGCCCGCCCTTCCTCGGCGCGACCATGGGCGAGACCTTGATGAAGGCGCTGGCGCAGGAGCCGGTCCCGCCCCGGCAACTCGACGCGGGCATCCACGCCGACCTCGAGACCCTGTGCCTGCGCGCGCTCGAGAAGGACCCCGCGCGCCGGTTCCCCGAGGCCGGTGGCCTCGCCGACGAGCTCGACCGGTGGCTGCGGGGCGAGGCGATCCAGGCGCAGCCCGCGCGTTGGGCCACGGTGGTCGGGCGGCACCTCTCGCGCCACCGGTGGCGTTTCGCCCTCGCGGCCACCCTGCTGTTCGCCGGCGTGTGGGGGGGATGGACCGCGTGGGGCGGGTCGGGCCTGCGCGCGCAGATCCGCACGGACCTGCGACGCAAGTCCGGGGAGATCCTCGGGACATTCCTGGACCTGCGCCGACAGGGCCTGCCGATGGCCACCCTCGAGCGCGACCTCCTGCCGCGGCTTCAACGCGCGGTGGACCACGCCCAGCGCGTGGAGCCCGGGCGGGCGGAGCCGGCCTACCTGCTCGGCCGGGTGCGCCGCGCCCTGATGGACTGGGACCAGGCTCTGCTGCAGCAGGAGCAGGCGCTGGCCGCGGAGCCCGGATTCGCGCCCGCGCGGTACGAACGGGCGATCCTGCTGGCGCGCAAGCTGACGGGCCGGCGCGCCGCCCTCCTTCAGCGCGCCATGCGCGAGGCGGGGGCGAATCTGGCCCGCGCGGCGGAACCGCTGCGCGCGTCGACGGCGCCCGCGATGGCCCTGCCCACGACCGACGTCCTGGAAGCCGCCGACCCGGAGGCCCGCTCCCTCCGCGCCCGACTGCTCGAGGACCTCCAGGCGCTCGAGCGTGGAGCCGCGAAAGACCCCGGCCCAAGCGCTGCGCTCGATCCCGCCCGGCTCGATCCCGCCCGGCATGACCCCGCCCGGCTCGATCCCGCCAGGCTCGCCTGTGTCCGCGGCTATACCCTGGCCTGCGGCTCTGGAGGCCACGACGCGCGGGCCGCCGCCCGCCGCGTGTTGCGCGAGGCGCACGAGGCCGATCCCTCCCTCGAGGAGGCGATCGAGGGCTGGGCCGCGGTCGAGGAGGCGGAGCGCGACTGGCCCGCGGCGCTGGCGGTATACGACCGCGGCATCGCGGCCGACGCGGGCTATCACCCCTTTTTCCACGGCCGCGGAACCGTGCATTTCCAAATGGGCGCCGCGCGGGCCGCGCTCGGGGAAGACCCCGTCCCCAGCTTCGCGGCGGCCGAGCGCGACTACGCGTGCGCGATCGCGCTCGCTCCGGGGCTCCGGGATTCCGGGATCCAGACGATCAAGCTGCGCTCGCATTGGGCGGACTGGCTCGAGTCGCGCGGCCGGGACGCGGAGGAAATGCACGCGCGCGCCGCGACGGAGGCGGACCGGGTGCTCGCGGGCGCTCCGGACGATCCCGAGGCGCGGACGGAGCGCGGTCTGTCCCGGATGAAGTGGGCCTTGTGCCGACGCAACCATGGCGGAGACGCGAAGCCGCTGCTGGCGGACGCCGAGGCCGACCTCGCGCGCGCGCTCGAGCTGAATCCGGCCGACGGGCAGACCTGGGCGGTGCTCGCCGCCGTTCGCGGCAATCGGGCCAACCTTCGCAGCCGGCGGGGTGAAGACCCCGATCCCGACTACCGCCTGGCCCTGGAGGCCGCGAAGGAAGCTCTGGCGCGGAATCCGAACCTGGGCCAAGGCTGGAGCATCCTCGGCCAGATCCGATCGAGCTGGGCGGCGGCGACGGCCCGCCGCTCGGGCGACTGCGAGTCTCTTTACGGCGACGCCGCGGACGACCTTGCGCGCGCGGCCGACCTCGACCCGGGCGATCCGGGTCTTCGTGTAGCGCTCGCGGATCTGCTGCTCAACTGGGGGCTGCAGCGGGCGCGCACAGGCGGCGACCCCGTGGATCTGTACGCCCGCGCGGAAGCCATCGGGAAGCGACTGCTGGAGCGCAACGCGGGCGACCGCGAGGCCTTGGAGTCCCTCGCGTTGGTTCACCTGAACTGGGGCACCTGGATCAAGGAGCACGACCAGGACCCCGGGGAGCCATATCGCGCCGCGCTGACGGAGCTCGACCGCGCGCTGGAGATCAACCCGTCGTCCTTCGATGCCCGGCTCCGGCGGGGGGCCGTGCACATCAACCTCGGCGGCTGGATGCTCGACCACGGGGGCGATGCGGAAGCCCTGTTTCGTGAAGCGGTCGAGGACTTCCGCCGGGCAAGCGAAGTCAATCCGACGCATCCAGAGCCATGGACCCACGGAGGATTCGCCTGGCTGCGGATTGCGGCGCGCGTCCAGAACCGCGACGCCGACGCGTCGGCCGAGTTCCAGGAGGCGGAGAACTGGCTGGCCAAGGGACGTGAGCTCGGTCCGAACCTCCCGGAAGCCTTCGTCCGCTCGGGTGAGCTGGAGAGTTTCCTGTTCCTGCGCGCGCAGAAACGAGGCGAGGACGTGGCTCCTCCCGCGCTGCGCGGCTATCGCGTTCTCGCCCGCGCGATCGAGCTCGATCCCGGCTCGGCGGACGCGCACCAGTTCCGCGGCCACCTGCATTATCTTCGGCAGCTCTGGGCGCAGGCGCTGGCGGACTACGACCGCACGGTGGAATTGCGTCCCCGCTCCGCGGCGCAGGTGGACAATCTGCGCGTCCAGGCGCGCCGGGAAGTCGCGCGCATCGCGGCCTTTCCCCCTGAGCTCGCGATGCTGCAGTCCGCCGGAGACTCCCTCAAGCTCGGCGAGTACGCGCGCTCCCGCCGCGAGTTCGAGGAGTACCTGGCGATGGCGGAAGCCGTCGCGACCCGAACGCCTGCGGAACGGGGCAACCTGTTTCCCGACCGATACGTCGAACTGGCGAACTTCAACCTGGCGTGCGTGCTCGCCGTGCTGAGCTCGGGGCGCTCGAACCCGATCGCGGAACCGGCGCCGCTTCCGCCGGGAGAGGCGCGGGCGCTGCGTGACCAGTCCTTTGCACGGCTCGAGGCGAGCCTCGCTTTCGGACGCAAACCGCAAGCCGAGGTTGCGCTGGACCCCGACTTGGTCTTGTTGAAGGAAGACCCGCGTTGGGATAAGGTGCTGGCGCGGTTGCGGTGAGCGGGTGCGACCCGCCCGGACCAAGGCGGTCGGTTCCGCCGGGGCATGCTCGCGCAGGGCGATATGCGCCTGGGAGCCGATGTCGCGGGATCCGGGCGAGGTGAGCGGAAAACTGCGGTTCAAGGTACGGTAGCGACCGGATCCCATGCGCCTGTGGCACGGCCATCCGGGCCGAGCGAGCCGGGGCCGAAATCGAGGAGATCCAAGCTATGCCCGATGGCTTCCACTTCTCCACCGAGGTCCGGGTGCGGCTTCCGGAGACCGACGTGATGGGGATCGTCTTCCACGGATATTTTTTCACGTACATGGAAGTCGGCCGGATGGACTACCTGCGCAACCTCGGCTTGACGGAGGACGTGAAGCCGATCAAGGGGTTCGAGAACGTCGTGGTGCATGTGGCCTGCGATTTCCAGTCCCCGGCCCGGTTCGACGATCCGTTGGTGGTGTTCGTGCGGATCGCCGAGATCAAGCGCACGAGCTTTCGCTTCGAATTCCAGATGCTGCACAAGCGCGAGAACCGCGTGGTGGCGACCGGCGAATCGGTCCACTGCGCGATCGACAAGGCCACCTGGAAGCCGATCACCGTCCCAGAGGACTTCCGGGCGATCATCCGGAAATTCGAAGGACCGCAGGTGTGCGGGGAGTAGGCGATGGACGGTGTCGTCTCATGAAGTGGCCCCTCCGCGCCTCCGCGCTCGCGGCCCTCGCCTCTCTCGTCGCCGAATTCGGGTTCCCGCTCTCGGAGCGCGCGGAGCGCTTCCTCCACGGCCTCGACCTCGCCATCGTCGCGGTCTTCGTCCTCGACGTCGTCCTGCGCACGGCCCGCGCTCCGCGGCCCGGCGAGCATTTGCGGCAACACTGGCTGGAGACCCTCTTCGCCGTCCTGATCTTCGGCGCCGTTGCGGTCCCGCTCGCCACCGCCCGGTGGGTCGACCCGGGGTTTGCGTTCGCCCGCATCACCGTGGTGGGCGCGCAGGTCTACCTGCTCACCATCCTCGCCCTCGCCACGGTGCGGGCCAACGAGCAGTTGGCGACCCGCGCGGTGCGTCCGGCCTGGCTCCTGGTCGGCAGCTTCCTCGCGGTCATCCTCGCCGGCACCCTGCTGCTCCTCCTGCCGGAGTGCCGCGCACCCGGCGCCGCGCCCTGGACCTGGCTCGACGCGCTCTTCACCGCCACCAGCGCCACCTGCGTGACCGGCCTCTCGGTCCGCGATGTCGGCAGCGAGCTTTCCTTCCGCGGCCAGGCGGTCCTTTGCGCCCTCATGCAGGTCGGCGGGCTCGGCCTGGTCACCCTCGCGATGTTCATCACCTGGCTCCAGAAGCGCCGCCTCCGCCTCGAGCAGATGACCATGGTGCGGGACGTCCTCGGGATCGAGGCCTTGAGCGACCTCGGGCGCTTCCTCGGCTACGCCCTCGCGGTGACCTTCTTCGCCGAAGCGCTGGGAGCCGCGGTTCTCTACCAGGGTTGCGCAGAGCCCGCACTGGACCCGGGCGGGCGCGCGTGGTGGAGCATCTTCCACTCGGTCTCCGCATTCTGCAACGCGGGCTTCGGGTTGGAATCGGACAGCTTCATGCGCTACGCCGGCTCGACGTTCGTTTCGGGCGCGATCGGACTGCTCGTGATCGTGGGCGGACTGGGCTTTCCCGTGATCTACGAGCTGCTTCACCTCGACCTCCGCGCCTTGCCCTTCGCGCGGCGGCGGCGGGCCGAATCGGGAACCATCCCCACGACCCCCGTGCAGCGCATCAGCGTGAACGCCCGGATCGTCCTCGCGGGCACCGCCGCCTTGCTCGTCGCCGGGACCCTGTTCTTCTGGGTCTGCGAGCGGACCCACACCCTGGCGGACCGGCCCGCGTCCGAGCAGGCCCTCGCCAGCTGGTTCCAGGCGGCCGTGCCCCGCACCGCGGGTTTCAACTCGCTCGACGTGCTGCGTTTCGCCGACCCCACCCTGCTCCTGGTCATCGTGCTCATGGTGATCGGGGCGTCTCCCGTGTCGACCGGAGGCGGGCTCAAGACCACCACCGTCCTGCTCCTGGGGCTCGCCGCCCGGGCCGCCGTGCGGGGCCGCGCGGAGGTGGAAGCGTTCGGCCGCACGATTCCCCGGCGCGCGGTGAACGCGGCGGTCGCGATCGCCCTGCTCTACGCGGGGGCCCTGCTCAGCGTGACGGCCGCGCTGGCCGCGACCCAGCGGGACTCGTCGTTCCTCCAACTCCTGTTCGAGAGCACTTCGGCGCTTAGCACGGTCGGCCTCACCATCGGCGTCACCGCCAAGGCCGACACTTTTGGGCGCCTGGTCCTGTGTGTGGCGATGCTCGTGGGACGGGTCGGGCCCCTGGCGGTGCTCGGGTCGGTCATCGTCCTTCCTGCGACCCTCCGCTACCAATATCCCGAGGAAGGCGTAGTGGTGTCCTGATGAAAGTCGCCGTGGTCGGCATGGGCCTGTTCGGAAAATCCCTGGCCCGCAACCTCGCGCGCGCCGGGGCCGAGGTGATCGCGATCGATGCCAACCTCGCGCTCGTCGACGACATGAAGGACGAGGTCACCGCGGCGGTCTGCGTCGACGCGACCGACGAGAAGGAGCTGCGCGCGCAGGGCGTCCACGACGTCGACGTGCTGGTCGCCTCGATCGGCGACGACTTCGAGGCCAACCAGCTCCTGGTCATCCTCGCCAAGAAGCTCGGGATCCCCCGCGTGGTCGCCCGCGCCCCCTCCCCCACCCACGCCCGCATCCTGAAACTGATCGGCGCCGACGAAGTCGTCATGCCGGAGGAAGAGGCGGCGCACCAGATGGCCTTGCGGATGCTGCAGCCATCCCTCAAGGGCTACATGGCGCTGATCGAGGGCTTCAGCGTCGCCGAAATCGTCGCGCCTCCCGAATTCCTGGGCAAGTCCCTGGCCGAACTCGACCTCAAGCAGCACCACCACGTCAACCTGCTCGCCTTCCGTCGCGCCGACCCGTCGGCCCCCGGCGGCGCAATCGTCAACGCCGTGCCGACCGGAGGCGACGTGCTCCGCGAAGGAGACGTGCTGCTGGTCATCGGGCGCGACAAGGACATCCGCACCCTGCTCGGCACGACCTCGGAGTGACCACCCTGGGAATTCGACGCAATGCGGCGCTACCGGACGGTTCTCTGGACGGGGATCCCGAAACTGGAGGCGCCTTCATGCACCGTCCGCCGTTCCCGTTCGCCGGCCCGGCGATCCTCGCCCTGGCCTGCTTCGCGGTCACCGCCGCAGCCCGGGCGGAGGAGCCCGCGGGCTACATCACCTTCGCCGTCAACGTGCACGATTGGGTCAACCCGGAGAACAGCGGCGACGCCCTGGTGGGCGCGCTCGCGGCCTTCGAAAAGAACCACGTCCGCGGCGACTTCTACTTCACCGAGCCGGTGGCGCGCGCGCTCGCGGAAAAGCGCCCGGACGTGATCGAGCGGATCCGCGAGAGCGACATGACCGTCAGCTACCACATCCGTCCCCCACACCCGCTCTACCCCGGGTTCGACCGGGGCCTGCGCGCGCTTGACGACGTGGAGTTGAAACAGACGCTGCTCGACTACGAGACTCACCGATTGGATCTGCGCACCGGGGCCTTCGACCCGAAGGAGGAAGGCGGCTACGCGTATGTCAAGCGGTTGTTCGGCCGCGACCCCGTGGTGGCGTCGATCCAGAACGGCGACCAGCGTCTGCGCTCCGCAGCGCTCCAGGTCCTGCGCGGGCTCGGGGCGCGCATGACCATCGCCTACCACGAGTCCGGCACGGATCCGGAGCGGCCCTTCGAGGCCCAGCAGGGGCTATGGATCCGCCCGAGCGACTTCAGCGTCACGCGCTGGGCGACCGAGAACATGCGCAAAGAGAACTTCTGGTGGAACATGATCGCGACGACACGGGGCGCCGGCTTCGATCCGGTCGAGCGCCTGAAGCGCCTGCTCGGCGAGTGGCAGGGCTCGCGCGCGCCGTTCGTCACCGCCCTGATCCACGAGAACAACTTCTACAACCGCGGGCCCGAGGCCTTCACCGCGATCTACTGGGAAGGGGAAGACAAGTCCCGGCCCGCCCGGCCGCCCTATGACCTCTCCACCCGCGGCTCCTCGCAGGTTCGCCCGGAGCGCGAGCAGGAGAAGATCCTGGCCGCGTACGAGGCCCTGGTGGCCTATGCGGCCGAGCACCTCCAGGTCATCACCTCGGAGGACGTGGTGCGGATGGCCGAGCAGAAAGGCGAGGCGGCGAAGGGGCGGAGGTGACGGCTGGGCGGGGAGCGGGGGGGTGATTCGACGGCGCCCCATGGCCCCACGTCGAGAGGGGCGCTGTACGCGTAGCGTCGCGGCCGGGACTGCATCACGCGCCGGGGCCCGGCCCTGCCCCTGGGCATGGTCGTCGTCGCACGACGCGAGGCCATGCCGGGGACTGGGGCTGCCGCGCATGCACCGTCGCCGGTTCAATCGGCCAACAAGAGCTGAGCCCAGCGCGCGTCCTCGGCCGAGAGCGGGGGTTCGGGAGCCGTGCGGTAGTCGACGAGTAGATCGTACGACCCGTCACGGTACACGCGTTCGATCAGCGCCTGAAGCCCGGCATGGGCGTCAGGCTCTCCGGCGCGCAGCGGAATGCGAATCCGCGGCAGCCGCTGGTGAAGTTGCACGGCGTAGACCTCCGCGCGGTCGCGAGCGCCCGACCGGCGCAGGACGATTCGGTACGGACTGCGCGGGCAGAGGCCCCGGGGCACCGCCACCGTGAATTCGCCCCCGCGCAGGAGGTCGAGCTCGACCAGATTGACGTCGCCGGCCACCACCTGCTCCTGCTTGGTCAAGTACTGCCGGCGGCCATCGTGGCCGGGTTCCTTGTTGGCCGGAGAAAGCACCTCGACGATGGTCACGAGCAGATTGCCGGCGCGCGGATCGCGGATCTCCAGAAAGGTCTCGCGGCGCGGTTCGGAATCGAGGTGGATCACGAGGGGGTCTTCGAGCGTGGAGACCGCGGCCGCCCTGGCCGGAGCGCCTCGTGACTCGATCACGGCCACGTCGGGGTAAATGCACCGATGCGCCACAAGGGACTCTTCGACCACGAGCCGAGCGCCCGGCACGGCAACATACGACGGGCGGATCTGGGCGTTCAGATCGTGGGCCAAGCCGACGATCAGGGCGTCATGGACCGAGGCCCAGATGCCGGGCGTCTCGAGCCAGGGGTCCATCCCTGGGAAACGGTAGCGCGGCACGTCGGCCATGACGAGGAACTCCGCAATGGCGAGCTCGCGCCGCTGCGCGTGCGTCCCCAGCATATCGGACACCCGCAGGTCGGGTCAAGGCGCGCGGTGGCCGGCGCGAGCGCCACCGGCGGTCGTACTGCGTCCGCGGTCGTCATCGAACGCACGTTCCCCGGGGTCGCATGGTCGAGGACCAGCCGCTCCCGCGCTCGCAACACGACGCGCAATGGCGCGATCGGCAGCCGATCCGTGGGAAGCTGCAATCGCCCGACACTCCACCGCGCGCGGATGCCATCGGCCCGTCGTCGGCTCCGTCAGCCCCGGTTGCTACTGGGTCGGCGGCTTCGGTTCGCCGTCGTCGTCGCTCTCGGCGACGGTCTTGTCGCGGAAGTCCTCGAAGTACAGGTCCTGGCGCTTGCGGTTGCGCGGGAAGATGGTGCGGATCGAGCCCGCGTTCGCGTCGTAAGCGGACACCCAGCTCTCCCGAGCCCCGTCTTCCGCACCGCGCGCCTCCCCGAGCTTCTCCCAGCCGCTCTTGCGCGCGGCCACCTTGCCGTCCAGGTTCCCCGACCCGGGTCGCCATCCAGCCGCCCGGGCGTCCCAATCCCGGACCTGCGACTTCGGCTTGCCGAAGGGGGCCTGCCGGCGCGCCTACCGCGCCGGCGGCCGGCCGTACCCGGGCTTCGGGCATCGGCAACCCGCCATCGGCTTGGCCGAAGGCGCATTTCGCGAGCGCAAAAAGCGCCTTCGGAGGTTCCGTATGCACCTTGCGCACCCCGCCGACATGCGTCCGGACGCCCGCCGGCGCGGTTCGCGACGGTCGCACCGCAGGTGGGACGTGCCGGGTCAACCCTCGCGGGTCGCGAACCGTCGCGGCGGCGGGCCGACGTCGCGATCGACGGCCGACGCGCCAGCTTGGGGCGGACGGCGAGCGCCATCGGCCCCCTTGCGACGCGCGGGTGCGTGGATCTATGTCCAGGCGCGGAACTTCGCGTCCCGGGCGTCCAACAGCTCGCCGATCGTGATCGCCGCATGGATCAACCCGACGTGGGTATAGGCCTGCGGGAAGTTGCCCACGAGTTGGCCCGTTTCCGGGTCGATGTCTTCCGAGAACAGGCCGACCGGGTTCGCATGTTTCAGCAGCCGCTGGAACAGCTCGACGGCGCGATCGAGCTCACCCATCATCGCCAGAGCCTCGGCCCACCAGAAGGAGCAGATCGTGAACGAGCTGGTGGTTTCGCCCAGGTCGTCCTCGTTGCGATAGCGCAGCATCATACCCCGGTCCACGAGGAGCCGCTCGTACGCCCGGACCGTCGAGACGAACCGGGGATCCCGCGCGTCGATGAAACCCAGGGTCGGGAGGAGCAGGTTGGAGGCATCCGGATTCACCCCCTCCAACCCCTGGGTGAAGAAGCCGAGCTTGTCGTTGTAGGCCTTCGCGAGGGTGACGGCGTGATGCGCGGCCGCCCATTGGTCCCAACGGTCCGCCAGGGCGGGCTTGCCCAGCCACCGCGCCAGTCGGGCGCCCCGATGCGCCGCCACCCAGCACAGCACCTTGGAAAACGTGTGGTGCCGGAGGCGCGTGCGGAATTCCCAGGGTCCCGTGTCGGGCTCCGGCTCACAGGCGATAGCCGTCTCGACCAGTCCCTGAACCAAGTTCATCAGGCTCTCCGAGTCGTCCACGATGATCCGGGGATCGGTGAACATCGATTCGAGGCAGAGGACGACCTCGCCCATGAGATCGTTCTGCTTCTGCCGATATGCGGCATTGCCGATGCGCACGGGCCGAGCGCCCGCGAATCCCGCAAGATGGTCGAGGTGCTCCTCGGGCAGCTCGCGCTCGCCGCCGATCCCGTATACGGGCTGAAGCGGCCCATCCTCGGTGACGTCCCGCAAGAAGCGGACGAAGGCCTCGCCCTCGGCCAGATGACTGAGGCGGCGGAGCGCCTCCACGACGAAGGCGGCGTCGCGCAGCCAGCAATAGCGATAGTCCCAGGTTCGTTGCGTGCCCAACGCTTCCGGAATGCTGGTGGTGGCGGCCGCCACGATCGCCCCGGTGTCCACGCTCGCGTGGAGTTTCAGGCAGAGGGCCGAGCGCAGGACCTCGGTCGCCGCGAAAAGCGGCAGCGCGCAGGTCTTGGCCCACGCCCTCCAGCCTGCGACGGTGACGTCGAGAGCATGCCGGACCCATGCGATCGAATCCGCCTCGGAGATCCTGCCGTAGCTGAGAACGAAATAGCGCGGACCGTCGATCCGCACCGCCTGCCCGTTCTGAAGGTAGGGGACGGGTACGTTGGTGTGCAGGTAAATCGGCGATGGACCCCCGAGGACCTCGAGGCCGCGGGTCACTGGCACGAGCCGTACGGGCGAGCGCGCATAATCGGGCCGGGGATCGAAGTCGATCCGCACCCGCGGGCAACCGGAGCGCGGCAACAGGAGCCGGTGAATCTCCAGGGGGGCGTTGACCGACAGGCCTTGAGGGTAGCGCGGCGCGAAATCGAACAGCTCGAACGCACCCTCCGGCCCTGTCACGTCCGTGCGCAGCACGTTCGTGTTCGGCAGGTACTCCATGCGCGTGGACCAGCCTTCGCCCACGGGCTCGATCCCGAAGCTTCCGCCGTGCTCCGTGTCGAGGAGCGCCCCGAAGACCGAAGGACTGTCGAAGCGCGGCATGCAAAGCCACTCGATCCGCATCCGAGGACTGACGAGCGCCAGGACGCGGCCGTTGCCGATCGCGCCATGATCGAGGCGGGGCGCGTTTACGACGGCTGGAGACGGATCCATGGCTCTGCAAGCTCCTTCGTTCAGGTCCGATTTCGCAATGACGCGCGCAGGACGATCAGGATCCTGACCAATGCCGCGGGATTCGGTAGGCGGTACCGCGCTCCCGCCGGCGGATCGGCGCCGACACCGATCGCGATGCCTCCGGCGTGCGCGACCTCCGTGAGCGCCTCCTCGTCATTATCGGCATCTCCCGCGTACAACAGATGCACGGCCCCACCCATGTGCTCGAGAATCCGCTGGATTGCCGTGGCCTTGGTCCAGCCCACGTCCGGCGTCACTTCGATCGCCGCCGGCGCTCGGACCACCCGGAATTCCGCTCGGAACGGGTCGAGCACCCGGCCCGCGAATGCGCACACCGCTTCCTGTCGGCATCGGGCGACGGCACGGTAATGAAACGCGAACCCGAACGGCTTGCGTTCGACCCGCGCCCCCGCATACGCCGCCGCCATCCGCTCCACGCGGCGCGCCAGACGCTGCATGTCGCGCCGGCGCTCCGTGGCCCCGGGGGCGACGATCCTGGATCCGCGGAGGTCGATCTCGAGCCCCCCGTGTCCGGCGTAGTACAGGCCGGGCAACCGCACCAGAGGCGTCAGATCGTCCAAGGAGCGCCCGCTCAGGATCCCGACGCGGACGCGGGGAGACCTATTGAGCCCCGCGAGGACCGAACGGGTCCTGTGGGAGAGGACGGCCCGCTCGGGACGGGCGACGAGCGGCGTGAGCGTCCCATCGTAGTCGAACAGCAGGGCCAGTTGCCTCCCCGCGGCGTGGGCGAGCACGAGATCGTTCAGCGCGGACTCGAGCGATCGGCTCATCCATGGCCTCCGACGAGCTTGGCGGCTTCGGAAAGCAGCATGCCGGCCCACCGATAGATATTGTTGTCCGCCACCTGCTCGCGCATGCGCCGCATGCGGGCCTCCTGCTCCTCGGGCGGCATCATCGCGGCCTGGTACAGCGCCTCCGCGAAATCATCCACCGCGTAGGGATTCACCAGGATCGCGCCCTTCAGTTCGCGAGCGGCGCCCGTGAACCGCGAGAGGACCAGGACGCCGCGCAGGTCGCCGCGGGCAGCGACGAATTCCTTGGCCACCAGGTTCATCCCGTCGTGGAGGGAACTCACGACGCACGCCGACGCGATCCGATAGAGCGCGTAGATCTGTTCCATCGGGTGATGCTCGTTTCGGAAGATGATCGGCCGCCAGGATTCGTTGCCGTGCCGCCAATTCACCTGGTCCACGAGCTCATCCAGCTCCTCGGTGAGCCGCCGATAGGCGGGAATGTGGACGCGGCTGGGTGCGCCGATTTCGAGAAAGGTGACCTTCCCTCGCAATTCCGGATGCTGCGAGAAGAGCCGATCGACGGCCCGGAATCGCTCCGGGATTCCCTTCGTGTAGTCCACGCGATCGACCCCGAGGAGCACGGCCTCCTTTCGCAAGCCCAGCCGCCGGCGGAGGAGCCGCGCTTCCTTCTCGGGTTTCTCCGGAGCGCAAGCCGCGGCGATGTCCGGGTCGATGCTGATCGCCTGCGGCCGCACGATCGTGGTCTTGCCGCCGCGGGTGACCGTGAATCGCTCCATGTCCACTTTGGCCTCGATGCCGCGGTCCACGGTGTCCAGGAAGTTGTTGCAGTGGTATTGGATGTGGAACGAGAGCAGGTCGTTGCCGAGCAGTCCATCCAGGATTTCGTCCTGCCAGGGGCAGATGCGGAAGGCCTCGCGATTCGGCCATGGGATGTGCCAGAACTGCACTAACACGAGGTCAGGCCGGGCATTCTTCAGCAGTCGAGGCAGAAGCGCGAAATGGTAGTCCTGCACGAAGACCACGGCGGGTGCCCCTTCGGCCTCCTCGAGTACGGCCTCCGCGAAGCGGCGGTTCACCCGCTGGTACTGTTCCCAGTCCGCGCGGTCGAAGCGCGGGCGCTGGTACGCGATGTGGCAGAGCGGCCAGAGCGCCTCGTTGGAGAATCCGTAGTAGTACCCCTGCTCCTCTTCCTTGCTGAGCCAGACCCGGCGCAGGGAGTATGCGGGGGACTCCGGCGGCACGGCGATGCGTCCGCGCTGGTCCGTCACCGCGCGATCGGCGTCGCCGCTGCCGTGCGCCACCCAGACACCGCCGCACGCGCGCATCACCGGGTCCAGGGCCGTCGTCAACCCGCTTGCGGGTCGGATGCACCGCACCTCGTCCCCGTCGCGCACGTGGATGTACGGCTCCCGGTTCGCGACCACGATCAGCCGGGCCGCGCCCAGTCGCTTTCGCGCCGTGGAGACGAGCCGATCCCGGGTCCAGGCCATGTCACGCCTCCTCTTGCAGCAGGTGTTGCAGTGCCTCTCGCGGGATGCGGGGGATTGGCATTCATCGTCACGGAAGATCGTGCCGCGCCACGAGCACCGGCACGTGAGACTCCTGGATCAGCCGGCTGGCCTTCGAACCGAAGAACAGGCGCTCGACCGCGCCCTGGCGACGGATGGCGAGGGCGATGAGATCCACTTTCCGTTGTCCTGCCACATGCAGGAAAAGCGCTGGGAACGGACCCCGGGCGTCCACGACATCGACAGGAACGCCGCTTCGTTCGACCGAGCGGGCGAGGAGGTGAAGCCGATGGGGCGCATGGCTCTCCGCAACCACGGCCGCGAGGTTGGGCTCCTCTCCCATCTCTTCAGGATCCGGCCCGCTCGCACTCCGGCACACATCGATGAGATCGATCCGCGATTCGAGCCGTCGCGCCAGCGAAATCGCCCACAGCAGGGTGGCCTGTGCGCTCGGAGATTCGTCCACCGGGATGGCGAGCCTGCGAACACGGTCGGGCACCGGCAAGGCCCCCATCCGCGCCGGAACCACCATCAAGGGGATTTCAGAGTGATCGAGCAGCCGCTCGATCGTCCCGCCGAGGATGCGACGTCGCAAGCGGGCGCCTCCGCGTGTCGCAACGACGATCAGATCACGAGACTCCCGGCGCGCCTCCCGTAGGATGTGCACCCACGGCGTGCCGATGCGAACGACGAGTCGGGGGGTCGGTGCAATTCCCGCGGCGACATGAGCCAGGTATTCTTCTCCGGCGTCCTCGAACGGCGCCATGGGCTGCAGCATTCCGGGATCCGTCATCGCGAGTACCGGCTCGAATACCCGGAGCAGGGTCAACTCGGTATCGGGCTCCACGCACCGAAGCCAGTCGAGGGTCCTTCCTGAATTGTCCGACCCGTCGAGGGCGACGAGCGCTCGCCTGTACCGCATGAAGTCTATGTCCTCTTGGCCGTGAGCCCACGGATCGACCAGAGCGCCGTGCGCAAGCGGCAGGCACGGGCCGCAGCGCGGCGGCGCAGCTGCAGATGTCGGGATGGATGTCCTCGGCGGAGCGGTGTCCTGCCGGCGCCCCACGGAGCGAAGCCTTGGCTGCTGGGGCGGACAGGGTGAATCGGCGCTGGCCGAAGGGCAAGGCGAGTGAGGGCGCGGAAGTCGGCCGGAAGCGAAGTGTCGTGAAGGGGCTGAATTGGGCACCGGGATGGCGAGGCAGAGTGGCGATGGCAGCGCCGCTTGTCGGCAGGGGGTGGGTGTCGTTGTCCGCTCCACATCGTGCAGGCGCTGAGGAAGCCGGACGCCATGACACCCAGCATCAGGACACATGCGCGCCGTGCGCGCCATGAAGCGATCGTCGCATTCTCGTCTCCTGGACTTCGGGCAGTCTACAAACCGACCCAGGGACGGGCAAGCACTGTTTTTCGGCCACTGCGCCACGTCTTTCAGAGGTGCAGTGGGATTGGGCTCGACTTGCTTCTCGAGGTTGACGCGGCGCGCGAAAGCGTAAGCATCATCCGTCACGACCCGATCGCGTCCCGTTCCAGGCGACGGGCAGGCCCAGCCAGGCGCAAGAACACGCGGTAACTGCCGTGAACCTGACCGTGACACGTCTGGGCGGACCCGCTGGGAAAGCCCGTGGCCTGCAGTGCCTGCAATAACGCTTGCACCACCGTCGTCGGACTGTAGACTGGCGCCATGAATCTACGCTACGGGATCGGATTCGTCCTTGGCTCGGCACTCCTCCTGGGGATCGTGTCTCAGCGAGAGAGCGCTGCGCTCGAGGATCCGAGCGCTCCTTGCGTCATCGGCGCCTCTCCCGTATGCTCGCCACCGCCAGCGCCGCCGCGGCGAGAACCCGCGAAACCCGGAGCTTGCCTGGCGGCGGCCCGACCCGGCATTCGTCCGGTCAAGACGACGGCCGGCTTCACGCCGCTACGCCCCGCTTTCCTGCATGATGCGACCCGCCTGCAGAGGGCTCGGCAGTTCATCAGTTGCGAGTGCACCAAGCCCACCTACCTGAAGATCTATCTGCCGGCCACGCCCAAGAATCACCGCTCTCCTCCCCGCTAGGTCCACGCACCTGTGGATCGTTCCCGAGCGATTGCGCCCAGGCATCGGCGGTGATCCCGCCAATTCCGGCGCCTTGGAGGAGTCTCGAATGGAATCCCCCGCTACCCCCCCGGGCCCGGAATCCGAAATCAGCGGCTGCTTCTTTCGCATCTTCTGGGCGATGCTGGGCCCGGTCTTGCTGGCCGGGAACGGGCTCGCCATTTTGGTGCACGACCTGCCGCTGGGTTCGATCGCAGATTTCATCTTTGCCGGGATTCTGGCCGGGGTCCTCACTGCGCGCTCCCGGGACCGGATGGGGAGCGCCGGGAGCCCTGCATCGACGAGCGTGGACAACAGCGACGCGAGCAAGAGAAAGTACATGATCGGGATCACGGTCTTCGGTTGCCTTTTTTTCCTGCTCGCCCACCTGTTCGGCGGCAGCATCTGACGCATCGACCCAGCCGCCGGCCCATCGACGAGATACTCGAGCAGAGGAAAAGCCCGTGAGCGAATCGAAACAAGACGTGACTCTCCCTCCGGAACTGGCACGGGAATCCGAGCTTCCCGGCTGGCGCGGCCGCCTCCGCCGGGCGGAGAACCTGCTCGTGGTGGGGCCCCTGGTGATCATGGCCGTGCTGCCGATTCTCGAAATCGTACTGCGGCGCTTCAACACCGGGATTTCGGGTTCGAGCGCGTTCGTCCAGCACGGCACGCTGCTCGTCGGCATGTTCGGCGGCGCCATCGCCGCGCGCCAAGGCCGGCTGCTGTCGCTTTCCACCTTCACGACATTTCTCACGGGCGCGTGGAAGAGCGCGGCCACGGTCTTCAGTCGCTCCGTAGGCGCCACCGTGACGTTCGCGCTCTGCCTGGTGTGCGCCGACTTCATCGGGCAGGAGCGGGCGGCCGGCAGCACGATCGGCCAGGGCATCCCGACCTGGATCGTCATGCTGGTCATCCCCGCGGGCTTCGCGGTCATCGCCGTTCGCCTGGTGTGGAAATCGTCGGAGGGGTGGAAAGGCCGCCTGGCCGTCGCGCTCGCCACCGCGGCGGCGATGGGCTTCCTACTGTGGGTCTATCGCGACCCGAACGCCCCGCCGGGCGCACCGGAAGCGCCCCTCGACCCGGCGATGCTCAAATGGCCGCTGCTGCTCGTGCTGCTGGCCGCCACGCTGCTCGGGTTGCCGATCTACTGCGTCATCGGCGGCCTCACGCTCATCCTCAACTGGGCGGAGGAGATCCCGCTCGCCTCCATCCCCATCAAGCACTACTCGCTCGTGACCAATCCCACGCTCCCGACCATCCCGCTGTTCACCATGGCCGGCTATCTCCTGGCGGAGGGCGGCACCTCGAAGCGCCTCGTGCGCGTGTTCCAAGCCCTCGTCGGCCACGTCCGCGGCGGCCCCGCGATCCTCACCGCGCTGGTATGCGCCTTCTTCACCTCGTTCACCGGGGCTTCGGGCGTCACCATCCTCGCCCTCGGCGGTCTCCTCCTGCCCGTGCTGCTCGCCGCGGGATACTCGGAGCGGAACAGCGTCGGCCTGCTGACGGGGGCAGGGTCGCTCGGACTCCTCTTCCCGCCCTGCCTGCCGCTCATCCTGTACGCGATCGTCGCGGGCAACATCGCCGCCAAAATGCCCATGCCCGACGGCGCGCCGTACGACATCACCATCGAGAAGATGTTCCTGGGCGGCCTCGGCCCCGGGCTGTTGATGGTGGCGCTGACCGCCGCCCTGGGCGTCTGGCAGGGCCCGAAGGAATCCAAGGCGCGCGGCCGGTTCGACCGCCGGGAACTCGGCGCCGCAGTCTGGGAGTCGAAATGGGAACTGCTCCTCCCTTTCGTTGCGCTGGGCGCCCTGTTCAGCGGTTGGGCCACTCCGGTCGAGGCCGCGGCGGTCACGGCGCTCTACGCCTTCGTCACGGAGGTCTTCCTGTACCGGGACCTGACCTCGGCCAAGCACCTGTCCCGGGTGCTCACCGAATGCGGCCTCCTGGTCGGCGGCGTGCTCCTCATCCTCGGCGTGGCCATGGGGTTCACCCACCACCTCGTCATGATGCAGGTCGCGGACCACGCCGTCGAGTGGGTGCAAAGCCGGATCGAGTCCCCCGCGATGTTCCTGCTCGCCCTCAACGCTCTGCTCCTGGTCGTCGGGTGCGTGATGGACATCTTCTCCGCCGTCGTCGTGGTGGTGCCCGTGATCGTTCCCATGGCCATGGCCTATGGGATCAATCCGATTCACCTCGGCATCATCTTTCTCGCCAACCTCGAGTTGGGCTACCTGACGCCGCCGGTGGGGATGAATCTCTTCCTGTCGGCGTACCGCTTCGACAAGCCGATGGGAATGGTGATCCGCGCCACCGTGCCCATGTTCTTCGTCTTGCTCGTGGGCGTGCTGCTGATCACCTACTGGCCGGGCCTGACCACGTACCTTCCCGGCCTGCTGAAGAAGTGACCTCGCGCCACCGACCGAACTCATACTGGAGGGACGATCCCATGGCCCGGAAGAAAAAGAAGCCGGACGCTCCGCGGCAGTCCGCGTATCCCGCCGCGGCGGACTCGCCCGGCCCGGCACTGCCGGCCGCGGCGCAGGCAAGCGAGGGAAAGGCAGGGTTGTCGCCGCCGCCGGCGGGCACGTCGCCCATCTCCGTCCCCGCCGCAGCCGCACCTTCCGCCTCGTCGCCCGCGACGGGCGCGCGCGACACTGCACCTCCCGAACCACCGATCCCCGCCCCCGGCGCCGCCGCACCGTCCGACTCGTCGGCGGTCATGGCCGCTCGGGACGCTGCCCCCGCCGCTCCGCCGGAGGGTTCGATCGGCGCGGACCAGGCCCTGTCCTCCCCCCCAGGGCCGCCCGCCCTGCTCGGCCCATCGACGGCCGGCGGATGCCTGATTCATCTCGCCTGGAAAGCCCTCGGCCCCGTGATGCTGGTCGCGCTGCTCGCGGTGATCCTCGCCCATCAACCGCCGATCGGCGCCTGCGACCTGGCGTACCTGGTTGTGACGACATTGGTCGTGGGCGCTCGCAGGTGGGATTTCCATACCGCGGCGAAGGAAAGCCGCCCGGCCTCGGCCGAGGACTTCCGGCGCTTTACGGTGCAGTTCCCGGTGGGCGCCGGCGTCGTGTTGATTCTCGCCCGCGTGCTCGGGAGGCTCACCTCGTGATTGCATCATCGGCCCGCACGGCGCCGATTGCCGTTCGCGCTGTGATCGTTCTGGGTCTGCTCATCGCCGGTCCCACCTGGGCCTGCGCGGAGACGGGGACCGGCAACCTGGGAGCATCGCTGCCCCTCTGGAGCATCGCACCGTTCGCGGCGCTCCTCCTGGCGATCGCCGTGCTTCCGCTCACCGCCAGGCACTGGTGGGAGTCCAACCGGAACAAGGCCGTCGTGAGCCTGATCCTCGGGGCGCCGGTCGGGATCTGGATGGGGGTGCTGGACGTGCACGTGGTCGCCGAGGTCGGCGGCGAGTTCTTTTCGTTCATCGTGCTCCTGGGGGCGCTGTACATCATCTCGGGCGGCATCTACGTGCGCGGCGCACCGTCCGGGACCCCTCTGATCAATACCGCGACGCTCGCCATCGGGTCCCTCCTGGCGAGCGTCATCGGCACCACGGGGGCGTCCATGGTGATGATCCGGCCGTTCCTGCGCGCCAACGCCCATCGGACCCACCGAACCCACCTCGTGGTCTTTTTCATCCTACTGGTCGCCAACATCGGCGGCAGCCTTACGCCGCTGGGAGATCCACCGCTCTACCTCGGCTTCCTGCGCGGCGTGCCGTTTTTCTGGACGCTGAATCTCTGGGGCCCGTGGGCGCTGGGAGTCGGGTCGCTCCTGATCGTCTTCCATTTCGTGGACGACTACTGGTTCGAACGGGACGACCTGGCGACACCCGGGTCGCTCGTCGAGGAGGTCCACCAGCGGGCGCCGATGCGGATCGAGGGGAAGGTCAACATCCTCTACCTGGGCGGCGTGATCGCGGCGGCGTTCTCGAGCGGCGTCTGGCACTGGCCGTTCGGCGTGCGCGAAGCCGTGATGGCGGCGCTCACGCTTGCTTCGTTGCGCACGACGCCGGCGGCGCTGCGGAAGGAAAACGAATTTACCTACCACCCGATCGTCGAAGTCGCCGTCCTATTCGCCGGGATCTTCCTGTCGATGATCCCCGCGCTGGCGATCCTGAACGCTCGCGGCGCGGCCCTCGGAATCGAGCGTCCGTGGGAGTTCTTCTGGGCGACGGGCATCCTCTCCGGCTTCCTCGACAACGCGCCGACGTATCTGACCTTCCTGTCCCTGGCGCAGGGACTGGATTTGCCCGCGGAGGTGGCCGGCGTGCCTCACGCCGTGCTGGCGGCGATCTCCGTCGGCGCCGTTTTCATGGGCGCCAACTCCTACATCGGCAATGGGCCGAACTTCATGGTGAAGTCCATCGCCGAAGCCGCCGGCGTGCGCATGCCGTCGTTCTTCGGGTATCTCGTGAGGGTCCAGCTGGTGTTGTTGCCGCTCTACGCTGTCCTGACCTGGCTGTTCTTCTCGTAGGGGTGTGTACCCATGCCCGATTTCCACCAGACGGGCGTCATCACGACTCTGCATCGCTATCCGCCGACCAACCTCGAACGGCTGGAGTGCGAACTGACGAAGCACTCCCGCTCGAATCCGGTCGCCCTGCTCCTTCCATGCCTGTTCCAGGAGTTGGAGGGGGAGGCCTTGCCGCGGATCGTCGAAGAGCTGAAACAGATCCCCTACCTGAAGCAGGTGGTGGTGAGCCTCGGTCAAGCGACCGAGGCGCAGTTTCGCCGGGCGCGGGAGTTCTTCGCCGCGCTCCCGCACGAGACGGTAATCGTCTGGAACGACGGCCCGCGCATCGCTGCCGTGTACGACTTGCTGGGAAAGAACCGCATGCGCGGCGGCGAACCGGGCAAGGGACGCGATGTTTGGATCGCCATGGGGTACATCCTGGCGGACGGGAAGGCACGGGTGATCGCGTCGCACGGCTGTGACATCCTCACCTACCAGCGCGAGTTGCTGGCCCGGCTCTGCTACCCGGTGGTCGATCCGAACATGGGGTACGAGTACGCAAAGGCCTACTATGTCCGGGTCGCCGACCGCCTCTACGGCCGGGTGACGCGACTATTGGTGTATCCGCTGATTCGGACCCTGATCGGGCTGGTTGGGCGCCACCCCCTGCTCCTGTTCCTGGACAGCTTTCGCTACCCGCTGGCAGGCGAATCCGCTCTGACGACGAGTTTGGCCCGGGCCATCCGGATCCCTGGCGACTCGGGCCTGGAGATCGGCTTGCTGGGCGAGGTCTCGCGAAACTGCGCGTTGCAGCGGATCTGCGAAGTCGATGTCTGCGATCGCTACGACCACGCTCATCGGCCGCTCGATCCTGACAAGATCGGGGCGGGGCTGTCGCAAATGGCGACCGACATCGCCAAGTCCCTTTTCCGAACCCTCATGAGCGAGGGGATCGAGCTCTCGGATGCGTTCTTCCGCGCCGTGATTCCGGTGTATATGCGGCTGGCCCAGATCAGCAACAAGAAGTACCGCGATGACGCCGTGTTGAATGGTCTGGTCTTCGATCACCACGCGGAACGCTCCGCCGTCGAGATGTTCTCGTGCGCGATTGGACAAGCGGCGAAGGCGGTCATCGAGGATCCGAGCGGGACCTCACCTCTGCCGAGCTGGAACAGGGTTGCCGACGCGGTGCCCGACATCTTCGACGTACTGAAGAGCGCGGTGCAGAAGGACGCGAAGGCGTGAATCGAGCCGAGGCACGGACCGCAACGGGGCAACCCGTGCCTGAGGGCAAGCATGAGTGCAGGCCACGACCCAGCTCGCGCGCTCACTCGGGTCGAGAGAGGATGCCAACGTGTTGGATTCTTCGGGCCCCGATGGCTACCATCTCATGCGCATCGAGGCCGGAGAGCATGTCGCGCTGGGGTCCCTGAACGCGGAAAGCGCCCGCACGCCGCCCGCACGCCGCGGGAGCACGATGCCGAGGCGGAAGGATGGCAAGCGCCGAACTATCGGGACACCGTCGCTGCCGTGCTCCTGCGAGCGATGCATCTCCTGGTCCCCGATAAGTCGCAGTTCCACGGCAACCCGAGCGCCGAAGAACCGCGGTGAATGCGGTCACCCCAACCACTCGCGCCACACGCGATCCGCGTATTCCGGCGCATCCATGAGCATGCCCGCGCACTCCAGCATCGTCTCCGCGATTCCCGACACCGGCACCTGCGCGCGGCCCCACCACCTGAGCGCGTGCTCGCTCTCCTTCCACATCGGCGCGAGCACGGCGCAGGCGGCGTCCTGGAACGCGTGCCGCCGCCGCGCGCCCGCCGGGCTTCCCCCCTGGACTGCGGCGGCCTCGAGCCAGGCCAGCGCCAGCCCTGCGATCCCTCCCATCGTGGGGTACATCCACGCGCACAGCGTTCTCAACCCGGGGCGAAGCTCGGGCTCACCCCGCCCCGCGCCGGGTTTCCCGGACGACCCTGCTCTTCTGCCTGGTGCCGCCGCCCCCGCCGGCCCCGGTCGGCTAAGCCACACGGCGGCGCCCAGCGCCATTATCGACGCGAGCCG
>Ga0082335_1003925_pt1 | contig 23430 bp, 22 predicted proteins | sample Subgrocontami58m_FD_72375 | JGI IMG/M metagenome (GOLD analysis project Ga0082335, IMG submission 72375) | Subsurface groundwater microbial communities from S. Glens Falls, New York, USA - GMW37 contaminated, 5.8 m (SPADES assembly) (version 2) ...
AGAACGTGTTCGGCTTCAAAAAGAACGCGAGCATCAGGCAGCCTTCGTCGGTCCAGGCATCGTGGCGGCTGCCGGGCCGGCGCCAGACGTAGTTGCCTGCCGTACAGACGCCGGCGTGGTCGGCGAACGATCCTTCGAGCACGAAGGTCTGCTCGATGGCGGCGTGCTCATGCTGCGGAAGACGCGCGCCCGGTGCCCACCGCATCAGCGCGGTCGACATGCCCGTGGCCTTGTTCTCCATCAGGATCTTCCATTCGACGCCGGCAAAGCGCGTCGGCTGCCAGGGCACGTCGGCGACATCGACATATGTCGAGTCCGGAGCCAACGTTTCGGCGTTCATGCGGCAGCCCTCTGTGCGGCGCGTTGCTTGGCGGCCTTGAGCGTGCCACCGCGCATGAGGTGGCCCGGCAGGGGGCGGCCCACGATCTCTTCAGCGAGCCTGGCGACCTCGATCAGGCGATCGATGTCGAGGCCGGTCTCGACGCCCATCTCCTCGCACATGAAGGCGAAGTCCTCGGTGCAGATATTGCCGGCCGCACCGTCGGTCGCCGCGAACGGACAGCCGCCCAATCCCGCGATCGAGGCGTCGAACTTCGTGACGCCCATGCGCAAGCCTGCGTAGGCCGCCGCGGCGCCGGTGCCACGCGTATCGTGCAGGTGCAGTGCGATCTCGAGGTCGGGCCACCGGGAACGGACGGCGCCGATCAGTCGCTCGACCGAGGCCGGCGTCGCCCAGCCCATGGCGTCGGTGAGCTTGATGCCCTTGAGCGTGAAGCCTGCCAGCTCGGCCTCGTCGAGGGCGAGCTGCACGCGCTGGAGGATCAGGTCAGTCGAGAGTTCGCCTTCATAATTGCAGCCGAAGGCGCCGAGGACGACGCCCCATTCGACCGGCATGCCGCGGTCCTTGAAGGTCTTGAGCGACATGCGCTGCTCGATCATCGCGTCGGGCACCGACTTGCCGATGTTCTTGCGCGAGAAGGTGTCGGAGGCGGTGACCCGCACGCCCCCGTCGACGTGCAGAGGACCGCGCAACGCCCGCTCGAGGCCCTGCTGGTTGAGCCACAGCGCGCTGTACTGGATGCCGGGTTTGCGCCGGATCGCGGTTGCCACTTCCTCGGCGTCGGCCATGGTCGGAACGCGCTTGGGGTTGACGTAGGAGACGCAGGCAATCCGCTTCAACCCGGTGTCCGCCAGCGCCTCGATGAGACGCACCTTGTCGGCCACCGGGATCGTCTTCTTCTCCGACTGGAAGCCCTCGCGCGGGCCTTCCTCGTCAATCGACACACGCTTGGGCAAGTCGGACATGCGGTACTCCTTCGCGGCGTCAGCCTTCTTCCTGGAAGGCCTCCTTGCGCGCTTTCTTGATACTCGGCAGGGCCATCAGGGTCAGGAGGGCTGCCGTGGTGATGAGCAGGCCAAGACTGATCGGCCGCTCGAGGAACACCATCGCATCGCCGCGCGACAGCAGCATGGCGCGCCGGAAGTATTCCTCCATCTGTGGACCCAGCACCAGGCCAAGCAGGAACGGTGCTCCCTCGCAGCCCAGCTTGACGAAGACGTAGCCCAGCACACCGAACACCGCGACCTGCATGACGTGGAATGTGCTGTTCTGCAGGCTGTAGGCGCCGATGCAGCAGAACAGCAGGATCGCCGGGGCGAGGAAGCGGTAAGGCACCGTCAGCAGCTTCACCCACATGCCGATCATCGGCAGGTTGATGACGACCAGCATGGCGTTGCCGATCCACATCGACACGATCATGCCCCAGAAGAGATCCGGCTTCTTGGTCATGACCTCGGGACCCGGCTGGATACCCTGGATGATCATGGCGCCCACCATCAGCGCCATCACAGCGTTGGACGGGATGCCCAGCGTCAGCATCGGGATGAACGAGGTCTGTGCCGCGGCATTGTTGGCCGCCTCCGGGGCGGCCACGCCCTCGACCGCGCCCTTGCCGAACTCCTCGGGGTGCTTGGAGAGCTTCTTTTCCAGCGTGTAGGCCGAGAAGGCGCCCAGCGTCGGGCCACCGCCCGGCAGCACGCCGAGCACCGCACCTAACGTGGTGCCGCGCAAGACCGCCGGAATCGCCCGTCGGATTTCCTCGCGCGTCGGCCACAGGGAGCCCACCTTGATGGCTCCCCCTCGTTCGAGGTGTCGTTCGAGATTGACCACGATCTCGGCGATGCCGAACAGGCCCATGGCGATCGGCGCGAAGTCGATGCCGTCGCTGAGCTCGGGCGTGTCGAAGGTGAAGCGCTGCGCACCGGTATTCACGTCGGTCCCGATCAGGCCGAACAGCAGGCCCAGGAAGACCATGGCGATAGCCTTGGTCACCGAGCCGCTGGCCAGCACGACCGCCGCGACCAGGCCCAGCGCCATCAGGGCGCAATAGTCGGCCGGGCCGAACTTCTGCGCCATGCGCGTGAGCGGCTCGGCGAAGATCACGATGATGATGGTGCCGATGGTACCGGCGAAGAACGAACCCACCGCCGATATCGACAGCGCCGCACCTGCGCGGCCCTTGCGTGCCATCTGGTAGCCGTCGAGACAGGTCACCACCGACGAGGCTTCGCCCGGCAGGTTGACCAGGACCGCCGTAGTCGACCCGCCGTACTGCGCGCCATAGTAGATGCCGGCCAGCATGATCAGCGAGGCCGTCGGTGGCAGGTGGAAGGTAATCGGCAGCAGCATGGCGATGGTCGCCACCGGCCCGATACCGGGCAGGACACCGATCAGCGTGCCGACCATGCAGCCCAGCAGAGCGTAGAGCAGATTCTGGAGGCTGACGGCGACGCTCAGACCCAGGACAAGGTTGTTCAGAAGATCCATCTCACCAGACTCCCCGGATGATGGAAATATTCATTCCAAGTCCCAGTTTGAACACGACGATACAAAGGATCGCCAAGGCGACCATGTTGCCGATCACTTCCGTCAGCTTGAATTCCTCGCCACCCAGCGACGCAATGAAAATCAGAACGATCAGGGCCGGCAGCAGACCGGCACGCTCGAACAGCAGGGCGAAGCAGATGATGCCGATCGTCACCATCGTGAGCGGCTTCCATTTGATCCGCTCGACCGGTTCGCCTCCCGAGAAGAGGGCGATGACACAGATCAGGCAGCCCAGGCCCAGCAGGATGAAGGACAGCATCCGAGGGACGTAGCCCGGCCCCATGCGGACAGGGGTTCCGAGTGCCAATTTCTGGCCGAAATACAGGGCCACGAGGCCGAAACAAATAAACATCAGCCCGGACAAAAAGTCCTTGCTCAGGAATCGGGTCAACGACGCCTCCCAGAAACGCGTAGTCTTCAAATGTAGCGTTGGGCCCAAACCCCCAGGCCGGTACAAGCCCTAGATAAACACAAATTTACCACTTTGCCCAAGCCCCAAGTTAAGGAACGCGGCAGCAGTCGGACTGCGATCGACCGAGGCAAAGAGCAAGCACTCGATGTAACAGCGTCGCCGGAGTACCAGCAGACCAGCAGGACCGGCAGACCAGCGGTTCGCGACAGGCGCGACAAAGAGCGCGGGCAGCGATGGCGCCGCCACGCAGAACAGGGCGACATCGCCCGCGAATCGGCCGTCCCGCCGAGTGTGCCGAGGACGGCATCTAAGGAAAATGCGGCTGCGGGAAGCGAATTGCCACATAGACGAGCGCCCCGGCGTCGATGGCCGACTTGGTGGGGAAGGGCAGCACCGGTGTGCTCAAAGTTCCGCCACCAACAGCGGCCCGATCAAGAGACGCCTGCTGCCGGCAGAACGGCCTACGCGGCCTGGGGATAGATTGCGAACAGTCCGGCCGGGCAAGCTCCCCGTTGGTCGATATTGCATGCGCATCGATGGGCGAGCAAACTCCCGGGCAAATGAACGACCGTTCAGGGGCAGTTATTGGCACGTAAGGGCGCTGACTACATCGGCACAATGGAGGTGCAGGAGAAGCACCGTTTCGACGAGCAATCGCTGGGCCGGTTCATGGCCGCGCACGTCGAAGGCTTCATCCCGCCGGTGCGGGCGGAACAGTTCCGGGGCGGCCAATCGAACCCGACCTACCGCCTGGCGGATGGCGCCGGGCGGCACTATGTGCTGCGTCGCAAGCCGCCGGGCAAGCTTTTGCCCTCTGCCCACGCGGTCGATCGTGAATTCAGGGTCATCTCGGCCCTCAACAAGACCAACGTCCCGACGCCCCGGGCCTACGCGCTGTCCGAGGACGAGAGCGTGGTCGGCACCGCCTTCTACATCATGGAATATTGCGACGGCCGAGTGCTTTGGGACCCGCTGCTGCCCGAGGTCGCGAAGGAGGGAAGGTCTGCGATCTTCCGCGCCAAGTTCGAGGCGCTGGCCCGGCTCCATGCCGTCGACTACGCGGCCCTCGGGCTGGCCGATTTCGGGCGGCCCGGCAGCTATGTCGCGCGGCAGATCTCGCGCTGGGGCAAGCAGTACAAAGCCTCCGAAACCGAATCGATCGAGGCGATGGACAAATTGCTCCAGTGGCTGCCCGCCCATCTTCCGTCCAACGAAGAGACCGTCCTGGTCCATGGCGACTACCGGCTCGACAATATGGTTTTCCACGCCACCGAGCCGCGCGTGCTCGGCATCATCGATTGGGAGATTTCGACGCTGGGCGATCCGCTGGCCGAGCTCTCCTATCTCTGCATGCTGTGGCGCACGCCAAAGGACTGGGGCGGCCTTGAAGGTCACGATCTCGAGGCGCTCGGCCTGCCGACCGAGCACGACATGGTGAGCTACTACTGCGAACTGTCGAAGCGGGCCCTGCCGGACACCGCGCTCTGGAATTTCTACATGGCCTACAATCTGTTTCGTGTTTCGTGCATCCGCCAGGGCGTCTATGCCCGTGCGCTCGATGGCACGGCATCGAACATGCGTGCCGCAGACTCCGGGAAGCTGGTGCGTCCGGCGGCCGAACTCGGCTGGAAGATCGTCGAAAGCATCGACGGAGGAGCGAGATGACCAAGCGCAAACCGGCACAGCCGGAAGTCGTGGCGCCTGCCGTCGTCGAGCGCGACCAGCGGCCCCCGATCGAGGCGATCCGTGCCGCGGCGTTCCAGCAGTTCGCCGAACGCGGCTATCCGGTGGTTACGGTCCGCGACATCATGAAGGCCTGCGGGCTGACGCAGGGCGCGCTCTATAATCACTTCAAGTCGAAGGATGAGTTGCTGCACGATATCATCACCTCGACCCAGGCCGAACTCGAGCGGCTGTGCCAGCAGGCGGTCGCGGAGGCGGGCAGCGATCCGCGCGCGAAGCTCGCGGCGTTCGTGCGCGTCTATGTCATGCGCCATTGCCGGCTCCGGGTGGAAGCGCTGGTCGCCAATCGCGAGATCGGCTGGCTCGATGCCGGGCGTGTCGCCGATATTCGGCGCAGCCGGCGTGCCATTCGCGGCATCGTGGTCGGGATCCTCGCGCAAGGTGTCGAGGACGGCCTGTTCGATCCGCCGCTGACCGGCGGTCGCCTCGATCTCAAGGCCATCGCCATGGCCCTGCTCGATCAATGGACCCACGTATCCATGTGGTACGGCCCAGGCGGCGAGATCACCGAGGAGGACATGGCCCGGCTCTATGCCGATATGGCGCTACGCGCGGTCGGAGCCCGGCCCTAGGCAATCTCTGCATTATTCGGAGTATCCGGACATGTCTGTGCGTCTGGTGGCCTTTGCGTTGGCCTTGCTGTCCGTCGCGGCCTGTACGCCCGCGACGACCGGGGCGCCGCCACCCACGAGCCGCGGTACGTCGGTCGCGGCAGCACCGGCCAACGGCGTCGTGCCGGCCGGACGCTGGCGCGCCGTCTTGATCGCCGGCGACAACAACAGCCCGGCCTTCGACAACGGCGTGCAGTCGCTGCGCGAGAAGCTCATGGCCCACGGGGTGAGGGACATCGCGGTCTATTCCTCGGATTCCGCGCGCACGGCGCCGGCACAGCTCGCGAGCACGGCCAATGTCGCAACCGCGCTGCGGACGGGGGGCGGCGATGCCTGCTTCGTCTTCGTCACCAGCCACGGCGAGGAGAGAGGCTTCTTCCTGCGCCCGGATCGAAGGCTGTTCGATCCCGGCTCGCTCGACCGGATGCTGAACGTCGGCTGCGGCACGCTGCCGACGGTGGTGGTGGTGTCGGCCTGCCACAGCGGGACCTTCATGACGCCCGACATGCGCAAGCCCAATCGCGTGATCCTGACCGCCGCCGCGACGGACCGCACCAGCTTCGGCTGCGGTACCGGCGATCAGTACACCTACTACGACCAATGCCTGCTGCAGCAGTTCGACGGCGCCGCGACGTGGCGGGAACTCGCCGTGGCGACGCGCTCCTGCGTCGAAGGCCTCGAGCGCCGCATGGGCATGCGACCGCCGTCGCAGCCCCAGATGTTCGTCGGCGCCCAGGTCGGCAACTTGCGGCTGCCCTCGCCCTAGCGCCTGCGCCGAGGAACGGGCGCTAGCCGATCACGGCCGTGAAATCGCAGGTCACGTGGTTCGGGCTGTTGGCGCCGAGGGCCAACGTGTGTCGGGCCGGGCGCGACGCGGCGTCGGGAAACATCTTCACCCATTCGCCGTTCAAGGCGGCGCGGCCGGTGGCGGGATCCTTCATCCAGAAATTGATCTTGATGATGTCGTCGACGCTTCCCCCGGCGGCTGCCACGCAAAGGGCGATCTGCTTGAAAATATTGGTGACCTGTCCCGCGAGATCGGGTGGCATCGCACTCGTCTCGGGATCCCGGCCGCTGATGATGCTCGACATCAGAATGTTGCCGACCAGGCTGGCGTTGGGGATCGGGTTCTCGTGCTTGAAGCCCGGGTAGTTGATGCTCTTGCGCTTGGCCATGTTTCGCTCCCTTTGCAGGAGCGGGAGAATTGCATTTCCTCCGGCATTGGCAAATGGTCACGGTCGGAGGAAGCAACCGATGACAGGCAAGAAATCCGACTCTCTCGTCGACTACGAACGCGACGGCGCGCTCACCGGCCGATTCTTCACGGCCGAAGAGGCGTTCAAGGCCAACCTGATCAATCGCGTGGCACCAAAGGGCAAATATCTCGACACGGCGCGCGAACTCGCGCGCGAGGTGATCAAGAACCCGCCGCTCAGCGTGCGCTCCACCGTGCGCATGCGGCGCTGGTACATGGACCGCCTGAGCCGCGAGGTCATGTTCATGACGGCGCCGGAGCGGCTCTACCTGACGGAGGATTTCGGGGAGGCGGCCCGCGCCTTCACCGAGAAGCGCAAGCCGAAGCCCTTCAAGGGGCGCTGAGCTTCGCGGCCGCGAGCTCGCGCAGCCGCGCGCGCTGGATCTTCGGACCGTTGGGCGAGGGCGTGACCGGAAACGCCGGGATCGCGAACACGCTGAGCGGCACCTTGTAGTTCGCGAGGCCGCGCCGGCAGTGGGCGATGACGGCCGCCTCGTCGAGCGCGGCACCTGCTTCGAGAATGACGAAGGAAACCGCGCGGACGCCGTCGGGCCGCGCCACGGCGATGGTTTGGCAGGCGCTGATTCCCGGGATCGATTGAATGTGGCTTTCGATCTCGAGCGGATTGACCAGGAAGCCCGAGAGCCGCAGCACGTCGCCCATGCGGCCGAGGAAGGTGAACCCGCCCTTGCCGTCGAGCTCGGCCAGGTCGCCGGTGCGGACATAGCCGTCCTGGGTGAGGGTATCGGCGGTGGCGGCGTCGTTGCCGTAGTAGCCCACCATCAATGACGGCCCGGCGCATTCGAGGGCGCCCGGTTGACCGGCGTCGAGAAGCGCGCCGCTTTCGGGATCGCGGACCCGCACATGGGCGAGGGGCGACGTCGGCACGCCGCCGCCCTGCTTGCGTCGCGCCACGTCAGCGTCCAGTGGCTGGAGCGCGTAGAGCGCCTGGACCTCGCTCATGCCGTAGAGGCCGCACAGCCGCAGCCCGCGCGCCTCGGCCTGTTCGGGCAGGGATTCGAGCGCCGAATTGAAGGCGCCGTAGCCCGCCCACTTCACCGAGGGGAAGGGCCTGTCGCCGGGAACGGCGTCGAGCAGGCGTGCGTACATGTCGTCGCTGCCGAACAGGGTGGTCGGCCGATGATGGGCGATCAGGCGGGCGATCTCGTCGATTTCGTAGGACTCGACCAGCACACAGGGCTTGCCCGCGGCCAGAGTCGCCAATGTCTGGTTGAAGCCGAAGACGCCGCAGAGCGGGAGTATCGAAAGCGAGAGCGTATCGGGGGCGGTGAAGCCGAAGACCCGCGCCACCTGCTGGGCGTGGCTCGCGATCGCGCCCTGGCGATGCAGCACGAATTTGGGGGCGCTGGTCGTGCCCGATGTGGTGAAGATGTTGCAGGGCGCGTTGGGCCGCGCGTTGTTGGTGCCGAGCGGTGGACGAGACAGCAGCCGATCGAACGGCACGCGCCGCAGGCGTTCGATCGCCGAGGGCGTAGAGGCCGGCGTTTCGCCCACGACCACGAGGACACCGAGCTTGTCGAGGGCGGCCGGGTCGATGCCGGCCAGGATCGAGAGAAAGTCGATCCGGCGAAAGCCGGGCGCACAAGCCAGGATCTTGGCGCCGGATCGGCCGACGATGTCGGCGACTTCGACCGCTCGGTAGCGCGTGTTCACGGCGACCGCGATGGCGCCCAGCCTTGCGCAGGCGAGATACAGGGTGGGATAGGCGGGCACGTTGGGCAGCCACAACGCCACCCGGTCGCCCGCCGTTACACCGAGATCAGCGAGCCCCTGCGCTGCGCGGCTCGCGGCGTCGAGCAGCTCGGCGAAGGAGACTACCCGGTCGCCGTGGACGAGCGCAGGCGCACCGGGTGTTTCTTCGGCGATGTCGGCAAGCAAGGTCCAGACGTCGGCGGCGGGGTGGCTGAGGGGCATGCGGCGCGGAGACTACCTCATGCGCCCGTCATCTCAAGTCTGTCTACTGTGTGAAACCGAGCAAGCGCGGCAGGAACAGCACGAGGTCGGGCATGAAGGCGATCAGCAGAAGCGTCACGACGATCGATGCCAGGAACGGCAGCAGCGGCTTCATAAGTTGATCCATGGACAGTCCGCTGATCGCCATGCCGACGAACAGGCATAGGCCTACCGGCGGCGTGATATGGCCGACCGCCGAGGCGATGACGCAGACCATGCCGAAATGGATCGGATGGACGCCGACGGCGGTCGCTACTGGCAGCAACACCGGTACCGTGACGAGGATGATCTCCGACGGCGTCAGGAAGGTGCCGAGGATCAGGTAGAGAAAGATGATCATGAGGATGAACACCCACCAGGCCGGTGTCATCGCCGCAATCGAGCTCGCCACCAGGAAGGGGAACTTCGAGTAGGTGAGTACCCAGCCGAAGGCGCCGACGAAGCCGATGATCAGGCCGATCACGCCGGACAGCCGCGCGCTGTCGGCGAAGATCTTCGGCAGCTCCCGAAGCGCCGGTTCCCGGTAGAAGATCGGCGGTACCACGAGCGCATAGACGACGGCGACCGCGGCGGCCTCGGTCGGCGTGAACAGGCCGAAGATGATGCCGCCCATGATGATCGCAGGGATCATCAAGGCCGGAAGCGCGTTGCGCAGCGCGGCCCAGAACTGCGGCATGGTCGGCGCCGGCTCTCGGGGATAGTTGCGCTTGCGGGCGATGAAGAACACAGGAACCGCCATGCCGAGCCCGACCAGCAGGCCTGGAATGACTCCAGCCGCGAACATGGCCGCCACCGATTCGTCGGCCATCCAGGCGTAGATGACGGCAATGATCGAGGGTGGAATGATCGGTGCCACGACAGCGGTCGAGATGGTGAGCGCCGTGGCGAAGTCCTTGTCGTAGCCCTTGCGGACCATCTGCGGGATCAGGAAGGTGCCGAGCGCCGAAACGTCCGCCACAGCCGATCCGGAAATGCCGCCGAAGAACATGCTGTCGAGCACGTTGACGTAGGCGAGCCCGCCGCGAAACCGGCCGACCAAGACTGTCGCGAGATCGATGAGGACGCGCGCGACTCCGCCCCGTGCGGCGATGTTGCCCGCCAGGATGAACAGCGGTGCCGACAGAAGGAGGTAGGAGTCGGACAGCAGCCCGACGAAGCGCGTCGGGATGATGATCGGGTTGAGCGTCGGATAGAACACCGCCGCCGCGAGGGCGCCGACCCCCATCGCAATGCTGATCGGCATGCCGATCAGGATGCAGATGACGAAGGCGATCAGGAGGGTTTCCGCCATAGTCCCCTCAGCGTGAAATAGATGTTGCGAAGCATCGGCACGATGATCATCACCGATCCGACCGGGATGGCGGCGAACACCCAGTCCAGGGTCAGGCCGAGGCCGGCGCTGGTCTGGAAGCTCGCATTCGGCACCAGGGTGAAGCTCAACCAGATGAGATAGGCGAACAGGGCAATGCCGAGGCCGTTGGTCAGGATCGAAAGCAGCGCCCGCCCGACGGGACCGAAGCGGTTCACGAAATAGTCGAGGACCGTGTGCTCGTGGCGCCACATCGCCGCTGCCGCGCCGAACATGATCAGCCAAACGAAGAGGTAACGCGGAATTTCCTCGAGGCCGTCGATGCCGGTGAGCCCGAGATAGCGGAGCACCACCTGCAGGAAGACCGCCGCCGTCATGACGGCAAGGATCAGCCCGCCGATGTTGGCGAGGCCGTCATAGAGTCGGGCGCCCATCGAGGGCGCGGATTGCGCGCCCTCGGGCTCCTGTTCGTCGGGAGTTGCCACGATGCCGGTCGCCGCCTTACTTCACGCTCTGGATGTACTCGACCATCGGCTTCGCCGCCTTGCCGGCCGGCGTGGCGTAGAATTCGGCATAGACGCCTTCGGTCGCCTTGAGGAATGGCGCCGGATCCGGCTTGGTGATCGTGACACCCTTTGCCTTCACGAGCTCCTGGATGCTCTTGTCTTCGTCGAGGATGAACTTGCGATTGAAATCGCGTGAAAAGATCCAGGCATCGACGATCGCCTTCTGCCCTGCGGGGTCGAGCTTGCTCCACGCCGCCTTGGACATCACGAGAGCGACGGCCTGGTGTGTGTGACGGACATCGGCGACGTACTTCACGATGTCGTAGAACTTGTTGTGATAGAAGGTGTTGATGCCGCCTTCGGCGAAGTCGATGACCTTGGTCTGCAGCGCGGTGGCCACCTCGGGGAAGGCGATCGGCGTCGAGATCATGCCCAGTGCCTTGAACGTGGCGACCAGGATCTTGTCCTCCTGGACGCGCACCTTCTTGCCCTTGATATCGGCCAGGCCGTTGATGGCGTTGTGACCGTAGATGCCGCGATAGCCTGCAGCGAAGAAGCCGATCAACTTGAGGTTCTTCTTGTCGAGGACGTCGCTGTAGAATTTGGTGAGCGTGTCGCTGCCGTCCAGCGCCTTGAAGAGGTGGGCGTAATCGCGAAAGATGTAGGGCAGCTGAAACACCGACATCTCGGGGATCGCCGTCGACAGCGGCGCGGTCGTGATCGGGCCGAATTCGATGACGCCGAGCTGGATCTGCTGGACCACCTCGCGTTCGCCGCCAAGGGCGCCCGAGTGGTGATGGGTGATCTTGACCTTCCCGCCGGAAAGTTCGGCGACCTTGTCGATGAATTGTTGCGAGGCCTGCGAGGTTCCGTGCTTGGGCGGATTGACGTTGCCCATGCTCAGGTCCTTGCCCTGGGCTAGGGCCGCGTGATGCGGCCCGAGCGCTGCGGCGAGCAGCACGAGGCCGGCGGGCAACAAAAGACGCAACTTGGACATAACCATGGCTATCCTCCCTGGGATTCCTTGCGCTTGGTGGTGGCGGTTGACCGCTCTCGTCGATTTGTCTGACAACTGCGCCAGCATGGCACGACGTCCGCGATCGCCGCTAGAGCAATTGTGCGACCGAATGTTAGGGTGGTTGTGGGGATTGTGGTCGCTGGTGGTCGTGCCAAGGCTCGGCACAGGACTTGGTCGGCGATCCGGGCCGCCACCGGGAAGGGAATTGAACATGCTGCGTCGAAGCCTGATCGCCGCGCCACTCTTGTTTGCTGCTGCGCCGGCGCTTGCCCAATGGACACCAAAGCAACCAATCAAGATCCTGGTTGGTTATGCACCCGGAGGCACCGCCGATATCGCTGCGCGTTTGGCGGCCGAAACCATCCAGAAGCGCCACAGCTACCCGGTGATCGTCGAGAACAAGACCGGCGCGGGCGGCTTCATTGCCCTCAAGGCCGTCGCTCAGGCAGCACCCGACGGCTACACGGTCGGCATCGGCATCATGGGCCAGTTGTCGGTCGGACCGGTCGTGCCAGGCTCTCAGATTCCCCTCGACCTCGACAAGGATCTGGTTCCGATCTGCAATCTCGTCGGCGTTCCGATGGCGCTGGTCGTGCGGCCCGATGCGCCGTTCAAGACGATTCCCGAACTGATCGCATATGCGAAGGCCAACCCCGGTAAGGTGAGCTATGCCTCGACCGGCAACGGTTCGACCAACCAGCTCGCCGCGGAATTCTTCGCAGCGGAATCCGGAGGCTTGAAGTTCCTGCATGTGCCGTATCGCGGCGGCGCGCCGGCCATAGCCGACATCACGGCGGGCCAGGTCGATTTGTTCTTCGCCAACATTTCGGAGGTCTCCGGCCTCATCAACAGCGGCAAGGTCCGCGCCCTCGCGCTTGCCTCGAAACGTCCGTCGCCGCTTGCGCCAGACCTGCCGCTGCTCACCAAGGACATTGCCGCGCTCGACATCAGCAACTGGTTCGGCCTGGTCGGGCCCGCCGCCCTGCCGACCGACATCCGCGATGCCCTGTCGAAACTGTTCCTCGGAGCGATGGCTGATCCGGCAAACATCACGGTACTGGCGCAGCGCGGCCTTGTGGACCTGCAGCAGGGTAGCGCAGCCTTCTCTGCCTTGATCAAGGCTGACCGCGAGCGGTGGGCGAAGGTAGTCAAGCAAGGCAATATTCGCGCCGAGTAGAGAAGGAAGAGTTAATGAGTGCGCCGCTGTCCCTCGGTATCGATATCGGGGGGACCTTCACCGATCTCGTCATCCACGATCCGCGCGACGGCCGCGCCACCATTTGGAAGGAGAGCACCACACCCGACGATCCCGCACGGGGCGCGCTCGAAGGCACGCGGCGTGTGCTGGCAAAGGCCGGCGTAAAGCCCGAGCAGGTCGGACGCGTGGTCCACGCCACCACGCTCTTCACCAACGCGCTGATCGAGCGCAAGGGCGCCAAGACCGGGTTGCTGACGACGGCGGGCTTCGCCGACGTGCTGGAGATCGCGCGCGAGCGCAAGTACGAGCTGTACGACCTCTTCATAGAAATGCCCAAGCCGCTGGTGCCGCGGCCGTGGCGGCGCGAAGCGAGGGAACGGCTGGCGCCCGACGGCAGCGTCGAGATCGCACTCGATGTCGAAGCAGCGTTGGCCGAGGTGGGGGAGTTGGTGGAGCAGGGGGTCGAGAGCCTCGCCATCTGCTTCCTGCACAGCTACGCCAATCCCGTCCACGAGCGCGCTATTGCCGCTGCCGTGGCCGAGCGCTTCCGGCATCTCTCGATCTCCTTGTCGTCGGACATCGCACCGGAGATCCGCGAATACCAGCGCGCCAGCACGACGGCGGCCAATGCTTATATTCGGCCACTGGCCGAGATCTATCTCGAGCGCCTGGAAAAGGCGCTGAGCATGTCGGGCATTCCCGGAGGCCTTTTCCTGATGCTGTCCAACGGCGGGCTGACTCATGTGAGTGAAGCCAAGCGCGCTCCGGTGCAATTGCTGGAAAGCGGTCCAGCGGCCGGTGCCCTGGCCGGCGCCTGGTTCGGTCGCAACGCCGGACTGGAACGTGTGCTCGCCTTCGACATGGGCGGCACCACGGCGAAGCTGGCGCTTGTCGATGATGGCGAGCCGCTCGTCGCCTATGGTTTCGAAGCGGCGCGCGAGAAGCGTTTCCTGCGTGGCTCCGGCCTGCCGATCATGATTGCGACGGTCGAGCTGATCGAAATCGGCGCGGGTGGCGGCTCCATCGCGCGCAAGAGCGACCTAGGCACCCTGCAGGTCGGTCCCGAGAGCAGCGGCGCGCAGCCTGGTCCCGCATGCTACGGCCGCGGCGGCACGGAAGCCACCGTGACCGATGCCGATCTGGCTCTGGGCTATCTCAACGCCGACTTCTTCCTGGGCGGTGCCATGAAGATCGACCGTGCCGCGACCGAGGCAGCGCTGGGCGGCCTCGCGACGGCGCTGGGCGTCGGCCACGACCGTGCCGGCTTCGGCGTGCATGATGTAGTAAACGAGAACATGGCAGGCGCAGCGCGCGTCGCCATCGCCGAGCGTGGCCGTATCCCGGCCGAGTATGCGCTGCTGGCGACCGGCGGTGCAGGGCCCGTGCACGCCTGGAACGTTGCGCGCAAGCTGGGTGTTACGCGCGTCGTCTGTCCGCCGGGAGCGGGCGCGGGCAGCACCATCGGCATGCTGATGGCGCCGGCCCGCGTCGATCGCGTTGCCAGCTTCAGCACCCCACTGGCCGGTGCGGATTTCGGCCAGGCCGAGGCGATCTTCGCTGCGCAGGAGAAGGAGTCCCTCGACGTGCTGCGGCCGACCGGCGCCGATGCCTCGGGCCGCGTCGTGCGGCGCCTCGCCGACATGCGCTACATCGGCCAGGGTAGCGAGGTCACGGTGGCGATGCCCTCGCCGCTCACCGAAGCGGGCGTGCGCACGGCCTTCGAGGCGGCCTACAAGGCGCTGTTTGCCCGCACGCCGCCGGGCGCTGCCATCCAGTTCGTGGCGCTGCGCCTCTCGGTCAGCGCGCCGATGCCAGGCGCCGGCGGCAAGCTCGAGCTGCCGCGTCATCCAAGGGCGCAGGCGCTGAAGGGCACGCGCGCGGTATTCTTTGCCGATGCCGGCAAGATGCTGCCGACGAATGTCTATGACCGCTACGCTCTCGAGGCCGGCGTGATCGTACAGGGTCCTGCCGTGTTCGAAGAAGACGAAAGCACTTTCATCGTTGGCCCTGGCGCCACGGCGCGCCTGCTGCCTGATGGTTCCATTCTGGCGGAGGTCGTCTGATGGCCAATTCAAGAACTCCGAGGGCTTTCGATGCGATCGAGCTCGAACTTCTCTGGCGGCGGCTGATCTCTCTGGTCGACGAGGCGGCGGCTGCGATGGTGCGCACCAGCTTCTCGACCCTGGTGCGGGAGAGCTACGATTTCTCCTGCGTCGTTACCGATGCATCGGGCCAGTCTCTGGTGCAGGCGAGTGAGAGCATCCCGAGCTTCATCGGCACGCTGCCCGAGACGGTGAAGCATTTCTTGCGCTTCTTTCCACCCGACCAGCTCGAACCGGGTGATGTGCTGATCACCAACGACATCTGGCTCGGCACCGGCCATCTGCCCGACATCACCCTGGCCAAGCCGATCTTCCGGGGCGGCAAGCTGATCGCCTTCAGCGCCACGACGGCGCATGCGCCCGACATCGGCGGCAAGATCAGGAGCCCTGAGCCGCGCGAGGTCTTCGAGGAGGGGCTGCAAATCCCGCCGATGAAGATGATCGCGGCTGGCAAGTCCGACGAGACGCTGGTCACCATCATCCGCAAGAACGTGCGTACGCCCGACCAGACCATGGGCGATCTCTATGCGCAGATCGTGGCGCTCGACCTCATGGAAGACCGGCTGCTGGTCCTGATGGAGAATTACGCACTGCCCGACCTCACCGACCTCGCACGCGAGATCCAGGGCCGCTGCGAGACGGCGATGCGTGCCTCCATCCGCGAATTGCCCGACGGCACTTACCATAGCGAGCTCAAGACGGACGGCATCATGGAGACGCCGATCACGCTTCGCCTGAAACTCACCGTCAAGGGCGATGAAATCGCGATGGACTTCGCCGGCACCGACGCCCAGGTCGATCGCGCCATCAATTGCGCGCTTTGCTACACCACGGCGATGGCGATGTACGGGGTCAAGGTCTGCACCAGCCCCAACCTGCCGAACAACGAAGGCTCTTTTAGGCCGATCAGCCTCAGCGCGCCGCCGGGCTGCATCGTCAACCCGCAATTCCCGGCGCCGGGCGGCTCGCGCATGCTGATCGGCCACTACGTCCCGATGCTGGTGTTCGGTTGCCTCGGCCAGATCGTGCCGGAGCGCGTGATGGCCGCCTGCGGCTCGCCGATGTGGGGCATGAACCAGTCCGGCGTGCGGGATGACGGCAAGGGCGGCGGCAAGCCTTACGCCAATATGTTCTTCTACAACGGCGGCATGGGCGGCAATACGCAGAGGGACGGCGTCACCTGCCTCAGCTGGCCGTCCAACGTCTCCTCGACTTCGATCGAGATCAGCGAGCACATCGCGCCGCTGCGCTTCCATCACAAGAAGCTGCGTCCAGATTCGGGCGGTTCTGGCCGGCATCGTGGGGGGCTCGGCCAGGAGATCCTGATCGAGAGCCGGAGCGACACCCCGATCGCGGTCTCCTTCCTCGCCGAGCGCACGATCTTTCCCGCCTTCGGCATCGAGGGCGGCAACGATGGAGCGCCGGGCGAACTGCATATCAACGGCCGCAAGACCGATCCCAAGAAGCAGTACATCCTGAACAAGGGCGACACGGTCTCGCTCGGCACGCCCGGCGGTGGCGGGCATGGCGATCCGAAGACGCGGCCGGGGCCGGAGCTCGCGGCAGATGTCGCGGCGGGATACGTGACGGATCGGGCGGCGTCACGCTGAAGGTGGTGGCGTCACACAAGCCACACGGCCGGGAGACCGAAGTCGCGGTGCGCACCGCCTGCATCGAGTTCGGGCGCTCCGGTAACGGTGTCCTTCTCGCCCGAGCACTGCGTGCTACTCGAAGCCTAGGACTTGAAAACTCTCTAGGATATCTTATCCTATGGTCCTGCTCTATTCATCGTTCGATCGAAATCCAGGTAGCTTACGCCGAGGCTTGGGGAGACGAAAAATGTCGCGTTTCGTTTCCCACGCTCACCGGGAATTGGCCCACGGATTCAACGGGTTGAGGTCGGATTTCCCGCGCAAGATAGGAAGGGTTGGCGGCCACGTTGACGCGGTGCATCAGGCGGCGCTCGCCCTCGGAATAGTCGGCGTTGGCCTTGTGCATGGTGCAGCGGTTGTCCCAGATCACGATGTCGCCCTGCCGCCAGACGTGGCGATCTGCGTCCAGTCTCGGGATGGGTGCGCACGAACGGATGGGTCACCTCCGGCATGGCGGCCATCTCGGCGGCCGTGCGTGTCGAGATGCGGCCAGCTTCCGGCTCGAACTGTATTTGTGGACGACTTGTGTCGCCACCGCTCGAGGACACGACCACGCCGTAGAGCATGGTGAGCGAGCTGGGCTCGCGCATGAAGCTGTCGTCGGTGTGCCAGTTGGCGCCGTTCACGATCTTCTTGCCGTCGCCCAGCACGTCGCGGTCCTCGCTCGAGATGATGTTCACCTCGGCGCACTCGGGCGTTTGTGCCAACTGCTTGCGCAGTACCGGCACGCCGAACTGTGCCATTGCGTTGCGGAACGGCATCGGCGCCAGATTCTGGCCGCGGATGCACAGCACGAGATTGTCGTGCAGGACTCGGGTCAGTGCCGCCTGGGTCCGCCCGTCAGGCAGCCGGTTGAGATCGACCCCGCTCACACACCGCGGCGGCCATGTGCGGGCCGAGCCGTGCGGTCTGAAATTTCATGGTGTTACGCCCGGCAAGCACGATAACGTGCGCGTCGATCCAAGCAATCACAAGAGGGAACCCCCTGATGAAGATCGCCCATTCAGCCACCAGTCCCTACGTGCGCAAGGTCATGGCCTGCGCCATCGCGCGCGGCCTCAACGACAAAATCGAGCGCATGAAGATCGGCACCACCGATCCGGCGCTGCTGGCGTACAATCCGCTGTCGAAGGTGCCGACGCTGATCACCGACGACGGCATGTCGCTCTACGACAGTCCGGTGATCTGCGAGTATCTCGACAGCATCGGTTCGGCACCGAAACTCTTTCCCGCTCCGGGTCCCGCCCGCTGGAAGGCGTTGACGCAGGAAGCGCTGGGCGACGGCATCCTCGATGCCACCCAGCCGCGCCGCCGCGAGATCCCGCTGCCGCAGGACGAGGGCCGCAAGAGCTACATCGCACTCCAGCAGGGCAAGGTCGCCCGCGCCCTCGACACGCTCGAGAAGGACGCCGACTCGCTCGGCATGCTGACCACGATCGGCGAGATCGCGATCGGCTGTGCGCTGGGCTACCTCGATTTCCGCTACGCCAACGAGCCGTGGCGGCCGGGTCATCCCAAGCTCGACGCCTGGTACGCCAAGGTGGTGAAGTTGCCGCCGCTCGCCGAGACCATGCCGGTCGGGTGACAGACATCCTGAGGTGAGCCAATGCCAGCGAGGACAGGGAAGCAGTTTCTGAGCGGCCTTCGCGGGCCGCGGGCGGTATGGGTCGACGGCGAGCGGGTGACCGACGTCGTCGACCACCCGAAGCTTCGCGGCGCCGCCCGTGCGCTGGCAGAGGTCTACGATCTCCAGCACACGCATGCGGCGACGTGCCTGATGCCCGATCCCGAGACCGGCGAGCCGATCGGCACGAGCCACATGATCCCGCGCTCGCGCGACGATCTTGCCCGGCGTGGCAAGGCGCTGCGCCAGGTCGCGGAATATTCCGTCGGGCTGATGGGCCGCACGCCCGACTATATGAACGTGACCTATGCGGGCTTCGCCGGCCGGCCCGACGAATGGGGCACGAACGGCAACGAGGCGGGAGCGGAGCGGCTAATCGCCTACCAGAAGTTCCTGCGTCGCGGCGACATCTCGCTCACCCACACCATCGTTCAGCCGACCGTCGACAAGGCGACGGGCGATGCGCCGCGTGCCGACAACGTCCACGCGCTGCGCAAGGTCGCCGACACCGAGCACGGCATCGTGGTGCGCGGCGCGCGCGTACTCGCCACGCTTGCGCCCTTCGCCGACGAGATCGCGGTCTATCCGGCGGCACCGCTGCCGGAGGGCGCCGATGCCTACGCGCTGTCCTTTTGCGTGCCGATGAGCGCGCCGGGGCTGAAGTTCCTGTGCCGCGACAGCATGTCGACGCCGGACAACCGCTTCGACCATCCGCTGTCGGGCCGCTTCGACGAGCAGGACGCCTTCGTGATCTTCGACGACGTCGAAGTTCCACGCGACCGGGTGTTCATCGACGCCAACCGCGCCGCCTACAACACGGTGATGACGACGAGCTGGCCGCCCAATATCCAGCAGCAGACCATGATACGGGCCTCGACCAAGCTCGATTTCGCCTGGGGACTGGCGCTGCGCATGGCGGCGGCGATCAACGCTCAGGATCCCGAGACCATGCGCATGATCGGCGAGATCTGGACCTATGCCGAATTCACGCGCGCCGCCGTGGCGACGGCGGAAGCCGAGGCCCGTGAATGGCCGGGCGGCATGTGGACCCCGGCGGTGGCGCCGCTGCATGCGCTGCGGGCGACCCTGCCGATCTGGATGCCGCGGGTGAACGAGATCCTGCGCCTGATCGGCTCGCACAATCTCCTGGCCGCTCCGATGTCGGCGCAGCTCGCCGATCCCGACCTCAGGCCGCTGATCGACCGCTATCTGCCCGGCGCCAAGGGCATGGCCGCCGAGGAGCGCATCCGCATCTTCCGCCTCGCCTGGGACTTCGCCGGCAGCGCGCTCGCCAGCCGCAATGAGCAGTACGAGCGCTTCTATCTGGCCTCCTCGCCGCGCAATCTGGCGCGCCATCTTACGTTCACCGACCGCGGCCGCGCCGACCGGCTGGTCGAGCGGTTCCTGAAGGAGCCGTACTGAGATGCGCCAGCGCATCGACGAGATCGAAGCCGCCCGCGCGGCACTTCTGGACGCCGCCCGTGCTCCCGCGATCGAGAAGCTCGCCAAGCGCGGCAAGCTGAGTGCGCGCATGCGGATTGCCCGGCTGGTCGACGAGGGATCGTTCTCCGAGGTCGGCGCCCTTGTTGCAGGTGGCGAGGCGGACGCGGCTTCCGTGCGGGCCAAGTCGCCGGCCGACGGCATCGTCACCGGCACGGCCCTGATCGACGGCCGGCCGGTCATGGTCGTGTCGCAGGACTTCTCGGTGTTCGGCGGCAGCTCCGGCATCCTGGGGAGCGCCAAGATGCATCGCGCGCTGCAGATCGCCATCACCCGCGGCGTGCCGCTGGTGATGATGCTGGACGGCGGCGGCCATCGCATCCAGGACGGCCAGGACGCCCGCCACTTTGCCAAGGCCAACACCACCTTCCACGAGTTCGCGCGTGCCTCGGGCTGGGTTCCCATGGTGGCGCTGATGCTGGGCGCGGGCTTCGCCGGCCCGACCAACTATGCCGGCCTCTCCGACCTGGTCGTCATGGTGCGTGGCCAGTCGACCATGGGCATCGCGGGACCCGCGCTGGTCAAGGCGGCGACCGGCGAGGACATCGACACGATGGAGTTGGGCGGCGCCGACGTGCAGGTCGATCGCCAGGGCATCGCCGATCTCGGCGTCGCCAGCGAGGACGAGGCCTTCGCCGCGGCGCGCCGGTTCCTGGCCTACCTGCCGGGCAATGCGCGCGCACCGCAGCAGGTCGCGGCACACCCGCGCCCGATCCCGCGCATGGAAGATGCTCTGCTCGATCTCGTGCCGATCTCGACGCGCAAGGCCTACGACGTGCGCAAGGTGCTGGCACTGATCGCCGACAAGGGCTCGGTGTTCGAGCTAAAACCCACCTTCGCCGGCAATCTCGTGACGGCCTTCGCACGACTGGGCGGGCGGCCCGTCGGCTTCATCGCCAACCAGGCGCTGCGGCTGGGCGGCATGCTCAACTCCGATGCCTGCGACAAGGGCGCTCATTTCATCGCGCTCTGCGATGCCTTCGGCCTGCCCATCGTTTCCTTCATCGACGTGCCGGGCTTTTCCATCGGCTCGGGCGCGGAGCGCACCAGCCTGGGGCGGCGCAGCGCCAAGCTGATCTACGAATGGGGCCACGCCAGCGTGCCGCGGGTCTCGCTCGTGCTGCGCAAGGGCTATGGGCTGGGCTACTACGCCATGTGCGGCGGTCGCAGCTTCTCGGCCGACGCCTGCCTCGCCTGGCCCTCGGCCGAGATCTGCGCCATGTCGATCGAGGGCGCGATCGATGTCGCTTTCCGCAAGGACTACGAAGCCGCTCCCGATCCGAAGGCGCGCCGCCAGCAGATGATCGACGAGACCCGCACCCGCATCGGAGCACTGCGCGCCGCCGAGGGCTTCGGCGTCGACGACCTGATCGATCCGCGCGACACGCGCCGCCGCCTGGTCGAGATATTCGACAGCACGCAGCCGCGCCGCCCGTTTGATCATCCGCCCAAGTACCGCTCGATCTCCCCGATCTGAGGCCTGCTGACAGCGGCGGCAAAACGCGGCAGGCTCGACCGACGAGAGGAGTGTCGGAGGGGCCGATGAGCGACATCGACGTCAAGCCCGAGACCATTGCCAAGCCCAAGACGAAGCAGCCGCCGCTGCACAAGGTCATCCTGCTGAACGACGACTTTACGCCGCGCGAGTTCGTCGTCGTGGTGCTGAAGGCGGTGTTCCGCACCACCGAGGATGAGGCCTACGGCATCATGCTGACGGCCCATCAGCGCGGCGCCTGCGTCGTCGCCGTCTTCACCCGCGAGATCGCCGAGACCAAGGCCTCGGAGGCCACCGACCTCGGCCGCCGCGCCGGCCACCCGCTCACCTTCACGACAGAACCGGAGGAATAGGGGCCGCAGGAGCGGGGGCTCAGCCTGCGACCAACCCAGCCGCCTTGATGCCCGCGATGCAGACGGCTTCGTCCTCGTCGCCCGTGCCGCCGCTGGCACCGGCCGCGCCCAGGATGTTGCCGTCCTTGTCCTTGATCAGCACCGCGCCGGTCTGCGGCAGGAACTTGCCCTGCGCGGTCGCGGCCAGCGCGCCGAAGAACTGAGGGTTCTCCTTGGCGCGGCCCAGCAGCGCGCGGCTGGACGTGCCCATGCCGACGGCGGCCCAGGCCTTGCCGATGGCGATGTCGTTGCGGAACATGCTGGCGGCATCCTCGCGCTGCAGCGACTTCACGTGGCCTGCATCGTCGAGTACGGCGACGGCCAGCGGCTTGATCTTCATCTCGCGCGCTTTGGCGAGAGCCGCTTCGACGATCTTGTTGGCCTGGACGAGGGTGAGCCTGGGCATGTCATGGCCTCGATCGGTTCAGCCGGCCGCCAGAACGGCGGCTACGCGTTCGCGCGTGGGTTCGATCAGCGTCGTCTGCTCGAGGTCGTCGCCGTACCATGTGGCGATCGCCGCCTCGCGCCGGCCGATGTAGGACGTGCGGCCGTCCTGCTGGGTCATCGGCAGGTCGTGACCGGGCACCAGGACGTTACCGGGCCGCCGGCGCCAGAATTCCCAGATCATGCCCATCGACTGGCGCGTCTGCTCGGCACTGTCGGTCATGTCGGCGCTGCGCGACAGCAGCTCGGCGCGATTCTTGGCGGCATCGCCGGTGAAGATGATGTCGCGCCGCTGGTCGTGCGCGACATAGACGAGACAGCCCGGCGTGTGGCCGGGCGCCATATGGGCGAACACCGCAGGCAGAACCTCGTCGCCGTCCTTGGCCCGTCCCAGACTCGGCCAGCGGCTGAGTTCGCGCATGTAGAGTTCCGGAACCGGCGTCTCGCCCCATGGTTCGTTGAGCGACCAGTCGAGTTCGGTGGCGCCGATGACGATGCGGGCGTGGCGGAACAGCGTCCAGTTGACCGAGTGATCGTGATGCGAATGCGTCAGCAGCACGTCGGTCACGTCCTTGGGGGCGAGGCCGCGCTCGGCCAGTCGCTCGATCAGTATCCGGCGCATGCCGAACGTGCCGGTATCGACCAGTGCCACGCGGCCATGGCCGCGCAGCAGCACGACGGTGCTCCAGCCCAGCCCGCCGTGGCACACGGACTTTCCCGGAAAGCCCTGGATGACGATGTCGATATCGTAGGAGTGGTCGCTCATGACACTACTCTCCCGTTCAATCCGCGGCCTTGATGCCGGCGCGGCTGATCGTCTCGCGGGCCCGGGCGATCTCCGCCTTGATAGTGGCATCGAGTGCCTCGGGCGTGCCGGGGCTTGCCGTCAGGCTGAGTTCGGCGAAGCGCTTCTGCAGGTCGGGGGCGGCGAGTGCCTTCAGCACCTCGGCGTTGAGCCGCCGCACGATCTCGCGCGGCGTCGCGGCGGGAGCGGTGAGGCCGAACCAGGTCTCGACCTCGAAGCCCGGCAGCCCCGATTCGGCGATGGTCGGCAGGTCGGGGTACCCGGGCGCGCGTTGGCGCGAGGTGACGGCCAGGCCGCGCAGCGTGCCGGACTTCAAATGGCCCGTGATCGCCGAGAGGTTGGCGAACAGCACCGGCAACTGCCCGGCCAGCAGGTCGGTGATCGCCGGCGCCTCGCCGCGGTAGGGGACGTGGGTCATGCGGATGCCGGCGTCGAACATGAACTGCTCGGCCGCCATGTGCGGCGTGGTGCCGACGCCGCCCGAGCCGATGTTGAGCTCGCCC
>Ga0082335_1003928_pt1 | contig 23417 bp, 18 predicted proteins | sample Subgrocontami58m_FD_72375 | JGI IMG/M metagenome (GOLD analysis project Ga0082335, IMG submission 72375) | Subsurface groundwater microbial communities from S. Glens Falls, New York, USA - GMW37 contaminated, 5.8 m (SPADES assembly) (version 2) ...
GCGAGGCACCCCTCCTTGCCCAAGGAGGGGAATTCAGTTGTGCCGCGAACTTATGACTCGGTAGACTAGCGGGCCCGCGGGCCCCGCCCGCGGCCATCCGGATCACGTTGCTCGGACGCAGCGCATCCACCTTGTCCGCGACCTCGGTCAACGTCGCGGCGAGCGCGCGCGCCTGCGCTGGCGTCAGCCGCGCGAACGCGTCTTCCAGCTTGCGATCCCAGATGGAGACGCGAACGACGTCGCGCCGGTCCTGCTCCTCGTGCTCGATCACGATGCCCGTCTCGCCCTCGGCCGGGTGCTCGGTATGGAGAATCCGCTTCACGGAATGCTTGGATGGCTTCATTGCGCTACCCCTTTTTCGTTCGTTGAGAACAAGCTCTCGCCCTCGAGGGTGACGCGCTGCAGGCGCTGGGATGACGGTCCAGCCCCGGCAGTCCCGCTGGCCTGGGGGGCATTCCCCCGTTAGCCCGGAAACTTTGCGTCGCCACCTTTCGGTGGTTTTGCCCTTCGTGCCATTGGTTATCGGCTCATTTCTGGAATTAATGAGCCCATTAACTAAGTTAGGGAGAAAAACGCGGAATATCGGCGCGCTCGCGGCGCCGGAATGCTGCCTAACTTATTGATTCCATGGTGCCCGGGGCCGGAATCGAACCGGCATGGAGGGATAAGCTCCGAGGGATTTTAAGTCCCTTGTGTCTACCAGTTTCACCACCCGGGCGTTCGGGGCCGTTCGGAAGCGCACTCGGCCGGCGAAAGTATCCCACAGGTGCGCTGCCGCGAGCCAGCGACGCAATCTCCGTTAGACTTCGGCATCACCCGCAGGGGCTGACCCCATGCTGTTGCGCAAGCTCGCCCGATTCCTCCGTCCGGATGAACCCTCGACACCCGATTTCGCCGCGGGCCACGCGTTGCTGGAAGCGGGTCGGCTGAAGGAGGCCGCAGCGGTCGCGGATGCCTTGTGCGCCAGCGCGGCTTCGCTCGCGAACGGCCACTATCTCAGGGCGCTCATCGCCGGGCGGGAGCAGCGTCTTTCGGAAGCCATTGCCGAGGCGCGGGCGGCGATTCGCGCCGGGCCCTCGGAACCCGCCTACCGGCTGCAGCTCGCCGAGTGGCTGTTCTCGAGCGCCGATTACACGGGCGCGGCGCTGGAGTACGAGGCCGCGCTCTCGCTGCCGGAGAACCCGTTCGCGCGGGATGCGCTGGTGCTGTTCAAGGCCGCGGGCGCCTGCGAGCGCGCCCGAATGGTCGAACAGGCGCAGTTGCGGCTGGAGCAGGCGCTCGCCGCACGCCCCGACTTTCCCGAGGCGCGCGCCAACCTCGCCACCCTGGTCGCGATGCAGGGCGACGCGGTGCGTGCACGCGCAATGATCGACGGACTGCGCTCGACCAGCCCGGGTCTGCGGCTGCGCCGGGCGCTCTTCCTGCCGGCCATCGCCGCGTCGCGCGAGCACATCATCGAAGCGCGCGAGCGCCTCGGGAGCGATCTCGACGAGCTCCTGGAAGCGAAGGACTTCGTACTGCGCGAGCCCGAGATCGAGGTGGGTTTGACCCCGTTCCGCCTCGCCTACCACGGCGAGGACAATCTGCCGCTGCTGCGAAAACTCGCCGCCCTGATCCGCAGCGGGTACGCGGTCCCCCGCGATCCGCCCCCGCGCCCCAAGGGCGCAGGGCGGTTGCGCGTGGGTTTCGTCTCCACGTATTTCAGCTACCACTCGGTGGGCCGCGTCGTGCTGCCGCTCGTGCAGGGCCTCGACCGCGACCGGTTCGAGGTCATCGTCTTTTCGATCTCGCCGAGCCGGGACGAAATCAGCGCGACATACCGGCGCGCCGCCGACCGCTACCTGGAGTTGCCGGGAAGCGTCGCCGAGGCCGCGCGGGCGATTCGCGAAGCGGCCCCGGACGCGCTCGTTTTCACCGATATCGGCATGCATCCGATCACCTACTTCCTGGCTTTCTGGCGGCTCGCCCCGCTGCAGTGCGTGCTCCCCGGACACTCGGACACCACCGGCATCGACACGATCGATGCGTTCGTGAGCGGTGATGAATTCGAGATCGCGGACGCGCAGTCGAATTACAGCGAGCGGCTTTGGCGCGTGCCCGGCTTCTTTCTCTCGATCCCCGACCCGCCGCGCGGGCAGCCGGCAGCGCCTTCGGGCCGCTCCCGCTATTTCTGCCCGCAAACGCTGTTCAAGCTGCATCCGGATTTCGACGAGATCCTGCTGGGCATCCTGGAATCGGATCCCGAGGCCGGCATCGTGCTGATCGAGGACTCGAGCCCCTGGCCGAACCAGGCGACAAGCGCGCGGCTCCAGAAGCGCCTGGGCGCCGGCGCGCGCCGGGTCGTCTGGCAGCGGCGCCTCGGCCATGCCGAATACCTGGCGCAGCTCGCCCAATCACCCGTCGTGCTGGACACCCTCCACGTCGGCGGCAGCACGATCCTGGAGGCGCTCCCGCTCGGGGTGCCGGTGGTGACCCTGCCGACGCGTTTCCTTCGCGGACGATTCGGCTATGGCTGCTATCGGCTGATGGGCGTGTCGGACTGCATTGCGCATGACCGGGACGAGTACGTCAGGATCGCCACCCGGCTCGGGCGCGATCCGGATGCGCGCGAGGCTACCGGACGCCGACTCCGGGAGGCGAGCGAGCGGCTGTTCGACATGCGGCAAGCGCTCCACGGATTCGAGGATCAACTCGCGCGTGCGACCGAGCAGGCGTCGCGCTGACTGCGTTCCGCCCGACGCACGCGCGACACCTGATTCGCGCCCGTTGTCAGTGAGCCCCCTCAATCTTCGCCGCCCAGCAGCCACACTGCAGCCGCATGCACCGCAATCCGCCTCGGCCAAGGCCCCCCGGTCTCCGGCGCGAGGCTCACCAGGTGCAGCGTCGCGCGGCGGTGCTCGCGCGCCGCTTCCATCAGCGCCCGCGTCTCCCGCTCGCGCGTCGCCGCAGCGTCCACGTCGGCACAGACCTGGATCAGCTCCTGCCGGCCGTCCGGATGACGCGCCAGAAAATCGACCTCGAAGCCGCTCGCCGTGCGCACGTACCCGACTTCGGCGCCGCGGCGCTCCAGCTCGAGCCGCACGCAGGTCTCGAGCGCTTGGCCGAGGTTGGCCTTTCCGGAGCGATCGTAGACGGGGATCAGCCCCGGATCGACTGGATAGACTTTGCGAGGATTGACCATTCGCCGCCGCTCGGAATCGCTCGCGACGGCGACCGGGTGTATCAGGAACGCGTCTTCCAGGTACGCGAGATAAGCGTGCAGCGTGTCCTTGGCCACGGCCATGCCCTGCGAACGCAGATCGGCGTGGAACTTGTTCACGCTGAAGGAGCCCGCGGCATTGCCCAGGAGCTGGCGCACCATCCAGCGCAGCGCCACCGGATGCGACACGGCATGGCGCTCGACCACGTCGCGCAGCAGCGTCGTGTCGACGTACCCGCGCAGCAATTCGAAGCGGTCGCGCGGACCCACGCCCTGCGCTTCCGGGAAACCGCCGCACGCGAGATAGTCCCTGAGGTCCTTCTCCAGCGCCGAGCGCGCCGCCTTCGGCAACCGCTCCGCCGCGGTCTGCGGCTCGCGGCCGACATGGCGCAGGTATTCCCGGAAACCGAACGGCAGCACCAGCGCTTCCATGGCCCGCCCGCGCATGCTGGTGGCGACTTCGCGCGACAGCAGGCGGGCCGACGAGCCGGAGAGGAAAAGGTCCACCCTCTCGGTATCCAGCAGGCGCCGCGCAAACGATTCCCATCCCGGCACGAGCTGGATTTCGTCGAGGAAGAACACCGCCCGCCGCCGGTCGCGCCACTGCGGATGCAGGCGGTAGTATTCCTCGAGCACCAGGTGCAGGTCGGCCGCGCCCATGCCCGCGAGCCGCTCGTCCTCGAAGCCGAAGTACAGCAGCCCCTCCCGGGGGGTGCCCTGCGCCAGCCGCTCGCCCAGCACCTGCCACAGGAACATGGTCTTGCCCGAACGGCGCATGCCGATGACGGCCACCGCCTTGCCGCGCACGGCGGGCAGCCTGACGTCGCGGCGCGTCAGCGCGGGCACCGGGGTCGCCAGGGAGTCGACGATCCTGCGGCGGATCAGGTTGCGCAGTTCTCCTTCCATGGCGGAGAGATTATCATACTTTTGTCCGTTTACGGCGGACAATCACAGTCGCCCTGGCTCGCCCGGGGCCCGCATCGGCGCCCCGGAGGATTTGTCAGAAATGGCAATCGAATGTGTTCCCGCGCCAAACTGGGCGCCGATCCACGTCGGGCAAAGTTCTGAATTCCCGCGCGTGCGGTCGCTTGCGCTCTCGCCCCGTCCCCGGCGTGGACGAATGGGTGGAAATCTGGAGGCGGGGGTCGGAATCGAACCGGCGTCCACGGCTTTGCAGGCCGCTGCCGTCATAACCAAATCAACGCGTTAAGGTACGCAACCACCCAAAACCACTCGGCTTCGCGATTTTTATAACGCAACGGCCTCCTTGGCACACCGCTTCACGCCGTGTTCCGCGATTCTATCAGACGAGGCGCTGAACAAATGCTCGGCGACTCGGCGCGGCAAGTTTGTTAAGGAGCGGTGGCGCCAAGAGATCATGCGGAGACATACCACGTGGCCAGCGATCCGCCGTCGACGCACAAGTCCTGCCCGGTAATGAACTGAGCCTTGTCCGACGCGAGGAACAGCATCGCATAAGCATGGTCTTCGGGATTTCCCAGGCGCCCGAGCGGAATCTCGTGTGCGGTGCGGATTCCCGCGGCAAACTGCTGGCCCACCGAAGCCCCTGTCCTGGTTGGCGACACGGAGCAAACCCGAATACCGTGGGGCGCCAGCTCGATCGCCAGCGCGCGGGTGAAATTGAGCACACCGCCCTTGGAAGAGCAGTAGGCGATCGCGCCGGCGCGGCCACGATGCCCGGAAGTCGACGCGACGTTGACGATGACACCCTTCTTCTTGGCGGCGACCAAGCGTTCGGCTACTGCCTTGCAGCAATTGAACGTTCCGGTCAAGTTCACGTCGATCACGCGACGCCACTCATCCAGGGTCACATTGAGGATGTTCTTGTTAATTGTGATCGCGGCGTTGTTGATGAGCGTATCGACCGTTCCGAAAGCCTTTTCGCCGGCCTCCACCATCGCCTTCACCTCGTCGGCCTTGGAAATATCAACCGGAACGGCGATGGCCTTCGCTCCCGCGTCCTGTGCGATCTTGGCTGCCGCTGCCGCTTGCTCAGGCCTGGCATCGGCGCAGATCACCGCCGCCCCTGCCTCCGCGAACACCCGGACGATGGCCTGGCCGATATTGGGGCCCGCACCGGTGATCAATACGACTCGGTTTTTCATGTCGAACATCTCTTGCTCCATTTGGTTAGGCACAGGAATCAACGGGCGCGCGCTCGATACCACTGCCACGCGTAGAGGACAACCAGCAGCAGTGCTCCGACGATCTCTGGCATGGTCCGGCCGGACACCAGGAGCAATGCCGCGACAAGCGCACCCGCCCGCTCCCACCACCGGGCATGGGTAAAGAGAAAGCCCTGCATCGCGAAGGCCAGTCCGAAGACGCTCAAGAGGGCGGCAATGACGGACTGCGCTACGTGCAGCGCGTCCCCCATCAGCAACAGGCCGTCATTGAAGGCGAATGCGAACGGAATGATGAATCCCACGGCGGCGAGTTTGGCCGCGATGAAGCCCGTGCGAAACGGATCACCGCCGGATATGCCGGCCGCGGCATAGGCAGCGATGGCAACGGGCGGGGTGATCATCGAAAGGCAGGAGAAATAGATGACGAACAGATGCGCAGTGACCAGGCCGAGACCCATCTTCACCAGCGCCGGCACGATGAGGCCCACCTGGACGAGATAGGCCGGTATGGTCGGCAACCCCATGCCGAGCACCAGCGAGGCCAGCATGGTGAGAATGAGCGCAAATAGCAGGTTGCCGTGCGAGAGATCGATCGTCATCTGGGTGAATCGATCCCCCAATCCGGTGAGCGTCACCGACAGCACGATGATTCCGGCGACTGCGGAGGCGGCCACCACCGGCAGCGATACTTCGGCTCCCCGCTTGAGTGCCTCGAGCAATCTACCCGCATTGAATCGGGTCTTTCGGCGCAGGCTCGCCACCACGACCAGGGCCACCAGGCTCCAGACCGCGGCATACATGGGCGATCGGTCGAGGGCAAGCAGCACCATGAGCAGCACAAGCGGGAGCGCAAGATGCATGCGCTCCAGGACGGTCTGCTTCCAGGGCCCGAGTTCGTCGCGCGCAAGGCCCTTTATGCCGAGGCGGCGCGCCTCGAAGTCGAGATTTATCCAAAGGCCGATGTAATAGAGCAGCGCCGGGACAAGCGAATAGAGCGCGATCTGCCCATAGGGCACGCCGGTGAACTGCACCATGATGAACGCCTGGGCGCCCATGACGGGCGGCATGAACTGGCTTCCGGTCGAACCGGCTGCTTCCACCGCGCCGGCGAAGTCTTTCGAGTAGCCGGTGCGCTTCATGAGCGGGATGGTGAATGCACCCACGGTGACGACGTTTGCGACCGCGCTGCCGGTGATCGTGCCGACCAGTCCGCTCGCCAGGATGGTCATCTTCGCCGGTCCCCCCCGGCGCGTCCCCGCTACGCCCTTCGCAAGGTCCAGCATGAATTCGCCGAATCCGGACATTTCGAGAAACGCGCCGAAGATGATGAACAGAACGATGAATGTGGCGCTGATGCCAATCGCTATCCCGAAGATGCCATCGGTCGTATAGACCAGCCCGTCGATCACGGTTTCGAGCGAACTTCCGCCATGGTGCAGCACGCCCGGCAGCCAAGGGCCTATGAACGGGTAGACGAGGAATGCGATTGCGATCAAGGCCATCGGCCAGCCCATGGTGCGGCGGGAAGCCTCGATGACCAGGAAGACCACGCCCAGGCCGAGAATAATCTCGACGCTGGACAACCCCGAGACGTAGGGAAAGCGTTCGCCCGAAATTTCCCGGTAATTCCAGAACATGTAGCCCAGGGAGACGAGCAGGACGGCGATGCAGGCGGCGGTGCCGAGGCGTCCCAGTAGGTTGCGCCTCTGCGCCCGCGTACCGCCGCCGGCGGGGGCTGCCCCAAGGTCGATCAGGAACAACAGGCCCAGGCCGAAGGAAACGTGGACCAGGCGCAGCATGGACGCCTCGATCGTGCCGAACATGCCGACCCAAAGATGGAACAACGACATGGCAACAGCGGTGGCGCGGACCAGTTCCACGCGCACCCGCGACAGTCCTTCGGGCATTACGTCTCCTCGACGAGAAGCAGTTTCATCCGGGCCAGGCCGAGAATCATTGTCCAGTCACGCCGCTCACGGGCGCGCCTGCGGACGGCACCTCGCCGCCGCTTCGCGCGCCCGGACATTCCCGGCCTGCAAAAGGCTATTTCGAATTCAGGCCCGCTTCCCTGAAATACGCGGCCGCCCCGGGGTGGAACGCAACGCCGACCTCCCGCGCCATCTCCTTTGGCGTCATGACCTGGAAGGCGTGGAAGTTCTTTCTCAATTCCGGCAGTGCGTCGACCAGTGCGCGGGTGACGGCGCGTATCGTCGCCTCCGGCACCTTTGCGTTCGCCAGCATAACGATGCTCGTAGCGAAGGTCTCGTAATCGTTCGGCATGTTCTGGTATGTGCCACCCTTGACGGTGAACCTGAAGAAACCCTTGTTCACGCTCCGGAGCCGGTCAATGTGGTCCGGCGCAATCTTGATGAACCGCAGTCTTCTGCTCGAGGCGAGGTCGACGGCGACCGCCCACGGAACATCGCCCATCCCCATGAAGGCGTCCAGACGGCCGTCCCGCATCGCGTCGGCGGATTCGAGTTCGCCGAGGAACTGCTCTTCGATGTCGTCGTAGGACATGCCGACCGTCTTCAGGATCAACTGGTTGACCCCTTCGGAGGAATAGCCTTTCGGGGTCACGCTCACGCGCTTGCCCTTCAGGTCGGTGATGGCATTGATCTCGCTTTTGAACGTCATCAGGTACGCCGGCTGTGGATAGAGCGTGGCAACGATGCGCACGTTCTTGGTCTCGCGCTTGAAGGGAGGTTTGCCCTCCATGCCCAGAAACAGCGCGCTGCCTGCAACCATGCCGATCTCGCCCTTGCCTTCGTCGACGGCAATCACGTTGGAAAGACCGCCGCCCGGCTCGATGCTCACCGGCGTCCCGGGCAGTTTCTCCTCGATCGCCCGCTTGATAAGATTCGCGATCGGGCGCCAAGTCCCTTGAGGCGGTCCGTTGAAAAGCCGTATCGGCGTCTGGGCCTGCGCCAAAGCGCCTTGCAGGCCACAGGCGATGCCCGAAATCATCGCCACCGCAAAACTGACCGCCCTTGCCCCGCGCAAAACAAACAATGAGCTCATCATGTTCCCCTCCTCGTTGACATCAGACAATTCGTTCCGCACTTCATGACGCGTGCATTCCGCGAGGCTCGCCGCAAGCCGCCCCGCGCGCGGATATCGGGATCAATCCGCTCTCCCCGGCCCGCGGCCGTGGTGTTCCTGCAATTCGGCCGCTGCCTTGGCGCGCCTCACGCATCCGGATCAACCGGCGTCGGCAGGCTGCGCTCGATCTTTATGCCCTTTATCACCTCCTTGAGCGCACCGGACAGCGGCAGGCTTATGCGGGCGCGGTCTGCCTCCTTGAGCACGATCGTCATGTCCTTCTCCGCCCAAGGGACCGGCCGGTTCTCCGCGCCGGTTTCGAGCGCCCAGTTGTTGGAGCTGCTCGCAACGAGCGCCGGGCGCAATGCGTCCGGAGAAACCCCGAGTTTTTCGGCAAGCTTCAGTCCCTCGTGATTGATGGAAATGCAGGCCCAGAGGATTTGATTGTTGACCATCTTTCCGACCTGCCCGGCGCCGGTCCTGCCGATGTAGAACACACTATTGGAGAACGCCGAGAGCACCGGTTTGCACGCTGCAAAGGTGTCGGCGTTGCCGCCGCCCATGACCAGCAGCTTGCCGTCCTCGGCAGCCTGTTCTCCGCGGCACAGCGGGATGTCGAGAAGCTCGAGCCCGGTTCCGGCCACGCGCTCGGACAGCTTCTCCATCGTGCGCGGCGCAATGGTCGACCCCACGCCGATCACGGTTCCCGGTTTCGCGGCGCCCACGATGCCACCGGGTCCGAACAGAACCTGCTCGACCTCGCGGTCGAAGCCGACGAGAACGATGATGAAGTCGGCCTTGGCCGCGACATCCTTGACCGATGGCGCGGTGGAAATTCCAGCGCCTCTCGCCAGAGCCATTGCGCTTTCGGCCACGTCATAGCCGACCACGTCGAAGCCTGCAGCCTTGACATGACGCGCGATCGGATTGCCCATCTTTCCAAGGCCGATAACCCCGACCCGGCGAATGTCTTTCCTGGTGCTCATCGATTCGGCTCCTTCAGTCCAATTGAGGCGCGTTGCACGAATTGCGATTCTCGCCGTGCGCTCGCCGGATCGCCGGCAGCGCCAATCGAAATCTGCGCAATGCTATCCGCGCCGTGGCCGGGAGAACAATATCGATTAAACAATCGGTGTCCGTGATGCGATGCCGCAATCCGGGCGCCCGGTCGATTTCGAGGGCCGATTTCGGGGCTCACCGATTGTGCAATCGATGTTGAATTCACCCGCATGCTGCCCTTACGATGCGCTCTGCTGTATGGATGCCGCGCGGGCATTCCCGTCCGGCGCGAGAGGTGAAGCAAGAGCCGTTCGAGGGCTGCTGCAGAAGCTGGTAATGCAGGGCCAATGCTCAGACAGGAAACGGGTAAATGACAAGCTATATTGTTTCTACCGACACCGGCGGCACCTTTGTGGACGCGGTCATCTGGAACAGCGAGACCGGCGGCGCGCTGATCGGCAAGGACTCGACCACTCCAGGCGATCCTGCCGCCGGGATACTCGGGGCGGTTCGGGCGGCCGCCGAACTCGGAGGGCTTTCGTTCGAGGCAGTCGTCAAGGACATGGCGCTGTTTCTCAACGGAACCACGGTCTCGACCAATGCGATGATCGAGCGCAAGGGCGTGCGCACGGGCCTCCTGATCACCGCGGGGTTCGAGGACACACTTTCCATCGCCAATGTGATCGGGCGCACCGCGGGCCTCGATGAAGTGGCGCTTCTCGACTATCGGCACGCCGACGCTCCGCCGCCCATCGTGCCGATCAATCTCGTGCGAGGCGTAACCGAGAGGATCGATGCGCGCGGTGACGTTCTCGTTCCCCTGGACATGAACTCCGTCAGGAAGGGCCTGGACGAACTCATCGAACAGGGCATCGAGGCGCTCGCAATCTGCCTGCTCTGGTCGTTCCGCAATCCGTCGCACGAGCGCCAGATCCGTGACCTTGTCGCCAAGCGCTATCCGCAGCTCTACAGTGTGGCGTCGAGCGACCTGGTGCCCGTTATCAGGGAATACGAGCGTGCCAATTCGACGGCCATCAACGCTTACCTGGGTCCGATCTTCGAGGGCTATGCGGCCGGGCTGCGCGCCAGGCTCAAGAAGCTGGGACACGCGCGCGAGCCGCTGATCATGCAGTCGGTCGGCGGCCTGGCTTCGGCGGAGCAAGTGCAGCGGGTTCCGATCTCCACGCTGTTCTCGGGACCGGTCGGCGGAGTGGTCGGCGGACTCAAGCTGGGAAAGCTGATTGGCGAACCCAACGTCATCACCACGGACATGGGCGGCACCACATTCGACGTCGGACTGATCCTCGACGGCAGCCCTCTGCTCGCCCCGACCACCGTGATCGAGCGCCAGATCGTCTGCATCCCGACGGTTGAGCTGGTCAGCATAGGCGCAGGCGGCGGAAGCATCGCGCGCGTGAACGAGGTGGGCGTATTGCAGGTCGGTCCGAAGAGCATGGGCTCCACTCCCGGCCCGGCCTGCTATTGCCGCGGCGGCAAGACGCCCACGGTGACGGATGCGGACGTGGTGCTTGGCTATATCGACCCGGAGTATTTCCTGGGCGGGCACATGCATATCGACCGCGAACTTGCCCTGCAGGCCATTCAGGACAAGGTGGCTGCGCCGCTTGGCCTCGATCCGACGTCCGCCGCGGCGGCCATCTACGAAATCGTCAACGCCCAGATGGCCGACCTGATTCGACGTGTTACGGTCGAGCGCGGCAACGACCCGCGTGATTTCGCCATGCTTGCCTTCGGCGGTTGCGGGCCGACGCATTGCACGGGCTACGGCCCGGATATCGGCGTACGGCGGCTGGTTGTTCCCGCCGCGGCGACCGCTTTCTCCGCCTACGGAATCAGCCAGTCCGACCTGCGCCACAGTCTGGTACAGACCGTTTCGCGCGAGCTGCGCGATTCGAGCGGGAAGGTGCCGCCCGGAATGGCCGACAGGCTCAACGCCATGTTTTCGGAGTTGCTGGCGCGCGCGCATACGCAACTTCGCGGCGACGGCGTGGAGCCGGGAGCGGCGGTCATCCTCCTGGGGGCCGACATGCGCTATCAGAACCAGATCCACGAAATCACGGTACGGATTTCCAGCCAACTGCCGCTTGGCGAGCGGCAACTCGAGGAGATGATCGGCGAATATGGCCAGGTCTACGAAAAGCGCTACGGCGAAGGCTCGAGTTCGCCGACCGCGCGCATCGAGCTTGTCAATGTTCGCGTGGACGCCATCGCGCCCACGTTGATGTCGGGAGCGGCCAGACCGGAGGCCGCTGTCGAGGCCAGACACGACGCCGGCCTGGTCGGGGAAAAGCTGGTATACCGGCTCAAGTCCCGGAGCTTCGAGCTCACGCCGGTGTATGCGTGGGAGCAATTGGACACGGGCCAGAGCATCGAAGGCCCGGCGCTGATCGTATCCTACGGAACGACCATTCCGCTGCATGACAAGCAGTCGCTTACGGTCGATGCATATCGGAACATCATCATCGAATTCCCCAGGGGCTGAGCCATGAATCCTCTACTCGACGAAGCAAAAGGAGCGGCGAACGACCTCGATGCGGGGAACACGGTTCGATTCACGCCGCGCACCGATCCGGTCACGTTCGAAGTGTTGCGCCACCGCCTGTGGCAGATCAACGACGAACAGGGCAAGACCATCATCAGCGTTTCAGGTTCGCCGGTCGCATCGGAGGGCAACGATTTCAACGTCGCGCTCACCAATGCCGACGGCGAAATCGTCGCGGTCGGCCCGTACATCGTCAATCACGTGAGCGCGATCTCCATGGTCGTACGCAATGCGATCGACTTGTTCGGCGACGACGGTATTTCCGAGGGAGACATGTACCTCTCGAACGATCCCTGGCTGGGCGCCGGGCACCAGAACGATGTCGCCGTGATTCAACCGGTGTTCTGGCAGGGCGAGCGCATCGCCTGGACGGCCTCGGTAATTCATCAGGTGGACGTCGGCGGCACCTATCCAGGGAGCTGGAACCCCAAAGCACGTTCGGTTTTCGACGAGGCGCCGCGCTACCGCCTGCTGAAGGTCGTCCGCGGCGGAAAGCTTCAGCCGGAGGTCGTCGGGACCTATCTCACCAACTCGCGCTTCCCCGATCTCGTCGAACTCGATCTGCGCGCGCAGATCGCGGCGGCGAATGTCGCGCGCGACCGGCTGCAAGGACTGGTGCGCCGCTACGGCGCCGGTATCGTCAAGGACTCGATGGCTGACAGCCTCGACTACTCGCAGTTGCTTTTCCAGCAGCGGCTGCGCGGCCTGCCCGACGGGGACTGGTACGCCGAGGACCACCTCGATCACGACGGTCATGATGAGAGCGTGCATACGGTGCGCTGCAGCCTGGGCAAGCGCGGCGACAAGCTGATATTCGATTTTCACGGAACCAGCGCCCAGGCGTCCGGGTTCATCAACTGCACCGTAAGCGGCGCTTACGCCGGCGTGTACAGTGCCGTGTTTCCCTACTTGTGCCGAATGATCCCGTGGAACGCCGGGGTTCTCAGGCAGATCGAGCTGAAAGTTGTTTCAGGGACGGTGCATCACGCGGAATTTCCGGCACCGGTCGGCTTCGGGGTCGTGCATGCATCCTGGACCACGACGAACGCCTCGGCGCTGGCCCTGGGCAAGATGCTCACCAGCGCGCCAGGGGCCGAGGACGGTGCAATGGCCGTGTGGTCGGGGTCGACCTTCGTCTACAACCTGTTCGGCGAACGCGACGACGGCGAGCGTTTTGCAACCATGCTCCTCAGCTCGGACCTGCAGGGATGCGGAGCGCGCGCATTCGCGGACGGCTACGACGTGGGCGGCAAGCTGAACGCGCCGCGGGCGAAGGTCTCCAACATCGAGTCGATCGAGGCGAGCTATCCGGTGCTGTACCTGTATCGCCGCCGTGCGCCCGATTCGGGCGGCGCCGGCAAATGGCGCGGCGGCGTGTCCGCGGAAGTGGCGTTCACGCCGCGCCATGCGCGGCGAATCGATGTGACCGTCAACACGCTCGGTACGGCCCTGTCATCGACAAACGGGCTTTCCGGCGGTTGCCCGGGGGGCGGCGCGACCGTGGTGCTCAAGCGACGAACCGACATCGCCGATCTGTGGAGGCGCGGGAGGGCTCCGCTCAGCATCGAAGAGCTCGCAGGCGAGACCACCATGCTACCCGGCAAATGCGCCTTTTCCCTCGAGACGAACGACGTCTTCGTCGCTGTTCCACACGGCGGCGGCGGCATCGGCGACCCCGTGGACCGCGATCCGATGCTGGTGCTGCAAGACATAGTCGAGGGGGCGGTTTCCCGCGAAATGGCGAGCGGCATGTACGGCGTGGTAATCGCTCCGGACGGCAGCGTGGATTCCGCGGCGACGCTGCAAATCCGTGCCGCGATCCGGTCCCGGCGGCTGCAGGAGGCCGATCCGGCGCCAAAGCAGGCGCCGATGCGCCCGCCCGTCGCCGCAAGCGGTGCAACCCCCATGGGCGGCTACCTCGTCAGCCCGGGAGGCGTCTTCTGCGGCGGTTGCAGGAACCTGCTCAGCCCCGGCGCCAAGGGCGTCAAAGCGTACCTGAGGCGACAACGCCGGCATCTTGTAGATGCCGGGCCGTGGGTCGCAAGGCGCTGGCTGGGAGACAGTCCTTCGTTCGAACTCTGGAAGTACTTCTGCCCGCATTGCGCGCAGTTGTTGGCCGTCGAGCAGCACCAGCGCGGCGAGGACAAGCATTGGGACGATTACCGCATCGCCTTCCCGGCCAGGCGTTAGCAGCTTGAACGAGGATGCCGGCCCGATGGCACCGGCATCCCGTCGGCGCGCGCTGGTCGCCCCCGACATCGCCCGCGCCGGCGGCCGATGCCGAATTCCCTGATAATCCGCAATCCGCTTCACTCGCATTGGGACAAGCCCTATTGACTGACGGGATTCTGCGGCCAGGGCAGGAGTTTTGAGGAAGCCTTCGATATCGATCGAACAATCGGGAATTTCCAAGTTCGACTTCGGGGCCAATCGAGGAGGAGACGATGAGTACCGCAAAGGCGGCCATAGATCGTACGGTCGACTACATTACGAGCAAGGAGGCAATTGCGGCGCTTGGTGTCAAACCGGAGACCTTCTACACCTATGCCGGGCGCGGCTGGATCCGGCGCCTTCCGCATCCTGACGGAAAACACAGCCTGTATTCGCGAGAGGACATCGAGCGGATACGGGCCCGCAGCAATGCGCGCGCGGGGCACGCGGTTGCCGCGGCGGGAGCCATGCACTGGGGCGAGCCCGTCATTGAAACGTCGATCACGGAGCTCACTCCAGCGGGACCGAGGTATCGCGGCAGGCTGGCAGTCGATCTAGCCGGCTCGGGATATTCGTTCGAGTCCGCGGCCGAGCTCCTCTGGAGCGGCGAATGGACGGGAGAAGCGACGACCTGGCCTTGTTCGCCGTTGCCGTTCGACCCGGATCAACTGGTCGGCGAGGTGGACGGATTCGATCCGGGATCGGAGATCCTGGAAGTCCTGTCCATGGTGACGATGCGTGCCTGCATCACTGCCCGGCGGGAAAGGCTGACACGTCCGGCGAATTCCGGTCTCGACAATCTTGATCGCGCACGGCAGATCATCAAGGCATACGCGGGATGCATCGGTTATCTTTCCGCCGAGCGCCGATTCGTCGCTGGCTGCACGGGCGCGTCGGTGGCTGCGCAGATCGCCCGGATCACGGACCGCCTGCCTGCCGCAAGGACGCTCGACGCGATCAATGCGGCGCTGATCATTTCCGCGGACCACGAGCTCAGCGCCTCGACGTTTGCGGCCAGATTGGCGGCGTCGACGGGTGCGGACTACTTTTCCTGCCTCGGGGTAGCGCTCAATTCCCATGCCGGAGGCAACATCCGCGGCAATTGCGATGACGCCGAGGATATGGTCCTCGCCTGCAGCGACCGCACCATGTTCCGCGACCTGATAGAACGCTTGAAACAGTCGGCAAGGCGAATTCCCGGCTTCAACCATCCCTTCTACCCCAAGGGGGACCCGCGTGCACTTTACCTGCTGGATATCGCGCGGGCGCTCGGAGCGCGAAATGGGCGCGTTGACTTGATATTCGAGTTCGTGGAGGAAGCAGCCCTCAGGCTGCGGGCGTACCCGAGCATCGCACTTGGACTAATCGCGGTGTGCAGCGCAATCGGGCTCCCGAAACGCTCTGCCGGCCTGCTTTGGGCGATAGGCTGGACCGCGGGATGGTCTGCGCATATCATCGAGCAACTTCGCGCAGGCTACATGATGCGCCCGCGCGCAAAGTACGTGAAACGCAACACGTTGTCCTAGCAGTGTCTCTACCTCGGACCCTGTACCGGGCCGCTTGCGCAGGGATTCGGGCCGGCGGACCGCTCCAGGCGACTTCATGGCGTTGGCTGCCTGAGAAACGCATGCTGGAGGTGGGGGTCGGAATCGAACCGGCGTCCACGGCTTTGCAGGGTCATGACCTGTTTTTTTGGCAGGGTGTTTTTTGCGAAGGGATTCCTCGCCGTTGAGCGCGATACGGTCACTCTGGTGGATGACCGGATCCAGGACCGCGTCGGCAAGGGTCGGATCGCTGAAATACTCGTACCAGCGAGTACTGTCAAGGAATGGAGCACAACGCCCCATCACGGTTCTGAACGCCTTGCTGGACAAGATTGGAGGCGCGAGCGGGAATCGAACCCACATACGAGGTTTTGCAGACCTCTGCCTAACCACTCGGCCATCGCGCCAGCCGTAATTCCGATGCCCACAGCGCCTGGCGGCCAATTTGCAGGCCGCTGCATAACCACTCTGCCACCCCGCCGGGCTGAAACGAAGCGGGGAAAACGCGCCGGGAACTCGGACTCCGTGCAGCGTTTTCCCCGGAATTCTGGAGCGGGAAACGAGTCTCGAACTCGCGACCTCAACCTTGGCAAGGTTGCGCTCTACCAACTGAGCTATTCCCGCGTGAGCGAAGGCGGATTTTAGCTGTATGCCCCCTTCCGGTCAACCATGGCGGGAAGCGCTCGGGCCCGCGAGCTTCATGTAATAGAGCATCGAAATCAGCGTCAGCGCCGCGGCGAAATAGATCAGCCAGGTGCCCACGAACTGCGGGCTGAAGTACGGCGGGATGCGGTCGTGGTAGAGCAGCATCGGGATCGCGATCAGTTGCGCGACGGTCTTGATCTTGCCGAGCAGGTTGACCGCGACGCTCTTCGCCTCGCCGATCTTCGCCATCCATTCGCGCAGCGCCGAGATCGCGATTTCACGGCCGATGATGATCACCGCGATCACCGCGCTCACCCGCTCGAGCTCGACCAGCATGATCAGCGCCGCGGCCACCATGAGCTTGTCCGCGACCGGGTCGAGAAACGCCCCGAACGCCGAGATCTGGTTGAGCCGCCGGGCGAAATAGCCGTCCAGCCAGTCGGTGATCGCCGCGGCGGTGAACGTCACGCAGGCGATGAGGTTCGCCTCCCACGGCGAGAGCCACCCGCCGCGCAGGTAGAACACGCCCACGACGACCGGGATCATCGCGATCCGGAACCAGGTCAGCAGATTGGGCAGGTTAAGCGGCATGCAGCTCCCGGTAGATCCTTTCCGCCAGCGTGCGGCTGATGCCCTCGACCTGTGCGAGGTCCTCGATGCTCGCGCCGAGCACGCCCTTCAGCCCGCCGAAGCGCGCCAGCAGCTCGCGGCGCCGCTTGGCGCCCACGCCGCCGATGCTCTCGAGCGACGAGGTGACGCGCTTCTTGCCGCGCCGCGCGCGATGCCCGGCGATGGCGAAGCGATGCGCCTCATCGCGGATCGCCTGGATGAGGTGCAGTCCCGCATCGTCGGACGGCAGCCGCCGCGGCTCCAGCCTTCCGGCGATCCACAGCTCCTCCAGGCCGGGCTTGCGCTCCGGGCCCTTGGCCACGCCCACCAGCGCGACGTCGTTCAAGCCGAGCTCGGCGAGCGCATCGCCCGCGGCATGCACCTGTCCCTTGCCGCCGTCGATGAGTACCAGGTCCGGCATCACGCCCTCGCCGCCCGCGATCCTTCCGTAGCGGCGCGCGAGCGCCTGCTTCATCGCGGCGTAGTCGTCGCCGGGGGTCACCTCGGCGATGTTGTAGCGTCGGTATTCGGAGCGGCGCATGTCGCGTCGATCGTACACCACGCAGGAAGCCACCGCGGCCTCGCCCTGCGTATGGCTGACGTCGAAGCACTCGATGCGCTGCACGCTGTCGGGCAGGCCGAGCCCCTCGCGCAATGCAGCCAGCCGCGCTTCCTGCGTGGTCTGCTCCGAGAGCCGCTGCTTGAGCGCCTGCAGCGCGTTCTCGCGCGCCATCTCCAGCCACGCGCGGCGCTCCCCGACCGGACGCACTGCGACGTGGATCCGGTGCCCCGCATGAGCGGAAAGAAAGGCTTCGGCCTCCGCCGCATCGAGGTCCTCGCCCGTGACGAGGAGCGGCGGCACGGGCCGCTCGAGATAATGCTGGGCGATGAATGCCTGCAGCACTTCGCCTGCGTCGCGCTCCTGCGCGTTCTGCGGAAAGAAGCTGCGATCGCCGAGGTGCCGGCCGCCGCGCACCATGACCAGGTTCACGCAGGCAAGGCCGTGCTCGGAAACGAACCCGATCACGTCGGCGTCCTGGTCCGAACCCGTATCGGCGTACTGGCGTTGCGCCATCTTGGAAAGGGACTGGATCTGGTCCCGGAAGACGGCGGCCTCCTCGAAGCGCAGGCCGTCGGAGGCCTCCTGCATGCGCGCCGCGAGACGCTTGAGCACGTCGTCGCTGCGGCCTTCGAGGAAGAGGCGCGCGTTGCGCACGTCCTCGGCGTACGCCTGCGGCTCGACCAGGCCCACGCACGGACCCGAGCAGCGCCGGATCTGGTGCAGCAGGCAGGGGCGCGAGCGGTTCGCGAACACCGTGTCCTCGCAGGTGCGCAGCCGGAACACGCGCTGCAGGAGCTGGATGCTCTCGCGCACCGCGCCCGCGTGCGGGAACGGCCCGTAGTACTTGTTGCTGCGGTCCAGCGCGCCGCGGTGGAATCCCAGGCGCGGATACTCGCCCTCCCCGATCATCAGGTAGGGATAGGACTTGTCGTCGCGGAACACGATGTTGTACCGCGGCGAGAGCGACTTGATGAAATTGTTCTCGAGGATCAGCGCCTCTCCCTCCGAGCGCGTCACCGTGACTTCCATGCCGGCCACCTGCGACATCATGATCGCGATGCGCGGGCTGGAAAGGTTCTTCTGGAAGTAGGAGCCGACGCGCTTCCTCAGGTCGCGCGCCTTGCCCACGTAGAGCGCTTCCCCGGCCGCGTTCAGCATCCGGTACACGCCCGGAAGGTTCGGCAGGCCTGCGACGAACGCGGCGCCGTCGAACGCGCTTCGCGCTTCCCGGTCGCCGGCGAAGGGCTGCGCGCTCATCGGGAGCTGGAGAGGTAGGCGTTGATGTCGCGGAACACCGCTTCGAACATCGCAGTCGTCAGTCGTCTGGTCTGGGTATTGTAGCGGCTGCAGTGGTAGCTATCGAAAAGCCGGAAAGCCCGCGCACGCCCGGTCCGGGACACGCCCGGCAGCGTGTGCACGGCGTGATGTGCGAAAGGAAACGAGCGCGGCTTCGCTCCGCAGGCGAGCAGCACCGCCTGGTGGGCAACGGTGCCCAGGGCCAGGACGGCGCGCGGCCTGATCGCCTCCAGCTCGGCGGCGAGAAACGGGTTGCAGCGGCGCACTTCGGATCCTTCCGGCTTGTTGTCCGGCGGCAGGCACTTTACCGCATTGGTGACGCGGCAGCGCTTCAATTTGAGCCCGTCGTGCGGATCGTCCGACCCGCCGTGGCTGGCGAAGCCGAACTTGTGCAGCGTCGCGTAGAGCAGGATTCCGGCGAAATCGCCCGTGAACGGCCGCCCGGTCCTGTTCGCCCCGTGCATTCCCGGCGCGAGGCCGACGACGAGCAGGGCCGCATGCGCGTCGCCGAACGGCGGGACGGGGCGCGCGAAGTACTCCAGCCGCTCCGCCCGGACTTCGGCGAGGAAGCGCGCCAGGCGCGGGCACTGCGTGCAGCTGCCGTCGAGGACGGGTTTCAGGGAGGATTCAGGCACGGAACTCGATCACCATGTCATTCCGAGGAGCGCAGCGACGAGGAATCTGCTTTTGAGCGGTCGTCGACATCTGCAGGAACAGCAGATCCCTCGCTGCGCTCGGGATGACACGAATGCCGAGCTCGCAGGCTCAAGCGAACGCTTCGCGGAACACCCGCAGCGCCGCGGCGTAGTGCTCGTCCGCGGCCAGCTCGCCGCGCGGCCGGCCGCGCATGCGTTCGAGCCGACCGGCGTCCGCCGACGCGGCGGCGAGCTGCCGCAGGACCGTGTCCGCCGCGGCAGGCGCGTTGCAGACGAGTACGAGGTCGCATCCCGCCGCGAGCGCGGCTTCGGCGCGCTGGACCATCCCGCCCGCCACGCTCGCCCCTTCCATCGACAGGTCGTCGCTGAAGATTACGCCGTCGAAGCCGAGCTTGCCGCGCAGGATGTCCCGGAGCCAAAACTTCGAGAAGCCCGCGGGCTCGGCATCCACGAGCGGATAGATGACATGCGCGGGCATGACGCCGGCCAGCCCCTTCGCAACGAGCCTCCGGTAGGGCGCAAGGTCGACTGCGTCGATCGCGCCGAATTCGCGCTCGTCGACGGGAATGGCCACGTGGGAATCGGCGCTGACGTGGCCGTGCCCGGGAAAGTGCTTGCCGACCGCGGCCATTCCCGCGCGCGCCATTCCCGCGGCCAGGGACTCGGCGAGGTCCGCGACCGCTTCCGGTTGCGACGAGAACGCCCGGTCGCCGATGACGCTGCTCACGCCGATATCCACGTCGAGCACCGGCGCGAAGCTGAAATCGACCCCGGCGTCGAGCAGCTCGGCGGCGAGCACGTAGCCCGCGGCCTCGGCTGCCTTGCGTCCCGCTTCGGGGCTGCCGTGGTAGATCGCGCCGAGCGAGCGCATCGGCGGCAGGCGCGTGAAGCCGTCGCGGAAGCGCTGCACCCGGCCGCCCTCGTGATCGACCGCGATCAGCAGCGCAGGCTCGCGCAGGGCGTGGATCTCGCCGGTGAGCTCGCGCAGCTGCGCCGGGCTTTCGAAGTTGCGCGAGAACAGAATGACTCCGCCGGCGAGCGGATGCGCGAGCCGCTCGCGCTCCTCGTCGGTGAGCCGGAACCCGGCGAGGTCCACCACGACAGGTCCAAGCGACCGCATCACCCCTCCAGCACGACGAACGCGCAGGCCATTCCGATCTCGTCGGTCAGGCTCAGGTGCGCGGCGGCGACGCCGCGGCTTTGCAGCAGCGCCGCCAGTGGATCTGAAAACCGCAGCATCGGCTTGCCCGAGCGTCCGTTGTCGACGCTTATATTGTGCCAGTTCACCGGGTAGCGTATCCCGGTGCCCATCGCCTTGGAGAAGGCCTCCTTGGCGGCAAAGCGCTTCGCCAGGTAGGCGGCCGGCTTGCGGTGGCGCAGGAAGCGTTCCATTTCGGCCTCGACCAGGATCCTCATCGCGAAGCGCTCCCCGTAGCGGTCCAGCGCGCGCTGCACGCGGCCGATTTCGCACAGATCGGTGCCGATGCCGAGGATCACGGCGCCGCCTCCCTCCGCGCTTCGAGCATCAGTCGCTTCATTTCGCGCACCGCCGGCTGCCACCCGGTGAACAGGGCCTGCGCCACGATCGCATGGCCGATGTTGAGCTCGGCGATGCCGGTGATCGCGGCGATGGGTTGCACGTTGTCGTAATTGAGCCCGTGGCCGGCGTTCACCTTGAGCCCGAGCGCGCGGGCGTGATCGACCGCGGAGCGGATGCGCTCGAGCTCCGCGGCCCGTTCGGCTCCGCCGGTATCGGCGTAATGTCCGGTGTGGATCTCGACCACCGGCGCCCCCGCCGCCTTCGCTGCGTCGATCTGCCCTCGATCCGCGCCGATGAAAAGCGACACCTGAATCCCGGCGCCGGCGAGCTCGCGGCAGGCGTCGCGGACGCGGTCGATCTGGCCCGCGACGTCGAGCCCGCCCTCGGTCGTCAGCTCCTGGCGGCGTTCGGGCACCAGGCAGACGTCCCGCGGGCGCACCAGCGTCGCGATGCGGATCATCTCGCCGGTCAGCGCGGATTCGAGGTTGATGCGCGTTCGCAGCTTCTCGCGAAGCTCGAACACGTCGCGGTCCTGTATATGCCGCCGGTCCTCGCGCAGGTGCAGGGTGATCGCGTCCGCGCCCGCGTCCTCCGCCAGCAGCGCGGCGCGGACCGGATCGGGATACGCCGTGCCGCGCGCCTGGCGCAGCGTGGCCACGTGGTCGATGTTGACGCCGAGTTCGATCACAGCTCCATCAGCTCCCTGAAGATTCGCCGGCTCTTGAGCGGCTGATGATCCAGTCGATGGTCGATCAGCGCGCGCATCAGAAGCTTCGCCTGCTGCTGGATCACCGGATCGCTGAAATCGTCGCGCGCGATCGCGAGCAGTGTGCGCCCCGGCAGCTTGGGCTCGACCTCCGCGCCCTCCGGCACTTCCACCGGTCCGCGCTCCGGATCGTAGGTATAGGTCTTGCCCGGGTCGATGCCCCGCCCGTCCGGGCCGTCGCGCCCCAGCACCAGAGCGTAGCCGAGTTCCCTGAGCAGCGCCTTCTCGAACCCGCGCAGGATGGGGCCCGTCGCTACGCCCGCCGCGCCCAGACCTTGCAGCGCCTCGGCATAGCGTTCGAACAGCGCTTCGTGCGGGTCCTCGCGCGGCAGCAGCCTGAGCAGCAATTCGTTCAGATAGAACCCGCACAGCAAGGCATCCCCCTGCAGCAGCGGCTGCCCCCCGGTCCACTCGGCGCGGGTCAGTGTGCGCACCTCCCCCCTGCCGTACCAGCCGAGCTGCAGCGGCTGGAACGCCAGCAGCACGCCGCGCATCGCGGAGCGCGGCCTGCGCGCGCCGCGCGCCACCAGCGTCACGCGGCCCGCGGACCGGGCGAACACCTCGAGCAGCAGGCTCGTTTCCCGGTACGGGTACGCGTGCAGGACGAAGGCCCCCTGGTTTTCCCTTGCGCGCCGCTCACTCATATCCCAGGCGCTTCAGCGCCCTCGCGTCGTCGGTCCAGCCGCTTCTCACCTTGACCCAGACCTCGAGATGAACCTTGCCCCCGAACAGCTTTTCCATGTCCACGCGCGCCGCGCTCGCCACGCGCTTCAGCTTCTCGCCTCCCGCGCCGATCACGATCGCCTTGTGGCCTTCGCGCTCGACGATGATCGCGGCGTGCACCCGGCGCAGCGTCGGCTCCGCTTCGAATTTCTCGATCACGACGCTCGCGCTGTAAGGGAGCTCTTCCCCGAGCAAGCGGAACAGCTTCTCGCGGATCAGCTCCGCGGCCAGGAAGCGTTCGTCGCGGTCGGTGAATTCGTCCTCCGCGAACATCGCATCCTGCACGGGGAGGTAATTCCGGATCGTGCGCAGCAGCTCGGCCAGGCCGCGCTTGCGCTCCGCGCTCACGGGAACGATTTCCACGAACGGACCCTGCCCGGCCGTCTCCTTCAGGAACGGTAGCAGTTTCTCGCGGGGCACGCGGTCGGTCTTGTTCACCACCAGGAGCAGCGGCACGCTCCCCGGTACGAGTTTCAGCAGCTCCCGGTCGGCCCCGGTGTAGCGTCCCGCCTCGACCACCAGCAGCACGCAATCGACTTCCCCCACCGCGTGCGCAACGCTGCGGTTCATGAGGCGGTTGAGGGCACTGCGGTGCTGGGTCTGGAATCCCGGGGTGTCGACGAAGACGAACTGGGCGTCCCCCGTCGTGAGAACCCCGCGGATGCGGTGACGCGTGGTCTGGGGCTTGCGCGAAGTGATGCTGACGCGCACGCCGACAAGCGCGTTCAACAGGGTGGACTTGCCGACGTTCGGCCGGCCGATGATCGCGACCGTACCGCAGCGGAACTCCGCGGCCCGCGTCACTTGCGCACCTGGTCGTATGCCCGCTGCGCCGCCTCCTGCTCGGCGGCGCGCCGGCTGGGCCCGCTCCCCGTCGTCCGCACCGAGAACTCGGGGATCACGCATTCGACCTCA
>Ga0082335_1003929_pt1 | contig 23412 bp, 18 predicted proteins | sample Subgrocontami58m_FD_72375 | JGI IMG/M metagenome (GOLD analysis project Ga0082335, IMG submission 72375) | Subsurface groundwater microbial communities from S. Glens Falls, New York, USA - GMW37 contaminated, 5.8 m (SPADES assembly) (version 2) ...
CCCTCCCCCCCCGCCCCGCCCCCCCCCCGCCGGTCCGGGGCTCGGCGCTCCGCGCGCTCGACGACGGCCGCGCGCGCGCGATGCCCGGCGTCGTCGCGGTCGTCCGCGACGGCGATCTCGCCGGCGTCGTCGCGGAGCGCGAGGCCCAGGCGCGCGATGCCGTCGAGGCACTCGACGCGGACTGGGCCGTCCCGCTGCCGGTGGAGCGCGCCACGGTCGACATCGTCATGAGGGACGACCCGGGCGTCGACCCGACGCTCGCCGGCGCGGAGCGCGTGGTCGAGGCTTCGTACGCGCTCCCGCACATCTCGAACGCGCCGATCGGGCCGTCGGCCGCCGTCGCGGACGTGCGCGATGGCGCGGCGACGGTCTACGCCGGGACCCAGCGTCCCTTCGGCCTGCGCACCGAGGTCGCCCTTGCCCTGGGGCTGCCCGAGGAGGCGGTGCGCGTCATCCCGCAGCTCCCGAGCGGCACCTACGGCCGGAACAGCCTCGGCGACGCCGCGCTCGAGGCTGCCCGCCTCTCCAAGGCGGCCGGCCGGCCCGTGCTCGTGCAGTGGACGCGCGAGGAGGAGTTCGCGGTCGGTCCCGCCAGGCCGGCGGCGTGGCTGCAGGTCAGCGCCGCGCTCGACGCGGATGGGCGGGTGAGCGGCTGGCGGTACGACGAGACGACCAGCGCGCACGGCTTCCGCGGCTCGACGCACCTCGACCCACGCTCGGCACCGTTCACCTCGGGCCGGAACGCGATCCCCCCGTACGCGTTCGCGAAGGCGAAGGTCACGCTGCACATCGTGTCCACGCCGGTGCGCACGGCGTCGTTCCGCTCGCTCGCCGCGGCCGAGAACGTCTTCGCGATCGAGTCGTTCATGGACGAGCTCGCCCGGAGCGCGCACGTCGATCCGCTCGAGTTCCGCCTCCGCCACCTCGAGGACGCCCGGTTCCGGCGCACGCTCGAGGCGGTCGCCGCGCGCGCGGGCTGGGGCGGCGCGCTCGCGGCCGGCCGCGGTCGCGGGCTGGCGTGCACGCTCTACCACGGCACGTACGTCGCCCAGGTCGCCGAGGTCTCGGTCGCCGCGAACGGCCTCGTCCGGCTGGAGCGCTTCTGGTGCGCGATCGATCCCGGCCTCGTCGTGAACCCGGACGGCGTCCGGAATCAGGTCGAGGGTGGGATCCAGCAGAGCGCGTCGTGGACGCTCCTCGAGGAGCTCCGCCACCGGGAGGGGCGGATCACGACAACCGGATGGGACGCCTACCCGATCGCGACGTTCCGCGACGCCCCGCGTGAGCTCGTCATCGACGTCATCGGCGATCCGGCGCAGCCGTCGACCGGCGTCGGCGAGCCGGGCATGGTCCCGGTCGCGGCCGCGATCGCGAACGCGGTGTTCGCCGCCTGCGGCGCGCGGGTGCGCGAGGTCCCGATCACCGCGAAGCGCGTTCGCGCCGCGCTCGGCCGCTAGCGCCGGCGCGGCGCGCCTCGAGCCCGTCGATGAGCTCGAGCCCGCGCTCCGCCCAGCCGATCTCGGCCTTGGCCCGCGCCACGTTGCCCTCGAACGCGAACGCCTTGAGCTCGATGATCGCCTCGTGCTCCTCCAGTGCGCGCTGGGCGAGGCGTCGCTGGAGGATGTGGACTCGCCGCGCGCGGAGCGCCGCCGCTCGCTCCTCCCACTGCGCGAGCCGCCTCGAGTAATGCGCGACGTGCGCGCGGAGCTGCTCGCGCGCAGCCTCGAACGGCGCCAGGTCGAAGAAGACCGCCTTGAGCCTGAGCGGATCGCGGTCGGGTGGGTACTCCATACGGTTCGCCGCCCAGCGCGCAAGCTCCGCCTCGCCCTCGTCGGTGATCGCGTAGATGCGCTTCTGTGCGTGCTGCCCGCGCGGCGCGACGGTCGCGCTCACGAGGCCGTGCTCCTCCATCTTGCGGAGCTCGGGGTAGATCTGGCTCTTCGGCGCCGACCAGACGTAGCCGACCGAGTCGTGCATGTACAGGACGAGGTCGTAGCCGGTGAGCGGCGCTGCCGAGAGCACGCCGAGGATCGCGTGGCGAAGCGACATCTGTTTCCGTTCCCTCGGGCCCATTCTGACAGGGAGGCGCACGCACCAGGTGCGTGCGTCGCCTCAGAACGCTCGAGCGGTGACGGTTACGAGGGTGCCGAAGGGGCCCGGCGCAGCACCAGCGCATCGACCGCCGCGACGCCCTGACCGGCGGCGCGCACGATGACCGGGTTCAGGTCGATCGCGTCCAGCCCGTCACCGGCCTCGATCGCGAGCGACGACAGTCGGAGCAGGACGTCGATGAAGGCGTCCAGGTCGCCGGCCGGACGGCCGCGGGCGCCCTCGAGAAGCGGCAGCCCGCGGAGGGAACGGACCATCGCACGTGCCTCCGGCTCATCGAGCGGCGGGATCCGCAGCGCGGCGTCGCGGAGGATCTCGACGAAGATCCCGCCGAGCCCGGCGACGACCACCAGGCCGAGCTGCGGGTCGCGGGAGAGACCGGCGATGCACTCGGCCGTGCCGTGCTCCATGCGCTGCACCTGGATGCCGTCGATGCGCGCGTCGGGCCGGGCCGCCCGCGCCGCGGCGAGCAGCTCGGTCGCGGCAGCCCGCGCCTCGTCGGCGCCGCGCACGTCGAGCCGGACCGCGCCGGCTTCCGTCTTGTGCGGTAGATCGCGCGAGACGACCTTCACCGCCACCGGGGCGCCAATCCGCTCCGCCGCGGCCGCGGCCTCCGCGGGGTCGCGCGCGAGGACGTCGGGCGCGCGCGGGATGCCGTAGAGGTCGAGCAGCGCGGCGGTCTCGGCGTGACCGAGTGCGCGCTCGGCGGTCCTCGCGAGGAGTGCCCGCGCGCGCGTGGCCCGCGCGACGTCGATCGCGGGTGAGACCGCAGGGCGCGACGGGCGGGCGCGGAACGCGAGGAGCGCCGCGAGCGCCGTCAGCGCCGTCTCGTACTCCTGGAGGAAAGGCACCTCGAGCTCGCCGAAGAGGTCGTGCCAGGAGCGATCGAGGCTCTCGGCGGCGCGGGAGAGGAACACCGGGAGGCGCCCGTGTGCGCGCGCGGTCTCGGCCATGAAGCGGTACCCGGCGCGCAGCTCGTCGGTCGGGCGAGCCGTCAGGTTGAAGCGGTACGCAAGCACCGCGAACGCGTCGTCCGCCGCGAGGAGCTCGACGCATCGGCGGAACGCCGGCGGGTCCGTGCGCAGCGAGTTCTCGACGTCGAGGGGATTCGCGAGCACGTTCGGCTTGTGGAGCGCCTCGCCGATCGCCGCCGCCGTGGCCTCCGACGGCTCGGCGATCGGCGCACCGACGCGCTCGCCGATGTCGGAGAGGAGCGTGCAGTCGCCGCCGGAGATCGTCACGAGGCCGATGCCACCGGCGGCAGGCGTGACACCGGCGTGTGCGAAGAGGATCGTCGTCTCGAGGAGCTCGTCGACGTTGCCGACGGTGACGACGCCCTTCTGGGCGAAGAGCGCGTCCCAGGCGGCGCCCGACGACGCGAGGCTCCCGGTGTGCGCGACGATGTTGCGCCGCGCCCGCTCCGAGCGGCCGGCGCGGAGCGCGATGACCGGCTTCCCGAGCGCGGCGGACCGGTCGAGCGCGGCCACGAAGCGCTCGGCGTCTCCGACCGCCTCGACGAACGCGACGATCACCCGTGTCGCCGGGTCGCCCGCGAGGTGGTGGAGGTAGTCGGCGGTCGTGAGTCCCGCCTGGTTGCCCACCGAGACCGCGGCGCGGAAGCCGACCCCGCGCGCCGCGGCAAGGCCGAGGACCAGGTTGAGCAGCCCGCTCGACTGGAAGACCGCGGCCGCCGCTCCGTCCCGCAGCCCCTCGGGCAGCTCGCCGCCCCACACCCCGAGGCCCGCGTTGGGGGCGACGAAGCCCATCGTGTTGGGCCCGCAGAGGAGGACGCCGCCGTCGCGCGCGGCCGCCGCTACCTCGACCTGCAGCGCCGCGCCGGCGTGGCCCTGCTCGGCGAAACCGTCGCTCAGGATGACGGCGCTCCGGATGCCGCGGGCACCGCAGTCGCGGACGACGCCGAGGACCGTCGCGGCGGGCGTCGCGACGAGCGCGAGGTCGACCGGCTCCGGCAGGTCGGTGAGCCGCGGGACGCAGCGGAGGCCGAAGACCTCGGCGCGGCCCGGGTTCACGGGATGGATCGCCTCGACCGGATAGCCGAGCCGGCGAAGGTTCAGGAACACGGTCTGCGCGTAGTGGTTGCGCTCGGAGGCGCCGACAATGGCGACGCTCCGCGCGCCGAAGAGCGCCGCGAGGTCCGGGAACGGCCGCGGGGTCACGCGCGCGGTTTGCTCGGACGGAACTTCGGCAGGGTGTACTCCGGCGTGATGTCCTCGTACGTGACCTCGACCGGCATGCCGATGTGCACGTCCTTCGGGTCGCAGCCGACGATGTTCGTCGAGAAGAGCGGACCCTCCTCGAGCTTGACCATCGCGTGCACGTACGGGACGTCCTTCGCGAAGCCCGGGTGGAAGGCGATCCGCACGATGTTGAAGACGAAGACCGTGCCTCGCCCGCTCGCCTCGGTCCACTCGAGGTTGCCGAAGAACGGCTCGTTCGGGTGGTTGCGGCAGAACGCCTTCGGCCAGTACCACGCGCCGCAGGTCCTGCAGCGGAAGAGCAGGAACGCGTGCCGGCGGAAGCCCTCCCACTGCGGGCGGCTGTCCGCGTCGACGTTGGGGAGCGGCTTCGTGTAGGGTGCGGTCGCTTCGGCCATTTCGTTACCTCCCGAGCACGAGCGTGGTGTGGATCGAGCACATGCCGGTCGTGAGCTCTCCGCCGTGGCCGGTGACCATGCCGACCTCCGCGCCGGCGACCTGACGATCGCCGCCCTCGCCGCGGAGCTGGAGCACGGCCTCAGACAGGCCGGTGAGGTCGCCGAGGTGGTAGCCGGAGAGCAGGCCGCCGCTCGTGTTCACCGGCGTGTCGCCGCCCGGCCCGATGCGACCGGCTTCGACGTACGCGCCACCCTCACCTTTCTTCGCCCAGCCGTAGTCCTCGATCTGGAAGAGGACCTCCCCGGTGAAGCAGTCGTAGAGCTGCGCGAAGTCGAGGTCGGCGAGCGCGATGCCCGCCATCCCGAAGGCCTGCTCCTTCGCCGTCTTCACCGCCATGTAGGTGTAGTTCTTCTGCTCCCACCAGAGCGAGTCGGCGACCTCGCCCATCCCGACGCCGAGAACGTAAACCGGCGGCTTCGCGCAGGCCTTGGCGCGCTCCGCCGTCGTGAGCACGATCGCGACCGCGCCGTCGGAGACGAGGCAGATGTCGAAGAGGTGGTACGGGTCGACGACCATCGGCGACGCCTGGTGATCCTCGATCGTCATCGGCTTTCCGTACATCCGTGCGCGCGGGTTCTTCTGCGCCCAGGCCCGCTGCTGGACCGAGATCGCGCCGAACTGCCGGCTCGTCGTCCCGTATTCGTACATGTGCCGGGCGGCCATCCAGCTGTGGTGCGTCGGCGCGCGGAGGTCACCGAAGGGCTTGCCCCAGTAGCCTTCCTTCTCGGCGTGGACCATCCCTCGGTGGCCCGCCTTCTTGGTCTCCTCGGCCTTCGAGTGGTCGTCCACCCCGCCGCAGAGCACGACGTACTTCGCGATGCCGAGGTCGAGCGCGCTGAGCGCGGTCATGATCCCGAGCCCGGCAAGCGCGCCGCCGCGCCCGACCGTGTAGTAGAAGTGGTAGGGGAGCCCGAGGATCCGCGGGAACGCGTCGGCGAAGTTCGCCCGGTCACCGCCGCCGCCGGTCCGGCGGAGCTGCACCGCGCCGTCGATATCCGCGCGCGCGAGGCCCGCGTCGGCGATCGCGAGACGCGCCGCCTCGGCCTCCGCCGCGCGGCAGGTCGTCCCTTCCGGGAAGGGCTGCGTGACGAGGCCCATTCCCGCGATCGCGTACTTCCGCGCGAAATCCGCATTGCTCATGCCCGCACCTCCATCGCGTGGTCTCGTAGCCGCACGCCGACACCGATGCCCGTGGGGACCGCGAGCTCACCCCGCTCGACCTCGAGCCCGACGGCCGGGTCGTCCAGCAAGCGTGCGAACTCCGCCAGCTCGGCGGCGTACGACACCGCGGGCGTCGCGGCCATGAAGTGGAGCGCCGCCGCCGACAGGAGGCGGCTGCCGACCGCCGCGCCCATGCGGCACCGGACCCCGCCCGCGGCGCAGATCGCCGCGGCCGCTTGCGCCGCGCGGATGCCGCCGAGCTTGGGGAGCTTGAGGCTGACGCTGTCGACGATCCGCTCGCTCACGAGGCGGTAGACGTCGCCCACGGTCCGCGCGCTCTCGTCCGCCTCGACCGGCGTCTCGACCGCCGTGCTCACGCGCGCGAGCCCCGCGAGATCGTCCGCCGGCACCGGCTGCTCGACGAGATCGATCCCGAACGGCTCCATCGCGACGATCGCCCAGATCGCGCCATCCGCCGTGTAGCTCTGGTTCGCGTCGATGGTGAGGTGCACCGCGGGGCCGACCCGCTCGCGGATCGCGCGCACCCGCGCGAGATCGGCGGCCGCGTCGCCCTCGACCTTGATCTTCAGGTAGCGGTAGCCCTCGTCCGCCAGGCCGCCGGCGACTGCCGCCATCTCGGCGGGCGCCTTGATCGAGAGGATCCGCAGGAGCGGCACGCGGTCACGCACCGATCCCCCGAGCAGCCGGTGGAGCGGAATGCCGAGCGCGCGCGCGGCGAGGTCGTGGAGCGCGAGATCGAGCCCGGCGAGGGCGTGCGTGTTCCTGCCCGCGAGCGGCGACAGCTCCTCGAGCCGCGCGACGAGATTGGTGGGATCGTGGCCGACCAGTGTTACCCCGAGCTCGCGGAGCCCGCGCTCCACGCCCACCCGATCCGCGCCGATGTGCTCTGCGACGGTCGTGTAGCCGATGCCCGTGACCCCCTCGTCGGTGTCGATCCGCACGACGAAGCCGAACGTCTCGGCGGTTGCGGCGAGCGCGAAGCGCCACGTGCGATCCACCTTCGGCATCGTGGTAGGGGAAACGGTGACTTCGGTGATCCGCACGGCGAGGGCCAATGGTATAACCCTTATACGATTCGGTGCCAGCGCGTCCCGATCCACGCCGGAGGTGACCTGTGGCGTTCTGCCCGCCCACCACGACGATCCTCTCAGCGCTGGAACCAGCTGTGCACCTCGACCTGTCAGACGGTAGGAGCGACCGCATGACCGGCCTGTGAGGCGAGCGAGCCTGCCGGCGATCCCCCGCGGCGCCGGCGGCGATCGAGTGATCGTCCTCGTCGTCGCGGTCCTCCTTGCTCTGCTCATCCTCCCGGTGGCGATCACGCTCGTGCGAAGCAGCCTCGTGGTCGGAGAGCGTCTCGGTCGGACCGGCACGTTCTCCTTTGGGGCGTACGAGGAGATACTCAGCTCGCCGGCCTTGCCGTCGCTCGTCCTCAGCACGCTCGCCTTCGCACTCGGCAGCACGTTCGTCGGGGTGGCGCTCGGTGGCGCGCTCGCCTGGTGCGTCGAGCGGACCGACGCTCCGTTCAAGCGCCTCGTCTACGCCGGCGTCTTCGTGAGCTTCGCGGTCCCCGGGATTCTGAGGACGATCGGCTGGATCTTCCTTCTCGGCCCGCGGACCGGCGCGCTCAACGAGCTCGCGCGGGTCTTCGCCGGACCGGACGCGATGCTCCTCGACGTCTTCTCGCTGCCCGCGATGATCCTCATCGAAGGGGTCTTCTGGGTTCCGCTGGTGTTCCTCATGCTCGCCGCGAACCTCGGCTCGATGGATCCCTCGCTCGAAGAGGCGGCGGCGACCGCGCGGGCGCGACCGCTCACGATCATCCGGCGGATCACGCTCCCGCTCGCCCTGCCGAGCGTCATCGCGGTCTTCCTGCTCGCCTTCATCCGCTCGATCCAGGCCTTCGAGGTGCCGCTGCTCCTGGGCGTACCGGCCCGCGTCCCGATCTTCACGACGGAGGTCTACCTGAGCGTGCAGGGACGAATGGTCCCCGACTACTCGTTCGCGAGCGCGTACGGCGTGCTCCTGCTCGTCTTCCTGGTGGCCTGCATCCTGCTGTACGGCCGCGCGACGCGGAACGCCTCACGCTTCGCCACGATCACCGGCAAGGGTTACCGCCCCCGCGTGGCGCCGCTCGGCCGGGCGCGACCACTCGCCGGCGCGTTCATTCTCTTCGTCGCGGCGCTCCAGTTCCTGCCGGTGCTCTACCTCGTGTTCGCGTCCTTCTTGCCCACGTTCGGGCTGGGCGGTGCCCCCTGGGAGCACCTCACGCTGCGGAACTACTCGGTCGTCCTCGCCAACCGCGACATCTTCGCCAGCCTCCGCAACAGCGCCCTCGTCGGCGCGGTGACCGCGACCGCGGTCGTTGCGATCGCGGCGCTCACCGCCTGGGCGATGGTGCGCACGAAGGTGCGCGGTCGCGGCATGCTCGATCAGGTCGCGTCGCTCCCGCTCGTCTTTCCCGGCATCGTCCTCGGCATCGCGGTCCTCGGCCTCTACATCCGCTCGCCGATCCCCGTCTACGGGACGATCTGGATCCTCGTGCTCGCCTACGTCATCGGATACCTGCCGTACGGGCTCCGGTACGTCCACCCCGGCCTCCTGCGCATCCACCCTGAGCTCGAGGAGAGCGGGCGCACGGCGGGCGCGCACTGGGGCGCGGTCTTCATCCGCATCGTCCTGCCGCTCCTGCTGCCGGCACTGTTGGCCGGCTGGATCTTCGTCTTCCTCATCAGCGTGCGCGAGCTGTCCGTCGCGGCGCTGCTCTGGTCGCCCCGTTCCCCGGTGATCGCCACCACCATGCTCGACCTCTGGAACAACGGGAACGTGAATCAGGTGAGTGCGTTCGGCGCCATCGTGGCGCTCCTCAGCATGGGCGCGGCGGCGCTCGTCGCGGGGGTGAGCCGCCGCTGGGGTATCCAGGTCTGAGCGCGCTCGATCCACTCGATCGCGGCATCGCAGACCTCGCCCGCCTCCTCCGGCGTCGCGAGCTTGGATCCGAAGAGCTCGTACGGTCCTCGCTCGCGCGCATCGCCGCCGATCGTGCGCTCGGGGCGTACGTCACCGTCCTCGAGCGAGCGGCGCTGGCCGCCGCGCGCGAGGCGGATCGCGCGCTCCGGTCCGGCCGCGCGGGTGGGCCGCTCCACGGACTGCCGGTCGCTCTCAAAGACAACCTCGATACCGCGGGCATTCGCACGACCGCGGGATCGGCCGCGTACCGCGGCCGGGTTCCGGCGCGCGACGCGATCGCCTGGTCCCGCCTTCGGCGCGGCGGGGCGGTGCTGGTGGCGAAGACCGCGCTCCACGAACTCGCCTACGGCGCGCCGCATCCGTCGTTCCCCGCGACCCGCAACCCGCATGGCCGTGGCCGCGCGCCCGGTGGCTCGTCGAGCGGGTCGGCGGTCGCCGTCGCGGCCGGTCACGTCGTCCTCGCGCTCGGTACCGACACCGGGGGTTCCGTGCGGCAGCCTGCCGCGTATTGCGGTGTCGTGGGCGTGAAGCCCTCGCCCGGGCTCGTCTCGCTCCGCGGGGCGGTTCCCCTGGCGCCCAGCCTCGACACGGTGGGGTTCTTCGCGCGCGACCTCGCGGACGCCCTGGTTATCCTCGCGGTTCTCTGCCCTGGGCTGCCCGCCCGCCGTCCCCGCGGCGCGCGCATCGGGATCGTGGCGCCGCAGGCGGGCACGCCGGCGAGCGAGGCCACCTGGCGCGCGGTGCGCAGGGCGGCGGCACGCCTCGGCGCGGCGGGTCACCCGGTCGACGAGCTCCGGCTCCCCGACCTCGCCGCGCTCCATCTCCATCACAGCGCGCTGCTGCGGAGCGAGGCGATCGCGATCCACGGTGCCCAGATCGCGGGCCACCCACGCCTGTACGGGCCGTATCTCCGCGCGGCGCTCCTCGGCTCGCCGCCGCCCTCCGCCGCGGCGCTCCGCGAGGCACGTCGCGCGCGGCGCGAGGCGCGCACGATCGTCGACACGCTCCTCACGCGCGTTCGCGCGCTCGTCCTGCCGGTGGTGCCCGATGTGGCACCGCGGCTCGATCCGGCGAGCGGCCGGGCGGCCGGACGCGATCTGACGCGCTGGACGTTCTTCGCGAGCTTCCTCGGCCTGCCCGCGCTGAGCGTGCCGGCTGGGACGCACGACGGTCTGCCGCTCGCGGTGCAGCTCGTCGGCCGTCGCGGCGACGATGCCGCGCTCCTCGCGCTCGCGCGCGAGGTAGTGTCCTGAGTCAGATGCCGTCATGATGAGTTTCGGAGCTCCGCGCGTCGTACTGAAGGAGACGCTGATGCGCCCCGCCCGCTGGACCTTCGACATGAGAGACCGGACGTGATTGACAAGCGAGTCTCGTCCGTCGAAGCGGCCCTGGACGGCCTCGAGGACGGAGCGACGGTGATGGTCGGCGGCTTCGGGGGGAGCGGATACGCGTCCAACCTCGTGGCCGCTTTGCGCCAACGGGGCACCCGCGAGCTGACCGTCATCGTGAACAACGCGGGTACCGCAACGACGGGCGTGGGTGTGCTGGTCGCCAATGGCCAAGTCCGGAAGGTCGTGTGCTCGTTCCCTGTTGGTCGGACTGCCAAACAGGGCATGGAGACCTTCTGGGATCTGTACAACAGCGGGCGCTTGGATATCGAGATCGTTCCCCAGGGCACCCTGGCCGAGCGCATTCGAGTGGGCGGTGCGGGGATCCCCGCGTTCTACACGCCGACCGGCGTGGGCACGATTCTCGGCCAGAGCAAGGAGACGCGCACCTTTGGCGATCGCCAGTGCGTTCTCGAAACCGCTCTGGTAGCCGATTTTGCCCTCCTTCGAGCGGCCCAGGCGGACCGGCTGGGCAACCTCGTGTATCGGTGCGCACAGCGCAACTTCAACGTCGTCATGGCGATGGCGGCGCGAACGACCGTCGCTGAGGTCTACGAGGTCACAGAGACGGGTGGGCTGCAGACCGAGGCAATCGCCACTCCAGGCATCTTCGTCGATCGCATCGTCGTCGTCGAGAATGACGCGAGCGAGCGACTTGGCCAGCGCCAGACCGGATGAACGTCCAAGTGACACCACGTCTTACCAAGACGCAATTGGCGGCGCGCGTTGCGGCCGAGCTGCACGATGGCTGGTACGTGAACGTAGGCATTGGGATGCCGACCTTGGTACCCAACTACCTGCCACCGGGGCGCGAGATCATCATCCACAGCGAGAACGGGATCCTGGGCGTCGGCCCCGAACCGGCGGCCGACCAAGCCGACCCCGATCTTGTGAACGCGGGACGAGAGTTCGTCAGTCTTCGTCCTGGCGGGTCGTTCTTCTCTCATGCCGATTCATTTGCCATCGTGCGCGGCGGACACCTCGACGTGGCGATCCTGGGCGCGTATCAGGTCTCGGAGCGTGGTGACTTGGCAAACTGGCTCCTTAAGGGTGCCACCGTCGGCAACCCGGGAGGTGCGATGGATCTGGCCGGGGGTGCCCGGCGCGTCTTCGTGATGATGGAGCACACCACCCGCGAAGGTGCCCACAAGATCGTGCGCGAGTGCGACTACGCGCTCACGGGGCTCGCGTGCGTCACGACCATCTTCACCGACGTGGCGGTGATCGACGTCACGGGCGCAGGACTCACGCTCCGGGAGGTTGCTCCTGGCTGGACTCCAGAGACAGTGCAGACGCTCACGGAGCCTCAGCTGCTCGTTCCCCAGCGTCCCAGAACCATCGAAGTTCTCACCGTGCTGGAGCGATCACGATAGACACCAGGCGTGGGAATCCAGGACCCGTGATCTGCACGCCACTCCGCACGGCGGTGGCTCGGGAGGGCGGTGGCCTCGCGGCGCTCCAGCCTGAGGAGTTCGGGGCCCAGGTGCTGAAGGCAGTCGTCAGCGCCAGCGGGGTCGATCCCGCCCGCATCGAGGACGTCGTGGTAGGCAATCAATTCCATGCGGCGCGAATGGGCCGCCACTGTGCGCTGCTAGGTGGGCTACCCGTCGAGGTGCCAGGAGTTTCGATCAACCGCCTGTGTGGGTCGGGGCTCCAGGCGATCCTGTATGCGGACCAGGCCATACGAGCGGGAACGAACGAAGTGCTCATTGCCGGCGGCGTCGAGAGCTACACGCACGCTCCGTACCTTCTTGATCGGCCTACGGAGGCCTATCAGCGCCAACCACCCACCTTCGTGAGCACCGCGTCCCGCGGCGACTTTGGCAGGCCGGACCTCGGCCTCACCACCTCGATGGCCAAGACCGCTGAGAACGTGGCTGAGCGATACGGTCTCACACGCGAGGAGCAGGACCGATTCGCGGTGGAAAGTCACGCACGTGCCGCTCGCGCCGTGGAAGGAGGCCTCTTCAAGGACCAGGTGGTGCCCATCCGTTTGCCGGAACGGAAGGGCCAACCCGCGTCCTTCGACCGTGAGGAATGCCTTCGGCCGGATACCACGCTCGAAGGACTTGCCCGATTGCGGCCGCTCGTCCGGGTCGACGGGACGGTCACCGCGGGGAACACGTGCAAGCGTTCGGATGCGGCGGCAATGATGCTCGTCGTTGCCGAAGATCGCGCCGCTGAGCTTGGCCTCCGACCCGTTGCGCGCATCCTCGCGAGCGCCCAGGTCGGAGTGCACCCCGACTACATGGGAATCGGGCCAGTGCCGGCGATTCACAAGGCGCTAGCGCGTGCGGGCCTGACGCTGGACCAAGTCGATCGCATCGAGCTCAACGAGGCGTTCGCAGCGCAGGTCATCCCCGTCATGCGCGAAACTGGAATGCGGCTCGAGCGGGTGAACGTCAACGGTGGTGCGATCGCCCTGGGCCACCCGACCGGTGCCACTGGCGCTGTCTTGACGGTCAAGCTGCTGCACGAGCTGATTCGATGCCACGGTCGGTACGGCGTCGTGACCATGTGCATTGGCGGCGGCATGGGGCTGGCCGCGGTGTTCGAACGACTGACCTGGAACGACTGACCTGGTGGTGTTGAGAGCGGCATCGCCGGGAGGCCGTCTCACGATCGGAGCGGCGGTGGCAGCGACAACCGAGGAGGACAGCATTGGCGCGAACTCCGTTCCATAGCGTCTTCGCCGACACGGGCGGGACCTTCACCGACAGCTTCCTGCTGGATGCTGACGGCCACTTCGAGGTGGGCAAAGCGCCCACGACGCCCGGGCAGCTGGACCGAGGGTTCTTCGAATCGGTCGAAGATGCCGGACTCCACCGCGGCGCATCGCTCACGGATGTTGTCGGCGAAAGCGTCCACGTCGGTTACGCCTCGACGACGGTGATCAACACCGTGTTGACGCGGACCGGTCTGCGGGTTGGCTTGATCGTCACGCACGGGTTTGAACACCTGCTGCTCATGCAGCGCGGTGTGCAAACGTACACGGAATACGATCCGATCGACCGTCTGCATCCTCGCACGCACCGCCCGGTTGACCCGCTGGTGGGCCAACGCCATGTCGTGGGCGTGACCGAACGCATCGACAGCCTCGGGCAGGTGATCGTGCCGCTCTACAGGTCAGACCTTGATCGAGCAGCCGACCACCTGCTCGCCGAGGATCTCGATGCGATCTGCGTCGTCCTGCTGTACTCGTGGAAGAACCCCGTACACGAGCTGATCGTCGGGAAGCGACTCGAAGAGAAGGTGCGATCTGCCGGGAAGGCCGTGGCGATCTACCTGAGCCATGAGGTCAGCCCGATCGGGCGTGAGCTGCCGCGCGCGAACGACACGGTGATCGAGGCCTACACCCGACCCATCGTCGTGAAGACGCTCCGCGCGATCGAGCAGAGTCTCCGCGAGCACGGATACCGGCACAGCCTGCACGTCATGCAGTCCACAGGCGGCGTGACCGGTGTTGATTCCCTGAAGGCCATCCACACCCTTGAGTCAGGACCGGTCGGTGGCGTCATGGGCGGGGTGGCCGTCGGCCACCTGTACGACCTGAAGAACCTGGTGACGACAGACGTGGGGGGCACAAGCTTCGATGTCGGCGTCATCACTGACGGCGAGGTTGAGATCGAGCAGGAGCCCGTGTGCGCGCGAATGGTGCTCGGGGTGCCGATGGTGAGCGTCTACTCGGTGGGCGCTGGCGGTGGGACCATCGCCAGGATCGATCCTCTGACCGGGAGGCTCGAAGTCGGGCCGGCCAGCGCAGGTGCCGACCCGGGGCCCGCTGCGTACGGGCGGGGTGGCATGGATCCCACCGTCACCGACGCGGACCTCGCGCTCGGGTACCTGAATCCCGAGAACTTCCTCGGCGGTCGCATCGCGCTCGATCCTGATCGTGCGCGACGGGCTATCGAGGAACGGATCGCCGGCCCCCTCGGGCTCAGTGTTGAGGAGGCGGCAACGGGGATCAACACGATCATCGACGTGCGCATGCGGGACAGCATCGTCGGGCTCATTACTGCGCAGGGGCTGGACTTGAGCGACTACCACGTCCTTGCCTTCGGCGGTGCCGGGCCGAGCCATGCCGCCAGCTACACCGATGGCCTTCCGATCCGGGGCGTGCTGCTCTTCCCCTACTCGTCGGTCTTCTGCGCGTTCGGGGCGGCGTGCTCCGACTACGTCCGGAACTACACGCAAGGTGCCAACCTCGTCGCTCCGGGCGACGCAGACGAAGCCCTGAAGGCGACCCTGGCGAAGGAGCTTGCCACGCTGTGGGGGGATCTGGCCCGGCAGGCCTTGGCGGACACGTCGACCGGTGATGCCGGCAGCGTCCAACTGGAGTACCGGGCACGCATGCGCTTCGGCCGACAGCTCGACCAGATCCTCGTACGCTCCCCACTCGGTCGCGGGCAGATGGACGCCGCAGCAGACTGGGATCGACTGGTGGAGGCCTTCCAGCAGACCTACTCCGCGCGCTACTCGAAGTCAGGTATGTACCCTCGAGCGGGTTACGAAGTCGTCGAGGTGAGCTTGGTCGCGACCGCTCCGCGAACGAAGCCCAAGCTGCCCAGCTATCCCCTGTCGGCGTCGAAGGAGCCGCTTGCGCGCGCGCTGAAGGGCCGCCGCAAGGCGTATTTCGCGCACGGGTGGCTCGATACACCCGTGTACCGTTGGGAGGACATCTTGCCCGGGAACGAATTGGAAGGGCCCGCGATCGTCGAGCACGCCACCCAGACGCTGGTCCTCCCACCCGGCCGATCGATTCGCGTCGACGAGTACTTGACGGTGTGGATGACCTCAGGAGCGAGCGCGTGATCTCTCATGACCGACGATCCCGGGGCCGCAGCCTACGGAGGAGCGAAGCATGGGACAGCTGAAGGCGCAGTTGACGGAGCGGCAGGCGCGGGTGCACGCGGAGCAGTACCCGCCATTGCGGCTCAAGGACGCCGACCCCGTCAAGTGGGAGGTCTTCTACACCAAGCTCCAAGGGCTGGTGACCAACGCGCGCGAGACGGCGGTCCATATCTCCTCGTCGCCGGTGGTGCGCGAAATGGGCGAGTGCGTGATGGCACTCTTCACGCCGGAGGGTGAGTCCGTGTGCTTCTCGCGAGGCATCGTGCTGCACGTCGCGTCGATGGGCGGCGCCGTCCGCTTCATGCTCGAGAACGACTACGAGGAGGACGTCGGCATCCGGCACGGGGATCTGTTCTTCAACAATGACCCGTACGTGGGCGGCGCGCACTCGCAGGACCAGACCCTGTTGGCGCCGATCATCGTGGACGGCGAGCTGATCGGCTGGGCCGGCGGCCTCACGCATGTGCCGGAGACCGGCGCGAAGGAAGCGGGTGGTACGGCCGTGACGGGGGTCTCCCGCTTCGAAGAGGGAATCTTCTGGCCGTGCCTCAAGGTCGGCGAGAACGACCAGCTCAAGCGCGACGTGGAGATGATCGTGGAGCGGGGGACGCGGACGCCGATCTGGTGGCTGATGGACACGCGGGCGAAAGCGGCCGCGATCCTGCAGATTCGCGACGGGATCGTCAAGCTGATCCGCGAGTATGGCGTCGAGTTCTACCGCGAGGCGATCTACGAGTACATCGAGGACACGCGGCAGGCATGCTTCCGTAAGATCCAGCGCGTCTTCTATCCGGGCACCTACCGGATGTCGGTTTTCTTCGGCGTGCCGAACGCACGGCGGCCGGTCTTGTATCCGCGGGACTACCTGGTGCGCGTCACCGCGGAGATGACCGTCACGCCGGACGGGTACGTGAGCCTGGACTTCGACGGCACCTCGCCGGCGGGGCTGCACACCTACAACTCGACGACCAGTGCGACGTTGGGCAACCTCCTGCTGGCGGTCATTCAGTACGTGCTGTATGACGTCAAGTACAACGAGGGGCTCTTCCAGGCGGTGTTCCACCCAACGCGGATGCACCTGCCACCCAGCGTCCTCAACCCTCCCGACCATACCTACGGATCGGGGCTGTGGGGCCCAGGGGCCGGCGGCACGTGCTGGGGCGCAATGATGGATTGCATCGCCCGCGCCTACTACGCGCGCGGCATCAGGGAAGAGGTCACGGGCCACCGGAACTCGGGGGCGGGCGGGCTGCGCTGGGCGGGAACCGATCAGTACGGCCGCCCCAGCGCCGGGCAGAACTTCGAAATGGGCTGCGCGGGGATGCCGGCGAGCGCGGTCCTGGACGGGCTGGACACGTCCTACGCGGCGTTCAACCCGGAAGGCGACATGAGCGATGCCGAGGTATGGGAGCGGGTCTTCCCCTTCGTGTGGGTCGGGCGCAGGATCCAGCGTGACGGCGGTGGCTTCGGCCGCTATCGCGGCGGCGCGGCCATCCAAAGCACCTACCTGGTGGAGCACGTCGACAGCATCCAGATCTCCACATCGGGGGTTGGGCGGTTTGGGTCGCGCAGTCCGGGCCTGATGGGCGCGTATCCGGTTGGTGCGAGCACGATGTACACGTACGGGCTGCCCAACTTCGAGGAGGCGGTCGGCCAGGAGGCGCCGTTGCCCAACATGGGTGTTCCAGCATGGCGCGAAGAAAGCCCCGGCTCTCTCCTCCAGGTCGTGCCGAAGATGCTGGCAGGCGACCGACCCGTCCAGCAGGTTCGACGGCACGACCTCATCGTGATGGAGGAAGGTGGCGCCGGCGGTTTCGGGGATCCATTGGATCGGGAGCCGCGTCTCGTCGCACAGGACGTGGGCTACGGCCTGACTTCCCGACCCGTGGCCGCCAACGTGTACGGCGTCGTGCTCGACGCCAGCACGGGCCAGGCGGACGCGATGGCGACGGCGACACGCCGGGCGGAGCTGCGGCGGGCGCGCCTTGCACGCGGCCGGCCGGCCGGCGAGTACGTCGCCGCGCAACGGCGCCGACTCCTGGCCGGTGATGTTCCCGAACCGGCGCGGACATCGCTGAATGAGTGCATGGCGACCTCCGAGAAGTTTCGGCGGGAGCTGGTTGAGTGCTGGGGCCTGCCGGAGGATTTCCGGGTGATCCCGGGCTCGGCGGCGGAGGGGGTGGCTTGATGCACTCACGCGAGCAGCAGGAGAGCGGGAGCTGGGAGCCGTCCGTGCTGCGGGACATGCTCGACGGGCGGTTGGACTCGGAGACCCTCCGGCGCATCCAGCGGGGGCCGAAGGAGGCCGACCGCTTCGAGAAGATCGTGGCGCTCGAGCAAGCCCGCCTGGGGTGGCTGGACCGGATCCTGGTGCCACTCCAGGAACATCTGTACGTGGTCGAGAAGGGAGGCGGCGAGCGAGTCGTCCGTTGCGAATGCGGGCACGAGTTCGGCGACTACCGTCGGAACTGGAAGCTGGCCGCCCTCGTGTACGAGCGGGACACCGGAGATGGCGAGGTGTTCAGTCCCGACCACGCGTTTGATTCGACATGGATGATCCTGCGCGAGTTCTACTGTCCGGGCTGCGGCGCGCAGCTTGAGGTGGAGGCGGTCCCGCCTGCGCATCCGATCATCTTCAGTGCTCTGCCGGACATCGACGGCTTCCGAAGCGCGGGGCGGGGCGTGGGGTAGGATGCGCGGACACGAGCCAGTGCCGACCAGCGGCTGCGTCGTGCGGGCGCAGCCAGGAGGGACTGCCAAAGGATGGCTCTTGCCGAGCCAGCTGAGACACGGTTAGGGGGCATGATGGAACGGACGAGACGGGCACTGACAACGGGGCGCGGGTGGCGTTTGCGGAGCGGGCCGGGCGTGCTGCTGGCCGTGGCGGTGATGATGGCGGCGTGCGCTCCGGCGGCCACGCCGGCGCCGAGCGCTCCTGCGGCGGCCGCCGGGAACGTGGCGGGCGCGAAGCCGGCAACGCTCGCGGAGCTCGCGAAGTACCAGGGGGCCGATCGCCAGCAGATCCTGGAGGAAGGCGCCCGCAAGGAGGGCAAGCTCACCTGGTACACCTCGCTCGCGGGTCCGATCGTGGATACCCTGGCGAACGACTTCAAGCGCAAGTACCCATCCGTCCAGGTAGACGTGTTCCGAGGAGCGGAGAACGAGCTGCTCACAAGGGCCACTCAGGAGGCGCAAGCGGGTCAGCAGGTCTTCGATGCCATCGAATCTCCGCCGACGACGATCGAGCTCCTCGCCGACGCGAAGCTGCTCGCCTCCTACTACTCGCCTTTCCTGAAGAACCTCCCGGACGCACTCAAGTCCGGCGTGGGCGGTGCGACCGTGCTCAGCGCCACCGTGCGGGTGTCGTACATCGGGTTTGGCTACAACACCAACCTGATCTCGGCAGCGGACGTGCCCAAGACATTCCAGGATCTCCTCAAGCCGCAGCTCGCGGGGAAGATGGCGCTGGCAGGGTCGACGACCGGGAATCGCTGGCTCGGCTCGATCCTCCACGCGATGGGCGACGAGAAGGGTAAGCAGTTCCTCTCGCAGTTGGCTAGTCAGCAGAAGCCGAAGGTCCAGCAGATGTCGGGGAAGGCGCTCATGGATCTCGTCGCCAAGGGCGAGGTTGCGGCATCGCCCACCATCTTCCGGGACCATGTGCTTCAGCTTGCCGGACAGCAGGGGTCGCCCGTGAAGTGGGTTCCGCTAGATCCGGTAGTGGGCAATGCCGGGCAGGGTGCGCTGGCCGCCAAGGCGCCGCACCCGAACGCTGCGCTGCTCTTCCTGGACTACCTGCTCACGGATGGCCAGAAGATCCTGGAGCAGAACTTCTACAGCGTCCCGACGACGCCCGTGTCGTTCCAGCCCTGGCTGCCGGAGGAGGGCAAGGCGACGGCTCAGATCGAGGCCGATGTGAAGCTCTGGGAGGCGACCTTCAAGTCCACGTTCCGCTGAGTCCACTGAGTCCACGAATCAGGTCAGCACGTGTGGCCCGATCGTCGCCACTTCGGGCATCGCGCTCGCGGTCGTGACGCACCGCTTCAGCCGGCGGTGGGGGGCGAGCGCATGAGCCACTCCATGCCGCCGGGGGCGACCTCGGTCTTGGCGGCATTCGCGGCACGGACCGCCTGGAACGACGTTTCGGATGCGGCGCGGCGCGTGACCGGCCTTGTCCTGCTCGACGGGATCGGCTGTTGCGTCGCCGCCCAGGAGACGCAGGTGGCGCGTCTGGCAGTGGGGGCGGCGCGTCGGCTCGGGTCAGGGACTGCCCCGATCATCGGCACGGCACACCGCTGCGGCGTGTTGGGTGCCACCTTGGCGAACGGCATCCTCACGTATGCGCTCGACTTCGAGGCCGTAGGCCCTGAAGGACATGTGGTGGCGGCCGCACTCCCCGCCGCACTTACCCTCGGGGCCGCCTCGGGCAAGACGGTCGTCGAGGTGCTGCTTGCGCTGGCGGTCGGGCTCGAGGTTGGAGGACGAGTTGGCATCGGCGTCCGCCGGACACGAAAGCCCGGCGGGCCACAGGTGGTTCGTGGCAACAACCATGCGATCTTCGGCGCGGTGGCCGCTGCCGGCCGCCTCTTGGGTCTCGACGCAGTGCGGATGCAGAACGCTTTCGGCATCGCAGGCTACAGCGCCCCGCCCCCCACGCTGACGCGGTGCATGTCGAACCCGCCGGTGCCAGACATCAAGTACGACAACCTTGGCTTCGCCGCGCAGCTCGGCGTGCAGGCTGCACTCCTTGCGGCCGGGGGCGTCACGGGGGATGTCACGATCCTTGACGGCGACAGCGGCTTCTGGCGATTCACCGGCGCACCCGAATGCGATTGGGACGGCATGGTGGCAGGAGTGGGCGATGAGTGGATCCTCCCGCAAACCTGGTTCAAGCGGTATCCGAATTCGCTCTACGCCGCTCCGGCCGTCGACGCACTGGGGATCGTACAGCGGGAACACGGCCTGATCGCCGACGACATGACAGCGGTTCGCGTGTACGCGCGCCAGCCAACGCCGGTTGCCCGACAGATCCGGCCCACCACGTCCAGTGGAGCCGGGTTGAGCCTGCCAATGAACCTGGCGTGCTTCGCGCACGGCGTCCATCCGCGTGCTGCCTGGCACGATCCCGCGGTGTATCGCAGGGATGATCTCATCGCCTTTGCCGAACGCGTCCAGCTCCTGCCCCTGGAGCGAACGGGTCCAACGCGACCTGCGTGGGAAGGCTCGGCGCCGGTGCATCTCGAAGTTGACGCGTCAGGACGAACGTACTCGGCGGACGTCTCTGGCCTACCGCGGCTGAGCGAACAAGAGATCCTCGAGAAGTTCCGAGAGAACGTCAGCGCCTTCCAGGATCCTGAGCGAGCGGCTCGCGTGGCCGCCCTCGTGCTCGAGGATTCCCCATCTCTCGCGACGAGTGCGCTCCTCGCGGAGTTCGACCGAACGCGGATCGGTCGGTCGGGGACGTGAGATCAGCCGCCCCCTGTTCTTCGGATCGTCAGGCGTGATCCAGCGGTGGATCCGGGCGAAGCGGATGGACGAGCACGTCGATCGGGGTGACGCTCACTCGGTTGCCCCAACGGGCTGATCGAGGAACCGCAGCCGCGCGGCAGTAGCATCCTGCAGCGCCTCGCGGGTGACACCTGGCGCCCTGTCTCGCACGACGAAGCCGTTCGCTGCTATGTCGATCACGGCGAGATCGGTATAGACGCGCTTCACGCAGGCGCGAGCAGTGAGCGGATACGTGCACGTGCGCACGAGCTTCGAGCGGCCGTCCTTGTCGAGGTAGCGCATCATCACGAACAGGCGGCGCGCGCCGATCGCGATATCCATCGCGCCGCCGACGCTCCCGAGGTCCTCACCCGCGACCCGCCAGTTCGCGAGGTCCCCCGACTCGGCGACCTGGTAGGCACCGAGGACCGCGATGTCGAGCCGGCCGCCGCGGATGAGCGCGAACGAGGTCGCATGGTCGACGATCGCGGCGCCCCTCACGAGCGTCACGGGCGTCTTGCCGGCGTCGATGAGGTCCGGGTCGACCGCCTCGGCGGATGCCGGTGGACCGAGCCCGATGATCCCATTCTCCGAATGGAGGACGATCCCGCGGTCCGGCGGCAGATGCGCCGCGACGAGCGTGGGCATGCCGATCCCGAGGTTCACGATTGATCCCCCGGGGAGATCTGCCGCGAGCCGCGCGGCGATCTCGTCGGGGCTCCAGCGCTCACTCACGGCGGCCGGCCGGTGCCACGAACAGGCGATCCACGAACACGCCCGGCGTGTGGACGTCGTCGGGATCGAGCGCGCCGACCTCAACGAGTCGTTCGACCTCCGCGATCGTGCAACGCGCAGCCATCGCCATGACCGGGTTGAAGTTACGGCTCGACAGGCGGTACCGGAGATTGCCCGAGGTGTCGGCGGTATGCGCCCGCACCAGTGCGACGTCCGCATGCAGCGGAAGCTCAAGGAGATACGAGCGGCCGTCCACGAGGACCACCTGCTTCCCCTCAGCGACGAGCGTGTCCACTCCGGTCGGGGTGAGGATGCCGCCGAGGCCCGCGCCGGCGGCGCGGATCCGCTCGGCGAGGGTGCCCTGAGGGATGAGCACGAGCTCGGTGCGGCCCGAGCGGAACGACTCGGCGAAGTGCCCGTTCCCGGCCTGCGCGGGGAACGAGGCGTACACCCGGCGTACCATGCCGTGCTTGAACAGCGCGGCGAGCCCACGCTCGCCGGTCCCGCAGTTGTTCGCGACGATCGAGAGGTCAGTCACGCCGCGCCGCACGAGCGCGTCGATGAGCGCGAACGGCACGCCGGCGTCGCCGAAGCCGCCGACCATGACCGTGCTGCCGCTCTGCACATCGCCCACCGCGGCGTCCGCCGTCTCGCGGAGCTTCTCCGAGCTGAGCGGGCTCGCGCGAACCTCAGCCACGCCGGTCTGCTCGGGGACCGAACGCGCTCCGGCGCTCGCTGGGCAAACCTTCCGGCCTCAGGAAGACGAGAAGAAGCAGGATCAGCCCGTACGGCATCGCCCGCACGAAGCCTATCGATCCGCTGGGTACCTGCGCCCATCGGAGGATGCTCGGCACGAGGACGATGGTAGCCGCGCCGGGTCCGGGTGCCTCTTCGCTCACGCCGCGTCCGCCCGCACGGGCTCGGCGTCGAGCGCGTTGGCGACGGCGCGGAGGAGGGCGCCGCTCGTCGGCAGCTCGGGCGTCCAGGCGGCCCCGGCGGAGCGGACCCGCCACCGTGCGTCGTGGAAGGACCGAACACTTGCCGTCATCGAGCGCGCGAGCTCGTCGAGGCGCAGCTCGAGGAGCGCGGCGATCCGCACCCCGCGCGCGGGGTCGCCGGCGAGCGGCGCGAGGACCGCGACGCCCGCCTCGCCCCAGCGGTACGCGTCGGCATCACCGCCGAAGAGCCCCGACGCGCCGCCGAGCGTGGCGCGCATCGCGCGGTGGAGCATCGCGCGCCGCGTCGCGGCCTGCGGGTGCGCGAGGTCGAGCCGCGCGAGCGCGAGCGCGAACGGCGTGCCGCCGTCGCGCGCGACCGCGAGCCGCTCGCGCACGGCGGCGATGAGCACGCGGTCGAGGTACGCCTCGGCTGCCTGCGCCGTGCGGTAGTCGGGCGGCGGATCCTCGGCCACGGCGACCCGCTCCGGCGCGGCGGCGAGCTCACCGAGGAGGCGCAGCACGGTCGGCATGACGGCCGTCCACCGTTCGCGCTCGGCCATCCGCTCCGCCGCGCCCAGCGGCGTGAGCGCGACCGCGCCCTGCGGCGCGGGCGCGAGGTGTCCGCCCTCGAGGAGCGATTGGAGCGCGCGACCGAACGCCCCGTTCGCGAGGGGCAGGCGCTCGGCCGCGACGGTCGCGAGGATCGCGGCCGGCCGCCGCGGGCCGGCGACGAGCGCGTCGAGGAGGTAGAGCCGGAAGAATGCGGTCGCGAGGCCGGTCGCCGCGGGGCGCACCATGTCGATCCTCCATTGGCAGGCTGCCTTGGAAGATCGGCGGGCCCTTGCGGCGGAGCCCGGGGCTACCGCGCGGCTACGCCGCTACTTCTCGACCTCCATCGCCTTCGCGATGGATGCGAGGAACTCGTGGTTCGACTTCGTCTTGCCGAGCCGCTGGATGAGCAGCTCGGTCCCCTCGATCTGGCCGACCGCGGAGAGCATCTTCCGCAGGAGGATGACCTGGCGGAGCACCTCCGGCGGGAGGAGGAGCTCCTCGCGGCGGGGGGCCCCGGGGGGGGGG
>Ga0082335_1003932_pt1 | contig 23398 bp, 22 predicted proteins | sample Subgrocontami58m_FD_72375 | JGI IMG/M metagenome (GOLD analysis project Ga0082335, IMG submission 72375) | Subsurface groundwater microbial communities from S. Glens Falls, New York, USA - GMW37 contaminated, 5.8 m (SPADES assembly) (version 2) ...
TTTATTATCTTCTCGTAAGTCTTTTTCCGAAAAAATCAAAAGGGAATTTGGATTGATGAAATACGACTCAAAAATCTATATCGCCGGCCATCGTGGCCTCGTCGGCTCCGCAATTGCTAGAAACTTAAGGCACAAAGGCTTCACAAACATCATCGGGCGGACGCGCACAGAGCTGGACTTGCTTGATCAGCGCGCAGTGTATAACTTCTTTGAGGCAGAGAAACCTGATTATGTTTTTGTCGCTGCGGCAAAGGTCGGCGGCATTTATGCAAACAGTACGTATCCTGCAGAGTTCATTTACGAAAACCTTGTACCTCAAGCAAATGTAATCCATGCGAGTTACACTAGCGGCGTGAAGAAGCTTCTGTTCCTCGGAAGTTCATGTATTTACCCGCGCCTTGCGCCCCAGCCAATGAAGGAAGAATACTTGCTTGACGGTAAGCTCGAGCCCACGAATGAGCCGTATGCCATCGCGAAGATAGCGGGCATCAAAATGTGCCAGGCATATAACCGGCAGTATGGTACAAAGTTCATTTCTGTCATGCCGACCAATCTGTACGGACCGAATGATAACTTCGATCTGATGAATGCGCATGTTCTCCCGGCTCTGATTAGAAAATTCGTTGAAGCAAAGAACAACAAACTCGAATTCGTGGAGATATGGGGGAGTGGCTCGCCGCGAAGAGAGTTTCTTCACGTGGATGATTGCGCTGATGCCTGCGTTCATCTGATGCAAACGTATGATGACTCGGAAATCGTCAATATTGGAATGGGACAGGATGTATCGATCAAGGAACTTGCGTCACTCATCAAGGCTACGGTTGAATTTCGAGGGGAGTTGCGATTTGACCATACCAAACCTGACGGAACGCCACGAAAATTACTGGATGTTTCAAAGTTGCAAAGGCTCGGATGGAAAGCGAAGATTTCTCTCGAAGATGGTATCCGATCTACCGTTGAATGGTATGTGGCACATCGTGAAATGGCGCTCGATGCCTAGTTCTTCCGGCCTCGGGCCGATCATTACTTAGGGAATAATCTTCGCATAACCGGTCCACATAAGTTTTTTGTAGACCGGTTTTGTTAGAAGGAGACGTGTTTTACATCCATAAACTTTCATATTCATGCAACAAGGGTGACGTATATCAACGAAACTTGATAGGCATTAGGTTAGGATGGATGGTAACAACTGGCTACCATCGTTTCATCTCAAATTGGATATCATGCTTATATTCGCTAAGTTACTTTTGCCTTCAAAGTGGGGAGCCAGCACGGACAGACAATGCAATCCTACTCAACAATTTGGGATTATTAATTCAGTGATCTTACTGTTGCGCCGCAATTGGCGGACATGCGCAGCGGGGGTAGCCATGTTCATTGACGCGGCAATTCTGTCCCTCGCTTTCTTCACTGCTATCCGCATTGAATATCCCTTTTTGAGCTTGGCAGACGTGCTAAAATCCCATGTCACTCTCTTTTTCTATTTCGTCACCGTTTTTTTGATATCAGTTACGGCGTTTGGTCTCTATCGGACAGTATCATACGCGCCAATCAAGCAGCATTATCTTTCAGCGACGAGGGCATATGTCTACAGCGCTGCAATCATCCTCTCAACTCTTTTCCTCTCCGGTAACTTATTCTATTCGCGTAAATTCTTAATCGTCCTATTTCTTCTTCTGCCGGTTACCTACGTTGTTATATGGTTTGGCGTGCGACGGTTGTTCCGCCTTCTAAGAAATCTTGGTTACGGACGCTGGAACACCTTAGTTATTGGCCCCGGAAAAAATATTGAAAGACTGTTGAGCCGATTTCTGGAGTTTCCCGATCTGGGATATGATACTGTCAAGATCATGAAAACACCGGTGCACAGCAGTACAGACCGAAAGCTTCATGTTAATAGTGCAGAGATTGAGAAAGCGATTGTCAATCAAAATGTCGAGTTCATGGTGCTTTCATCTCCCGAGTTGAACGGCTCGTATGATGACCTCGAACGCCTTTGCAGAAAGCACTACGTACGGATGAGGGTAGTGTCGCCTGAAACCGACTCACTGTTCAATCAAGTCCACATACACGACATAGCGGGACTTCCATTGTTCTCTCCAATGCGACAAAGAATTGATGGGACAAAAAAAGTTGCAAAAAGGTTTTTCGATATTGTCGGAGCTTCCATACTTCTTGCGGTACTATCTCCTGTGTTTGTTGTTGTGGCTATCGCGACGAGATTGGGGTCTCGAGGTCCGGTTTTTTTTAAGCAGAAGCGCTCGCTAAGCGACCGAGATGAGCCGTTCATGGTCTATAAGTTCCGCAGCATGCACCACGAAGCTGACGAGAAAAAAGAGACGCTGTTTCATAAGAATGAATCGAACGGTGCACTCTTCAAGATGAAGAACGATCCACGCCTCACAAGAGTAGGGAAGTACATTCGCCGGTATAGCATTGATGAGCTGCCGCAACTCTTCAATGTCTTGAAAGGAGAGATGAGTCTTGTCGGGCCACGGCCCCTGCCCATAGCAGACTTCATGCGAATTCAAGAAAGTGACGATGTTGGCGGCTACTTCCGAGGTCGTGCAAAAGCAAAACCCGGCATGACTGGTTTATGGCAAGTGTCCGGGCGTAGTCATTTGGGCTTTCGCGAAATGGTGATGCTTGATTTATACTATTTAGAAAACCAATCTCTCCTCTTCGATATTGAAATCCTTGCACAAACTATTCCCGTCGTCATCTTCGGCAAAGGGGCTTACTAACTCATGTTACGCAAATGACCAAAGAGGTTGCCACAAAAAGGCACAAGAGACACAAAACGGTTTAGAGATTCTCAGTTTCTTAGAGTTTTCAGTGTATTCCTTTTGCGTTCTTTGTGTCTTTTGTGGCAGAATTAATTGGTTTGCGTAACGTCAGTTACTAATATGTTCCCGCAAGTGTGTTCCTTCTAAAGTTTCTCCGTTGATAGAACCTTTTCCTATCTAATTTCTTATCACTTGCGCCAAAGGCGCCCGCCTCTGGCGGAAATCCCTAATCACTTTGAGTCTCACTTCATTTTTGCTTATTATGGATGCAAGTTTTTCACGTACAACGAACAAGGAGCTATAATTGAAACTTAGTGTCATTGGAACCGGCTATGTCGGTCTTGTTGTCGGAACATGCTTTGCAGAAACCGGTAATGATGTTATTTGTGTTGATATTGATGAGCAGAAGCTTGCCATGTTGAGAAAAGGCGAAAGTCCGATCTACGAGCCTGGTCTGACCGACCTTCTGAGGAAGAATATTCATGAGAAACGTCTTACGTTCACATCTGACCTAAAACTTTCTGTTGAGAAATCTGAAATCATTTTCCTTGCTTTGCCGACACCGCAGTCGGAAGATGGCTCGGCAGACTTGCAGCATGTGTTGGCTGTTGCGAAAGAGATTGGTCGTTTCATGAATGGCTACAAAGTGATTGTGAACAAGAGCACCGTTCCGGTCGGGACTGCTGACAAAGTGCGAGACGCTGTTTCCCAACAAACATCGCGCGAGTTCGATGTCGTATCGAATCCTGAATTTCTTAAGGAAGGCGCAGCCGTCAACGATTTTATGAAACCGGACAGAATCGTTGTTGGAACGAAAAGCCAAAGGGCACTTGCAAGTATGCAGGATTTATATGCACCGTTCATCCGGACTGGCAATCCGTTAATTATTATGGACGAGCGTAGCTCGGAGCTGACGAAGTATGCAGCCAATTCATTTCTTGCTACAAAAGTATCGTTTATGAACGAGGTCGCAAATCTCTGTGAGCTGGTAGGGGCGGATATTGATTTAGTGCGCAAGGGTATGGGAACCGATCCACGCGTTGGTTCACAGTTCCTCTTCGCCGGAGTTGGTTATGGCGGGTCTTGCTTTCCGAAAGACGTGGCAGCGCTCATCAACAGTGCAACGGTTCATGGCTATGACTTTCAGATTCTGAAGTCTGTTGAGAGCGTGAATTTCAGGCAGAAAGAAATCATTGTCCACAAAATCAAGAAACACTTCAATCATCGGCTCAAAGGTTTAAGGATAACTTTATGGGGATTGGCCTTCAAGCCGAACACCGATGACATCCGTGATGCCCCATCGCTCAAGATTATTGAGTCTTTATTGAAAGAAGGGGTGACGCTGCGCGTACACGATCCGGTGGCAAACGAAGAAACGAAGAAGCATGTCGGAAATGTTGCGGAATTTTTTGATAACAACTATGACGCTTTAGCCGGTGCCGATGCACTTGTTATCGTCACTGAGTGGAATGAATTTCGCCGTCCAGACTTCGACAGGATGAAAAGCTTGATGAAACAACCTGTCATCTTCGACGGCAGAAATATTTATGACCCTCTAAGAATAAGAGAAAAAGGTTTTGTCTATTACGGTATTGGCAGAAACTCAAATTAGTCTCATTAAGGTGATCTAACTTTTGAGATCTCGAATAATACAGCACGCAGTTGTCACTGGTGGCGCAGGGTTCCTCGGCTCTCACTTGTGTGATCGACTTCTTAGTGAGGGCTACCGTGTCACAGCGTTAGATAATTTAGTTACGGGTGATACGAGAAACATCGCTCATTTATTAGGTAATGAAAATTTCAGGTTCATCAAATATGATGTCACGGAATATATTTACATAGATGGGCCAGTGGACTTCATCCTCCATTTTGCATCGCCAGCAAGCCCACTTGATTATCTCAAGCTTCCAATTCAAACGCTGAAAGTCGGTTCGCTCGGAACCCATAAAGCACTCGGACTGGCAAAAGCAAAGGAGGCGAGATTCCTTTTAGCCTCGACATCCGAGGTGTACGGTGATCCGCTTTTGCATCCACAGCCCGAATCGTACTGGGGGAATGTTAATCCCGTTGGTTCACGGGGTGTTTATGATGAGGCAAAACGTTTTGCAGAAGCTATGACGATGGCTTACCGCCGCTATCATAATGTTGATACGCGCATTGTTCGCATCTTCAACACATACGGTCCACGTATGAGAATCGAAGATGGTCGTGCCATTCCAGCGTTTGTGTCTCAAGCCTTACGAGGTGAAGGCGTGACGGTGTTTGGCAACGGCAGCCAAACGCGTAGCGTCTGCTATGTTGACGATCTTATCGATGGCATCTACAAATTGCTCATGTCGAATGAATTTCTTCCCGTCAACATCGGCAATCAAGATGAGATTACGATGCTCCAGCTTGCGCAAGAAATCATCGAGCTGACAGGAAGCAAGAGCACGATTGTTTTCAAAGAGCTTCCTGAAGACGATCCGAAGATTCGCCAGCCGGATACGACACGAGCAAAACAAATTCTCAAGTGGGAAGCAAAGGTCAATCGCCGCGAGGGTTTGATAAAGACGATAGAATATTTTCGTTCGCGGATGCAATAAAGGAGACATGAGGAGTGCGAACGTTGATTGTGTGGTTGTTGATTGTCCCGTCGTCGTTGTTTGCTCAAACTGATTCAACGTCGAAGAGCGTTGTGTTTGAGCAAAGCCGCGATGAAGTTCCTGCTAAGAATACATCGCTCTATTTGTCCGCAGATACAACAAACATTCATCCGGTTCGATTCGGCATTGTTACCGGAACGGCTGCGACCGCAATTGCAGCCGTTCACATCTATCAGGCGAATGGATGGTGGAAGGACAACCGGACACCGTTTCACTTTCAAGAAGACTTGAAATACGGACGCAGTGTTGACAAGTACGGGCATTTTTTTGGTACCGCTGTCGCTGCTTTTCTTCTTCGGAAATCTCTTCGATGGTCCGGACTTTCGGAGGAGGCGGCATTGTACTGGGGAGCCGGTGGCGCTCTGGCGTATCAAACGTATATTGAGGTTGAAGACGGATTTCATACATGGGGTTTCGATCGGGTGGATTTCGCTAGTAATGTAGCGGGCGCAGCGTGGCCCATAGCGCAATACCATTCGCCGTTTCTGCGGAACTTTGATTTCAAGTACAGCTATCTCCCCTCAGCCGCCCTGAACTCGGGAGAAGGTAAAGGGTTTCAGGGGCAACAGCATACCGTTTTCGACGACTACGAAGGGCAGACGCTGTGGATGAGCGTGAAGGTGAAGAACTTCCTGCCGCGATCCATTGATTATCTGTGGCCCGAGTTTCTCTGCATTTCAGTTGGTTACGCAGTACGTGATGTGTTTGGTAAGGAACCGCGGAGCGCGGTTCTCCTCGCGCTCGATCTCGATATGACAAAAGTGATCCCTGACGATACTCCGTTCCTCAAACTTCTGGGCGAGGCTCTGAACTTTATCAAGTTCCCGATGCCTACTATCCAGCTCACACCCAACACGATCTGGTACGGTTTCTATTTCTAATTCCCTGAAGAGGACACGTGATTTTCCCCCGACGCCTATTCCTAACATTCAGTCTTGTAACTCTCATTTCGTTTTCCTCGTTTGGTCAAGTTGAAACAGTCCCGGCTGCGCATCCTGTCTATACATTTCTCAAACGGATGGAGGTAAAGGGGATCATCGAGCGGTATCATGATGCAATTCTTCCATTGTCTCGAAGAGAAGTTGGGAAGTTCTTGCTTGATGTTCAGAAGAAGTCTGAGCAGCTTACACTCAGTGAGCGAAACACGACAACCGATTTTCTCTCCGAATTTCAATACGACATCGGCGGCTCAATAGACGGATTTCTTTCTGTCGTAAATTCTTCCGAGCCAAGTTTTGGCGATGCGTTGTCTGAAGAGTTTTCCAATCGCGAGAAGTTTCTTTATGCACTTAAGGATTCAAACGTCACGATGTTCGTAAATGGCTTGCTGACGCTCGACGCAAGAAGAATTCGTGGGGACGCGTTGGGAAGTGATCATTCCGAGTTCATACAATTCGGCGGGAGAATTCGCGGAACGATTTTCGATAAGCTCGGCTATTATCTTCAAGGCACGAACGCTCAATTCTGGGGGAGTAGAGAACTGTTGGAGCGAGACCCTGTTCTTGGCCAGAACTATACGCTTCTCACTGCCGCTGATGCTCAGAACTTTGATTTCAGTGAAGGCTACGCTCGCTACGACGCTGGAATCGTCTCCGTACAATTCGGGAAAGAGCGAGTGTTGTGGGGAACAGGATATGACCAAAAGATGATTGCCTCTGACAACGTCCGTACATACGATTTTCTTCGTGCCGATTTCCAATACAAAGCATTGAAGTACACGTTCTTTCACGGTTCCCTGCTTGGGAGACGAAGTGCTCTGACGTTCAAATTACCCTCCGATACAACAGTGTCGTACACAGAACCGACCGCTGCGGATAAGTATTTTGCCGCTCATCGCATCGAGTTCTCGTTCCCTCATCTTGTCGATGTCGGGTTTCAGGAGATGGCAATCTACAGCAATCGCTCCATCGACTTTGCATATCTCAATCCCTTCATCGTTTTGGAATCTGCGCAGCGTTCTCGTGAAGAACGGGACAATGTGCTCTGGGCATTCGATATTCAAACGCATTTTATGTCAGGGCTTGAGCTCAACGCGACAATCGTTTTCGATGATTTACATTTCGGTGAGTTCTTCGAGCCGCGATGGTACAATCGTTATGCGTATCAAGCGGGATTTATGTTGACAGATCCGCTGTTCATTCCAAATGCTACGCTGATGGTTGAATATACTCGCGTAAAACCCTTTGTCTACGCACACGACCGCTCGCGAGAAGACAGTTATACGAGCTTGAACGCGATGCTCGGTCCACGTATCGGACCGAATGCCGATTCATGGTTCGTGCGGGTGGAGTATTTTCCGTTGCGGAACTTGACCTTCTCGCTTCGTGTTACATTAGTGCGTCACGGTGAAAATAGACTCAATCCTGACGGAACCATTGCCGACATATACAATGCTGATGGTACGCTTCGACAGAGTGGAAATGTCGGCGGCGATGTGTTTCAAGGCCACCGTTCCACTGACCCACTCGACGCACATTTTCTCGATGGAATTCTTCTCAAGTCTCGAACAATACAATTTCTCGCTATGTACGAGATCGTGAACCAAATCTGGCTTGACGGCTGGCTTCAATCTGATTCAGCAGAAAAGACATCAGATGGCGTGACGGATAAAAATACAACATTCGGCGCACGCCTGCGCATGGAACTCTAGTGCTATTCCAACTATCATTTGCTAATCCCGCCACAAAAGAAGTGGCAGGATGCTCATTCCAACATTAATTTTACCTACACGTTGTTCGGTAAAATCAGTTGGAATGGCACTAGCATTATCAACAGAAGGAAAAGAACATAATGGCACTCAAAGTTGGCGACAAAGCTCCGGAATTTAGCTTAATTGATACTGGGAAAAAGACTCGTACGCTCAGTGAGTTTCTTGGAAAGAAGACCGTGGTTGCGTTTTACCCGGCAGCTTTCACAGGTGTGTGTGCGAAGGAAATGTGTACGTTCCGCGATTCGCTTGCATCGCTCAACAACATGAACGCGAATGTCGTCGGCATCAGTGTTGACCCGCCGTTCTCCAACAGAGCCTTTGCCGAGCAGAATAAGCTGAACTTTCCGGTATTGAGCGACTTCACGCGACACGTAAGTTCTCAATACGCAGGCTTGTATATGGACCTTGGCGGTGTTGCTGGATACACTGCGGCGAAGCGCTCCGTGTTCGTGCTCGACAAAAGCGGCGTTGTAAAATACGCGTGGATTTCGGATAACCCCAGCGCCGAGCCGAACTACGATGAAGTAAAGAGCGCCCTTGCTGCAATGTAATGCCGTTTCAAATTAGGTAGCGCACGTTTTCTTATTGGGTTACAAGCTATAGCCACGAGCTTTAGCTCGTGGAAAAAAGCGGTCTCCTTATTATCGGGTTTTAACCCAACACCCTTGCGTGCAAAATGTGGCTAAAGCCATTCGGGATTTTGCTCTTTGTCCACGACCTAAAGGTCGTGGCAATACATCGAAATAAAAAACGTAAACTCTCTAATTTGAAACGGCACTAATGGTGTCCACGATTTTTCGCCATCAGTATCACTGCAAACGGAGAAAGTGAAATGGCTCAGCTTAAGATTGGAGCAAAAGCTCCTGATTTTACACTGCCAACAGGGGATGGAAAGGAACTTTCACTTTCTGATTTCAAAGGAAAGAAAGTCGTGCTCTATTTCTATCCGAAAGACATGACAAGTGGTTGCACGCGAGAGGCATGTTCGTTTCAAGAAAATCTCGGAACGATAAAGAAGAAAGGTGCAGTTGTGTTGGGGGTGAGCACCGACAGTCCAACATCGCACGAGAAGTTTGCAGGGAAGTATGAATTGTCGTTTCCGCTTGTAAGCGATGAAAAGAAAGAGCTGGTAAAGAAATACGGCGTGTGGAAAGAAAAAACCATGTACGGCAGAAAGTACATGGGCGTTGAACGGACGTCATTCATCATCAATGAACATGGCATTATCACGCACATCTTCCCGAAAGTGAAAGTGGACGGACACACTGCGGAGGTGTTGCAGGCATTGTCGTAGTTGAATGCTATCCGTAAACGCAAAAAAGGAAAGAATGGAGTGTTGGAGTAGTAAACTGCCAACACTCCACAACTCCTCCGAAGGAGTCCTTCGGACATCACTCCAGACATAAGACTTTAGAAAGAGGAAAACCATGGTGTACATTACACGCAAAGAACATTTCAGCGCATCGCACAGATTGTTTAATCCTCAATGGTCGGAGAGCAAGAACTTTGAGGTGTTTGGAAAGTGCGCCAACCCGAACGGTCACGGGCACAATTACGACATTGAAGTGACTGTTGCAGGCATACCGCCGAAAGAAACAGGAATGGTAATTGACCTGAAGAAACTCGCGGACATCATCAATGAAGAAATCGTTGAGAAAGTGGATCATAAGCACATGAACCTCGACGTCGATTTCCTTCAACGTGTAATTCCAACTGCAGAGAACATGGCAATTGCCTTCTGGAAAATTCTGGAGAAGAAAATTCCAGAAGGGACATTGTATTCCATCAAACTCTATGAATCTGACAACAACTTTGTCGAATACCGCGGCGAATAACTTTTTCCCGGAGCGAGCATGCACAAGAAATCAAAGATGGAAGAGTTGGTTGAAGGGATGTTGAAGGAAGTCGGTGAAGACCCGAAGCGTGAGGGCTTGCTCAAAACTCCTCATCGGGTTGCGAAAGCAATGGAGTTTCTCACCAGCGGTTATAGAGAAGACATCGCTTCGGTGCTCAACGGCGCCGTCTTCAACGAAAAGTATGATGAGATGGTGATTGTGAAGGACATTGACTTCTTCAGTATGTGTGAACACCACATGTTGCCGTTCTTCGGTAAGGCGCATATTGCGTATATCCCGAATGGCAAGATTATCGGCTTGAGCAAGGTTCCTCGCGTCGTTGACGTGTTTGCCCGCAGGTTGCAAGTGCAAGAGCGGCTCACGCGGCAAATTGCCGATACGATTTTCGATTACCTTCATCCCGAAGGAGTTGGTGTCGTCATCGAAGCACGACACATGTGCATGATGATGCGCGGCGTTGAGAAGCAAAACTCGCTCGCTACCACAAGTGCAATGCTCGGTGTTTTTAAGGATGATGTGAAGACTCGCCAAGAATTTCTCGAATTAACAAAATCAAGCCGCCTATGAAACGCTTGGACGGACAAGTAGCGATTGTAACAGGAGCTGGACGCGGCATTGGGAGAGCCATCGCCAAGGCGCTTGCTCAAGAAGGTGTGCACGTTGCTCTTGCAGCACGAACAAAGCCCGATCTGGAATCCCTTGCGAAAGAAATTCATCACGATCACGGGACAGGAATTGCCCTCTCCGTTGACTTGACGAATGACGAGCACGTTTGGACGCTTGTTGATACAACAATGAAGCGTTATGGTCGCATAGACATTCTGGTCAACAATGCGGGGATGGGGATCTTCAAGCCGTTTTTGGAAATGGGTACTGCCGAGTTCGATGCAATGTGGGCATTGAATATGCGCGCACCGTTCGTCATAACAAAACTCGTCTTGCCGCACATGATGAAGCAAAAGTCCGGTGCAATCGTGAACATTGCGTCGTTAGCAGGGAAGAATAGCTTCGTCAATGGGACAGGCTACGCTGCAACAAAGTGGGCGCTTCGTGGGTGGGCAAGCTCGTTGATGCTTGAAGTCCGTGAACACAACATTCGCGTAGTTACGATTTATCCCGGCTCTGTTGATACATCATTTTCATCTTTGAATAAACGTGGTGATAAAATCACGCAGCCGGAAGATGTTGCTGATGCAGTGGTGTTTGCTGTTACTGCTCCCCCAAGAACCATGTTCAGCGAGATTGATGTGAGACCGACTAACCCCCCAAAATAGTATTCTATTCGTGCTCATTCGTGCTCATTCGTGGACAAAAAAAGAGCGGGTCGTAAGCCCGCTCTTGTTGTTTACACTTCCCCTTGCTGCTTAATCGAAATCCGGTCCTTCTTCGATTCCTTTCTCAATTCTCATTCTGAGTCTATCTCTCATTCCGGCTCGCATTTTTTCTCCCATCTGCATCGCATGCTCTTTCCAGATCTTTTGCTGCTCTGGATTGAGAATGGAATTTACATCAAACCAATGGCCAACCATGTTGAGCTTCAATTGCTCCTGCGAATCGGTTATTGATTTTATGTTGCTCTCGATCGCTTTGCGGTCAACCTTGTCCGCAAGGAAGAGTCCTTTGATATCGAGTCGCAGTGTTTGAATCTTTGAATGAAGCTGAGTTTGTTTCTTCATCAGCTCGATACGAAGCTTTTTGATTTGGGTCTCTTGTGCTTCTGTGAGATTCAGCTTCTTGAAGATTGCTTCAGGCGGTGGCGGCATGTCCTTCGGCGGCATTGGTCGTCGTGGCGGTTGTGCAAATGTCAAGACTGATGCAAATACAAACAGCAAAAGTACAGAAACGATTCTACGTAACATGGTGTTCCTCCTTATGTGGTTGTTGATGGTATTCTCTCCTTACGTTTGTCAGTTAGAGCAATGAATGACTCAAAAGGTTTAATCAATCGGATAATGGTCGAGACCTTTCGCTTCTTCGCCGTCGAAAGCAGGAGTCAACACTATGGGTTGAGCGAGTGGATTGACTTTGCGGCGGAGAATACCTAAGTTGAATCGTGAAGTTTGTGAAATGGAGCCTTTGACTTGCAGCGTTTCTTCCTTTCTCTCATAATCCTCTCCATCATTATTTTCTCCGGATGCAGCGTCGGTGATTTTATCGGCGCTTATTTCAACACCTATTACAACGCGAAGAAACAATTCGACGAAGCAGAATCAGAAGTGCTGAATCCCCCAACAGCAACAGGACGAACAGAACGACCGTTCCTTGCACCGTTCGATGTTCCGCCACAGACGAAGACGAAATTTACCACCGTAATCGAAAAATGCTCGAAGCTGCTTCAGTATCATCCCGACTCGAAGCTTGTCGATGACGCCCTCCAGATGATCGGTAAATCGTATTATTACCAGAACGAACACCAATCTGCGGAGCGAAAATTTAAGGAGTTGCTCAGCTCATATCCCGAAAGCAATCTTGCATTTGAGACGAAGCTGCTTCTTGCCAATACATACTATCGCAATAACGACAAAACGACCGCTGCGAGTACCGCCCGTCAGTTGATGGATGAAGCGAAGAGTGCGAAGGAAGATGGCATTGCTGCAAGATCAGCGTTGCTTCTCGCACACATCGAAGTCGAAAACAAAAACTATAAGCAAGCGACAGAGTATTACCAAGTTGCTGCCGAGTTAGGAGAGACTGCGGAAGAGCGTTCTGCCGCGTATCGCAACGTCGCCAAAATGTACAATCAACAAGCTGAGTACAAGAAAGCTGTTGATGCGTTCGTTCGTGCGGAAGAAACAAGCAACAACTACATCGGCACATATCGGGGACAAATCGGGCAGGCGAGAATGCTCTCAAGACTCGGCCAGTATGAAGAAAGTTTATCGCTCCTCGATAATCTTATTAAGAACACAAATTATCGTGAGTTCTTTGGCGAAATTGATTTGGAGATAGCCAACGTTTATCGCGATGAGAAGGAGTATGCTTCCGCCGAAGCGCAATATCGTTACGTTGACACGGCGTATGCTCGATCAGAATTTGCCGCCGATTCGTACTATCAACTTGGATTGATGTACGAAACCAAGTTGTTCAAATACGATTCGGCGCGAGTTGCGTACGACAAGGGAAGGGCTGAATTTCCGCAGGCGGACATTACACCGACTCTTGTGAAGCGGGGTGATTACTTAAATAAGTATTTTACATATCGCAACGAAATTGCAAAGTACGATAGTATTAAAGAATTCATTCTCCATCCGCCTGATACAACAAAAGGGAAGGCGGTCGTTCAAGATACTGTGAAAGGCAAAGGTTTAGCTCAGGACTCTACAAGGCACGACTCAACCGGAACGAAGAGTTTCGCGAAGGCAGATAGTCTTATACCAAAGGCTCCTGCAATTCCTCCGCCACCGATGGATACAGTGCAAGTTCGTTTGGCGTACAACACATCAGAGCTTGCAGGATTATTCTATTCAGCGATTGAAGTTGTGGACTCTGCTAAGTATTGGTATCAGCGCTTGCTCAAAGATCATCCAAACAGTATCTACTCTCCTCGTGCGCTTTACACTCTCGCTCAAATCTATCGCAGCGATTCGTCAGTCGCGACGACGCAGATTGATTCGTTACACAAAGAAATTGTGAGGCGTTTTCCTGAATCGGAGTTCGCTGCCGAGTCGCGGCGGCATTTAGGCGTGCCCGCACCGAAGAAAGAAGTTGACCCGGCGGAAGCCACGTACATGAATGCAGAGTCGCTTGTGAAGAAGGGGGATGTTGCTTCGGCATTGAAGTCGCTGAAAGGAATTACAGAGAAGGATACAACATCTCCGCTTGCCGCAAAAGCGCAATACACAATCGGATGGATTTATGAGAACGTGAAGCCAAATCCCGATAGCTCCATTGCCAACTACCAGCGTTTGGTGAAGAGATTCCCGAATTCACAATATGCTTCGCTTGTTCAGCCCAAGCTTGCCGAAGTTGAATTAGAGAAACAAAAGAAGCTGTCCGCCGATGGCGGATCGAAGAAAGACTCAACTGCACAGCAAGCGGTCCCCCCGAAGACGGAAGACGAGCTAAAGAAAAAAGTTGACGAGAAGATCATTCCTCCGCCGACAAAGGAAGCCCCGAAAGACTCACTCATGGATGAGCTTCTCATTAACAAGGATCCGAAGAAGAAAGACGACGAAAACCCAAAGCCGTAATGATTCAAGCCTACTGTTCCGTCCTAAGCGTCGAGCAAGTTGCTGACAACGTTTTTGTCCTCACATTTCTCTCTCCTGAAATAAGCAAGCAAGTTCAAGCCGGCCAGTTCGTCAATATCAAAGCGGATCAGGGAACAGAGCCGCTGCTTCGTCGTCCATTCAGTGTGTATCGAGCTGATGGCGACCAGGTTCAAATCATTTTCAACGTCGTTGGTAAAGGCTCAGCCGCGTTGCGAAAGAAGCGAAGTGGAGAATGGATTGATGTGCTTGGTCCGCTTGGCGTTCCGTTTTCTCTGAGTGGAAATGATTTCGATATTGCAATTCTTGTTGGCGGCGGGCTTGGTGTTGCGCCTCTTCCCATTTCTACGCAAGCCCTTTTCCGCAATCAGAAATCTGTAATCACGTTTCTTGGTGCTCGGACTGCAAATCAGCTCGTTCAAACTCATCTCGCAAACGTTCATATTTCAACGGATGATGGCAGCAAAGGCTATCACGGTAATGTCGTTGAGCTGATGAAAGTGAACTACGAGCTGTTCAAGGATTCCCGACCAAAGATTTATTCTTGCGGACCGACGAAGATGCTTCATGCTGTTGCCGAATTTGCTATTGGGCGAAACATTCCATGCGAAGTCTCGCTTGAAGGACCGATGGCGTGCGGCTTTGGCATTTGCCAGGGATGTCCGGTTGAGCTGATTGGCGGAGAGAAGAAATACGGTTTGGTGTGTAAAGACGGACCGGCGTTTGATGTGAGAAGGATACGGATTTGAAATGAAATATCGAATATTGAACATCGAATATTGAATCTCGAACGCAATAGCAAAACATCCGACGTGGTCAAAACTTCTGTACATATTGCCGGATTTGAATTCAAGAACCGTGTGCTGGTCGCATCCGGCACGTATGGTTATGGTGACGATTGCCTTGAGCTTGCCGATGTGAACAGGCTGGGCGGCATCATAACGAAATCACTTTCGATGAACCCACGAGATGGCAATCCGCCGCCACGTATTGTTGAGACTGCGAGCGGAATGTTAAACTCGATTGGGCTTGCCAACATAGGAGTGACGCGGTTTGTCGCAGAGAAGCTCCCATTTCTGAAAACTCTCGACACTGCCGTGATTGCTAATATCGCTGCAAGCTCGATTGATGAGTATTGCGAAGTGTTAGACGTGCTCGAAGCTGAAGAGGGAATCGACGGCTACGAAATCAACGTCTCATGTCCGAATGTGAAAGAAGGCGGCTTGAGTTTCGGGACGAACTGTCCAATGGTGGAAGAGATTACGCGACGACTTCGTGCGCGAACGAAAAAGCTGCTCGCCATCAAACTCACGCCGAATGTTACTCACATCTCTGAGTTTGCCCGAGCCGCCGAAGCTGCCGGTGCTGACGCTGTTTCCGTCATTAATACACTCATCGGCATGGCGGTAGACATTCGCAAACGGAAGCCGATGCTTTCAACTGTAACCGGCGGACTTTCCGGTCCGGCAATCAAACCAATCGCTCTTGCAAAAGTGTACGAAGCATCGAAGGCGGTCAACATTCCGGTCATCGGCATCGGTGGAATAATGAATGCGACTGATGCGATTGAATTCTTGCTGGTCGGTGCAACGGCAGTTCAAGTTGGAACGGCGAACTATATTGACCCTGCGGCTGGAATCAAAATCGCTGAAGGCATTCGGCAGTTCTGCGAAGAACAACGCATAGCCGATGTTGGTGAGCTGGTTGGTTCCCTCGATGCAAAGACGGACGCGTCGGTGCTCGCGAGCTGGTTGTAAACGCGCAAACAGTTTGGAGTGATGTCCGAAGGACCCCTTCGGAGGAGGAATGAAGCATTGGAGTGATGGAGTGATGGAGTGTTGGAGTGATGGAGTGTTGGAATATACATTATCCATTACTCCTCCATTGGAATCCTTCGGACAATACTCCATCACTCCAGTTTTGGTAATTCTCACCCGTGAGTACTTACAAGAACACACTCAAATATCTCTACGGCTTGCAAGGCAGAGGCATGAAGTTCGGTTTGAAGAACATCAACGCTCTGCTCAAGTCGGTCGGAAATCCTGAGCGGGAGTTTCCTGCGATTCATGTTGCAGGGACAAACGGCAAAGGCTCGACTGCGTCGTTTCTCGCATCGGTGTTCATCGAAGGCGGATACAAAACCGCACTCTACACTTCTCCTCATCTCGTCAACTTCACGGAACGCATCCGCATCAACGGCAAGGAGATGCATGAAGAGCGGCTGGTTGAGTACGCTCAACACCTGCGTCCGATGATTGAGGAAGTCCAGGCAACATTCTTCGAGGCAACCACGTGCATTGCTTTTCAATATTTTGCCGATGAAGGGGTCGCTATTGCAATAATCGAAGCGGGACTGGGCGGGAGATTGGATTCGACGAATGTGTTACGACCTCTGGTGAGCGTGATTACGAATGTTTCGTTCGACCACATGGAATATCTTGGCGACACACTGACGAAGATCGCGGGAGAAAAAGGTGGGATCATAAGGCGTGGCGTGCCTTGCGTTACTGCTTCTATGAAAAAGGAAGTCGTTGAAACGCTGAGAAGAATAACGAAACGAAAAGCAACAAGATTGATTCAGGCAAAGAAAAGAGTGGAACTTAGAGCCATTGACTCGAAAGATGGTAGATATGTTGTGAACCCCTACGGGGTCGTAGACCTGAGAGCGAAGCGAATCTCCATCACCGGCGCAAAGCTTGGGTTGTCCGGCGTTCATCAAGCCATAAATGCCGCAACCGCTGTCGCAGCTGTTGATGTTCTGATGAGCAATAGAGCAAATGTGAAACTGTTTCCTCGTCTAAACAATAAAGCTGTACGACGTGGATTGGAAAACGTTGTGGAGAACACGGGGTTCCACGGTCGTTTAGAACCATTTGGCAAAAAGATTCTGCTCGACGTTGCGCACAATCGAGAAGGAATGGAAACGCTTGCCGCTTCGCTTTCTCCCCGGGGACGAGGAAACCTCATTGTTGTCTTCGGTGTAATGAAAGACAAGGATTATCGCGCGATGTGTGAGATTGTTGCAGGTATGGCGAAGCACGTAGTTGCTGTTCAGGCAAAGAATGACCGTGCGTTGAAGTCTTCGGAGATTGCGAAACGCATCAATCTGATTGGAGAGAACGCGACCAATGGGAGGAGTGTGCGTAGAGGAGTTGAGATTGCTATGAAATTGGCGGGGAAGAAAAGGAAGGTTTTGATAACGGGGTCGCATTATGTTGTGGGGGAGGCGTTAGAGTTTCTTCAATCCCAATGAGTATGAGCAGTTCCTCAACATAGATGCCTGACGTGTTGGAGGCTGGTGGAAAGACTTTGCGGCAAAGCGACGCTTGACAATCAAAATGAAATGAGCTATATTTTCACTGGAAAGAGGAAAGTTGTAACGACACCTTAGTTACCACCTGTTCAAACTCATCAGTTATATTCATCCAACCAATTACTTTTCATCCGTTCTCCCCGAAATCTTTTCACGATGAGCATCGAGGTCAACGTGTGAAGGGCACATATTTTCAGTAAAAGGATTTACGTTCCATGGCAATGGACATTGCAGAGCTCAAGTCAAGGAAGATTGCAGAGCTCAACCAAATCGCTAAGGAGCTGAACATCAGCGGCTATAGCGACCTGCGCAAGCAGGAATTGATTTTCAAAATTCTCGAAGCGCAAACCGAGGCGGGCGGTCTCACCTTCAGCAAAGGAGTGCTTGAGGTCTTGCCCGACGGCTACGGCTTCCTCCGTTCGGTAGACTACAACTATCTTCCTTCACCCGACGATATTTACGTTTCTCCTTCTCAGATTAAGAAATTCAGTCTTCGAACAGGTGACACTGTTAGCGGACAGGTTCGTCCGCCGAAGGAAGGCGAGCGGTTCTTTGCGTTGCTTCGTGTTGAAGCGGTGAACGATGAGAATCCAGAGACGATTCGCGAGCGTGTGTTGTTTGATAACCTCACGCCGTTGTATCCGAACACGACTATCAAGCTTGAGACGGCGCCGGGGGAATACTCGATGCGCATTATGGATCTGCTGACACCGATTGGTAAAGGTCAGCGCGGTATGATTGTGTCGCCGCCGAAGGCTGGTAAGACGATTCTTCTCCAGAAAATGGCAAACAGTATTTCTCGCAACCATCCCGAAGTAAAGCTGATTGTGTTGTTGATTGACGAGCGTCCTGAAGAAGTGACGGATATGGAGCGTTCGGTAAATGCCGAGGTTGTCAGCTCGACGTTCGATGAGCCGCCCGAGCGCCACGTTCAGGTTGCCGACATGGTACTCGAGAAGGCGAAGCGTCTTATCGAGGCAAAGCGCGACGTGGTGATCTTGCTCGATAGCATCACACGTCTGGCGCGCGCCCACAACACAGTTGTTCCACATTCCGGCAAGATCCTTTCCGGCGGTGTTGATGCGAATGCCTTGCACAAGCCAAAGAGATTTTTCGGTGCCGCTCGTAACATTGAAGAAGGGGGAAGCCTCACGATTGTCGCAACGGCGCTTATCGAAACCGGAAGCCGCATGGACGAAGTTATCTTTGAAGAGTTCAAAGGCACGGGCAACATGGAAATCGTTCTCGATCGCAAGCTGAGCGACAAGCGTATGTTCCCGGCGATGGACGTCAATAAGTCTGGTACACGTAAAGAAGAACTCCTCATGGATGCAGACGAGCTAAACCGCGTCTGGGTGTTGCGCAAGTTCTTGTCGGACTTCAATACTGTTGAAGCGATGGAGTTCTTACTCGATAAGATGCGCGGCACGAAATCGAACAAAGAGTTTCTAAAATCGATGAATAGCTAATTGAATATCGAAACGTGAACGTCGAAGCACGAAACGAATTCAAAATCCGAAGGTTGAAGCCTGCAGTTGGAGTGATGGAGTTGTGGAGTGTTGGAGTAGTGGAGTAATGGAGTTGTGGAGTAATGGAGTGATGATTGTCTGCCCATCGATCTAGAGTTTTGGTATTTGATGCTCGAAATTGTTTAGGCGTTCGATACTGAACGCGAATAACAAAGATTTGAGAAGAGGATGATGAACGAAGTTGTAATTGTAAGTGGATGCAGAACGCCGATTGGAAGTTTCCGTGGTGCTCTGAGTTCTGTCACAGTGCCGAAGCTTGGTGCTCTCGTTATCAAAGAAGCGTTGAAGCGTGCTGGCGTCGCGAATGAACACGTGAATGAAGTGATCATGGGGAACGTAATCCAAGCAGGTGTTGGACAAGCGCCTGCGCGACAAGCGGCAATCTATGCCGGCTTGCCTGTTTCGGTTGAGTGTTTGACGGTTAACAAAGTGTGCGGTTCAGGGTTGAAAGCTGTTATGCTCGGCGCGCAAGCAATCATGCTCGGCCATGCAGAAGTTGTCGTTGCCGGCGGAATGGAGAGCATGAGCAACGCGCCGTACCTGCTGGACAAAGCTCGCTCCGGCTACCGCATGGGCCACGCGCAGATTTATGATTCGATGATGCGTGACGGTTTGCTGAATGTGTATGATGATACGCCAATGGGGAATGCGGCTGAGTTGTGTTCGAAGGAATGTAACGTTTCGCGTGAAGCCCAAGATGAATTTGCGATTATGAGCTACAAACGAGCGCAAGAATCGCAGAAGACCGGACGCTTTGCAAAAGAGATTGTAGGTGTTGAAGTGGTTGAAGGGAAAGAGACGAGGACAGTTGTTGATGATGAAGATGTCTTCAAGACGGACTTCTCAAAAATTCCAAAGCTGAAATCCGCCTTCATCAAAGACGGAAGCGTCACAGCGGCAAACTCATCAAAGATAAACGATGGTGCAGCGGCGCTTGTGTTGATGTCTGCAGAGAAAGCAAAGCAGCTTGGCGTTAAGCCGGTTGCAAAGATTGTTGCTCAGGCATCATCTGCTAAGGAACCCGTGTGGTTTACGACTGCACCTGCCGATGGGATCAACAAAGTGCTCAAGCGAGCGAACATGACGATGAGCGACATTGATTTGTTTGAAGTCAATGAAGCGTTTGCCGTCGTTGCGCTTGCCGTCGGCAAGATGGTCGGGCTTGACGTGAACAAGCTGAACGTGAACGGCGGCGCGGTTGCGCTTGGTCATCCCATAGGCGCAAGCGGCGCACGCATTTTGGTAACATTGCTTCACGCACTCGAGCAGAGAAACTTGAAGCGAGGACTTGCTGCTATTTGCATCGGCGGCGGCGAGTCATCCGCACTGATTGTAGAACGTTTGTGACCGTGTCATTCTGAGTCCCGCCCGCTTCTGGCGGGACGAAGAATCCATTAGCAAGTGGATTCTTCTCCGAGGTCCTTCGGACAGTCGCGCAGTTTACCCCGCACAGCGGGGCTCCTTCAGAATGACAAGGCAATCATCTTTTCGCTTTTAGAACTGGAGTAACTGTCTCTTGGAAATGAGAAATGTAACTGTTATTGGCGCCGGAACGATGGGCAACGGCATCGCCCACGTGTTAGCACAATACGGTTTCGATGTAGCACTGAACGACATCAAGCAAGAGTTCCTCGATAGAGCAATTGCAACGATTACATCGAATCTTGACCGTCAAGTGAAGAAAGGCGTACTGACCGAAGATGCGAAGAAGGCAGCGCTCGGTCGTATCAAACTTTCAACCGACCTTGCACCAGCCGCCGCGAACGCCGACATCGTCATTGAAGCAGCGACGGAGAATCAGAAGATTAAGAACGAGATATTCACAACTCTCGATGCAACCTGCAAGCCTCACACAATTCTTGCCTCAAACACTTCATCAATTTCAATTACGGAAATCGCAGCAGTAACCAAACGACCGGACAAAGTTATCGGCATGCACTTCATGAATCCGGTTCCGGTGATGAAGCTGATTGAGGTAATCCGAGGGCTTGCAACCTCCAATGAAACGTATGCGACGGTGAAGGCGTTGTCGGAGAAGTTGGAGAAGGTTCCGGTTGAAGTGAATGACTATCCCGGCTTTGTCTCGAACCGAGTTCTGCTGCCGATGTTGAACGAGGCAATGTACTGCGTGATGGAAGGTGTTGCAACGCCCGAAGCGATTGACACAGTAATGAAGTTAGGCATGAATCATCCGATGGGTCCGCTGACTCTTGCTGACTTCGTTGGGCTTGATGTTTGCCTTTCAATCATGAATGTGCTGCATGAGGGGCTTGGGGATTCAAAATATCGTCCGTGTCCGTTACTGAAGAAGATGGTTGCGGCCGGACATCTCGGACGGAAGTCTGGGAAAGGTTTCTACCAGTACGATGCGAAATATTAACCACAGATTACACAGATTTGCACAGATTATTTTTTTTGGTTAGTGAAAAGAAAGTATTGCATTCGAGAATTGGTGTCATGGCATGTAACCAACCAATCAGTGAAAATCTGTGAAATCTGTGGTTAGAAGGATTATCTTGACATGGAAGAAGAGTTTCTTTACAAGGATCTTACCTATGCGATAATCGGTGCGGCAATGGAAGTTCACAAAACCTTGGGCAGCGGGTATTTGGAATATGTGTATGAAGAAGGACTTTGTTATGAACTGACGAAGCGAGGCATTTCATACGAACGACAGAAGGAGATGGATATTTATTACAAGGACTTTCTCATCCCAAGAAAATATCGAGCGGACCTTTTTGTCGATGGGAGAGTAATCGTAGATAACAAGGCAACATCGGGGCTTACTGAAAATGATGAAGCGCAACTCTTGAATTATCTCAAAGGGACAAGAAATCGAGTTGGGCTGCTTCTAAATTTTGGGAAATCAAGTCTTGAGTACAAACGTAGAATACTCTAATGATGTGCATTCAAACCAAATCTGTGAAAATCTGTGCAATCTGTGGTTAACGAGAATCAGGGAATAATGCTACTATGAACTTTGAGTTTTACCGAAACAGACAGTATATTTGTGTTGTTAGGAAAGAAACTCCTCAAACATTCTTACACAAAGGGTGACAATGCTTTCGGTCAATTTGCCAACTCCTCTTGAGAAGCAGCTTTGGAATGTTGTCCAAGATAATTATGGCGGAAATTTGCAAGCTGCAATAAAAGCATTCTTGAAGTTGCATAAGAAATATGGATGGAAGGAACAACTGCGTGAAGATGTTCAGTCCATTCGTTCGGAAGTGCGTCGGAAAGGTGGCATCAAAGCGAAAACGATTGATGATGCAGTAAGAAGATATCGGCAGAGCATTGGTTCCTCCCGAGCATAACGTTCTACGCGTCGTGATTGATACCAATCATATCATCTCGGCAATTTTGAGCTCGCGAGGAGCCTCTGCCAAGTTAATTGAGTGGATGACGCGAGAAGAAGATTACTTCAAACCGATAGTGTCAAATTCTATTTGGAAGGAATACTCCACGGTTGCTGATTGGCTCATCCCACCTACAAAACAGCAGGAGAAGGAACGCGTACTTAGCATACTCCGCACACAGGCGCAATGGTTCGAGCCTTCCCAGCATCTCAATGTGTGCAGAGATTCCTCCGATAATCGGTTTCTCGAATGTGCAGTTACCGGTAGTGCAGATTATCTCGTAACGAAAAACATTCGCCACTTTCCTGCAAGAGAATTTGGCGGAGTTCACGTCGTTCGAATCAAAGAATTCTTGTATGCACTTGAGAAATCGGAAAACCTTCGAGAAAAAACTAGGAATCAAACAAAAAAAACACCGCAATGAATTTTGAGTTTACTGAAACACACCAGTTGATTCGCGAGACCGCTCGCAGTTTTGCTCAGGAGCGGATTGCGTCAAGTTCTATCGAGCGAGACGAAAACGAGGAGTTCCCATTTCAGCTTGTGAAGGAGATGGGCGAGCTTGGCTTTATGGGTATGATGGTCCCCGAGGAGTGGGGCGGAGCTGGACTCGATACGATTAGTTACGTTATTGCGATGGAAGAAATCTCCCGCGTCGATGCGTCGTGTGGCGTAATCATGTCCGTGAATAATTCGCTTGTCTGCTACGGACTTCATCAGTATGGCACTGAAGACCAGAAGAAGCGCTACTTACTTGATCTTGCGTCAGGGAAGAAGCTCGGTGCGTTTGCGCTTTCCGAGCCTGAAGCAGGAAGCGATGCTTCGAATCAGCGAACTGTTGCTGTTCGAGAGGGAGATTACTATATTCTCAACGGCACAAAAAACTGGACCACCAACGGCTCGACGTGCGACCTCGTGTTAGTAATGGCGGCGACGGACAAGTCAAAAGGGGCAAAAGGAATCAGCACCTTTGTTGTTGAGAAAGGAATGCCCGG
>Ga0082335_1003933_pt1 | contig 23395 bp, 25 predicted proteins | sample Subgrocontami58m_FD_72375 | JGI IMG/M metagenome (GOLD analysis project Ga0082335, IMG submission 72375) | Subsurface groundwater microbial communities from S. Glens Falls, New York, USA - GMW37 contaminated, 5.8 m (SPADES assembly) (version 2) ...
CCCATCTTCCGCCTGGCGCTGCAGAGGGCCGGTGTGGTTGCGGCCCAGGCCCTGCATGTCGGAGACCAGTACCATTCCGACGTGGTGGGGGCCCGCGGCGCTGGCATACGGTCGCTACTCCTGGACCGGGAGGGTGTGTATGGGCGGCACGCCGACGTGGTCCGCATCCGGCGGCTCACGGAGATCGAGGAGCACCTGGACGGCGTCCCCTGAGACCTAGTACCTGATTCCGAAGATCGCGTTATCACCCCCGTTCGTGGTGAGCCTGTCGAACCACGAGACCTTGCCCTTCGACAAGCTCAGGGCGAGCGGAAAGAGGTTATGCGGACTTACGAAAGGTAGTACTAGGTTGATACGCCGACGCTGAGGGGCGGTCGCGGGTCAATCCACTTGAGGCTATAATCTCTGTGATGCCGACGGAAAGTGTCATACAAGTCGAGAAGCTGGCCAAACGCTTCGGGAAGCTCACCGCGGTGGATGGCATCTCCCTGGACGTGCACCGGGGCGAGGTCTTCGGCATCTTGGGCCCCAACGGCGCTGGCAAGACCACCACCCTGGAGTGCATCGAAGGCCTGCTGAAGCCCACCTCTGGTCGCACCGTCGTCCTGGGGGTAGATACAGCGCGCGAGCCGGAGCGGGTAAAGGAGCGCATAGGCGTCCAGCTTCAGGCCTCGGCCTACTTCGAGTATCTGACCCTGACCGAAATCCTGGAGCTCTTCGGTCGCTTCTACAGCCGTCGCCTCCCGCCCGCCCAGCTCCTGGCCAAGGTGGGCCTCACTGACAAGGCCAGGACCACCGTCGGCAAGCTGTCGGGGGGCCAGAAGCAGCGCTTCACCATCGCCGCCACCCTGGTGAACGATCCTGAGATGGTCTTCCTGGACGAGCCCACCACCGGCCTGGACCCCCAGGCGCGACGCAACCTGTGGGAGCTCATCCAAGACATCCACAGGGAGGGCCGCACGATAGTCCTCACCACCCATTACATGGAGGAGGCCCAGTCTCTCTGCCAGCGTGTCGCGATTATGGAATTGGGCGGCATCGTGGCCCTGGACACGCCCGTCAACCTCATCCACCGCCTGCCGGTGCCCTACGTGGTGAAGCTCACCACGGCAGCGCCCCTGCCTTTGGAAGGGATGCGAGGTCTGGAAGGCGTTAGCGCCGCCTCCCAGGACGGAGAAGGTGAGTACACTATCCATTCCCGCGACGCCGGGGTCACGCTGCCGGCGCTGCTATCCTGGGCCCAGGGCCAGGGTGTGCGCGCCGAGCATCTGGAGGTGGCGGCGGCCTCCCTGGAGGATGTGTTCTTGGCCCTCACGGGCAAGGCGCTGAGGGACTAGCCGATGGTCTTACCGCTCCTGGTCGTAAACCTCAAGATGATCGCCCGCAACCGCCTGGCGCTCTTCTGGGCCCTGGTGTTCCCCCTGATCTTCGTGGTCATCTTCGGCCTCTTCCGCCTGGGCGAGCCAGCGAGCTTCGAGCTGGCCGTGGTGGACAACGCCCGCGACCGGCTCTCGCAGGAGTTGCTTCAGAACCTCAGCGGCATTCAGGTCCTCAAGCTCTCGACCGCTCCCGGCGAGGCGGAGGCGCGACAATCCCTTGAGGCGGGTGAGGTGGACTTCGTTCTCGTCCTGCCCTCGGGGCTGGCGGCCGCGGCCTTCGGCGGCACGGGCAAGCCAGTGCCGGTCACCCTCCTCTACGATGAGGCGAACCTACAGGTCAACCAGGTGGTGATCGGGCTGGTGCAGCGCTTTCTGGACCAGACCAACCTCGTCATCCAGGGCGCCCGGCCCATCCTTGAGCTGCAGCGGGAGGGGCTGTCGGCGCGCAGCCACAGCTACTTCGATTTCCTGCTTCCAGGCTTCGTCGGCATGGGGGTGATGACCTACTCCGTCATCGGGATGGCGAGCGTGATCTCCACCTATCGCCAGCAGCGGATCTTCCGCCGCATCCTGGCCACCCCCTTGAAAGTGCGGGACTTCTTCATCGCCCAGATCTTGGCCCATCTGCTGCTGTCCCTGGTGCAGACCGCGATCATCATCGCCACGGGGGTGCTGCTCTTCGGCGCCAAGGTCTACGGCAACCTGGGTTATGTGCTCGTGTTGGTCCTCCTGGGAAATATGATCTTCCTGAACCTGGGGTTCATCGTCGGCTCCTTCTCTTCGACAGTGGAGGCCGCCAGCGGCCTGGGGAATGTGGTCACCATGCCCATGATGTTCTTCTCGGGCGTGTTCTTCCCCACGGACACCTTGCCGCGCGTGCTGGGTGAGGCTGTGCAGTACCTGCCGCTGACGCCGATGCTGGATGCCATGCGGGGCGTGCTGCTGGATGCCAATGCGCCCTGGCAGTATCCCTGGCAATTGCTGGTGTTGGTCGTCTGGTTGGCCGTCACCTCCGTGGTGGCGGTCCGCACCTTCCGCTTCAACTGAGGCTCCCCGGGCGCGAGCTACTTCCCCAAGAGCTACCTCACCAATGGGAAGGGAAGCGTTGCGCAAATGGCATCCTGCCGTCAATTTGAGGGAGTGCAGAGGGTTCTCCCTCTGCCGGGGGTCGAAGGGGGTGTCCCCCTTGCTCCCTTTCAAACTACCCCCTTCCTGGCCAGGAAGGGGGCCGGGGGGATGGTCGCGGTCGCACTCTAGGAGAGAGCTTGATCGAGAAAAATGCGGCTTTTGTTGCAAAGCTGAGGGTTGGTCAGGGTGAGGGCTTGAGCTTGGCCAGGTACTGCTTGCGGAACTTCGCGACCTTGGGCTCGATGATCACCTGGCAGTAGGGCTGATAGGTGTTCCGGCGGTAGTACTCCCGGTGACAGTCCTCGGCGGGGTAGAAGGCCTGCAAAGGCGCGACCTCTGTCACTAGGGGCTGCTTCCAGAGGCGGGCTGCTGTCAGGTCTGCCATCACCTTCTGGGCGGTGGCCTGTTGCTCAGGCGTGTGATAGAAGACTGCCGAGCGGTACTGGGTGCCCTCGTCGGGCCCCTGGCGGTCCAGGGTCGTGGGGTCGTGGATGGTGAAGAAGGCCTCCAGCAGCTCGCGGTAGGAGAGGGCCTGGGGGTCGAAGGTGACCTGCACCACCTCGGCGTGGCCGGTGGTCCCGGAGCAGACCTGGTGGTAGGTGGGATTGGGCACCTGGCCGCCGGCGTAGCCCGACACCACGCTTTGAACGCCGCGGAGCTGCTCGAACACCGCCTCCAGGCACCAGAAGCACCCGCCAGCCAGAGTTGCAACCTCTGTCTTGGTACTCATAAGCACCTACCTTAGCACCTCAGTGCTTGATGACGCGAACTACGATCCCCTCTTGTGACTCGAATGTGGCCGTGAACCTGTCAATATCTCGAATGAACCCAGTGTCGTAAACGACAAAGATAGCATTCCCATATTTGGTTCGGTAGGCTAGAATGTCATCATTGATTTCTGCAATGATTTCCTTCTCCCGATCCTGACGGTTGCAAAACTTTAGCTCCAGAGCCAAGTCAAGGCGGTGGAAGGTGAAGTCTGGGGTGTAGGTTTTTGATGAATATTCGATGGAATCTGTCTCCCTGGAATATTCTATATCTGCACTGATCAATAGGCCTTCCAGTGAATCCTGAACTTCGCGTTCTTTTGTAGGAGGGTTGCGGATTACTTTCCTGAGCTTCGTTTCGATAAGACTCAAAAGCTTAAGGATCGCGCTGGATTCAGGTCCAGTATCTTTACCCTCATACACTCCTTCAAGTCCGGCCTGTTCAAGGTCATAGAATGCAGCTTCCAGAAGACCCTTGGCCGTGTCAAGCTGTTGCACATAGGCTTCTTGATGCCGTCGCTCGATTGCGGCTTGCGGGTTGGCCGAGCCTTCTGGATCGGACCAGCCGCCGAAGATGAAAGAACTTTGTTCGTACCACTTAAGATTTGAAAAGGTCAGATAGTACCTTGATCCTCGCCCGAATACCTGCTCTAGAACACGAAGCGTCCTCATAATCCAGCTCATGTGTGGGGCGGAAAGTCGTCGGGCATGAGAAAGTGAACCAATTTCAGCGACAATAGCCCTCAGCTCTGCGGCCGCTGATGCTGCAGTCCACTTAGGCATTTGACGCGGTCCTTTCAATCAGCATCGACTTATCAAAGCCCCCTACACCCCCACCTCAGTCCCTACGCGCTCCGCCGTGGCGCGCCGGTAGACTGCGGCGGCGACGGCGGTGTCCCACAGCGCCAGCCCGTGGGAGTCGAAGAGGGTGATGTCCTGGTCGCTGCGCCGCCCGGGCTTGAGCCCCGCCACCACGTCGCCCAGCTCCCACACTTGCTCCCAGCGGATGCTCCCCCGCTCCAGCGGCCCCAGCAGGTCGCCCGACTCCAGCCGCGCCGTCTCCAGCGTATCGGTGACGACGATGGCGCAGCGGCGCAGGGTCTCGTCGTCCACCTCGGCCTTGATGAGGTAGTTGGAGCCGGCGGCGTTGATGTGGGTGCCGGGCTCCAGCCAGGCGCCCTCGAAGACGGGGGTGCGCGAGGTGGTGATGGTGGTAACGATCTGGCACCCCTGGACCGCCAGCCTGGGCTCGGCCACGGGTACGACCTTCAGGCCCAGCGCCGTGGACAGCTCGCGGGCGAAGGCCTCCCGGTGCTCCGCCTTGCGGCTGTATACGCGCACCTCTCGTAGCTGGCGGACGCGAGCGATGGCCTCCGCCTGACTGCGGGCCTGCCAGCCGGCGCCGAAGACGCCCATCACGCTGGCGTCCTGGCGCGCCATGTACTTGGTCGCCACGCCGCTGGCGGCGCCGGTGCGCATCTGTCCCAGGCGGTCGGCCTCGATGATGGCTTGCAGCTGTCCCGTCTCTGTGCTGTAGAGCAGGTAGTGGAACTTGGCGCCCTGGCGGGAGACGGTGTAGGCCTTGTAGCCCATGGCGCCCGCCGCCGGTAGCGCCGCCGCCATCAGGTGGAGCTGGGTGCCGCCGGCGCGCAGCCGACGCCGGGCGATGTTCTGCGCCTGGCCCAGCCCCAGCTGGCGCTCTGCCTCCTCGACGGCGGCTAGGGCGGCGTCCATGGTCAGCAGCTGGGCGACTTGCTTTTCGGTGATGAAGAGGGTCACGAGTGCCTCCGCTATTACCTGATGTGTGGCGCCATGATAGCAGGGGCGGTGGGCGAGCAGCAACGCAGGGGTGCGGGCGACATGCTCACACGAGGGAGGAAAACATAGACCCGACAGGTCGAAGCAGGGCGTCAGCCCCACTCTCCCCCGTCAAGGGGGAGAGTACCTTATCCTTTCGTAGGGGCCGCTGCGGCGTCGGTGTGAGCGTAGAGGTGCACCTTGCGCGCGGGCCAGGAGATCTCGATGCTCTCCTGTTGGAAGCGCAGGTGGAGGGCTTTTATGAGGTCGTGGGTCAGGCCGAACTGCTCCACGTACCCCTTGGCGCGCATGGCCACGATGAAGTTGATGTTTGACTCCCCGAACTCCCGGTACACGAAGGCCGGCTGAAAGCCCGGAACAGCGCCCGGGTGCTCGGCTTGCAGGCGGCGGGCCACCTCCAGTGTCACCCGCTCCACTTTCTCCAGATCGCTGCCGTAGGCCACGCCGCAGCTCACCGTGAAGCCCACCTCGGGCGTGGGCGCCGAGTAGTTGGTGACGATGCTCTCGGCCAGCTTGGAGTTGGGGATGATGACCACATTGTTGGTGGGTGCCGCCAGACGGGTGCTGCGCCAGCCGATCTCCGTGACAGTGCCCCGGAGGCCATCCGGCAGCTCTATGAAGTCGCCGACCTTGATGGCGCCGTCGGTGGCGATATTGGTCCCCGCGAAGAAGTTGCCCAGGGTGTTCTGGAAGGCCAGGGCGATGGCCAGGCCGCCGATGCCCAGGCCCGCCAGCAGCGGCGCGATGTTTACTCCGAGCTGGTTCAGAAGGAAGATGGCCCCTAGCCCGTAGACGCCTGCCATGACGATGCGGCGGACGATGGGCAGGATATTCTCGTCAATGCGGTTCTTGGTGCGGCTGGCCACCTCCTGGCCGTACCAGGTGATCAGGATGTTGACCAGCCGGCTGCCGGTGTAAGTGCCCAACACCACGGCGAGGGCGCCTACGGCGCGCCGGAAGATGAGCTCGTAGCGGTCGACTATGGGCAGTACCGCCAAGGCCACGTAGGCGCTCGCCAGCACGATGGTCAGAAAGGCGGGGCGCTCCAGGGCGTGGATGAGCAGGTCGTCCAGGGTGGTGGCGGTGCGGGCCGTGAGGCGCTTCGCCAGGGAGCGGCCCAGGGGATAGACGAACCAGGCTATCAGCAGCCCGCCCACGAAGATGGCCAGGCTGCGGACCAGGTCGCCCAGGACTAGGCCGGGGAGAAGCTGGAGATGCATTCCACCGCTCTCATGTTGCGTCGCTGAAATTGGGGACTGTTTCCAGGGCTGCCGCAGTTATTATAGCGGCCTCACACCGGAGTCTCGCGTCTGGTATTGCTAGCCCCACATTCCCCTCTGCCCCTAGTGCCAAGCGACTCTTTACGATGTAGAACACATGTACTACTATGCTCCCGTCGGGCGGGGAAGGCGCGGCGACCAACGCCCAGCCAGGCGGCCCGCCCCCCGGCCCGACAAAACATCTGGAGTGCTCAAAAGGAAGGAGTGGTGCCATGGCTCTTACCCTGGCGGAAGCCGCCAAGCTATCCAACGACGTCCTGCTGCAAGGCGTCATCGAGACCGTGATCAAGGACAGCCCCATCCTACAGGTCATGCCCTTCATTGAGATCGTGGGCAACGGCCTCACCTACAACCGCGAAGCCACCGCCCCCACCGCCGCCTTCTACGACGTCGGCGACGCCTGGGCCGAGTCCACGCCCACCTTCACCCAGGTGACGGCAACCTTGAAGATCGTGGGCGGCGACGCCGACGTGGACAACTTCTTGGTGCGCACCCGTTCCAACATCCAGGACCTGGAGGCGGCCGTCATTGCCCTCAAGGCCAAGGCGGTCCAGCAGAAGTTCGAGGACACCTTCGTCAACGGTGACACCGCCGTCGATGCCAAGTCCTTCGACGGCATGGACAAGCTCTGCGATAGCACCCAGGCAGTCAGCATGGGGACCAACGGCGGTACCCTGACCCTGGACAAGCTGGATGAGCTGGTGGACAAGCTCAAGGGAGGCAAGCCTCACCTGCTCCTTCTGAGCCGCCGCACCCGCCGCAAGCTCACCGCCCTCTCCCGCGCCAGCGGCTCGGGCCTGCTGGAGACCGACCGCAACGCCTTCGGCCAAATGGTGCAGTACTACGATGGCATCCCCACGGGGGTCAATGACTACGTCTCCGATGCCAAGACGGTGGGGACCAGCACCGACTGCTCCACCATCTACGCCTTGCAACTCGGCGAGGGCGCGGTGGCGGGCCTCACTGCCCCCGGCGGTCTCAGCGTGGAACGGGTGGGCAGCCTGGAGACCAAGGACGCCAGCCGCACCCGGGTGAAGTGGTACGTGAGCATGGCCCTATTCAACATCTACAAGCTGGCCAAGCTGACCGGCGTCCGCGACTAGCCAGTGGGGGTTCAGGGGTAACCCCTGACTCCTTTACTATCCTCCCCTTCTGCTGATTGGCGAGGGGGACCGAGGGGGGTGAGGTAACCAGCCATGGCTAACGTCCGCATCGACCAGAACGGCGTGCCCAAGGGTCCAGCCTACGACTTCACGGCCCCGGCCGTTCACCGCAGCAGCGTTACCGCCGTCGACGCCAGCGACCCCGTCTCGGCGGCCTCGGGCGTGGACTGCGCTGGCTACCAGTACTGCCACCTCGACGTGGAGATCACTGGCACAGGCTTCACCAGCCTGGACGTGCAGGTGTTGTACTGGAACAGCCGCCAATCCAACTGGTTCGGCGGAGCCAGCCGGCAGTTCGCCGCTGTCGGTAGGTACGCCCTGGCGGTCCCGGACGCCCGCGGCGCCATCATCTTCTTGAAAGTGACGGCGTTCTCCGGCACCAGCTTCACCCTCAACGCCGACTACTGCTTGAGCTAGCCCGGGATAACCTCGGGGCGCAAGGAGGAGTTCCATGGCCCTTCGACTGGCCGGGGAAGAGTATGTGGTCGTCCAGGGTCTGGATGACCAGGGCCGGCTGCGGACCACTACCGTCAGCGACGGGAGCCCCGCGCAGCGGATTAACCAGAAGGGTGCTGGGGACCTGCTGTCTCTGGAGCGCAATGGCACCGAGCTCTTCGACGTTGACAAGAACGGCAACGTAGGCGCCGAGGGGCTCGCCAAGACTACCGGCGTGCTGGAGGTCGTCGCTGTCGCCGCGCCCGCCGCCCCCACGGTGACGCCGGTGGGCACCACCGGCGCTACTACCTACACCTATAAGGTCACCGCCACCGTGGGTGGCAAGGAGACTGAGGTCAGCGCAGCCGCCTCCGTCGCCAATGGCAACGCCACCCTATCAGCTACCAACTACAACAAGGTAGACTGGGCGGCCGTGGTTGGCGCCACCGGGTACAAGGTCTACCGCACGGCGGGCGGCGCCACCCAGGGAGTCGTCGCAACCGTCACCGACCGCGAGACGCTGACCCTCAACGACACCGGCCTAGCCGGCGGCGGTGAGGCTGCACCTACTGTCAACACCACGGGCGTGGCCATCATCCCCTCTCTCCTCACCGCCCGCGGCGCCGACATCCCTTCGGCTGCGGCCCTGACGCTGGGGGGAGACGGCGACTTCTTCCACGTCACCGGCACCACGACCATCATGTCCATCAGCGCCCGGCCCGCCGGCGCAGTGGTAACCCTAGTCTTCGACGGCGCCCTGACGCTGACGCACAACGCCACCTCCCTAATCCTGCAGGGCAGCACCAACCTGACGACGGCCGCTGGCGATGTGATCACCCTCGTGAGCGAAGGCAGTGGCAACTGGCGCGAGCTAAGCCGGAGGCTGGCTGCGGCAACGGGTGGTGGCGCTCCTACCGACGCCACCTACATCACTCAGACTCCCAGCGTCGGCCTCTCGGCGGAGCAGGCGATGAGCGCCCTGGCGACCGGTCTCCTCAAGAACACTACTGGCACTGGCGTCCAATCCATCGCCACGCCAGGGAGCGACTACTATGCTCCGGGCAGCACCGATGTGGCGGTTGCCGATGGGGGCACGGGGGCCAGCGATGCGGCCACGGCGCGGACAAACCTGGGCCTAGGCACGCTGGCGACCAAAGCGACCGTCGCCACGGCGGACATAGACAACGATGCCGTCACCTACGCGAAGCTGCAAAACGTCTCCGCGACCGACAAGGTGCTGGGCAGGGCTACTGCCGGTGCGGGCGATGTTGAAGAGATAGCGATGACGGCAGCAGGGCGTGCCCTTGTAGACGACGCCGACGCCGCGGCCCAGCGGACTACGTTAGCGCTGGGCACTATCGCCACGGTGAATAGTCCCGTGCCCATTGCTAATGGCGGGACTGGGTTGACGGCTCTTGGCACTGCCCTTCAGGTGCTGCGCGTCAATGCTGGCGCGACGGCGCTGGAGTACGCTGCGGGAGGTGGCGCGGGTGCCGTGACCCGTGCGGGTGGCAACACCACCGAGGCGACGACGACGAGCACCACAGCTGTCAGCCTGCTGACCACAACTTCTTTGTCCATTACAGCAAATGTTCCGTGGACTGCCAAAGCAATGCTCCGGCACACTAGCGGCGCCGCCGCCACGACCCGCTACGGGGTGATGCTCAACGCCACAGAAGTTAGAGACGGAGTCATAGGAAGCGATGCTACTAATGAGGCCCAAGGCGGGCTATGGTTGGCTGAGGGTTACGCAAACCCGGCTGCTAACTACGGGAAAGCGGGATTTCTGGAGACTATATTTGGGGGGGCGGGCAGTGGCTCTACCGCAGGGCATCAGGGATGGGCTACAGCAGATGCTCCCGCTGCGACAATCATTGACATCATCGTCAGAGCCTTCACAAACGACGCACTGATTACCATCGGCGCGGACGAGATGCATGTCTACACATACGCGGTGAGCTAGCCATGCCTCTCTATATACTCGCAGGCTTCCCAGGCAAAGACGCTCTTCCTGGCACGCGGGGGCTCAACGCAGGCGGGCTTCAGTACGCCGTAGAAGAGCGCCTGGGCATCGCCTTGCTGGAGCACGACAAGGGCATCCAGTATCGCAAGGAAGGCGTGTTCATCGCGACGGACCAAGGCGAGGAGCGCCTGCGCGACGTTGAGTACCACCTGAGCGACCTCTGCCTGTGGGACGGCATCACCTGGGCCTGGTTTCCCCCCAACCACGCTTTCGGCAACGGCGTAACCGTGCACAAGACCGTCGCCAACTACGAGATGAAAACCGTCGTACATGGCACCGAGGACTCACTGGCCGAGTATCTGCGGGGCGCTGGGCCAACCCGCTTGTCCGACCTGGTGCTGGAGCAGAGGCATATCCGCACCGAGGGCTGGGAGCAGTACGAGCGCCGGTGGCTGCCGGGGACCTGTCCCCAGGAGAGCCACGTTGTTCACCTGACTTCGCTGGTGACGAAACACAAGCTGCCGCCCTTCGCCTATGACGTGATGCGGCTTTTGGTTGAGGCGCCTGGTCTGTCAGCCAGGGAAGAGCTATTCGAGCCCAGGCACTTCTCCGAGGTACGAAAGTGGGACCGCAAGCCAGATCACAAGGAGGCAGCCCATGGCATCTCTGCTCGTTGACGAGATGGCTGTGTTCGCTGCTGCCACCACAACTGAGAAAACTCTCCATCCTAGCGCGCAGGCTGGGGCTGGAGTGAGCGGCTCCAGGCTTAGCCCGAGGGGAAACATGATGACTGCAAGACGGATGCCGCAAACCCCGGCGGCGGTCGACTATCGCTTGTTGGGCCGCCAGGTCAGCGCGGACATGCACACCGGCGCCGTCCGGGTGATATCGGAGACGTCATGAACTTGAGCCAGCTCCGCAGCCGCCTGCGGCAAGATCTCCATGACCAGGACGCTGCGGCCTACCGCTGGACCGACGCGGTGCTGGATCGCCACAGCGCCCGGGCGTTGAGCCAGCTTAGCCTCGCTGTCCCGCGCCAGGCGACGGCCGACCTCCTCACATCCGGCACCAACCGCGACCTCTCCCTGGCCAGCCTCACCGACCTGGTGTCGGTAGAGGCCGTCGAGTATCCGGCAGGCCGCTTCCCTGTCAGCTATGCCCGCTTCAGCACCTGGGGCCAGGCCCTCACCCTCCTGATCCCGGAGGTGCCCCCCGCGGCGCAGTCAGTACGGGTCTATTACGGCCGTTTGCACACCCTGGACGAGGCGGGGTCCACCGTCGCCGCGTCCTCGGAGGAGCTTCTGGCCACGGGAGCGGCGGCCTACGCCGCCCTGGAGTGGGCCAACTACGCCATCAACCGGCAGAACACCGGCGGCGCCGACGTCTGGCTCCACTACTTCACCTGGGGTCAGGACCGCCTGGCGGCCTTCGTCAAGGGCCTCGATCTCCAAGCCGAGCGCAACCGCGCCCGCGCTCGCCAGCTCTATCGCCCCGCCACCGAGCCCGTCGCGCGCGGCGCCGACGCCGGGCCCTAGCCGAGTGCTGAAACTCGGGACACTGGGCTTGCCTGGGTTGTTCTTGACATCTCGCTGAGGCAGGCATACGCTCCGTGTCTGTCGGACCCCGGTGGTTTTCAGGGCATCATGCCGGGGCAGGTTGGTTGGCTTACTCTGGATCTGCCGGCGGGCGAGTACGCGGCGCTCTGCTTCATCCCCTCGGCCGCCAACTGGGGCGCGCCCCACTTCGCCCTGGGCATGTTGAACGGATTCACAGTCCGCTAACGACCTGCGCGCTGATGAGCCTATAGAGGGCTGGCCTCGCGGCCAGCCCTCTATAGGCCCTGTCTCCCTCTCCTTCTGGGAGAGGTTGGGGTGAGGGTGACGGCATGTAAAATAGATGTGAGGCTGGCGAAAAGCGAGGGCTCACATGCCGAAAGAGCTCACCCCGGATGAGGCATTCCAGCGCGCCCGGGCGATGTCGGAGCGCTACGTGGCCCGAGGGCCCTACGAGTTCTACCCCGACCCTGAGATCGTGGAGATCGTCCAGCGGGGCCTGGGGGAGAACGAGCGCAAGCACGGGAAGCGCTACTGCCCCTGAATGACCGTCAGTGGCGATCCCGTGGAGGATCGCAGAAAGATCTGCCCCTGCGACCGCCACCATGAGGACATCGCCCGCGATGGCTTCTGCATATGAATGTTCTTCGTGAGCGAAGAGTTCCTTCGCCGCTACCAGCAGGATAAAGAGAGCATCCACAGCACCCTGGGCGAGGTGGTGGCCCCTGGCCAGGGGCTCTTCGACACGGAGAAACCCCCGGAGAAGGCGGCTCGCTACCGCGGAGTGAAAGGGCAGCAGAAGGACCATGAGGGCGCGCCTAAGGGGTAGGCGCCAGTCGTGCAGCAGCAAAGGGACGGCCTCCCGCGGAGCGGGCTGCTCGTTAGATTACGACCGGCGCGGGCGGCCTTTCATTTTTTCTGTCGCAGCAGCCGGTGGTCGTAGTTAGTGATGTCAACCCCCAGGCGCTTGAGCTCGTAGAGCTCCACCAGGGTACAGATGCCGGCGTAGGCGTAAGGTATATAGTCCTGAGCTGTCAGGCCTAGGCTGTCCTTGGCCCGGTCCGAGCGCTCCTGGTCGCCTGAAGGGCTGGGTGGCGAGAAGCTGAAGCTGAACTCTGCCAGCTCGCCATCTGGCTTGACGATGATGCAGCCCAGGTCCTTTCTGGGCGCGCGCTCCACCTCGGCCTCCACCCCGAAGACATCCCAGGAGCCCATGAAGCGGGGAAATGGCTCCAACCCCTGGGCCAGCTGCTTCAGGATTATCCCTAGGGTAGCGGCCGTGGCCTCTGGGTCCTGGTTCTTGTTGAGCGCCTCTTCGGCCTGGCGCTTGAGGGCTGCCGTATCTATCCCCTCTATCCCCACGAAGGCCTCCTCATTGGCGCATCTCGCCCTGACTTGGATTATAGGGTAGCCAGGCAAACTCACAGCAGGCGAGCCATTGTCTTTTGGGATGTGGTATGCTACTGTCTCTAATAGTGATCCCCGGAGGTTGGCCGTGGCAGACCTAACCCCTCGGGCTATCGTTGCCGAGCTGGACAAGTATGTCATTGGCCAGGGAGACGCCAAGCGGGCCATCGCCGTAGCCCTCCGCAACCGCTCCCGCCGGCTGAACCTGGCCCCCGAGCTCCGCCGCGAGGTCCTCCCCAAGAATATCATGATGATTGGCCCCACGGGCGTGGGCAAGACCGAGCTTTCCCGCCGGGTCGCCCAGTTCCTCGATGCCCCCTTCATAAAGGTGGAGGCCACCAAGTTCACCGAGGTGGGCTACGTGGGCCGCGACGTGGAGTCCATCATCCACGACCTGGTGGAAAGCAGCGTCATGCACGTCCACGATGAAAAGCTGCGGGAGCTGGAGAGCCGCGCCGAGGGACTGGCGACAGAGAAGATAGCCTCCTATCTTTACCAGCAGACGGTGGCGCCTAGGAAGCGCACCGTCGCCCGCCGGCAGAGCGCCTTGAGTCCCGCCCTCCAAAGCTCCCTGGGGATCGAAGCCTCGCCTCCAGCAGGCAAGGGGCAGCGGGCCCGGCGCGCCCTGCCCACGGCTCACGAGCTGGCGGAGTTGGGTCGCCTTGTCAGGGAGCTCCAACTGGAGGAGCAGCTCATTGAGATCGAGGTGGCCCCTGACGAGGGCTGGGGCTATCCCGACTACGGCCACGAAGGCGAGTACTCCGGCAGCGGGAGCTCGGGGGAGCAGGCCGAGGAGCGAGCCACGCCGGCCCGCCCGCGCCGGCGCCGGGTCTCCGTGAAAGAGGCGCGCCGCATCCTCACCCGGGAAGAAGCCCACAAGTTGATGGACTTCGACCAGATAGTAGACCTGGCCATGGATCGAGTGGAGGAGCGCGGCGTCGTCTTCATCGATGAGCTGGACAAGCTCATCACCCGTGGTGGCGACCGCGGGCCCGATGTCTCGGGCGAAGGCGTCCAGCGGGACCTGCTGCCCCTGGTGGAGGGCACCACGGTGATGACCCGCTACGGGCCCGTGCACACCGAGCATATCCTGTTCATCGCCGCCGGCACCTTCCATAACTGCAAGCCACGGGACCTGATCCCGGAGCTCCTGGGCCGCTTTCCTCTCCAGGTACATCTGGAGAGTCTGGGCGAAGAGGCCCTCTATCGCATCCTCACCGAGCCGGAGAACGCGCTGCCCAAGCAACACCAGGCGTTGCTCGCCACCGAGGGCGTGGAGATCCACTTCACTGAGGAAGGACTCCGGGAGGTTGCGCGGCTGGCCGCCCTCCTCAACAGCCGCCTGGAGGATATAGGCGCCCGCCGCCTCCACGCCATCCTGGAGCGTCTGCTAGAAGAGCTCTCTTTCAACGCCCCCGATCTCAAAGGGGAGCACGTGGAGATGGACGCCGCCTTCGTCTCCGACCATAGCGGCCGTCTGGTGAGTGACCAAAACCTGGCCAGACTGCTGCGCTGATTCAGTCCGGCAGCCCCGGCCAGCCCCCCGTTCTCCCCGCTCAGGGGCCTTGCACAAAAGTGCATCCTGCCGGAACAGGGATGCCCCGCTAAGCCTTCCGCCGCAGGCCATCCTCTCCTCCACCACCAGGCTCCGCGAAGGGCGTTGGCTCGGGTTCTCTTAGCGGCTTGATATTCCTGAACAGAGCGAAGAGGGCCAGGTCGTAGGCAATCTTCAAACTCCCCGCCAGGAAGAAGGGCAGGGCGAGGGCTCCCACCTGCACCAGGGCGCCAGCCAGAGAGGGCCCGGGGACGGCCGCCAGGCTCCGCGCCACCCCCGTGACCCCGGCTGCCGCCGTCCGCTCGGCCGGTCTCACCACCGATACGATGTAGGCCTGCCGGGCGGGTATGTCCATGGACGACAGGGCCATCCGCGCCAGCAGGAGCGCTAGGGCCAGGGGCGCCGTCGGCATCAGGGGCACCAGGACCAGGAAGACGTTGCTGGGGAGGTGGGTGAAGACCATGGTGGGCACCTGCCCAAATCGGTTCGCCAGCCAGGCCGAGGCCGGGATTGAGAGGGCGCTCAGGGAGCCGCCGATGAAGAACACCAAGGCCAGCTGTTCCACCGGCACGCCGAAGCGGGTATAGAGCCAGTAGGAGAGGAAGCTCTGGATGACGAAGCCTCCGGCGAAGGCGTCCACGGCAAAGAGAGAGCTTAAACGTACCAGGAGTCCGAGGGGCCGCGGGGCCGCTGGCTTAGGGAGGCGATCCAGCGCCGAAACCTCGACGCTCGACGAAAGTCGGGTATAGATAGCCAGCATCGTCAGGGCCAGGGCGCCATGGCTGATGAACAGCGTCCGAAAGGCCCACACACCTTCCACGCCGCTGCGCTCCAGCAGCGCTGGTGTAGCACCCGCCAGGGCGCCCAGGGCACTGGCGGCGGCTCCCAGCAGGCTGAAGGCGGCGAAGGCATTGTTGCGTTCGCGGGGAGGGCAACTCTGGGGTATGATCGCGTACTCCACGGTCAAAAATGGCTCCTGGCCCGCGCTTGCCAGGCTGCCCGCCAACGCCAACACGATCAGAAGCGGGAAGCTGGAGGTGAAGGCAAGGGCCACCACCCCCACAGCCATGGTAGCCCCCAGGATCACCAGGAATCGGCGACGGCCCCAACGGTCCGCCACGGCGCTGGCCGCCAGACTGGCCAGGGCGCTCCCTGCCACGGTGGCCGCCAGCACCGCACCCACCTGGGCGCCCGAGAGCCCCAGGCGTTGGAGGTGAATGCCCAGCACGACGCTCAGGGAGCCCAGGCCGAAGGCCCGTAGCCCCCGCGCCCCCAGCAGTAGGGCTAGGTCCCTAGTGAGCCAGCCCGGCCTGGCTCTGGCAGTATGCATAGAGCGCATCGTACAGCGGAAAGGCCAGCCGCAGCTTTTCCAGGTCGTCCCTGACCGCCAGCGCCATCCCCTCCGAGATCGCCCGCATGCCCGCGGACTCGGGTGTGATCCCCAGATCGGCCGGGATGTCGGCGCCATGAACGTGGGGCACCGGTCTCGTGGTCTGGGCCGCTAGTGGAGGTCAAGGGCGCCTCTCACGTACAGGTGTGTGCCCAGGGGTACGGGCGCGTCGCGGGCACTTTAGAGCAACGCCGTCGCAAACATCCTTCCGGAGGCGACGGCGTTGGGGCACACCATCCTGGAGTTGCTTCAGCCGTGCAGCGCCTCCAGGGAGACGGTGGGCAGGGTCATGATGCGCACGGTGCCCCGTGCGCCCAGGGCCAGAGAGATGCGGGCGATGGTCTCATTGTTGGGCGCTTCCACGATATTTACAAAGTCGTAGGGCCCCAGCACCGCGTACTGGGCGATGACCTTGGCCCCCATGGCCTCGATCTCCTTGTTGACCTCCCGGATGCGTTGGGGGCGCTCCTTCACCGTCTTGCGGCCCTCTTCCGTCAAGGTGCTGAGCATGATGTAGGCTGGCATGCTTCGCCTCCTGCGCTGGATAGCGGCCCGACGCCGCCATTGTCTCACCAAATGGCTCCGGCGAGAATGCCAGCCACCGACGGTTAGGGCCGGCCTCGCACAAAAAATGGCATTCCTGCCGGATTAGAGGGAGTGTAGAGGGATACTCCCCGGAGTTTTTACCCTGAGCGTAGTCGAGGGCCGGGGGGCCAAAGGGCGGGTCTCCCCTTCTCTCCTGATCACCAGCTTCCTGGCGAGAGCCTGTCCTGAGCCTGCCGAAGGAAAGGGGGGCGAGGGGAATGGTCGAGGGCGTCCTCGTGGGGAAAGCCAGGTCGAAGAAAGGGAGACTTTTTGTGCAAAGCTGGCGGTGACAGTGAGGCCGGCCCTGCTGTCAGTGCCCTGTTGTCAGTGATGATTGCGAGTCCCGTTGCGCAAGCGGTGGAGTCGATGTTCCAGCAGGACCGCCTCCACCCTGTGAGCGCGGCGGGATCCCTGCCCCCAGCGGCGCAGCCGCGCCCGCAGCACGGGCGCCAGGCGGTCGGGGCTGCCGCGGGCCCGCGCCACCACGTAGGCGGGATAGGGGTGGCGTCCCTCCAGCGGCTCGCGCAGCCGCGCCCAGACCATGGCGATGGCGCCGGCGCCAGCCAGGGCCGCGTTCTTAAGCAGGGCCGCTACGCCGAAGACCTCCAGGGCCAACACTCTGGTGGGGGAGAAGGATACCTTGCGCACCTCGTGCACCCGCGGCAGCAGCATCAGGACCGCTCCCAGGCGCAGCAGCCCCGAGAGCAGGAAAAGGCACACCAGTCGAGAGCCCAGGACCGTGGGCAAGTGCTCCACCAGAAGCCCCCCCGTAATGCCGCCCGCGAAGACCGCTAGGGCAAGCGTAGCGTTCAGGCGGCCGAACCAGGTGATGCTGGTCGCCCCGGGCGCGGCGTCGAAGATGAAGTTTGTCATGCACAGCGCGAAGCCGGCCCAGGCGAAGCCGGAGAGGACCTGCACTATGCCCAGGTAAAACGGGTTGGGGTTTAGGGCCCACAGCACAGGGAGCACGGGCAGCACCAGCGCCGACACCCAGATAGCCTTCAGGTTGCCGAAGCGGTCGGCCCGGCGACCCCAGCGCGCCATCGCCACCAGGCTGGCTATTACGAAGACGGTGGAGATCAGGGAGTAGGTGAGGTAGCTGAAATGGAGCTCCCGCAGCTGGTAGACGGCGAAGAAGGGTCCTGCGATGCTGATGGAGAAGTTCATGGCGAAGACGAAGATAAGGAAACGCCAGATGTTACCCTGGTCCACCGCCGTGGCTGCCTGGGCCTGTGGCAAGGCCGAGTCGATAGTCTTGGCGGAGGGCTCGTATATCTTCGAGAATATCAGCCCGGAGAATACCCGGCAAAGGAAGGCCGCGGCGAAGATGATGAGGAAGCCCAACAACGCCCGTTCCGACAGCACCAGGAGCAGGGCCCCCGCCCCCATGGCGGCGCCTCCCGCTACCAGCCCCGCCAGGGCGTTGCGCTGGCCCAGGTACCGCCCCCGCAACCGGGCCGGGATCAGCTCGGCCATGAGCCCGCCCCAGGCGGGGGCCGCCAGGCCCCCGAAGAGGGAGAACAGGGTCACCAGGCCGATGAGCCACCATATCCTTCCCTCGAGGGGCAGGAAGGCGACGAGGGCGATGGCCAGAATCGAGAGCGATTGCAGCAGCGCCGCCAGGACGAAGAGCCGTTTGGGGCCCCCCAGCTTCCCCAGTAGCTGCCTTGCCTCTAACTGACTGGCCGCCGTCGCCAGGTTGGGGATGCTGGTAAGGAGGCCTATCTGCGCCGAGGACGCCTGCAGTGCCAGGGCCAGGGGAGGGAAGTATTGCTCCCCCAGTCGCAACATGGTCATGCCGGCCATGCCCTCGACGACCCCGAGGCGCAGCCCGCGCTTGACCTTCAGCAATTCCTGGTGCTTGAGCACAACCGCCTCAAGGAGCGTCGGGCAGCCAGCCCGCGCCCCGCTGCGCCGTACGAGACGGCGTTGCTCAATCGGGCCCTAACCGCAAGTCCACTATACGCAATCTTGAACTAAAATCAAGAACTGCTATAAGACCCTATTCTACGAAGTTCGTTTGGGTACTGTTGCCAGGCCCTCTGTTGTGGTAGAATAACGCGGGTGCATAAAGCTGGGGCTAGCGACGCGCTTCGGAGCATGTCCCAAGAGCCGTTACCAGGGGTTATCGACAGCCTGGGCGGGGGTTTCTCCGTCGTAAATCGTCGCCTTTGGCTGGCGGCGTTGCCTCTTATCCTCGACCTGGTCCTCTGGCTGAGCCCGCCCGTGACTGCCGGGCCGCTGGCCGAGCGGGCCATCTCCTCGGTCGAAAGGACCGTGGAGCAGGCCGCGGGTCAGCGCCCGTTGGACGAGCAGCAGCGCCAGCAGTCCCAGGAGCAATGGGCCCAGTTCCAGGCCCAAGCAAAGGCTATTAATCTGTTGGACCTCGTAACTTGGTATCTGCCAAGCCTTGCCGGCTCCATCCAGGCTGCTGGCGACATCGGGGCCGCCGCGCCCGCTGAAATCGAGAGCTGGGGGGCCTTGGGCGGAATCGTGCTGGGGCTGGCGCTCGCGGGCTTCCTGGCGGTGGCCCTCTTCCTGGGTCCCCTGGCCCAGGCGGTGCGCGACGGGCGCAACCGGCTGGGGGAGCTGCGGCGCGAGCTGCTGCCCGCCACGGCGCGCTTCGGCGGCTATGTCATGCTTGTAGGCGCCCTCTTCCTCCTGGTAGGGATAACCTTGGCCCTGTTCATCGCCATCCTCGCCGCCGTGGCCGCGCCCCTGGCGGCCCTGGTGGTTTTCCTGGCCACGGCCCTGGCCATCTGGGCTCTCCTATACCTTTCCCTGGCCGACAAGGCGCTCTTCCTGAGCCGCAGCAGCCCCGCCGAGGCCATACGGCGCAGCATGTCGCTGGTCAAGGGTCATTTCTGGCCAGCCCTGGGGTTGTTTGTCCTGGTTAATCTCATCCTCCAAGGGACACCACTAGCCTGGCGGCTCATCACTGGCCACCCCGTGGGTGCTCTGGTGGCGATGGTGGGCAACGCCTACATTGGGACCGGCGTCCTGGCGGGGACGTTCGTTTTCTATCGGGACCGAGCAGCGATTCCGGGGGTGCCAGCCAGCGAAAGGAGCGGCTGATTCCATGGTTGAGACCGTGAATAAGAGCGACTACACCGCTCGCGACATCCAGGTCCTCCAGGGGCTGGAGGGGGTGCGGCGGCGGCCCGGCATGTACGTGGGCTCCACCGACCAGAAGGGCCTGCACCACCTTGTCTACGAGATCGTGGACAACGCCGTGGACGAGGCCATGGCCGGCGCCTGCACCCACGTGGAAATAGTCATCGGCAAGGACAACGTGGTCACCGTCACCGACAACGGCCGCGGCATCCCCGTGGACACCCACCCCCAGACGGGCCTCTCGGCGCTGGAGACGGTGATGACCACCCTCCATGCCGGAGGCAAGTTCGGAGGCAAGAGCTACCAGGTCTCGGGCGGTCTCCACGGCGTCGGTGGCTCCGTGGTCAACGCCCTCTCCTCCTGGGAGCGGGCGCGGGTGCACCGCGACGGCCGGGTCTATCAGATGGAGTTCCGCCGGGGCAAGAAAGCGACGGAGCTCCAGGTGGTGGGCGAGACCGATCACACCGGCACCGTGATCTCCTTCCTCCCCGATACTGAGATCTTCGCCGCGTTGGACTACGATTTCGAGACCCTGGCGGAGCGCTTCCGCGAGCTGGCCTATCTGAATAAGGGGCTGGCGATCTATTTCCGCGACGAGCGCGAGGACAAGGAGCTCACCTTCTATTTCGAGGGTGGCATCGCCAGCTTCGTCCGCCACCTGAACCGCGCCCGCGGCACTCTGCATGCCAGGCCCATCTACGTCCTCAAGCAGGTCAATGGCACCCTGGTGGAGATGGCGCTCCAGTACAACGATGGCTTCTCCGAGGTGGTCTTCGCCTTCGCCAACTGCATCAACACCGTGGATGGCGGCAGCCACCTGACTGGCTTCCGCGCCGCCCTTACCCGCGGCCTCAATGACTACGCCCGCCGCGCCGGGCTCCTGAAGGAGAGCGAGGCCAACCTCTCCGGCGAGGATGTGCGCGAGGGCCTCACCGCCGTCGTCAGCGTCAAGATCAAGGACCCACAATTCGAAGGGCAGACCAAGGCCAAGCTGGGCAACCCAGAGGCCAAGGCCCACGTGGAGTCGGTGGTGGCCGAGGCCATCGTCCAGTACCTGGAGGAGAACCCCACCGACGCCCGCCGCATCATCGACAAGTGCTTTACCGCCGCCAAGGCCCGCGAGGCCGCCCGCAAGGCGCGCGACCTGGTGATCCGCAAGAGCGCTCTGGAGGGTGGCAGCCTGCCCGGCAAGCTGGCCGACTGCTCCGAGAAGGACCCTGCCAGGAGCGAGCTCTATCTGGTGGAGGGCGACTCCGCCGGCGGCTCGGCCAAGCAGGGCCGCGACCGCGCCTTTCAGGCCATACTCCCCCTGCGGGGCAAGATCCTCAACGTGGAGAAGGCCAGCCCCGAGAAGATGCTCTCCCACGAGGAAATCAGGGCCATCATAACCGCCGTGGGCACCGGCATCCGGGAGAACTTCGACGCCGCGCGCTTGCGCTACCACCGCATCATCATCATGACCGATGCCGACGTGGACGGCTCCCACATCCGCACCCTCTTGCTGACCTTCTTCTTCCGCGAGATGCGACAGCTCATCGAGGGCGGCTACGTCTACATCGCCCAGCCCCCCCTCTACCGCGTCGCGCAGGGGAAGGACGAGTTCTACGTCTACTCCGAGGCCGAGCGGGATGCCACGGTGAAGCGGCTGGAGGACAAGGGGAAGGACAAGAAGTCCGCCCGCAAGATCGAGGTCCAGCGCTACAAGGGGTTGGGCGAGATGAACCCCGAGCAGCTCTGGCACACGACCATGGACCCGCAAGGGCGGACGCTGCTGAGGGTGGAGGTCAACGACGCCATCGCCGCCGACCAGATATTCATTACCCTCATGGGCGATGAGGTGGAGCCCCGCAAGGCCTTCATCGAGCGCTACGCCACCTCGGTCCGCAATCTAGACATTTAGCGGCGGGACGGGGCGCCAGACCAGCCTGACCTGCCCGCTGCCGAGCGCAGGAGGCCGCGATGCCGGCGCCCGAGCCCTTTGTCATCAACGTGCCCGACGCGACGCTGGTCGACCTCCGGGAGCGGCTCTTGCGCACCCGCTGGCCGGGGGAGGTAGCGGCCTCCGGCTGGACCTATGGGACCAATCTGGGCTACATCAAGGAGCTGGCTGAATACTGGTTCCAGCGCTATGACTGGCGTTCCCAGGAAGCTGCCCTCAATCGCTTCCATCACTACCGGGTAGACGGACTCGGGCTGCACTTTATCCACGAGCGCGGGAAAGGACCGCGCCCGCTGCCCCTTCTGCTGGTGCATGGGTGGCCCGGCTCTTTCGTGGAGTTCGCCCGGATCATCCCCCTGCTGACCGACCCCGGGGCCACGGGTGGGGACCCGGCCGATTCCTTCGACCTGGTCGTGCCCTCCCTGCCCGGCTACGGCTTCTCCGACATCCCCCAGGAGCCCGGGATGAACGTGCCCCGGATTGCCGACCTCTTCCAGCGCCTGATGACCGAGGTCCTGGACTACCCCCGCTACGGTGCGCAAGGAGGAGACTGGGGCGCCGTGGTTGTCTCGCGCCTGGGCTACGCGTATCCGAAGCACCTGGCCGGCATCCACCTCAACATGCTGGGCATGGCGCCCCACCCCCAGGACCGCCAGGGCCTTTCCCCCGCGGAGGAGCGTTGGCTGAAGGACTCGGAGCGCTGGCGTCAGGAGGAGACCGGCTATCAGTCGATCCAGGGCACCAAGCCCCAGACGCTGGCCTACGGCCTCACCGACTCCCCCGTCGGCTTGTTGGCCTGGATCGTGGAGAAGTTCCGGGCTTGGAGCGACTGCGACGGAGATTTAGCCCGGCGCTTCACCCCGGACGAGCTTCTGACCAACGTCATGGTCTACTGGGCCACCGGCACCATCAACTCCGCCAACCGCCTCTACTACGAGAACCGCCATCACCCCTGGCGCCTGGGCCCCGGCGAGCGGATCACAGCGCCCGCTGGCGTCGCCGTCTTCAAGGAGATGTCGCGCCCGCCCCGCGAGTGGGCTCAGCGGGCCTACGATGTCCGGCGCTGGACTGAGATGCCACGCGGCGGCCACTTCGCCGCCTGGGAGGAGCCCGAGCTGCTGGCCCAGGATGTGCGATCCTTCTTTCGAGGGCTGCGCTAGGCCCGTCGCCCAGTGCCTGGACTGTGGCCGTACAATTGGTGCGCCATGCACCCTCTCCTTGAGCAGCTACGCAGCTACGCCGCCGAGCACCAGCTTTCGCGCCAGGAGCTCGCGGCCCGCCTCGAAGTCCCCTATAACACGGTGAAGCACTGGCTTGGCCCGCGGCCCGGGGCCAAGCTGAACCGCGCTTCGGAGCAGCGCTTGCAAGCCCTCCTGGGCGGGACGCTGCCCCTGATGAAGGCCGCACCGCGCGGGGAGCAGGTGCTCGCGGCCAAGGGTGCCCAGGTCGACGCCCGACTGGGGGCGGAGGCCAAGCGCCGGGCGCAGAAGCTGAAGCTGCTCCTGCTGCTGCTGGAGGACGAGCTGCGCTGGTTCCGCGACGGCCGCCCCGAGAGCCGCGCCGCCTACCGGGCCGACCTGGACGCCTACGACATCGGCTATGTCTCCAGCTTGCTCTCTATGCTCACCGACGAAGAGAAGTTCCAGCGCTGGAAGGCGCTGACCACGCACCGCTTCCGCTCCTTCCGCAGGAGGCCCAAGGGCGATGGCGCGGCGTGAGCCGCCCCTTGGCGCTGCGCGCCAGCCCATGTAGACTGTTTGTATAGCCCATCGGGTCCCCTGTCATAGTGAAAGGTAGCGACCATGGCGTTCTTCGGCGCGGGCGAGGCTAAGAAGGCGACCGCCGCGGCGCGGCTGGCGGGGAGGCTGCCCCCCGGTCAGTCCCTGACCGAGAAGTGGCCCGTCCTGACCTACGGCGAT
>Ga0082335_1003935_pt1 | contig 23387 bp, 27 predicted proteins | sample Subgrocontami58m_FD_72375 | JGI IMG/M metagenome (GOLD analysis project Ga0082335, IMG submission 72375) | Subsurface groundwater microbial communities from S. Glens Falls, New York, USA - GMW37 contaminated, 5.8 m (SPADES assembly) (version 2) ...
TGAAAACGAAATAGCAGAGATACATGAGACCTGAGTAGTATGCAGTTTGCGTGTGACCCGAAAGATTCTGCAAGCCGAAAACGAGACTTAACCACAGAAGTGTTTTCGGGCTCGACCGCCTGACCGCTCTTTCAATGATCAAGAGACCGAGGGGAAACCAGCAGACTGTTCCCACCATACTCAAGTGCTTGATGTGTGAAACCATGAAGCCTGAATATGCAAACGCCAATCCCGCAGCAATTGCACCGATGATTCCTGCTTCAAGTTCACGAGCATAGAAATACATCGCGAGTGCCGCGGTGATAAGCGTAAGCAATATGACAAGATTCAGCGCAACATAGGGTGACATCAATCCAAAGAGAACCAGGTTTAATGGATAACAGACGCCTGCCTCTGCTCGCGCAAGCAACGGTATACCGCCGTAAATATACGGCAACCATGTCGGCAGTTCACCGTTCTTCAAAGCTTCGCTGATATAATGACGATACGGAAAGCCTTCGTTCATGATGTCGCTGGTGAAAACATCATCCGTAATGATGAAGCCCTGCATTGTTGCAAGCTTCCAGTACGGGAGAACAATCATGAGCACGAGGAAAATAACCGGTGCTGCGGTGGGATACTTCTTCAAATACGCATTAACCATCGTTGTGCGTGTCAAACAAGTTCGAGGTTGGCGATGGCGGGGAGTTCGAAGCCGGATGTTATGCCGTGTGCAAGTTTCATCCAGCCGACATAGGCAATCATCGCTCCGTTGTCCATGCAGTATTCAAGTTTTGGGTAGAACAGACGATATCCTTTCTTCTCACATTCTTCCTTCATTCTGCTTCTGAGCCGAGAGTTTGCTGAAACACCACCGGCAAGCGCAACATCTTTCACATTCATCTCTCTCGCAGCCGCCAATGTTTTTTCGACAAGCACATCAACAACTGCATCTTGGAAACTTGCACAAATGTCAGCAAGGAGCGTAGAGCTTAGAGCAGAGAGGTTGTCGAGCAAGTCGTTGTGCTTCAGATAGTACAACACGGCAGTCTTCACTCCGCTGAAACTGAAGTCGTATGTTCCCTCTTCGAGAAATGTTCGGGGAAATTTGATTGCTTTCGGATTTCCCTGCCTGCCGTCAGGCATGGCTTGCGCGGCGAGCTTATCTATTATAGGTCCTCCGGGGTAGCCGAGTCTGAGCATCTTTGCGACTTTGTCGAACGCCTCGCCCGCTGCATCGTCGCGTGTTTGCCCGAGAACTGTATGCTTGTGAGGTTCTACCACATGCACGAGCATTGAGTGTCCGCCGGAGACGATAAGCGAAACAAATGGATACGCTGGCTTCATCTCTTCAAGAAACACCGAATACAAATGCCCTTCCATGTGGTTGACTGCGATGAACGGAATGTTCAAGCCATACGCCATCGCCTTCGCAAAGTTCAAACCAACAAGCAGCGCACCGACAAGTCCCGGACCCTGCGTAGCGGCAATTCCCTCAAGCTGATGTTTGCTTACGCCCGCACGCTTCAATGCCTCTTCAACGACTTCGATAATCGTCCGCAGATGTGCACGCGAAGCAAGCTCAGGCACAACGCCGCCATACTTTTTGTGTACAAGCTGCGACGAGATGACGTTGGACTTCACGACACCGTTCTTCAGAACGGCGGCGGCGGTTTCATCGCAGGAGGTTTCGATGCCGAGAACGATCACGATTTCGGATTACGGATTGTTGAGCGTTTTGAGCGAAATCCCGATGCTCTTTATCGGGATGGATTTCGGATTAAAGAGCAAAAGCATTGTAACGAAATGAGGGGTGAGTTTCAAGAAATGGGCAGAGGCGGAATTGCTATCGTACGAGGGTCGCAATTGCCCGGAGGTAGGAGTCAACCGCATGCAATTTGTGCAAATTCTCGACAACCCGTGCATCGTCAACCTTCCAGTAGAGATGGACAAGAACATTCCGGAAGCGAGCAAGCTCTGCCATCTGCTCGGAAAGAGATTCGTCCAGGACATTCTTCTGGCGTAAAATCTCGAAGCAATTTGCATATGACTCAGGCGCCTGAGAAAAAAGCTTTGCGCTTACATGTTGGCAAATGTCAATGCACGCTTCGAGCGCTACGATAAACTGATACTTCAGATTGCCGAGTCGCTCGCGATTGCCAATCACCTCCGCGGCGGGAAGGCGTGCATACTCCTTTAAGAACTGGAGAGCCTGCTGCACTTCTGAAGTGAGTGTGATTATTTTTTCCTTGTTAACTAAGCTCATCTTAGCTCAGCATATCAACATACGCCTGCAAACGCTTCGGCTGGATATCGAAGTAACGCTTCCACGATGCGCAAAGAAAATCTGTACGGAAGTCGTCGTCGCGGTTGACGAGGAGATTCCCTTTCGAGATCTGGTGAATAAGATGAGCGGGCGCTTCATTCATCAGGATAAGATCAACCGGAATCCGAATTGCCCTTTCCAATTCCGCTCCGAGCCGCAGCGCATATTCAAAGCCACTGATGCTCATTTGCTTCGAGTCAACGTGCACAGCCACATCAACATCTGAATAGAATTCCGATTCGACAAACGAGCCGAAGATATATGCAAAGTTGATTTCCCGTTTTGACGAGAGAATACTTTGCACAGTTTGGAAGGCCTCTGTACGCTGCATATTGTACACTCCGTACCATAGTAAGCAAATGAGGGGTGAGTTTCAAGGAAGGTAGGTGACCGTCACTTACATAACTGACGTTACGCAGAATGGCAAAAAGCTCTGCCACAAAAAGTCACAAGAGGCACAAAAGGCTGCAAAGGTTATGTTTTCTTAGAATTTCTTTTTGCTTCTCTTGTGTCTTTTGTGCCTCTTCGTGGCAGTAACAATGGTATGCGTAACATCAGTTACATGAGCTTTGAGAAGAGAAGTGACGGTCACCTGAATTCACGAGTCAAGCGGGCTGCGGACGGCTAAGCTTCCTTTGTTCATGACGTGGGTGTAGATCATTGTCGTGCGTACGTCCTTATGTCCGAGCAACTGTTGAACCGTGCGAATGTCATAGCCGGATTCGAGAAGGTGTGTCGCGAAGGAGTGGCGGAAGCTGTGTGGCGTTGCTTGCTTGAGTATTCGGGTGCGGCGGACTGCATCTTTAATTGCACGTTGAAGCGCCGATTCATCAATGTGGTGCCTGCGAATCTTCTGCAGCCCGGGAACCTTTGAACGATTTGACGCGGGGAAAAGGTATTGCCAGCCGAGTTCTGTTGCTGCGTTGGGATATTTGCGCTCGAGAGCGTATGGCAGGGAGACTTCGCCAAAACCTTCCGAGAGGTCGCTCTTATGAAGTTCTTTGACCGACCCGATTTGTTTCTGCAAGAGCGGAACGAGAGACTGGGGCAGCATTGTGATGCGGTCTTTCTCCCCTTTGCCGTCCCGGACAACGATGCAGAGCGACTGAATGTCAATATCTTTGATACGCAGCCGTACGCATTCTTGAATGCGCAGACCGGAGCCATAGAGCAAACTTGCCATGAGCCTCGGACCGCCGTTCATAGCGCAGATGATTCTTCGCGCTTCGTCGCGTGTGAGGACGACGGGGAGATGCTTTGGCCTGCGTGCACGGACAACTTCAGCGATGCGACCGAGCGGTTTGTTGAGAACGTGCTTGTACAAAAAAAGTAAAGCGTTAAATGCCTGGTTTTGCGTTGAGGCGGAGACGTGTCGTTGCTCAGCAAGGTGCGAGAGGAAACTTCGAATCTCTTTCTCTCCCATTTCGCGTGGATGGCGCTTGTTGTGAAAGAAAACGAATTGTTTGATCCAATGCGCGTAGGCTTCGTGGGTTCTGGGGCTGCAATGCCGCAATGACATTGCTGAAGCAAGCTGATCCATAAGTTTTGGTTCGGGCTTTGGTTGCATATTGGTAAAAGCTTTGATACTTTTGGGATGAACGCTGTACCCCCCTACTGTATGGAACGAAATGAGGTAACAGATATTCCATCCAGAACGGAATATTTGTGCAGGATAGCACGCTTCAGTGCGCGTGATATGCTGCGAAGGGGGCGCGCAGTATAATCAGTGGTTAGGCAGCGCAAGACTGGAGGAGTTATGATTCGAATACCTTTCGTTATCCTCGTTCTACTTTCCCTCGTCTTAGGTGCATGTAAAAGTGATGAGTCAACTGTGGCGCGAATTGAACAACCAACCCACACTCCGACCATCATTCCCTTGTCGGTCGGCAACAAGTGGCTTCGCTCCTTTTCTCTTTACGATACATCAGGTGTTGCTTTTTTTTCGGGCGTGGATTCAATTGAGGTTCTGCGCGATACGCTTGCGCGAGGGAGCAAATGGTTCATCTTGAAGATGCAAGGAATAGAATATGTTGTTGCAAATCGTCCGAGTGGAATGTGGGTGGTCGGTGATGGCAACGAGGTCCTGTGGTACAAGTTCCCTGCAAGCCCAAGAGACTCATTCCCTGTTTCCTCGAACACAAGCTACACGCGCATTCCAACAATCGATACCTCAATAGTAGTTCCTGCTGGACGATTCAGCTGTTACAAATACGAAGTCGAGGGTTATCCATGGGTCGGAGCAATCGGGGGTTCCCTTGATGTCAAGTTCATTTCTCCCGACAACGGTTTTGTCAAGAACGAATTCTATTCATCAACATTTACATCAACAACGAAGTATTTGTACTCAAGAATCGAATTGGCAAAACTAACTCTCAAATGAAAGCGCTGCCTAACATCTTTAAAAAGGAAAGAGTCCCCGCCAAAGAGCGGCGGGTTTCGCACAAAGCGCTCAACAAGAGAAAATAATCCTCCCGCGACGAAGTGGTAGAGCACTTCGCCCATATGTGGTGCTGGTCAAAAACGTTCTTTGACTTACCAACAGTTTCTTGCGTGACGCTTGCCTGACTATCAGAGTTGTCATACCGTTGATGACAGCGGCAGACCAAACCTCTTTCGGGGCTGATAATGTTGATGCGCGATGATGCTGCGCCTCTACGAGGTCGTAGACCTTTTGGGTAATATCCAGCGGCTCCCGCCATGAAGACGGCGGGATTCTCTATTCGACCACGACTTACCTGAGAAACGGTAAGTCTGTCGAATTGGAACAAGCTGACCCTTCGACTTCGCTCAGGGCAGACTTGATTGAGCGTCGGCGAATGCTAATTGCTCAGGTGCAGTAGATCATGAAAAGAAACAATCATAGGCTACGTTGCGCGGGTGCGGGTAGCAGTACCCGCCTTCGTCCTGAGGAACGGACTACGGCGGGTAAATAAACCGAGACAGTCTACTCCGCAGCTCGGCCGCCTGCGCGGTCAATGTCGTTAGGCGAACGAGGGGACTTTCACATGAATCAGTAACCTTGTATCTTTATCCATGCCGACAGTTCTCAGAGTTGGACCATATCGTTTCTTTTTTGTGGCGCTCGATTATCCAGAGCCCCCACACGTTCATGTGAGACGCGAAAACATGGTTGCAAAGTTTTGGCTTGACACTGTTGTACTACAGCGAGCCGGAGGCTTCAGTCGGACTGAACTCAATCGCATTGCAGAGCTCGTCAGCGAAAACCGCGAATATCTATTGGAGCGTTGGTATGAATTCTTTGGTCATTGAAGTAGAGGAAGCGCGTGCACAACGTGTAAGCGTTAGCGAAGACTCGCTCACTGTGGATTTACTTGATGGTCGCACGGTTATCGTGCCATTGTCGTGGTATCCGCGCCTGTGGCATGGCACGCCGGAAGAGCGAAGCCACTTTGAAATTATTGGAGAGGGTACCCTCATTCACTGGCCTCGCCTGGACGAAGATTTGAGTGTCTCGGGAATAATATTGGGGCGTCATTCGGCAGAGAGTCCACAATCGCTCGGAAGCTGGTTGAAAGAGCGCGGCGCTCACAATCCTGCTTAAGTGTGCCCATTCCCGTCCGGTCGAAGACTCGACTCGTTGAGCAGGCGGGCAACCGTAGTCCCCCCGACTTGTCGGGAGAGCGCCGATCTTCCGCCACAGGCGGATGGGTGACCCCGCCGGCTTTTTCATCCCACAAGCGAACGAAAGATAGAAATCGTTAGGCGTACAGGTATATAATGCGAGATATGAACTCTGTGTTCAAATCGGAAAGGAGGAAGCTATGAAGACCTTAATTGCATTGGTCGCAGGAGTCGCCTTTTTGGTAATGAGTGGTTGCACTCAAAAAGTTGACATCGAGGCCGAAAAGGCGAAGGTTAAATCGGTAGTTGATCAGTTTGAGCAAGTCTGGGAAACGGAAGATATGGACTTGCTCTCAAGAATCATGGCCCATGATGCCGACATGGTCAACTACGGCTCGGACGCCGCCGAGTACTTCGTCGGATGGGAGGCATTGAAAGAGTCGGTAGAGAAGATGTTCCCGTCTTTAGAGAACATCAAGATCACAGTCAAGGATCAAGTCATCAAGGTTCATCCTTCCGGTAATGTGGCTTGGTTTTCAGAGGTATGGGACTGGGATCTGGTGGTTGAAGGCAAACCAGTTCACAGCGAGGGCCAGAGATTGACCGGGGTTTTGGAGAAACGAAATGGCAAGTGGGTATTTGTGCAATTTCACAATTCTGTTCCTGTATCGGGATAGGCGGTTCAGTATTAAAGTACGCGCGAGTGTGTGAAGTGCAAAGTTGTATTTTAATGGAGACATAAAGTTCAGTGGGAATAGCAGGCTAAGGGCCTACCAAAAAAATGGAGCGGCAGGCAATTTTGAATCTGCACTTTCCAGGTTCCGGACAAAGTTGTATATTTGTGTGTGCCAACAATTCTGCGCATAAAAGGTTATCGTTTTTTCTTTTTCAGCCGTGAAGGTAATGAACCTGCACATATCATATTGAACAGGCTGAACGCTATGCGAAATTTTGGCTCACTACTGATGAACCATAGCCGGTAGTAGAGTCATGCCGAGTTTTCAAGCTTGTTTTTCGAGTCGTTGCAGAAGTTGAGCGTAACGAGCCTGTCATAACAACGATAAGGAAGATAACTATGGATGCAGACATAGCGAGGTGACCGTCACTTGCGTGAGAACGCGCGGCGAAGTGACGGTCACCTAACGGACTTAAGATATTTTAATTGCACGCCACCCAACTTTTCTCTATATTTGTCCAGCAAAAATTCAAACCAAGGAAATCTCAATGGCAAAAATGTGTGATATTTGTGGGAAGAAACCCGTCAGCGGCAACAACATCAGCCACGCGCACAACAAGACGCGTCGGCGCTGGTTGCCAAACATTCAAGCCGTGCGTGCAAACGTGAACGGACGAACTACGCGCATGAAAGTGTGTGCCGCGTGCTTGAAGAGCAACAAAGTGTTGAAAGCCGCGTAAGTTTCTACCATAGCTTCGGTTTCAATCAGAAGCCATCATCGTAACGCTGATGGCTTTTTTTGTTTCAACAAATTCTGAGGGAGCGGAGCGACCGAAGAATCTCCCCGCGATTGGTAACAATCATACATACGCCTCGAATATTGAGATTCTTCGCTCCGCTCAGAATTGAGAGCAATGCAGAAGTTTGTCATACAACTCAACGCCCCAAACCAGCTCACGCTGCTGCGCGTCGTATTGGCGCCGGTATTTGCAGCGTTCATCCTTTCCGAGTCGTCATTCTACAAGCAGCTCTCCCTCGTCGTGTTCATCATCGCCGCACTCACGGATTGGTACGACGGCTGGATTGCGCGCAAGTTCGGCTACATCTCCCGGTGGGGAAAATTCCTCGACCCGCTTGCGGACAAAGTCCTCACGTCGGCTGCGTTCCTCGTGTATGTCTCCCTCGGATTGATTGACGCGTGGATGGCGTGGATTGTCATCATCAGGGATTTTCTGATTACGGGTCTGCGCAGCTACGCAGAGTACAAGGACCAGCCAATCGTAACTTCTAAAACTGCACAAGCAAAAACGTTCGGACAGTTTGTGGTCATCTATTATATTTTGATTTTGTATGTAGCGAAAAACATTCCGGCAGTCTATAACGAGCTCGGACCCAACATTGACGCGTTGATGGCTCCGCAAGTGTTATTCGGGATGATGCTGCTCGTAACTCTCTCCACTGTTGGCACTGGCATAGCCTATCTGTTTGACAACAGAAAATTCCTAAGAGAATTGTATGACGACTTCAGAACAAGACGAACGGAGTAAACCGGAGGAGAGACTTTCGTTTTTCATTCGCTTCATCGCCACAGGATTTTTTTCCGGATACATTCCCTGGGCATCGGGCACGTTTGGCTCGCTTGTAGGAGCGCTCTTCTTTTTTATTCCGAACTTTTCAAACCCAATCGTTCTCTCCATAGCAATTATTATTGGGCTGATTGCGGGCGTGTACACATCCGCTAAAGTTGCTGAGGCTGAGGGGGATCGTCTCACAAAATCGGCGCAGCGAGCGAAAAACAGATTTCAGCCCGAACGACACGACACGCCTGACCCTTCAATTGTCGTTATTGATGAAATTGTGGGAATGTGGATTTCGATGTTTGCGATTCATCCATCGCCCGTCGCACTCATCATTGCCTTCTTCGCCTTCAGAGTGTTCGACATTATCAAACCTTATCCTGCACGACAGCTGGAGCGTTATCAGAATGGCTGGGGAATTATGCTGGATGATGTCATCGCGGGAATCTATGCGAATATCTCAACTCGTGTTCTTATCGCGATACTCCTCTCCTTCTTCCCAGCTATCTTTTAGTATCTAACACGTGAAATGTTCGCAGAAAAAGCAAAGATTTTTCAACCACAGATTAGCACAGATTCTCACAGATTGATTTTAGGGTAAGACAACATTCACTTTAGGTCAAACACACAAAAAGAATCTGTGAGAATCCGTGATAATCTTGCCGAAGGCATCCCTTCGGGAGTGGTCCAGCTTTTTCTTTTTTGGTTGCCTGCCCGCTCGACGAGTCGAGTCTTCGACCGCTTCGCTTTGGCAGGCGGCTCTGCCGCCTTAGGAAATGAAATCTGAAATCATCACCATTGGCGATGAGCTGCTCATCGGGCAGGTCATCAATACGAATCAAGTGTATATTGCCGAGAAGCTGAGCAGCATCGGCGTGAGCGTTGAGCGCATGACAACCGTCGGCGACGATATGGAGGCGATTCTCGAAGCATTCGACGCTGCATGGATACGAAATGATATTGTAATTGTTACCGGTGGGCTTGGTCCAACGCATGATGACATCACGAAGAAAGCTGTCTGTAAATTCTTCGATTCGGATTTAGTCTCGAATGAAGAAATCAAAACGCACATTCAAGAGCTGGTGAAAAAGTGGAATCGCCAGTGGTCACAGTCGTATGAGGAACAAACGATGTTTCCTCGCAAAGCGAAGCTGGTTCCCAATCCTGTTGGTACGGCAGGCGGAATGTTGTTTCGGGAATCCGTCCCTTCGGGAGAAGAGAACAACAAATTTTTCTTCGTGCTGCCGGGTGTGCCGTATGAGATGAAGGAAATGGTTGATAGAACAATCATTCCGTATCTCTCAACCAAAGTTACGAACTCCGTCATTTGCCATCTTACCCTGCGAACAGCAGGCATATCGGAGAGTATGCTTGCCGCAACGCTCGGCAATGTTGAAGAAATCTTGCAAGGAGCGAAGCTCGCCTTCCTCCCTTCTCCAACGGGCGTTCGATTGCGAATCACTGTGCAAGAGAAGGACAAAACTTCAGCAGACAGACTTGTGCATGAAGTTGAGCGACGCATTCGCGCAAAAGTACAAAAGTTTATCTACGGAACGGGCGAGGAAGAATTAGAAGAAGGCATTGGCAAGATATTGACAGAGAAAAAACTCACACTCGCAATTGCGGAATCATGCACGGGAGGATTGATTGCGAGCAAGATTACTGACGTAAGTGGAAGCTCGAACTATTTTGAGCGTGGGATCGTCACCTACAGCAACCAATCGAAAGTTGAGTTGTTGGGAGTTCCAGAAGAATTGATACGGCGACACGGCGCAGTGAGCAAAGAAGTCGCTGAAGCGATGGCAGCAGGAGTTCGTCGCATTGCTCGAACTGATGTCGGCATTTCAACGACCGGAATTGCAGGACCAACAGGCGGAAGTGCAGAGAAACCTGTTGGACTTGTGTGGATTGGATACTCTGATGCAGAATCAACTTTCGCGATACGATTCAATTTTGGTGATGGGCGCAGGCGAGTGAAAGAGCGTGCTGCACAAGCTGCGTTGGAGTTGCTGCGGAGGAAGCTACTGAAGATTGGTAGTTGATTTTGTCCCCCACAACTGGTATTATGCTTCCGTAATAGGAGGAAAGAAAATGGCAGATACCAATGGACGACTTGCCGAGTTGGTTTCTGAAATGCTTATCAAGCAGGACCAGACCAACGAGGTTTTGCGAGAGGTAGTTTCAATTCTTCGCGAACACACGGACATCTTGAAAGTTCACACTCGAATTCTGAATGAACACACAGGAATCTTGAATGAACACACAGGAATCTTGAATGAACACACAGGAATCTTGAATGAACACACAGGAATCTTGATTACTCACACAAACCGCTTTGTCAAAATCGAGGAACATCTTTCGGAGCGGGTGCCACATTTCGGTGAAAACATTACGATAGAAACAAAGAACGGCCCGTTTACTGGATTGTTACGCAAGGCTATCTAAGGAGTGAGTTCTGGATGGCAACAGTTCGCCTCTTCATCGCCATCGAAATTCCCCCCGACATCAAATCCGCAATCGCCGCACTCCAGCAACAACTCAAATCCACTCACGCTGACGTTCGATGGGAGACGCAAGAACAATTCCACATCACGTTGAAATTTCTCGGCAGAACCGATGAAGCAAAGTTGCAAGCAATGTTCGACTCGCTTCAAAGCGTCGCGCAAAAGTTCTCCATGTTCTCAGTGAAGTATTCTTCGCTCGGATGTTTTCCCAACAGACACAATCCGCGAATCATTTGGGTCGGCGCGGACGACAATCCAATGACGCTGATTCCTTTCGCCGAAGCGATCGACTCATCAATGACAGCATTAGGATTTGACAAAGAAGAAAAGAAGTTTCACCCTCACGCAACGATTGGACGCGTGAAGAGCACTCTCAGCATCAGAGACTTGCTTCGCAGAATGGAATCGCTTACCTTTGAAAGCCAACCAACACAAGTTTCACAGATTGTCCTCATCAAGAGCGAACTTAAACAAAGCGGGTCGGTGTACACACGAATCAAAACGTTTCCTCTTTATGCCTAACCAAGAAACATTAAAAAAGCTAAGAAGATTTTTCGCAGGGCAACCTGTGACTCGCGCCTACCTCTTCGGCTCGCAAGCGAGGGACGATGCTGATGAGAAGAGCGACATGGACATCCTTGTCGAGTTAGATCATTCGAAACCTGTGGGGATGGAATTTATTCGGATGCACATTGGATTAGAAGACTTGCTTCAGACTAAAGTCGATCTTGTTCCTGACAGTGCTTTGTCGAAACATATAAAGCCCTTTGTTGAGAAAGACAAGCAACTCATCTATGAGAAGTCAACCGGGTGACCTTGCAAGGCTTCATCACATCGTTGAAGCGATTCAAGAAATCGAATCCTATACATCGGGCGTCACTATCGATGAGTTTGCACATGATTCAATGATGCAACACGCATGCGTCAAGCAACTTGAAATAATTGGTGAGGCTTCTAACAACATCACTTCAGCTTTTCGTTCATTACATTCCACCATTCCTTGGCGAGAGTCGGTTGAGTTACGCAATGTGTTAGTCCATGAGTACTTTGGAGTGAAGTACGAAATTGTTTGGACAATAATTCAGCGCGATATCCCAAGATTCAAACAGCAAATAACAGAACTATTGAATCGGTTGAAATAATTCCAAGAAGGAGTATCCCCATGGCAGACGACAAAGAATCAAGAGTACAAGCATTAAAAATCGCACTCGACCAAATTGAGAAGCAGCACGGCAAGGGCTCGATCATGCGATTGGGGGAAGGTCCTATTACACAAGTTGAAGTGATTTCCACCGGCTCGATTTCTTTAGACGCTGCGCTTGGCGTCGGCGGTATTCCGCGAGGTCGAGTCAGTGAAATCTTCGGACCGGAATCATCCGGTAAGACGACGCTCTGCTTGCACATCATCGCTGAGGCACAGAAGAATGGCGGAATCTGCGCATTCATCGATGCCGAACATGCTCTTGATATGGGTTATGCAAAGAAGTTAGGCGTCGATGTGAACAACCTCCTTCTCTCTCAACCGGAGTTCGGCGAGCAAGGTTTGGAAATAACTGAAACACTCGTCCGCAGCGGTGCGCTTGATGTTATTGTCATTGACTCAGTTGCAGCGCTTACTCCTCGCGCGGAGATCGAAGGCGAAATGGGCGACCCAAGCATGGGAGTGCAGGCGCGATTGATGTCGCAAGCACTCCGTAAGCTTACATCTGCAATCAGTAAATCAAAGACGAGCGTCATCTTCACGAACCAATTGCGTATGAAAATTGGCGTGATGTTCGGAAACCCTGAAACAACAACGGGCGGTAACGCACTGAAGTTCTACGCATCAATCCGGCTTGATGTTCGCCGCATCGAAGCTATTAAGGACGGCACGAACGTCGTTGGGAACAGAACACGCGTCAAAGTTGTAAAAAACAAAGTCGCTCCTCCCTTCCGCGAAGCGATATTCGACATTCTCTACAACGAAGGTATCTCACGTCTCGGCGATTTGATTGATGTTGCAGTTGAGCACAACGTAATTGCAAAATCCGGTTCGTGGTTCTCGTACAAGGAGGAACGCATCGGTCAGGGTCGTGACTCGGTGAAAACCTATTTGCGAGAGAATCCCAACATCGCGCGAGAGATTGATGTTGAGATGCGAAAACGATTAGGACTGGCGGCTTTAAACGTATCGCAGCCAACCAACGGTAATGCTCAAACGCCGCAAGCGAAGAATGCGCCGGCATCACCTTCAACTCCGGCAAAGCCGGCACCGGCCACCATGACCGCCAAGCCTGCCGCAGCCGTGAAGAAGAATTAGCAGAATGCGCATCACCAAAATCGAGAGCCAAAAAAAAAATCTAACGAGAAAAAACCTTTACGCCGATGGAGAGTTTCTCATCGGCGTAAGCGCAGAGACACTGCTGCGATTCGGGATTCGGACTGGCGATGAGATTGGTGAAGAGAAGCTGAAAGCGCTTCAGGCTACCGAAGAGTTGCAGGGAGCAAAAACTGTCGCTCTTCGGTTTCTTGCGCATAGACAGAGAACGGAAAAAGAAATCCGGGATAAGCTGCGAGAAAAGGAATTTGCTGAAGAAGAGATTGAGAAGACAATCGAGAGTTTGTGCAGCTTAGGTTTCCTCAACGACGATGAGTTTACCCGCAGCTACGTACGCCATCAACTTGCGCTTCGTCCCAAAGGTAAGCTGGTGTTAAAGCAGAAGCTTCTTCTGCTTGGCATTAAGAAAGAAACAATCGACGCAGCGTTGAACGAAGTTTTTCAAGAAACGAGTCAAGAAGATGCTGCGCTCGAAGCGGCGCAAAAGTTCCTAACGAAGTCGGCGAAATCACGAGACGACCCGCGTAAGACAAAGCAGAAGCTTGCGGCATTTCTCAGTCGCAGGGGATTTACGTGGGACATCGTGTCGAGTGTGACGAAAAAAACTCTGGGGGAGAAAGCAATTGAGGAGGAATGAACAGAGTTGTCTTCGACATCGAAACACTTGGCTTTCCCTTCGACAGTTTCGATGAGAAGCAGCAAGAATACTTGATGAAGTTTGCCAAGACCGACGAGGAACGCACAGAAGCAATCCAAAAACTCGCCCTCACTCCACTCACCGGACACATCATCGCCATCGGGATGCTCAATCCCGATTCACACCACGGCAGAGTTCTGTTCGAATCTACCACGCAAGACTTTTTTACTTCCGACGACGGAATGGTTGAGTACGTCTCTGCTTCCGAGAAAGATATGCTTGAGGAATTCTGGAAGACGATCGTCCAATTCAGTCAGTTCATTACGTTCAACGGTCGCTCGTTCGATTGCCCGTACATCATGCTGCGCTCGGCGATGCTCGGCGTGAAGCCAACACGTAATCTCATTCCCTATCGTTACAGCTTTCAAGAGCATTGCGACTTGCTCGAACAGCTCACGTTCTACAACGCATTCCGCAAGTTCAACCTCGACTTCTACTGCAAGAGTTTCGGCATTAAGAGTCCGAAGAGCGAAGGCATTACGGGGCTTGACCTCGGACCGCTCTTTGAAGCAGGAAGATTCAGGGAGATTGCTGAGTATTGCATGGGAGATGTGAAGGCGACGGCAGAGTTGTTCTTTCGATGGCAACTACACCTTGCATTTGAAAAATAGAATCTCCTCTTGCTCAAATCGTTCGATTGGTGTACCTTGTTCCAACCATCATTCAACTGAGCAAAAGGTGAAGCATGTTTGGTGCAGATATTTTGACATTTCGGGAGTTCAAGATGCGTGAGCCACTACCGCTTGCGACCCTTCATAATGCCGTTTTCGAGTTTCTGAAGAATCGGGATGACGTTGTCGTCTTTGGAGCACAAGCTGTGAACGCATACGTGGATGAACCACGAATGACTCAAGACATTGACCTCCTTTCGCCTCGTGCAAAAGAGCTTGCGAGTGAGCTTCAAGATTATCTGAGCAACCGATTCCACATTGCTGTGAGAATTCGAGAGATTGGAGTCGGTCGCGGGTACCGATTGTACCAGTTGCGAAACGAAGGTAACCGACATTTGGTGGATCTGAGATCCGTTGCAGTCTTGCCATCAGCAAGACGAATGGAAGATCTCTTGGTAATCGAACCTGCTGAACTTATTGCTCACAAAGTAATTGCCTACCACCAACGTAAAGGAACGCCTAAATCCGGAACAGATTGGCGAGATATTGCCCTCCTGCTTCTGACGTTTCCGGAGCTGAAGGACTCCACAAGCAAAGTAAAGGAGCATCTCACAAACGGTGGCGCAAGCGCCGAGGTTCTTGCAACGTGGGAAGGATTAGCCGCGCAAGATATCAGACCAGAAGAGGAAGAGGATTTCTAACCTCGCATCTGAATTGCGACTTGCTTGAACAGCTCACGTTCTACAATGCATTCCGTAAGTTCAATCTCGATTTCTACTGCAAGAGCTTCGGCATTAAAAGTCCGAAGAGCGAGGGCATCACAGGACTTGACCTCGGACCGCTATTCGAAGCAGGAAGATTCAGGGAAATTGCTGAGTATTGCATGGGAGATGTGAAAGCAACAGCAGAGTTGTACTTCCACTGGTTGAATTATCTCGCCTTCGAGAAGTAACTACGATTTGGAGTTCGTCTGCCCTTCTGTAGGAACGGAGCGTGCCCCGTCCCTACAAAGTATGTATCCCGCTTTAACTCCAGAAAAAGACAAAGAGCCGACCTCTTCGCAAAGTCGGCTCTTGTATTCTCGTTACCAAGTCTCACTACTTCATCAATAACATTCTTCCCGTGGTGACGTTGGTTCCCGCCTCAAGCTTATAGAAGTACATTCCGCTCGGATAATCCGTTGCATCAAATGTTGTCTGATGGTTCCCGGCGTTCACAGTCTCATTCAACAACGTTGCAACTTCCTGACCAAGCACGTTGTACACTGTAAGCCGAACGTGCATCTCATCCGGAATTGAGTAGTAGATTATTGTCGAGGGGTTGAAAGGATTCGGATAATTTCCTCTCAACGCAACTCCTGCGGCTGTACCTTGCGCAACAGCTTTTTGCGGAGGAACCGGCGGTGTGCCGAACGATGTTGCAGCGTTCCAAGTCGCCCACCGGTTGGACGTGTTTGCCCAACCGGAATACATCCACACGTCTGTGTCATCAAGAGGATCGTTCTCAATTGCACTGTAATCTCCCCAACGGCCGGAAGTATTTGATGCAACACCGGCTTTCACGAGCGCGCTCGCTTGAATCGTTGCATCGGTCGTCAACATTCCCGTTCGGTACATTGAGGCATACTCGGTTGTGCTTGAGCGGCTGAACGTCATGAACATATTGTTCGATGCATCCGCAGTGACCGCAGGATAGAATATTGCAATACCGCTTGCAGTGTAAGTAATATTCTTATTCACGACTCCCGCACTGCTAATCTTCAAATAGCGAATGGCGGCCCGTCGAGTCGGATTCGTAGTGCCGGTGCGCTCGCTGAATCCGGTATAGACAAATCCATCTCTCCACACAACATCTTGCGTGCGGCAATCGCCGGTGGCGATGAGTATGCCGGTGCCCGGTTGTTTTGCATTGGGAGGAACAGAATAACTTCCAACCGAAACAGTTGCAACACGCGTGAGCGTCGGGGCTGGCGGTGCGTTGTCAATTCGCCACAATGTCACCGAGCTTCCACTGCTCGACCGAGTGTTCAATAAATATTCTGATGCCGAAGAACTCAAGCACCGCGCCGGCTTCACAGTGAATGCGGACGTTCCATCTGCATTGAGTAAGCTCACGAAATCGGTGTACGTTGCCGCAGCGCCTGAGTAAAGTTGCGCTTTACTGAGCACTCGCACTTTTGAGTAGCGATACGAGTTGCCACTGATTGTGTATTGATTTGTGTTGATGAAGATGGCGTTGTCGGAGTAGCCGAGTCCGGGATAGTCGCCCCAATTGCTTGTCGCTGTTGTGCCGTCGAGCCGCCAATCGAATGTGTACTTCCACCACGCGCCGGTCGGATTGGAGGTTTGCGAAACGGCAATGTACATGTTCGCAAGTCCGTTGCCGACTGATGTCGCGAGCATGACGAATTTCCCTGCGACGCGGTCGTAGAAGCATTTCGGGTCGAACGGTGTTCCTGCTGTCGTCCCCCACCATGTTGAAAATTGTGTCGTGCTTAGGTTCACGCCTGCGCGTGTATAGATAGCCCATTGCGCATTCGTCATATCAATAACGTGTGTCGGTCCGACTGCAACTGCTGCGTCGTACGGTATCCAGCCGTTCTGCCCGAGTCCGTTGAAGTTTGTACCCTGACTTGGCGCAAGCGCTCCGCCGCCAACATTCGGGTCGTAGTGAATTTCCTTACCGCCAAGCACCTCTTTGGAATCTTCGTCAACATACTGTTTCAGCTTGCCGAACTCTTCCTCCGGGAACTCATACCGAAGCGGAACTTCAAACACTTTTCCGGGTGCGATTGAGAGTTGCGCCCCGGGATGCAAGTCGGGTTTTGCAACTGTTGGCGTTACGCCTGCGGACGAGCTTGCAAGCGGCGTGAACCTCGCCTCATCGGCGGTGCCGGCGAGAACGGGCACAGCTACGACAAGCAAGGCGACAAAAATTGTGAGTGACTTCATGCACTCCCCCTTTATGATGGTGGATATTGGCGGATTTAGTACAGCATATTCGGTTTGGATGTTGAGAACATACGACAAAGAAACACAAACAGCAAGAATATTTTCTTTTACCGGCTCAGGTATTCCCTCTCGGGAGACATCGTACCGTCACAAGATTAAATTTCCATAGCAATCTATATTCGCCTTGACAAATCTAACTTTCTCTGGTATATTCGTATAAGCAAATATAAGGAACGATCAATGAAAGATTTGGCAAAGGTCTTCAAAGCGCTTTCAGATGAGGCACGACTTAGAATTCTCAATCTGATTTTCAGGACAGGTGAAATCTGCGTGTGCGATATCGAAGCAATCACAGGCTTCACGCAAACCAAGACGTCGCGTCATCTTTCCTATCTGAGAAGTGCAGAACTCGTAGACGCACGCCAACAAGGTTTGTGGATGCTCTATTCCATAGCAAAGCCGAAGAACAAAGAGCATGAACAACTCCTTGAGTGCTTGAAAGCCATTCTTCAAATCAACCCTGTCGCAGTGAAGGATGCAAAAGAGCTGAACAAGAATATCAACAAAGGCTGCTGCACAACGTTTTCCGTTATTAAACCGGAAGTGAAACCAGCAGTTCTTGATCTCAACTAACAGCAAAGGAATAGACCATGACACATGAAGTAGACGTAAAGGAAGCTGTACGAGAAAAGTATGGAGAAATTGCGGCAAAAGGTGGCTCGTGCTGCGGACCGAATTGCGGATGCTCAACCGATGACTCTCTGCAGACTGTTTCACTCATGATGAACGATACGTACACCAGCGTCGACGAACAAATCGTCGAAGCTGCCGATCTCGGGCTTGGCTGCGGAACGCCAACAGCGTTTGCTGATATGGAAGAAGGAATGACTGTGCTTGACCTCGGTTCGGGAGCGGGCATCGACGTTTTTCTCGCTGCAAAAAAAGTGGGACCGACAGGGAAAGCCATCGGTTTGGACATGACCGATGAAATGCTGAAGCTTGCGCGCAAGAACAAAATAAAACTTGGCATCGAGAACGCTGAGTTTTGGAAAGGCGAAAACGAGGACATGCCCATCGAATCGAACTCGATTGACCGCATCATCAGCAATTGTGTCATCAATCTTGTACCTGATAAGCGGAAGGCATTTGCGGAAATCTATCGGGTGCTGAAGCCCGGCGGGAAGTTCACGATTTCCGATATCGTCTCCATCGGACAAATCCCGGCAGAGGTACGAAAGGATTTGGAGCTCTGGGCGGGTTGCGTTGCCGGCGCTTTGGATAAAGAGGAGTATTTGCAGATTGTGCGTGAAGCCGGATTTAAGAATTTGCTGCTTGAAAAAGAGAAACCGTATTCGCTTGAAAAGAGCGTTCCGTTCGGGCTTGAGAGTATCACATTGACAGCAGAAAAATGAATCACGTGAGGATTCGGAGAACATCGGAAGCGGACTACAATGCAGTGGCAGAGCTGCTGAAGTCCGCTTCTCTCCCTACTGAGGGAGTTGTCGAACACTTTCAACACTTTCTTGTTGCTGAGAATGAGATTGGAATTGTCGGTGCAATCAGTTTGGAAGTCTATGACGACAGCGCGTTGCTTCGCTCGGCGGTTGTTCATCCTTCTTTGCAAAACAAAGGTCTCGGCTCGGTTCTCTACAATCATCTGATTGAGAATGCAAAGTCGCTCGGCGTTCGGCGACTTATTCTTCTCACGAACACAGCTGAGAAGTATTTTGCGAAGAAGGGATTCAAGAAGATTGATGGTAAGTCTGTTTCGGGACCTATCACCCGCTCGGTTGAGTTCACCGGCGCCTGTCCGTCTTCTGCAGTTTGCATGGAGTTGATTCTCAATTCTGAGCGGAGCGAAGAATCCAAGGCCAATGAGATTCTTCGGTCGTCCCATCCTTCGGCTTCGCTCAGGACGGGACTCCCTCAGAATGACAGACTAAAAGTTCTCATCCTTTGTACCGGCAACTCATGCCGCAGCCAGATGGCAGAAGGCTGGCTCAGACATTTTGGAGAGGGAAAGATTGAGGCATTCAGCGCCGGAACACATCCGTGTTTCGTCCACCCTCTCGCAATTCAGGTGATGCAGGAAGTCGGCGTTGACATTTCATCGCATCGCTCGAAGTCGGTCAACGAGTTCATCGGAAAAGAACTCGACTATGTGGTGACCGTGTGTGACAATGCGCGCGAGGAATGCCCGTATCTTCCCGGAATACACACAACGATTCACATGCCGTTTGAAGATCCATCCTTTGCTCCCGGAACGACCGAAGAACGGCTCAATGAATTCAGGCAGGTGCGGGATATTATCAAAGAAGAGATTCGCGGCATCGCTGCACAGATGGGGTTGGCGGCTGAGTTGATGGTGGCGTAGGATACGTCCATTCATCTGAAGATTCTCTGATCTATTGACTTTACGCTTCTCTCATCATACCATAAGTCAGACTATATAAAACATCCCCGTGCCCCAAAACCGAGCCACTAAGCTCTGTCATTGACCGCTCGCTTAACTACGGCCGACACCACATCAGTGATTTCCTTGCTTCCGCGAATCACGATTCAATGAACGTCGTGTTGGATATCGGGGCAGGCAGAGGCGACGATTTGCTGCTCGCCCGCAGCCACAACTCCGCTGTTGACCTTCACGCCATTGAGGTGCATCCCGAATACCAAAAAATCCTCCGGCAAAAAGGAATACCTGTTCATCCTTTGAATATCGAACGAGACAAGTTTCCGTTCCCTGATGAGTCGGTTGATGTTGTCATTGCAAATCAAATCCTTGAACATGTCAAAGAAGTCTTCTGGGTTTTTCACGAGGCTACCAGAGTGCTACGGGTCGGCGGCACATTTATCATCGGCGTACCCAACCTTGCATCGTTCCATAACCGTTTGTTGTTAGCCGTCGGAAAGCAGCCGACTTGCATTCAAAATCATTCCGCTCATGTTCGAGGGTACACGAAGCATGACATCTTGAAGTTTCTTTCACTCTGCTTCCCCGGAGGATACAGTCTCGAAAAGTTTGGGGGCAGCAACTTTTATCCGTTCCCCGCCTTCATAGCCAAACCCCTCGCATCTGTCTTTCCCAAGATGGCTTGGGGAATTTTTTTGATGTTTCGGAAGAACAGCGTATACACCAACCAATTTCTTGCTTATCCGGTAACGCAACAACTTGAGACGAACTTCTTTCTTGGAAATGAATAATACTGCTTAACGCGGAGGACGCGTAGAAAAAACAGAAAAGCTTGAACAACCCTACGGGTCGTAGACAGATTGCACCGATTAACACAGATAAAATCTTTTGCGCCTCTGGCGCAAAAGATTGTGAGCCACAGAGAGAACAGAGAAGACGGAGAAAAACGAAGTTTGAAGCTTTGTGTTCCTTTTACTTGCTCTTCAATCTTTCTCTGTTATCTCTGTGTAACAAGGTTGTAGAATCTTGTTTTCTTAGCAAGATTTTCCAAGCCAAAGAGAAAAAGCGAAACCATCCGCCTGCGGCGGACACAGATTAGCGCAGATTAGTCGTCAAAGTAGGTGTTGAAAGTTGCTCGAATTGAACTCATAAAAAACAATCTGTGAATATTTGTGAAATCTGTGGTTCATTTTTTCTTTGGCTGCCTGCCCGCTCGACGAGTCGAGTCTTCGACCGCTTCGCTTTGGCAGGTCGCCGACTCGACTCGGTGAGCGGGCGGCTCCGCTGCGTTAGGTTTTTCCAGTAAGGCGCAAAAGCCAATTAATTGATCGAGCATTCTCTTGCTTCTCTTTCCGACCCTCCGTATTTTTTTATCATGAAGATCAGCCATCCTCACATTCTCGCTCTATTATTATGTGCAACAGCGACATCGTTTGCAGGCGAGAAGACCGATGCGCGTCTTGCGGAAGTTCTCCAGCGCCTCTCCCCCACCGATGAAGTGCTTGCATGGGTATTTTTCACCGATAAAGGCTCGCACGAATTTCTTAAGGCGTCAGTCCCGCACAATGTTGTTTCGGAACGAAGTATTCAACGAAGATTGAAAGTTCGGTTGCTGAGTGACGTTGTTGATTACACCGATTTGCCAGTCGAGAAGAGTTACGTTGACCAGATTGCTCCTCACGTGAATCGTGTACGGCAGATGTCAAAATGGTTCAATGGCGTGAGCGTAAGCGCAACAAGAAATCAAATCGAACGACTTGAATCACTCCCCTTTGTCGCCAAAACCGAATTGCTCACGAGATTCAAACGGAACATCTCTGAAGAAGAACTTACTTCTTCTCCATCATCAAACACCATCCAACAGCATAAAGATAATTCGCTCAACAGTTTTGATTACGGTCTGTCGTTCGCTCAGGTCAATCAGATCAACGTGCCGGCAGTTCACAACTTGGGCAATTACGGACAGGGTGTAATCATTGGCGTGTTAGATAATGGTTTCAAATTGCTGAACCATGAAGCATTCGATTCGCTTCGCCTTGTCGCGACCTATGATTTCGTTGACCACAAAGTAAGCGTTGTGCCGAACAACCCAGACCCCGGCTTTGGTGCGCACGGCATCATCACGCTTTCCGCGATTGCAGGATTCAAACCCGGACAATTGATCGGTCCCGCATTCGGCGCACGATATATACTTGCACGAACAGAGAACGACAGCAGCGAAACTCCGCTCGAGGAGGACAATTGGTTAGCCGCCATCGAGTGGGCAGACAGTCTTGGCGTTGACGTAACGAGCACATCGCTCGGCTATCTCACGTACGATCCGCCGTATCCGAGCTGGACGTGGGAACAGATGAACGGCAATACAACGGTAATTACCCGCGCAGCCGACATGGCAGTAGCTCGAGGGATTGTTGTTTGTAATTCAGCAGGCAACAACGGGCTCAACACCGTTCACAACACACTCAACGCTCCGGCAGATGGCGACAGCGTTCTCTCCATCGGTGCAGTGACGATTGACGGTCAGCGCGCCAATTTCAGTTCCGTTGGACCGACAACGAGCGTCCCCGCGCGCATCAAACCCGACGTGATGGCACAAGGAGTTACTGTGCGCTGCGCAAGCTGGACCGATCCAACGCAATACACATACTCGGGAGGCACGTCGCTTTCGTGTCCGCTTGCTGCCGGCGTTGCGGCGCTTTTGGTCCACGCGAAGCCGAGCCTTACTCCGGTGCAAATCGCAAATGCAATGAGACAAACTGCAAGTCGCGCAAGCACTCCGGACAATTTGTTTGGTTGGGGCATCCTCAACGCGTTGAGCGCAGTAACATCTGTCGGCGGATTGCGGACGATTCCAACCACGTATTCGTTATTACAAAACTATCCGAACCCTTTCAATCCTAAAACCACAATTCAATACTACTTGCCCCAATCTTCAGTCGTCTCGCTCAAGATCTACAATCTTCTGGGACAGGAAGTACGAACGCTCGTCAGCGCTGCAAGAGAAAGCAGCCTCAAAACAATTGAATGGAACGGAACGAACAATAGCGGCAACATCCTTGCAAGCGGCGTGTATTTTGCGCGTTTGAACGCAAAGAGCATCGATAATACCATCAGCTACACCGAAATACGAAAATTAGTTTTGTCAAAATAACCATCAGGCCAGAACCCCCCATCTGACTTTCAATACCATCATCTATAGAGGAGAACCTCGTGAAAAGAGCTGCATCTGTATTTGCACTGTTCTGTATCACTGCGTTTGCATTTTCCCAACAGCTTGCGCCGTTGGGAACATTGTTGACCGGTTACTACAACCGAATTCCTGACGGAGAAAAATTTCCTGTGTGGGTGTATTTCAAAGACAAAGGTCTTGACGCTGAACAAAAACTCTCGCTTCCACCGGAAACATTTCTCACCGAGAAAGCAATTGCACGGCGTGAGCACATGATGCAAAGTGATCGCTCGAGCGTCATCACGATAGAAGACATTCCGCTAGATCGCTCCTACGTTGCATCTGTCGCCAGCTCAGTTTCAAAAGTTCGACACGAAGTAAAATGGTTCAACAGCATGAGCGTTGTTGCAACAAAGGCGCAGATTGAAGCATTGCGCGCATTGCCCCACGTAAAAGAAATTGAGCTTGTTGTACGACTCAAGCCGCGAGGATTGGAGCCTGTTTCGGTGTTGGATCAAGCGCCACCTCCTCCTCAACGGAATCCTCAAGTGATGCCTGTGCTCAATTATGGAAACTCGCTCAATCAGA
>Ga0082335_1003936_pt1 | contig 23384 bp, 20 predicted proteins | sample Subgrocontami58m_FD_72375 | JGI IMG/M metagenome (GOLD analysis project Ga0082335, IMG submission 72375) | Subsurface groundwater microbial communities from S. Glens Falls, New York, USA - GMW37 contaminated, 5.8 m (SPADES assembly) (version 2) ...
GTTGACAAAAATACAAGTGATGGAATTGCAGGATTTATATTTTTATTTTCAGAATTGACTAATATATTTGAGCTTCCCAATACATCTTTGCCTATTTGGCTTGGTATTTCTATATAGTTTTCGGCCATGGATTTTGACCCCGATCGAATCGGGGCTGTTTTTTGATTTTTAGTTACGTTTGCAATATATGGTTCGATAATTGGAGTGATAACTTCTTTTTCGGCTATGATTTCTTCATCTTCTATACAAGCAGTATTAATTAATCCTTTTGACGGATTTTGTAAACAAAAATCGTTATTTCTAAAATTAATTCTCCCAAAAGTTTTTCCTTTTTCAGAAAAGTCATATAAAAAACTGTCAATTTGTTCACTTGTTGGATTAAGAAGTCTTACTTTATCGGAGGTGTTGTTAAATATAGATTGCTTGAGTTCAATAAAAGCATATCCATAAGCGGGGACTGTAAGGGTAAATTTTTTTTGAGTTGATCCAGCTTCTGCAACATCATCTATGTACCAATCTATTAAATTAACTTCATATGCATTGTCATTGTAGAGTTCTACCCACTCGTTTTCTCCTGTTTGAGGAGCGACCATCACTTCTGAGAGATATATATTTTCAATTGGTTTTGTTGTTGGTGTTGGAGATGGAGTTATGGTTGGAGTGATAGGGACAGATGTTGGTGTTATGTATAAACAGGTTTCTGCTATTGAATTGAAAAAATTTAAAGATGAAGAAGACGTTGCCCAATCTCCATGCGCATCAGGAACTCTAATAAATGAGATTCCTATACCTGGGCTTTTTAAATAAGAGAAAGAATCAATTAGAGCAGATAGAGTTGAGGTTGGAGGATAAGTATTATTAAAAATTCTAACCGTGTCAGCAGATGCTTTATTCAAATTAAAATTCGAAGAGAAAACCAAACAGGATCCTGGATAAATAATAGTATCTTGCGGAATTGTATAATATGTGCTTCCTCCGCCATCATCTAAATACCAAGATGATATATCAACTTCATCAGATGACGTATTAATAATTTCAATTGATTGAGGATCAGGCTCAATCAAAACCTCATTAAGCCGAATATCAGCAAAAACAGGATAGGTTAAAAATAAAAGAATAATAAGTAAATAAAAAATATTTTTAATAAACTCTAACTACTAAACTCTAAACCCTAAACAATTTCAAAATCCAAAACATAAAATTCAAATTAATGTTTAGAAACAATAGCGCCAAATATCTTCATAAGTTCATTGACTTCTTGAATAAGTTTATTCAATTCATTTTGTAAAGTTGGACTGCCACCAATATCAACTAACATCAACCAATACCTTGTTTCTTTTGCCTCTTTTCTACAAATTTTTATTCTATGGAAAAAATCCTTTTTACTAATAGCTTCACTTGCCTCAATAAAATTAGCACCAATTGAACTTGATGACCTTATAAGTTGGTTTATGTAAACAATGTTAGAATTTGTTCTATTTAATTTTTTTATAAAATCTCTGACTGTTCTTGCAAAGTTATATGTTCGGTCTTCTAGATCATATTTTTTTGTATTTTGAGTTTTGAGCATTTATATTTGTTTAGAAATTAGTGTTTAGAGTTTAGAGATTAAAGTTAAGCAGATATTCGGCTCCATGTCTACGGATTATAATCCACAAATTGCGCTTACTGTGTGTATGTATGTAGATACAAAGTTGTTATATTTGAATCTTTATGCGTTACCTTTGAATAAGGGAGCGTACAACCTCCTGAATAACTCCCTCTATATAGAGTACCGTCTGAAACAGCTTTTACATCTGCAGATGCTCCATAAATATCTAAGCCGTTGTGAAAGCTATATATAGAACTACACCAACCTGATTTAACACATGTTGTTTCTCCATAACCTTGATAAAAACCAATTCTTGGGATTACTGGCCATTCCCAACTCCCTGAAGGCGACCAAGCATCTCCACCAGTATAATTTGTATAATCAACATTTGAAAGATAGTTAAATGGATTATTTACAGATCCTCCTTCTTGAACAATGAAATGGAGATGCGACCCGCTTGAATTACAAGATGAACCTTGAATAATAGAAGCAATGGTATCACCTTTTTTTACATCTCTTAATTGTGTTTCAATTCCAGCTCCTGCGATAATTCCTTGGATTGCTGCATATTCTGCACGAAGCCTCGACAACAATAACTGATAGTTTTTTTCATCACTTTGAGTAACAGTAAGAAGTCGTTGTTTTGATAATCTTTGAGATTGTAAATTTGAATTTTGTATTCCTAGGGATATTCTTAATTGGTCTAGCTCTTGGACTTTTCTTTCTCTCAGATCTTTTTGGTCTTCGAAATTTTGTTTAGCCTGTTGCAGCTGATAAGCGACTCTTCTGTCATTTTCCTGGGCGATTTGTGTATATTTCAGCTGATTAAATAAAGTTGATGCGTTATCTGAATCAAGAAGAATGTTGAAAAAAGGAATCTCTCTTCTTTTATAGCCTTCTTTTATTTTATTGAAGAGAAGTTTTGTTAAATAGTCTAAGGAATCGTTTACTCCTTGTATCCTTCCTCCTAAAGTCTCTATTTCTTCTTCAGTATTTACTATCTGTTGTTGTGTGTTTTGGATTCTTAATGTGGTTAAATAGATTTGAGAATCCATATATTGAATTTCTGCAGAGAGCGAGTTTTTTTGATTCCTAACGACAGAAAGTTTTTGTTCAGTTTCACTAATTAATTTTTCACATTCTTCTTTTGATCCACAGACTTGACTATTTACTTTGTGTTTAACTAAAAAAAGGAGTGAGAAAAAAATAAGAAGAATAATAAATAGATTTTTTAGTATTTTCATTCACTTAATGTATTTTGATGTTGAAATATAATTTCCAACAAGACCAATACCTGCCCCAAAAAGGATAACTGCGATATAGGAGAGCAGAACGAAGTTAATGCTTGGAGGCCACACAAAAATATTTAAATTCCCAAGATTGTAAAATGGCAGATTTGGAATGCCGGTCAGATAAGATTTTAAGAAAATATTAAAGTACAAAAATATGAGATAGAAAAATAAAAATGCGAGAGTTCCGCTTCCTACTCCAAAAAGAACTCCTTCTATAAGAAAAGGCCGCCTTACGTAGGATTTGCTTGCGCCAAGTAAAGTCATCAGCTCAATTTCATCCTTTTTGAGCGCAATCTTGAATGCTGTTGTTGTCATCAAAACAATTACTGAGATAATCAGCAAAAAGAATAATATAAATACAGATGTCCTGCGAAGTATTGTTGTCAGCCCTACAAGCTTATCGACGATATTTTTTTGAAATACAACTTCATCGATTCCATTTTGTTTTTTAAGAAATTCAGCAATTTCAGATAAATATTCAGGTTTTGTTGCATAAACCTCAAGAGAAGCAGGTAGAATCTCTGCTGTTACCATTTCAAGAAGCAGGGGATTGTTTTTATTAAGATCTTTATAAATCTGAAGAGCTTCTTCATTAGATACGTATTTGATTGATGTTGTTTTACCAGATGAGCTAACTTCATCTCTAATTTTAAAAATATCAGATTCTTCTACTGTGTCTTGAAAATAAACAGTTACTTGAGGCCTTGTTTCTACATATGAAAGAATTCCATTGAAAAAAGAGGTCATATTAAAAAAGAATAAGCTCAAAAATAATGTAAAAAACAAAATTAAAAATGAAGTGAGAGATTGATATGGTGTCCTTCTGATTGATGTCAATATTTCTTTTAGGATCATACCTCGTATCCTCCTTTTTTTTCGTCTTTAATAATTTTACCGTCCTTTAATGTAATTACCCTTTTTCTATAACTATTAACTATATCAGTATTGTGTGTGGCAAAAATTATTGTTTTATCTTTTTCAAGTTTCTTAAATATTTTCATTATCTCCCATGATGTGGTTGGATCGAGATTGCCTGTTGGTTCATCAGCTAAGATAATATCTCTACTTCCAACAACAGCTCTTGCTATTGCTGTTCTTTGAAGCTCGCCTGCAGATAATTGCACGGGAAACATATATTTTTTTTCCAGTATTCCAACGAGCTTTAATGCTTCGTTGACTTCCTTTATAATTTTTTTCTTACTCTCACCAAGAATTTTTAGGCCTAAAGCGGCATTTTCAAATATATTTTTATCATGAAGGATCTTAAAGTCCTGAAAAACAATTCCTATATTTCTTCTTAAATTTTCTGTTTGATTTTTATCTCCCCATACAAGAGGAATATCATCTATCGTTACATTTCCAGATGACGGCTCAACTTGTTTTAATATCATTTTTAATATAGTTGTTTTCCCAGCCCCTGATGCCCCTACCAAATAAATAAATTCCCCTTTATTTATATTAAACGAGATATTGTCTAATGCCTTATTTCCAAAAGGGAACTGTTTGCTGACATTTTCGAATTTTATCATCGAAATAAAAACTTATAGAACTTCTAGATAACCAACATCCATAAGCCAGCCTGCTTTTTGAGCTGTGAAGGTTTGACCCCAAACTCTGACTTTTTTACCCACATACTGTGAGAGATCAACAGTGCTTGATGTAAGATATACATTTTGAGACTTTCCTCCTGACCTCTCCAAGTGAAAATTTCCTTCTCCGTCTATACCACCTTTTTTAAGTTTCCCCTCAGCTTTATCAGGAAATTTTTCCTTATCAAGAATTCCAGATGCCGACTTTGACGTATTAGTTGATCTCGTACTTGATGATATTGAAGGACCCTCAATTCCAGCGAGAAAATAGCCTAATCCTACTCCGATAAGGACTGAAGCTACAAAAAAAACAATAACTAATGGGACACTAAAAAACTCTAAGGATTTATTTTTATTCAATTCTTTCATTAATTTATCTTTGGCATCCTCAGGATTCATGGTAAAAATAAGAATAGCATCATAGCAGGTAAATTACAAGTTTTTATTTTTGTATTTTAACCACGATTCAATAAATCCATCAAGATCGCCATCAAGTACGCTGTCAACATTCGTATCTTCATATTTTGTTCTTAAATCCTTTATTTGCTTATAAGGGTGGAGTACGTATGATCTTATTTGTCTACCCCAGCTTGCTATTTTAACTTTTTTTAAATCGTCTAATTTTTGTTGTTTTTTTTCCTCTTCAAGCTGCCAAAGCTTTGCCCGAAGTAATTTGAGCGCGTTTTCTCTATTTTGTTTTTGTTGTCTTTCAGTTTGACATGTAACAGTAATTCCAGAAGGTTTGTGTATAAGGCGGACAGCAGAGGATACCTTATTAACATTTTGCCCTCCATGACCTCCACTTCTAAAAAACTGCCATTCCAGTTCGTCATCTTTAATATTAATGTCTTTATCTTCAACAATCGGGAAAACCTCAACAAGGGCAAAAGAAGTTTGTCTTAATTTATCAGCGTTAAAAGGTGATTGTCTAACTAATCTATGGACGCCTGCTTCTGATGCGAGATAACCATATGAGAAGTTTCCATATATATTTATAGTAACGCTTTTTATACCTGCTTCTTCACCTGGGATAAAGTCAATTATTTCATACCTCCAATTTTTTCTTTCCAAATATCTTGTGTACATTCGAAAAAGCATATTCGCCCAGTCCATTGCTTCTGTACCACCTTGGCCTGAATGAATAGCAAAAATCGTATCACACTTATCATGCTCTCCTGATAAAAATAAAATACCTTCATATTTTTTTACTAGTTTTTCCGCTTCAGTAATTTCTTTTTCCTCTAAAAGAAGCTGGAGCATTTCAATGTCGTCAATTTCCCTTTTTAACTCTGTAATTTTTTTAAGGGTTTTGGTTGAATTTGAAGTATCTTTCCAAAAATCAGAATTATAAGTCATTTTTTCAAGCTCGGTCAGCTCTGATTTTTTCCCTTCAAGATTAATTTTTTCAAGAAGATTGTTTCCACGCCTTATTATTTCTTCCTCCATGGTCTTACTCGAAGTCTGATGCAACAATAATAATTACATCTGATGTTTCTTCTTCGTCAAGACTTGAAATTTTTGGAGAGGATATATAGTCTTTCAATTCGCTTTTTAGAAGGCCAGCAACATAAGATAATGATTTTTTAACTTGAATTTCAGTTTTTATATAATCATAATTATCAGCGTTGTCTTTGACTATTTCTTGATATTCAAGGTCTTTTAAAATATCTTCAAACTTTGACGCTTGTCCCGCAATACCAGAGCCGTTTAAAATTTTAATTTTAAGCTCATCTTTTTTGATTTCAGGTGTTGGCGTTGGGGTAGGCTTTCCAATAGTAGGAGTAGGGGTTGGTTTAGAGAAAAAGTTCAGTGAAGATAAATTAATATTTGACCGAGATATAGCAAAGAATATTCCAAAAGAAAGAATAGCCGCTGCCAAAAATATTAATATTTCTTTTTTGATTCCTGGCATTTTAAACCCACCAAAAGGCTTACCCATTTTTTTCTTAATTGGTTTTTTTAATATTTGAAAATCTTTATTTTCCTGTGCAAAAATAAATGCACCGAAACACATATCAAAAGAAAGTATTGGAAAAGATTTACCCGATTGAACAACAATCATTTTTATATAATCGCTGTAGAAGTTGGGGATAATTCTTTTAAGTGGATTAGTCCAAACACCCACATTTTTTGTAAACGTATCCTGCCTGATATTTTCTGATCCAAAACCAGATAATATGATTCTATTTAATATAATACCTTCTTTCTCATATTCTTCTTTTTTTTCTTTTAATAAAATCTCCAACTGTTTATCATCTTCAATTTTAACCCTCCACCTTTTCTCAGAACTCAAGCCTCCTGTATCAAATAAAAAACCATATGCGATTTCATCATCAAAAGATACATACAATATATTTTCCTTCTTTTCTTTTCTTAAAGTTTTTTCAAATAACTTAAAAACCGCTAAAGTTTCAGGAAGAATAGAAACAAGTTTTAATCCAAGTAAGTTTAAAGTTTCAACATATCCTTCAAGCGCATCTGCGCCAATGGAATAAAAATTAACTTGTTTTTGATTGTCAACATCATTTATAAAATAATCATAAAAAGAATTATCAAAATTACTAAGCAGGTTGGCGCGAGCTTTATCTAATATAAACGCATCTATAGCAGATGGAGCTATATCTTTTGGGATATCAGCTTTTATAAAAGAAACGCTATTTTGAGGGATGATTAAAAATATATGCTTATCATATCCTTCTGGGATATTACTTAACCCTTCCTTAAGAGACGATGCAAGCACGTCTATATTTTTAACTTTTCCATTTTCAAGAAGGTCTAACTCATATTTTTTTTCGAAAAAGCTTGCTTCATATTGTCCAAGGATTGACCTTTTTAAATAAAGCAGTTTTATACTATTTATGTCTATATACAAATAAAGCATTTGATTAAGTATACAAAAAAATAAACTCGAAATTCGAATATCGAAATTCGAGACAAATTCTAAATAATAAATATCAAGCTCCAAATAAATATTAAATTCTAAGTTTTAAATTTATAATGTTTATTATTTTGAATTTATTTGTGATTTGTAATTTAGGATTTGTGATTTGTTTTGTGGTAATCGAGCTAAGCTCGATTATTTCCACGCTTAGCGTGGTAGAATAGGGTTGATGAACGACGCTGTATCTGAGGTAAAAAAAAGTATAGAAATTGTTGACTTTATTGGTTCTTTTATAAATTTAAAAAGAACAGGCAGAAATTTTAAGGCAGTTTGTCCTTTTCATCAAGAGAAAACCCCATCTTTCGTCATTTCTCCTGAAAGACAGATTTGGCATTGTTTTGGAGCGTGTTCAGAAGGCGGAGACGTAATTAAATTTCTAATGAAATGGGAAAACCTTACTTTTTACGAAGCATTAAAAGAATTAGCAGATAAAGCAGGAGTAAAACTTCAAAATATTTCATTTGAAGATAATAACTGGAAGAAAAAAGAAAGACTAATTAAACTAAATTCATTAACATCAGAATATTTTAATTATATTCTTTACGACACAAAGTATGGTAAAAACGCCCTTGAATACATAAAATCCAGAAAAATAAATTTAAATATATCAAAGAAGTTTGGCCTTGGCTACGCTCCGCAATCGTGGGATTCGCTTTACAAATTTCTAATGAAAAAAAAATTTACAGACTTTGAATTATTTGAGGCAGGTCTTGTTGTAAAGGGAAGAAATAGCGGTTTTTATGACAGATTTAGGGGGCGTTTGATTTTTCCAATTAAAGACGCAAGAGGAAATATAATTGCTTTTTCAGGCAGATTATTAGATCAAGAAGCTAAAGAAGCCAAATATATAAACTCCCCGGAAACCCCTCTTTATCATAAAAGAGAAAGTCTTTATGGGATAGACCTTGCTAAAGATAAAGTAAGAAAAGATAACAATGCATATATAGTTGAAGGAGAATTTGATGTTATTTCAATGTATCAAAATGGGATTGAAAATGTGGTTGCTATAAAAGGATCAGCCCTAACTAAAGAACAGCTCTCGTATCTAAAAAGATATACAAGCACAATTGTTCTCGCACTTGATGCAGATGCCGCTGGAGAAGAAGCAATGAAAAGAGCGCTAGACGATGCGGAAAGCCTTGAATTTGAAATTAAAATAGCCACAATTGATTTCGCAAAAGACCCAGATTCAGCAGTGAATACAGATTTAAATAAATTTAAAAAAGCTCTCTTAGATAGCGTAGCAGTATATGATTTTATTATAAATTATGCTCAAAAAAAATATCCAGACTCTGACGCATTCAGTAAAAAAAAGATAGCAGATATAATAGTTCCTTTTATTGAGAAAATAAAAAATCCTATTGTTTTGTCTCACTACGTCAAAAAGATTTCTCAAATTTTAGAAGTTTCAGAACAAAGTGTATTTATTTTGATAAATCGTTTCAGACAAGACAAGAAAAGAAAAAGTACAGCAGTACCAAGTATTCATAAAGAAGAGATGGAAACAAGAGAGTTAAAAATTCAAAAATACGTATTAAGCCTTATATTTCAAAGCAAAAATCCTTATAATCTCGCAGAAAAATTATTTACTAAAATATCTCCTTCAAATTTTTCAACCCTATCATTTCAAAAAATTGCCGATTTTTTTATAAAGTTTAAAGAAGAAAATAAAAGTGAATTTGATATTAATAAGTTTTCATATATGCTCAAACCAGAGTTGAGAGCAGTATTTGATGAGCTGTATCTTTATGCCACATTTGACGCGGATTTTGAAGAAGTGAATATTAATAAATTGATTAACGAAATAAAAAGACACTCGCTAAAGAGAGAAATAAGCTCTATAATATCATCTAAAGGATCTACAGGTTCGAAAGATAAAGCGCTTAAAGAGTTGAGTTTAGCTTTAAAAAAACTAGAAAAAAACTCACTTGAATTGTAAAATATTAACCCATGACAAAGCATAAACTCCCAAAATCTTTAGATGATCTTGTAATACAAGGTGAAGATGACGGTTTTTTGGTGCAAGATGATATATTTCTTGTCTACTCTGAACCTGAAAAACATATAGAAGAAGTTGACGACTTTTTTGATAAATGTTTAAAAAAAGGAATTGATATATTTGAGACAGTATCAACAAGAGAAGAAGAGGATGCCAAAAAAACTTCAGAAGAAATTGAAAAAGAAATTACCCAGCTTATATCAACGAGGCATGGTGAGTCGCTTGATCCGATAAAAAAATATCTTAAAGAAATTGGTCAAACACCTCTTCTTAAGTTTGTAGAGGAGATTGATTTGGCAAAAAAATATGAAAAAGGAGACTTGAAGGCAAAGGAAAGACTTACAAAATCAAACCTGCGACTTGTTGTTTCTATAGCCAAAAAATATTTAGGGAGAAGATTATCATTTTTAGATTTAATTCAAGAAGGAAATAAAGGTCTAATAAGGGGAGTTGAAAAATATGATTGGAGGAGGGGTTTTAAGTTTTCTACGTATGCGACTTGGTGGATTAGACAAGCAATCACAAGAGCAATTGCAGATCAATCAAGAACTATTAGAATTCCTGTTCATATGGTTGATCAAATAAACAGATTTTATAAAACTCAAAGAAGGCTGACTCAGAAGTTTGGAAGGGAGCCAAAGACGAAAGAAGTCGCAAAAGAAATGCTTATCACAGTTGAAGAGGTAGAAAATCTAATGAAAATATCACAACAACCAAAATCACTATCAACACCGATTGGGGATGATAAAGAAACAACGCTTGAGCATTTTATTGCAGATATTAATCAGCCTTCTTTATATGATAAGGTCTCAAGAGAGCTTCTTAAAGACGCTCTTAGTAAAGTCCTTGAAACACTATCGCCAAGAGAAAAAAGAGTTTTAATTATGAGATTTGGACTGGATGATTCAAAGCCCAGAACTCTTGAAGAAGTTGGAAAAGAATTTAAAGTAACAAGAGAAAGAATTAGACAAATAGAAGCAAAAGCTATAAGGAAATTAAAGCATCCAACAAGGGCAAGAAGGCTGAAAGACTTCTTAGAGTAATAATCCTGTTTTTTTCCTTTTATAACGGCCTAAACTCATTAAAATGTGGATTATAATCTGCAGACATAAATGCTTGTGTTGTTTAACCTTTGCTTGAATGAAAGGAAACTTTTTTTATAAGAGGCTTGGAGAAAGAATTTTTGCAGAAAGAAAAAGAAAAAAATTATCACAAGAAAAATTATCACTTTTATCAGACATAGATAGGACTTATATTGTAAGAATAGAAAGCGGAAAGGCAAACCCTTCAATGAGGATCCTTCGAAAAATCTGTCGGGTCCTAAGGGTCAAAATAAACAAATTAATCAGCGGAGTTTAAATAGCTCGATACCCAATATTATGACGGGTCCTGTCAAGAATTCCTTCCCGCCAGTGCTCGACAACTAACAGTTGATCTGCGCGCGTGTCGGGAACCCTTCTTTCTTGCCACCCGTCAATTATCTAAAGAATGTAAATAGCGAAGATACCAATTTCGTCATCCCACTAAGTAAATAAATTCGGTATCGAGCTATTTGGTTAAAGTTTTAAATTTTAAACGTTTATTATTTAAGATTTATTTGGAGCTTGGAATTTAGTATTTAGATTTTTTTTCTTGCAATACATACAATTAAAAATGCTATACTTTGAGTATGAAATTACCGAAGAAACTCCAATCGGTTTTGTGGTCAGTCAACATTGATTATCTCAATTTAGATCGTGACAAGTACTATATTATTCATCAAATATTATCGTTTGGCAGCCTTGATGATATATCTTGGCTCTTAAACAATTATCCAAAAAAAGAAATTATTGAGGTTTTTATGGTTTCGTTTAAAGACTATTTTCGTCCCCGTTTTTATTTTGTCAAAGATGCGCTTTTGAAATTAAAGAATTGGCATCCTGACGAAAGGCATTATGTCAAAAATATATCTCGAGCTATTGGACAATGACAGACTGATTGTTTTTAATAAGTTAAAGGCTTTTAAAAATGAAGGGTATTTGGCCGGTGGAACTGCATTAGCGCTTCAACTACATCATCGGACTTCGGAAGACTTTGATGTTTTTACTAATCGGGAAATAGATAATAAGTTACGGTTAAAGGTTAAAAACATATTTGGAAATGTTACTTTCTCCGTAAACTCTACGGACCAGATTAGTTTTATCACCCATAACGGTGCTAGGGTTACCTTCCTATGGTATTATTTTAAGCCGCTTAATCCGACCGTTCCAACTGCTTCGCTGTCTCTTGCCTCAATTGACGACATTGCGCTTGATAAGGCACAAACAATAGGCAGAAGGGCTGTTTGGCGTGATTATGTTGACGTATACTATTTGTTAAAAAATAAATATGTTGATTTTGACAAAATTATCAAAATGGCTCATGAAAAATTTAAGGGAGAATTTGTCTCAACCCAGTTTTTGGAGCAATTAAGGTATTTTGATGACGTAAAATCGGTGCCGATTGAATTTATTGGGAAAAAATATACAGATGATGAAATAAAATCATACCTACAACAATCAGTAGAAGATTATCTTAAAAAAATCCTGCCCAAATAAACTATCTCCTAAACACTCCCGGAATGTTTTACTTTTAAAGGAATGAAAGGCAACTTTTTTTATAAGAGGCTTGGAGAAAGAATTTTTACAGAAAGAAAAAGAAAAAAATTGTCACAAGAAAAATTATCCCTTTTATCAGATATTGATAGAACTTATATTGTTAGAATAGAAAGCGGGAAGGCAAATCCTTCAATGAGGATCCTTCGAAAAATCTGTCGGGTCCTAAGGGTCAAAATAAACAAACTTATAACTGGAGTATAGAGGGTAATCTCTAAACTCTAATCTCTAAATCCTAAACCCCGATTAAATCGGGGTAAACAATATCAAAATTCAAAATACTAAACATAAAAATCTAAAAATGTTATTCCCGACCACCCCACTGTCATTCCCGCGTAGGCGGGAATCTATCTTTACTGGATCCCCGTTTTCACGGGGATGACATGAGGTCAGTTGAAAATGACGCTTACTAGTTTTTTGATTTTGAATTTAAATATTTGAATTTGTTTAGAGTTTAGAGATTAGGATTTAGAGATTTAATTCGGTATCGAGCTATTTATTTGTTTCACGTTACATGTTATATGTTCCATACTTAATACTTGCTACTTGATACTATATACTTAATTCATGGTTAAGAATGTAACCGAGACTTCTCATATTGAAAAATCGCTTAATATCTGGGCGATTATTTTGATCATATGGAGTATTTATAGAGCTAAGTTTGGGACATCACTTCCTATATGGTTTGACGAGTTTATTGCAAAACCAATTGTTTTTATAATTCCAATATTTTGGTTTATCAAAAAGGTCGAAAAAGCGAATTTTTTTAGTAGCCTTGGATTTTCAAAAAAAAATATTCTAAAGGAAATATTTATTGGTCTTTTGATAGGCTTGATTTTCTTTTTTATACTTTATTATGGATATTCTTCAAGAAGCGGAAATCAACAGTTTAATTTAAATATAATCCTGTTAGCATTTGCAACGAGTATTTCAGAAGAAATCCTGTCAAGAGGTTTTATTTTAAAAAGGTTGTATGATGCGTCTAAGAATATTTATTCCTCTTCTTTATTTGCAAGCATTCTTTTCTTTTTTATTCATATTCCAATTCTTTTCACAAGTGAGTCTATATCAGGATTTTTGCTTTTACGGCTTATGACAATTGATATATTTTTGAGCTTTGCCTTATCAATAATATTTATTCTTCGAAAGAATATAATAGTGCCAATATTTATTCATGCATTCTATGCTTTTAGCCTCTGGTTATTAATCTAATACTTCGTGAATCCAAAAAATATCGTCATTGCCTATCTTTATTTTTTTAATTTTCAAGAGTTGTTTTTGAGAAAGTCCTTGAAAATCGTGTGGATATGCGATTAGAGAGACATTTTTTTTACCACTGCTTCCTGTTAATGTAAAAATAAATTTATCAAATTTTTCCACTTGTCCAAACCCGTACTTGTCTGGAGATGTCAGCATAGCCTGTTTTTGATACTTAAGAGGAGGGTATTTATTGTAAAAAAGGAGAAAAATATAAGGCTGACCGTGTTCTGGTGAAATATAAAAGTTATCAAACTTATTGTAATTTTTTTCTACATAAGAGCTGAGTTCTTTATAACCGCACTGCATAGAAAAGGTTACAACACCTCTCTTATAGTAATGATTTAGATAAAAATTCCACGAATAGAAAAGAAAGATAAACTCTATTAACACTACGCTAAAAACAATTATTTTTCTGTTCTTCTGAAGTGATTGAAACATCCAATATGCTCCATAAGATGCAATTATTACTGCTGGTATTAGAATAAATAGAGATCGTGTTAGAGATATAGCTGTCCATGATAAAGAAGCAGAAAGAGGTGATGTTAAAAATAATGTTAGTATTAGCCATCTCCATTTTTCTTTATTTTTAAATAGATAATAAATTCCAACAAATATAAAAAAATATTCAATCGGAGTCATAGGATACATTTCACCATAACCAAACCTTGTATTTTCATCTCCAGAAATAGCTAAAAATTGAGGCGAAAAGTATTTTAAATGGTTGAAAAAAGCCTCCCTTAAACCCACCGTAAGCTTGTTATATAAAATTCTCGATGCGCCCTCTATTCTTAGTTCCTGAGTTTTTACCTGTAACCCCGGATTAGTAAATAAAAATAAACTTTTAATTCTTGTTGGGCTATATTTGAAATCAGTATATGAAAATAATAACAATACAATAAAAATTAAAGCAATAAAGATTGATTTAGAATATTTTTTATCTTTTACAACAAAGAAGAAATAAATTAAAGAAAAAATAAGAAAATAAACAACAAAAATTCTGCTTGATTGATAGCTAAATAAAGAGAGAATCAGTGGAATTATAAAAAATAATATATTTAAAATATTTATTTTTTTTAATGATCTTAAAAAAAATAAAGAAGATATTGTTATTAAAAGAACTGCGAGATAGGCCTCGTGTGTCTGCCTTCCTATCAGATGAAGACCTAGGGACGTAGCTGTTAAGAACGATCCAATTAAAGCAATGGAATTTTTATTAAAAAGTTCTTTAACTAAAAAGAAAACAGCAATTGGAATAAAAATGGAAACTAAATCATTCAGCGCTCTTGCAGATGTCTCACTAAGCCCCATAAACTTAATAAAAGGCATGGAGAGGTAAGAGTAGAGCGGAAGTTTATTATCGTTGAAAGACTTTAACCTTAAAGGCATAAAATTTCCATATTCATCTCTGCCAGTATTTAAGATCGAGTAACTGTTGTATGCAAATGCCGCTTCGTCTGCAGTAAAACAAGGAGGTGATAAGTCTTTTTTAAAAGTGTTTAAAAAAAATGACACAAAAGAAATTAAAATAACAATCAAGAGAATTTTATTTTTCATTGATTTTATTGATAACTTCTTTGTCGGCCAGTATATATGTTTTCTTTTGATCGGTTCTTTTCTTTAGTATATTACCTAATTTAAATAGGGCTTTAAAAAATCCAGAAAGAATTTCAAATTCTCCTTTAATTGCAAAAAATAAAAGATTTGGAACAAGAAGTAGTAAATGTGAAGACATAAGATTTGCATCAGTAATATTTTTCCATATAAAAATAAACTGATTCCTATACGAAATTCTTTTTATTGTTTTTAATGAAAAATATGTAGAAATTGTAGATTCGTGATGATGATTAACCAATACGTTTGGGTCAAATAGAACTTTATATCCTTTTTTCCATGCTCTGTATGACAAGTCTATATCTTCCCAATAAAACGGGCTATAAAGATCATCAAAACCGTTAAGTTCTAAAAATTTGTCCTTTGAAAAAATACTTGATCCTCCTTCAGCCCACGCGGTTTTTCCAAATGATATATTGTCTGCTTTTTTATGCCGAAAAAAACCAGATTTCCAGTACACATTATTTTTACCCACAATTTCATTATTTTTTTCAGTCTGTGAAAAACCCACTGCAAATAAATTATTATCATTCTTAAAATGCGTTAGTGATTTTTTATATGAATCACTGTTTAATACGACATCGCTGTTCAAAAGGAAAACATATTTATTAGTAGAATTCTTGACGCCTTTATTAACAGAACCTCCAAAACCAAGATTTTTTTCATTTTCGAAAAGCTTTACTTTATAGTTTCTTAAGAGGTGTTTAATGCTTGTTTCAGGATCGTCGTTAATAATTATTATTTCTGTATCTTTTAAAAACTCAATATTAATAGTTAGATTCTTAAGAAAAATATCAGTTTTTTTATATACTGGAATTATTGTTGATATCATATTTATTTGTTAATTACAGATGAGACCATTTTGTTAAACGCGACGACGCTAAACTTTTCAGAAACTGTTTTTTTAGCATCTTTTTTTATTTTATCTGACATTTCGTTGTTCATAATAATATTACGCGTCTTATCAATAAGTTCGCTGATTGAATTAAATAGAAAACCGTTTTTACTGTCATTAATCGTTTCTTTTAAGCCACCAGCATTATAACCAAATGTGATACACCCCATTGCCATTGCTTCAAGAGGCGCAAGCCCAAAATGTTCGGCAAGGTGAGGGTTTTTATTTTCATCAATACCAAACCCTGCAATATGCCAGAAGATTTCAGATTTTTCATACAGTTTAAATAAATCCTTAAATGAGATATTTGATTTAAATTCGATTGATGGATCAGCTTTTGATTCGTTTTTAAGAGATAAAAAATAATTTTCATCTTCTTTTTTTACACCCCCTGCAAGAATGAGTTTATAATCTGAAAACATCTCGTTTTCTTTTTTTAGTTCTTTAAAACATCTTATTAGTAGATCTTGTCTTTTTGAATGAAGATGCTTAAAGAATCGCCCGACTGATAAAATTATTTTTTCTTTCTTTATAGAAACTATATCGTAATTTACAAATTCCTGATCAATAAAAGGATATACTACATCAGAAGATACACCCCAAGTCTGGAGCCATTTTTTTGTAAATTTAGAATTTGATATAAAACGATAATTTATTGTTTTTAATTTGTTTAAAAGCGACATTTTGTAAAGTTTCTTGTCAGGAATCATGCAGAATATAAAATTATTTTTTGCAGAAGAAAAAAAATAACTCCCGTCGGTTACATAAAAGAAATAATCATATTCTTTTAAAGCATTAAGTTTTTTCAGAATATTTTGTTTTTTGTTAAAAATATTCTTTCTAAAAATAGGTGGAGTAGAGAAGCTTATGTTTAATCGTGATTTGATATCTCCATAAATATTTTCATCCCAGAAGATATCAATATCTGCAATATCAGATATTGATTTAACAATTGAAAGAATGTGTTTTTCTCCGCCGCCTAATACGTCAAGATATGCGTCGTAAAGGGCGATTTTTTTTCTTTTCATATAAAAATAAGTAAGTAATCGTCTTTGAAAAAGACTGATAGATACTTTCAATTATACCAATAGAGCCGTCTAAAAATCCCAGATTCTTAAATAACCTTCTATAAAATTCTCCAAGAAATTTCCTTATAAATGTCATTTGGTTTGCAGTACGCCCTGCTTTATATAGAAGATCAGACTCTATGTCTTCAAAAATTAAGGTTTTATTTACCATATTCTCAAAGTCTCCATGGAAGAAGTGAATTATCGGATTTATTAAATATCCGCACTCACCTTTTATTATTGGTGTTGAATGTATTTGTTTTGGCCACTGGACAAAGAAATTTTTATTTATTAATCTTATCTGGTAGTCTGGCCACCATCCACCGAAGCGCAGCCACTTTTTGCCTGCAAATAAATTTTTTCTCGGAATCCAAAAACCAGAATAATTTTCATCACGGGTGACAAGAGTTGAAGGGCTCCCGACAGCGCGCAGTTGATTTTGTTTTTGTAAATCACGAGCACTGGCGGGAAGAAAACTCTTGACAGGACCCGTGATAATAGATTTTATTTCTTTCGCGAGTTCATTTGTTAGCAATTCGTCAGCATCAAGAATCAGTACCCATTCTGTATCGCATAAATTAATACCGATTTCTCTCACTAGCTCGACATATTTTACAAATGCTGTTTTGTAAACTTTAACACCCATTTTAGTCGCCTTTTCGTATGTTTTATCTGTGCTTCCTATATCTAATAAAAATATGTTTCTTGTGAGAGGAAATATTGAACTTATGCAATCTGATAATTTGTCTTGGTCGTTATGCGCGAAGATAACTACTGATATTCCTTTTTTCATTATATATACTTTATTTATCAACTAATTATATTAAATTGCAAATGATTTATTTGTATTTTTTACTTCTTTCGATTTTTAGTATATATTCATATTCTCTTGTTGATCCAAATCTCACATTAATAAACCATCCATTATGGGCTGAATTTAGAAGTTATATGGTTTATTTAGGTTACTACCAGAGAGGAATTTCATCTTTTATTTATATTGTTATTATTAGTTTATTATTCTATTTTCAATTTTATTTCTTAAAAAGATATAAAAAGGTAAATCTTTTAAATCTTACATTAGGAATCGTCTTAATTTTAATTTTATCCTATCCTTTTTTATCACACGACTTTTTTAATTATTTATTTGACGCAAAAATAATAACAATGTACGGTAAAAGTCCATATTTATATAAAGCTCTTGATTTCCCAAAAGACCCGTGGCTTTTATTTATGCACTGGACTCATAGGACGTATCCATATGGCCCGGTTTTTCTTGGACTAACTCTACTGCCTTCGTTTTTGAGCTTTGGGAAATTAATATTGAATTTTATTGTTTTTAAACTCTTATTTACAGGGTTTTTTGTATTGGGAGTTTATTATCTTAATAAAATAAATAAAAAATACGCTTTGTTTTTTGCAACAAGCCCTTTAATACTTGTTGAAGGACTTATAAACAATCACAACGATCTTATTGCTCTTTCATTGGGAATTGCAGGAGTTTACTATTTAATTAAAAATGAAAATATAGCATCAAGATTGCTATTGGTATTTTCCGCAGGGATAAAATATATAACTTTCCCCATAATTTTTCTTTCAAAAAACATTTCATCAAGAGTAAATAGCATAGCGGCTGTTGGGTTAATAATTATTTTGTTATATCTGTCTTTTTTTTCAGAAATACAACCATGGTATTTTTTGAGTTTACTAATATTTCTTCCATATTTTCCTAAACTGATTAATAATTTAAATATATTTTTTGCAGGACTATTATTTTCTTATTTTCCTTACGTTGCTTACGGAGATTGGGGAGCGGGATCGAATATAATAATAAAACATAGAATCATAATTGCGTTTTTTATTATTAATTTGTTTTATATGTTTGTGTATAATTTCTCAAATGCTAAAAAAACTTCTAAATAAATTTAACTTAATATACATTGTTATTTTTCTTCTTTTTGTGTTGAACTCCGCCTATGTTTCTTACCCTGACGAATTTATAAACGTATTAGGCGGTGTATCAATAAATCAAGGACTTATCCCTTATGTTCACTTCTTCGACCACCATGTGCCATTTGCATGGTATTTGGCTTCCTTTTTCTTACTTTTTAGTTTTAAATCTTTTATATTATTCAGGTTATATTTTGCAATATTCACGTTTTTAATTTTATTCATTCTTGCTAAATGGATAAAAAAGAAAAATGAAGATTTATATCCATATTATCTTGGCTTTTTCTTTGTATATCCAATGGCAGGATTATATTATTGGTTTCATTTGTATCTAGCAGATAGCCTTGCTATTTTATTTTTTTCTGTAACTTTCTGGATTCTAATCACACAAACTTTATCAAAAAGTAAGGATTTAAAACCTCTAATCATATCTTCGTTCTTTATATTTTTGATGAACTTTTCATCATTAACTTTTGTATATCTATCAATTGCCCTTTATATTTGGCTCGCCTATATAATAGGTTTTACAAATTTTAAAAAACTAGGTGTTCTTATATTATGGAGCGTATTGCCTTATGTTCTTTATCTTGGATATCTTTTTACAACAAATAGTTTTAAGGAGTTTTATTTTGCAAACTTTGTTTACAATACACAGCTTTATATAAATATTCCAAACTATGTCAGGGGGAGCAATTTCAACCCTCCTAAATTTGCAGCAACTATTATTTATAACTTCCTACAAGGTTACATGCCTCTTCTTAGCAAGATTAAACATCTTGATTTATATCTCCCAACAGGTGTCTTAGCAGGGATGTCAAGTTTTGTATTATTCTTTTTGTTTTTTGCTAAAAACTGGATACTTGGCATAATTTATTTTTTCATACTTTCGTTTTCTGCGCCAAGAAGCGGTCTTAAAACATTCGATGAAACAGATTACCAAAGCGGTTTATTTTTAATTCTTGGAATTGCATCTTCGTTCGTAGTTCTTTATATGTTGAGAAATTTAAAAAAAGAAAACAATATATTTGAGGATCTAAAAAGGGTGAGTAGGTTTTTAATTGCAGTATTTCTTATATTTACAACGGTTTTTTTGATCTCCAACTTTTATGGTAAGTTCTTTTTAAGATATACACAACAGATGCCTTCAATTTTTGATTCGTCTCAAACAAAAGACTTAATAGGGTCGCTTATTGAAGATGAAGATTATTTTTGGATAGGGCCATATGAACCAAATGAAATTTTCTACGCAGGTAAAGGCAAAATACCAGGAAAATATCCAACGCTCCTTCCTCAGTTTAGAGAGAGCGAGACGTTAAAAACAGAATTTATAAAGCAATTTGAAAACAATACTCCAAAAGTAATTATTTATAATAACCAGGCATCAATTTTTAATACTCCTTCTCTTGAGTTTGGGAAGTTTTTTATGGAATGGATGAGTGATAAATATACTCAGCTAGAAGATATTAAAGAAGCACACCTTCTTAAAAACCCAAGCTTTTTTGATTTAAAATCAGACCTTTTCTTGCTAAATAACAACAAAGAAGAACTTCTTAAAAGACTTGAAAGTACTGGTTATATTAGGCTAGAAGCTATCCCTTCAAAAAGCGATAAATAAAGTTTTTAATCAAATGGAGCTTAGTCCGCAGTGGCGCATACCTAAGTCCGAATTTAAGCTGATTTAATGCTTGATAACGGACTTGGATATCAGATCCCGACCCTCCGGTAGATTGTGATACTTTATGCCATATTACAATCGTTGGATCGTAATAAAGCTTTATCTTTTTATTTAATGCTCTAATGCAGTAATCTGCATCTTCAAAGTATAGAAAGAAACTTTCATCTAAAAAACCAATTTTGTTTATTACATCAATATCAAATAGCATTAATGCTCCTGTGATAAACTCTGTCTCTTGGGCGATGTCATATTGTCCTTTATCAACATCATCGACTCCTTTGTGAATCGTTATTGCATGTTTCCAGTCAGTGTAACCTCCTGCGTACCAAATCACATTTCCCTTATCTTTTTTTGAATATCTTTTTTTATGATACTCAAACCCCGAAGCGTAATATATTTTTCCACCTATTATGGATTTAGGATTTTTCTTAATTGAAGACAGCACATTTCCTATAAAATTCCCTTTAAAATTTGTATCGTTATTAATGACACAAAAATATTTATATCCTTCTTCAATAGCTTTTTTAAGTGCCAAGTTTACCCCGTAAGCAAACCCCTTATTTTTATCAGGCAAAACCTGTAATTTCAAGCCTTTTTCATCTATAAGTATTTTACTGTCTGAGAGGTCTGCTATAAAAAGTTTAAAGTTTTTGCTTTCCTGATTCTTAAGGCTATTAATGAAATCTTGAAGAACAAAATAATTATTGTAGACGACTGATATTACAGCAAGTTTATCCATATTAATTTTTATAAAAGTTTTTTAATTGAGATAAAATTTTTATGCCAAATATATATCTTATTAAGAGATAATAAATAATTATTCCTGAGAATACCATTATCACTACCGAATTAATAAAACTTATTGAAAATCCCATTATCAAAGATGATATTAAAAACGCGTATATAGGTTTAATAAACTCAAATTTAATTAATGATTTCGCCTTAATAATTACTAATATGTAAAAAACAGAAACAATAATATGCGCTAGTGGAAATCCAATTGCGCCATACATTGATATTAAAGTCGGAGTCAATACCCATATAAGAGCGGTAAAAAAGGCCATAAATAAAAATGTTACTTTAACTTTTCCTAATGCATTTAGAATATTCATAAAGGGCGCAGAATAGGAAACGATTAGCGATGATGCGGCAAAAATATAAAATAGGGGAAGTGCAGGTCCCCATTTACTGTAATTTGGAATTATCTCAATTAATTTAGGCATTATTAAAACTAGCCCTATGAGAATGGGAGCAAGAAGTGAGCTTTGATAGTAAAGTATTTTTTCCGAAAGATTTTTTATTGCTTTTTTATCAGATTGAAATCTAGCGATAAGGGGAAATACGACCTTGCTAACATTATCCATAATAATTCTTATTGGAGCTTCAGCCCATTTTTTTGCAAAACCAATAAGTCCAAGTGTTTGAAATCCGACAACCTTGCCAAGATAAAGAGTTATTAGCTCGTCTTTAAATATTGCAAGAAAAGAACTTGCCTGAAAAGGCAACCCGAAAGATAAAAGCTCTTTAAGAGATACAATTGAAATTCCAACCCTTGGCATCCAAAAAGAAAGAGAATATATTAATACCAATCCAGTTATAGATCTTAAAATTACTGCAAAAGTAAAACTATGAAGTCCAAATCCCAGTAACGCAAAAATTGAAACAGTAATATAAAAAACTGAGTTTTCTACTAATTGAACAAAAACTATTTTTTGAAACTGTATCTTTCTCTCCAAAAAAATAGATGGAATTGTCTTTAAGGACGATAAGAAAAAAGATATCAAAAGCGCCCAATATAAATAAATCGCACCGGGTGGAAGATTATAAAAATTTTTAACTGTAGGAGTTGCAAAAAATCCAATCAGGATGACAGCGATTATCAATATTTGTTGAGCTGTAAAAGTAGTTTTTATATCCGCATCTGTAATGTTTTTTTTCTGTATGAGCGAAGCCGCCAGTCCTACATCGGAAAAGTAGTTTAAAAAGGCTATTATGGCAAGTACAGTAATATAAATACCAAAAACAGAAGGGGGAAGTAGAATCGTAAGTATTAAATTCGCGACAAACCCAAGCACTGCAGAGTATCCGCTTTGGAAAAAAAGACTAAACGCTGAGATAAAACTTTTTCTTTTAATTGACTGACCTACTTTCCCTTGTTCCACAATCTAAGTTAAATATATATAATAATATCAATGCAAAAACTCAAAAAACTTTTTGACCTTTTTGTTATTCTAATTATATCAATTCCTTCCTTTTTATCTCTACTAAACAACTCATATTTCTCAATGCATGACGATCAACATATCGCAAGATTATTTCTTTTAGATAAAGGCATAAGCCAAGGATATTTATATCCACGATGGGTAGATATGCTCGGTTTTAATTTTGGATACCCGCTGTTTAATTTTTACCCACCTTTGGTTTACTATGTTTCAGAATTTTTTCATCTTATTGGATTTTCGTTCATGTGGTCTATTAAAGTAACTTTTATACTCGGTTTTATCTTGTCCGCTTATGGAATCTTTTTGCTTGCAAAAAGATATACAAGCAAAAGTTTTGCTTATTTAGCAACTGTTTTATACACCTATTTTTTCTACCATGGAACATTAATATATGTCAGAGGTGCTTTGTCAGAGTTTTTTTCCCTTGCCCTTCTTCCTTTTGTATTTTTAGGGCTTGAAAACCTTAAAAGTAAACCAAATTTAAAAAACTCGCTTTTATTATCTATACCCATAGCTTTTTTAATTCTTACCCATCCTCTTATCGCTTTTCCAACTTTAATTTATGTAGCTTTCTTTTTTTTGTTCTATCTCCTACTTCAAACATTCAAACGATTGAAGTGGGTCGGATATTCAATTTTTTCAGGTATCTTTGGTTTACTGCT
>Ga0082335_1003938_pt1 | contig 23375 bp, 16 predicted proteins | sample Subgrocontami58m_FD_72375 | JGI IMG/M metagenome (GOLD analysis project Ga0082335, IMG submission 72375) | Subsurface groundwater microbial communities from S. Glens Falls, New York, USA - GMW37 contaminated, 5.8 m (SPADES assembly) (version 2) ...
AGGGCGCAAAGGGTTCCTATACAACGACGGATAGCGGCGCTTATTTCCTGCAACTCTCATCCGGCGACTATACTCTTTCTGTGGATACGTCTGGCTATGAGACCACAGCACAAAAAATAACGGTAAGCGCGCTCAGCACAACGACAGAAAACATAGGACTAACGGCTAACACGCAACCGGCAAGCATTTCCGGAAAGGTGAAAGAACAGAAAAAAAATAAGCCACTGAAAGAAGTCACCATAACGATCAAAAAGAAAACTTTTACAAGGACGATAACAACCGATACTGCCGGAAACTATTCAATTACCGATCTGGAATCGGGAAGATATACGCTGACCGCCAGGAAGAGTGGTTATAAGGGTTATAAAAAGAACATCAAGCTTGAGGCTGGAAAAGAAATAAAGTTAAATATTAAGTTGAATAAATCGGGTAAGAAAAAATAACGTTTACCAATGACATCATTCCACCCTGTGAAGACGATCTTTTTCAGACGTTCTATATCCATTGCGCTTATTGGCCTTGGATGCGGTGGGATAATGATTATCCTTCTGATCACAGGACTGCTCAGGGGAGTAGAACTCAAGAGTCTGGATTTTAGGTATTTGTGTCGGGGCACAATTCCCACAAGTGATAAGATTGTTATTATAGGAACGGATGAGGAGGCGCTGGACAAAATTAAGGACCCGTTTATTTTCTGGAGTCCTTATTTTGCCGATATTATTAAAGCCGTGGCTGGCGGCGGGGCAAGGGCTATGGGTCTTGACTTCCTCCAAACCATAGCGTTGAAAAAAATGGTCGAAGGGGAAGACCTTGATGGTATTATGGCAGATGCCTTAATGGAGGCGCAGAACGTAATCATGATTAATTTACTACGATGGGATAACACGATAGGCGGTCTCAAGGCTGTAAATCCTCTCTCTCGCTACCTCTATGCAGCGGACCCTGATAATATTGGATTTTCAAACCTGACCATTGACAATGACGGCTGTGTTCGCAGGCAGGCATTGCTGCTGAACGACGCAGAAAACAATATCTATGCATACATTGGATTAAAAGTTATTGCAAAATATTTAAACAGCGCTATTGAGAAAAAAGGAGACCATATTTGGATGGGTGACTGCGCAATCCCCGTCAACCCTTACAACGAAATGCTTATTAATTTTGCAGGCCCCAGCGGCACATTTCCTATAATCTCATTTTACAAGGTCTGGCAATTGGCACGCCAGGGACAGACCGATTATTTTAAAACAAATTTCAAGGATAAAATTGTCTTAATAGGACCCGGGAACATTTACAGCCAGGACTTCAAACCCACGCCCTTTTACCGTTCGCAATATTACACAGGGACACGCCAGACACTTGGCATTGAAATTGTCGCAAATGTAATCAATACGATACTGGAAAGACGCTTTATCGTCTCGCTTAAACTCTGGCAGACCATATTGATAATCCTGTTCCTGGGCGTTTTAACCAGTTTTACCTCCTTTAGGCTGTCGCCTATCCTTGGTGGAATCGTTGCCTTTGCTATTGCGGCAGGTTATACTACTTTTTGCATTTTCCTCTTTAGCAGTTATGATATATGCTTGGATATGATTTGTCCATTAGACGCTATCCCGCTCACTTACACGGCAGTATTTACCTATCGATACACCATTGAGGATAAAGAAAAAAGAAGGATCAAAAGGATATTTAAGCATTACGTCAGCAAAGAGGTGTTCGAGGAATTATTAAAATATCCAGGCGAAATACCTTTAGGAGGCAATCGCGTCCAGGTTAGCGTGCTTTTTGCCGATATTCGCGGATTTACCGCTCTTTCAGAAAAACGAGACCCGCGGCAGGTTGTGTCAATCTTAAACTCATATTTTGCCATGATGGCCGACGTCATACTAAAAAATAAAGGCACACTCGATAAATATATCGGGGATGGAATCCTCGCCTTTTATGGCGCCCCCATACCACGGGAAGAACACGCAGCGCTGGCGGTAAATTCCGCAATGGAAATGATAACCAGGCTCGATGTGCTCAATAAAGAACTTATGCTCGACGTGCCCCTGCGTATTGGCATTGGAATCCATTCGGGGGAAGCCGTCGTGGGAAACATTGGTTCAAAACTCAAAATGGAATATACGATAATCGGAGACACAGTAAACACGGCATCCCGCGTAGAAGGTCTCACTAAGGAATTTAAAGCAAATATCCTGATAACAGAAGAAACCTTTTCCCGATTAAAAGTTTTGGATAATATTACGCCGGAAAAAGAAATTACCCTGCGTGGTAAAACAAAGCCCATTAAGATTTATCGGGTGGAAACCTGATGGTATAGGAATTTTCATTTTATTTATGTGGATTTAGTGTCGGGTGGGTTAAGCGGACCCACCATTTACAAATACATTGAAGGTGGATTCGGCGTAAAAACCAACGCCTTTCGCTGGTTCAATCGTCCTCGATTGAACCTAAACATTTGGCTTTTCCAAGATTTATATTCATTTAAAGCACGTAGGCCGGTTCTAAATATACGGTTCAATCGTTCGACTGAGCGCTCACGACGAAGTCTGCAAGATGGAACCATCACTGGGAAAAAACGAGCCGAAAAATTATTTTGAGAATTGTGACGTACGTCACAGACAGCGCCGGATAAATATATATAATATTCTTAATAATACGTAAATAGTGTCTGAACGAAAACTCGCAAAACTGTCATTTCGAGCGGAGCGAGAAATCTTTTTTCTATTAAAATTATTGAGTTTACAGATTTCTCCTTTCAGTCGAAATGACAAAAGGATGCGTTTTCGTTCAGACACTATATGGAACTCGTGAACTCAAGAAAAAATCAAGTTATTCCGTTTAAGTCCCCCTTAACAAAGGGGGACTTCGTCGTGAGTCTTCGGCGTGAGCTCAGACGAACGCTCAGTCGAACGATTAATTCGAAGTTATAGAATTTCAACCTTGTAGTGGCAATTCATGAATTGCCACTACATACAAATAGAAATATTCGCCGAAGGCCTAATTTAAGTTTTTGAAATATCATTCATGAGTTCCTGCGTTCCGGATTTTATCAATAGGAAAGGAAAATTTCAATGAAGTTACACAGAAGAGATTATGTAATATACCGTTTGATTTTTACGCCAATAATCCCCATAATGTTTTTATGTCTGTTCAATTTTACTGCCTGCTTATATTCTCAGGATACAGAGTCGCCTGAAGCCGGCATGATAAAGGCTGTTTCCGGGAAAGTATGGCTTCTTCGCGGGGATAAAAAGGAAGCAGCAAAAAAGGCCATGGAATTGAAAAAGGGCGACATCCTCGAAATCGAGGATCGGGCAAGCGCCACGATTGTCTATTTTAAAGGCGGGAAAAAAGAAGAATATCAATCCAAAGCGCTTGTAGAAATCGGCATAGACAAAAGTATGGTAAAGGAAGGGCGCGTAACTGTTATAAAAGAGCCGCAAGAAAAAAAGATTATTACCGACCAAAAGGAAGGGAGTGTAATATCGCACGACAAGGATATCGCACACGCCGGAGGTCAGTTTATCCGCGGTATATTACCGCCGAAACAATATTTTGAAGATAATCATATCCAGCGTTACGCAGTCGTGGTGGGCGTATCAGATTATAAAGACCCCAAAATACCCGACCTGAAATATGCCGACGCTGATTCTCAGGCTTTTTATGACTTTATTACCCGTCCTATCGGCGGCAATTTTAACAAAGAGAACGTCTTGCTCTTGAAAAATGAACAGGCAACCCTGAAAAATGTAAAATTGGCTATTACGAATTTTCTCAAAAAGGCGATTGATACTGACTTTGTCGTTATCTTTATGGCATGTCATGGCGAACCCGAACCCGACCGTCCCAACAATATCTATTTGCTGATGCATGACTCCGAACTCGACAGTCTGTCTGCAACGGCGTATCACATGGAAAATGTCAATACCGATATGAAGCGATACATCTCCGCCAAGAGGCTGATATTCTTTGCCGATGCCTGTCATAGCGCAGGACTGACAGAAGGTGGTGTAGGCACGAGGGGATTTTCCAATACCGTGAACATCGCCCTCTCAGCACTCAAATCAACCCGAGAGGGCTGGGGAATAGTAAGCGCAAGCCGGGCAGGTGAGGTATCTATGGAATCCAGCCAATGGGGTGGCGGGCATGGGGCATTTACTTACTATTTGCTGGAAGGAATGAAGGGAAAGGCAGATGCGGAAGGAAATAAAAATGGCATCGTGACCCTCGCAGAATCATTCGACTTCCTGGATGACAAGGTGAAACGTGCGACTCAGAACGCACAGCATCCAGATACCGCCGGAAATTTTGACAACAACATACCGTTGGGTTTCCCCGGTATAGAAATTTCTCCGGAGGAAAAAGGACAAACAACAGATGCGCCACGTTATGGAACCGTCCAAATCAAGACAAGCCAGGAAGGGGCAAGTGTATTGGTAAATGGGAAGGAAGCCGGTACAAGTCCATTAAGCATCAAACTGGTTAGCGGTACCTATCCCATAACCATAAAAAAGAAAGGTTATGCTGACGTGACAGACACTATATTTGTCAATCCTGAAGAAACGACGGATGCATATTTTGAACTGACAGGCGGGGAGACACGGGAGGCCACAAAGACAGAACCGATCACTTCCCATGGAACTCAACTGGAATACGCCGAATCTGCGCGTGATAAAGAAGATAAGCAAAAAACAAGAGACAACATAGATGCGCTCATCAAAGAATTAGAGGCAGTAGTGAAGGAACAAACTAAAGAAGAAAAACCCAAGGCTGCAAAAAAGCCGAAAGAAAAGAAACCTGAGATTGTAGAAGCCCCGCAAGCCGTGCCTATATCTTTTAAAGAATTTACTTTGAAAATGGGGATCTTGTCAAACAGGCGCGATATGGAAAGGTTTCGGCAAAGGATTATCGATGCATTGCTTAGTCAAAAGGGTTTGAGTGTGGTTGAGAGAGACCTGGAATTCCAGGAGGAAATTCTAAGGGAACAAAGGCTCAGCGGTTCAATCCTTGCCGATGAGATGTTCAGAATCGGATTAGGGAAGATACAGGGGGCGGCATTCCTCTGTTTTGGCGGGGTTTCTCCTGGCGATACGCCGGATCAATTTGTTTTAAGGATGGAAATTGTAGATACCGCAACAACCCTTATTGACACGCTTGAATATGCCTTTAAGAGCGATGAGAATCTGAAAACTGTAGCGAGTGATGTCGCTGTAAAAATCAGGGAAAAGATTGCTGCAAAACGGAAATTGTAGAATAGGTGATGATTCACCGCCGAGAGCGCGGAGAAGACAAGGCAAAACGTAGAGAAGCCGCACAAAATCCCCCTTAATAAAGGGGGTGGAGGGGGTTGTGGAAAATTTGCTAAAAACATGTCAGCATAAAAATGGAGAAGAAAAATATTTTCATAGTGATACTTTAGTGCCTTTTTCTAAATAAGGAAAACAACTATTTCCAGAAAGATACCATGGATTATAAAAAATTCAAATTGATTACCATAGCACCGTTATTGTCACTCATGTTTGTCAGTTGCGCCACGGTTTCCAATATTGGTACGGATAACTGGCGAGACTATTTTAAGCCAAGCTCTTCGAAAGAAGAAATTACCAGGGACTTTAATCTTTACCGGGGCAAGTGGTGGAACTACTACGTACGAGGCCGATGGTATGCCGATGGCGGGTACTATGACGAAGCCATACAGGATTTCAATAAATCCATCAGCCTTAGAAGCAAGGACGAACGTTCCGCCAGGAGTTACGGTCTCCATTTCTGGGAATATTTTGCACACCGTGAACTGGGGATTGTTTACTATAATCAGGGAAAGTATGAAGAGGCCAAAAAGGAACTGGAAGCATCACTTTCCACCGCAGATTCTGCCAGGACCAAATTTTATCTGAACAAATCCAATGAGGCGATCCTGAAGATTACCAAGAGCGACCAGGAACCGCCGCAGATTAAAATATCCTCGCACGCAGACGGTGAATTTGTAAATACACCCATAATAAACCTAAAAGGGGTCGTCTCTGATGATTGCTGTGCGAATTGTAATAATATCCTTATTCAGGGAAAAAAGTTATTTATCGAGCTTGCTGAAAAGAATATCAACTTTAGCGAAGACGTGCCTCTCCAGCCCGGCGAAAATGTAATTACTTTGGAAGCATCAGACCTTACGGGAAAAAGCACAAAGAAAAATCTCACGGTAATACGGGACATACGTCCTCCAATTTTATATCTGGATGATGTCCGGATACACCAAAAGGACGGTAAACAAATAGCCTCAGTAAAAGGGACTGTTGTGGATGATTACGGTTTAAAGGAGCTGTATATTAACGATACCGAAGTGCACATTCATTCACATAAAGAGGATCATTTTGACGAGGATATTGCTTTGACAGACGGTAATAAAATTTCATTTAAGGTCGTCGATATAGCAGGAAATGAAACAAGGGGCAAACAGCAGGCAGACACAAAAGCCTCATTATGGCCGGAAGGCACACAGAACAACGTTAAATACGTATATCATTCAACACATAAACCCATCTTAATTGCTGCAAGCAAATTTGATAAATCCAGCATCAAGTCATTATTGGCTTCTCAGGATATTGATGTATCGCAATCGTCTCCACAGGACTCTCCTGAGCCTGACGATAACAATGGGGAAGAGGAAAGACCAGAACAAACCCTTCCACAAAGCACGGAGAAGGACACAGTTCCTCCTACAATACATACCGATATAAAATCGGCTATTGTTCATGATGCAAACCTCTTCTTTAGCGGAAATGCACATGATGACAACAGCGTTGCAAAACTCTTCGTGAATCAAAGTCCATTAGAAATTCGACAGGGGAAGCATGTCTTCTTCAATCATTTTTTAACGCTGAATGAAGGAGAAAATACCATTACCGTGAAAGCTGTCGACGCACAAGGCAACGAAACACAGCTTCCGCCGGTAAAGATCACAAAAAAGACCTTTGAGCTTCTTGAAACGGATGCCCGATATACCGTTGCGCTGCTGCCATTAAGGATTTTTACGGAAAAAGGCGTGCCCTCTGAAACCATATATTCCATGCTGCTCAAGGCATTTGATGAAGAGCCGAAGAGATTTAACTTAGTTGAAAGGGATCGGGCAAAGCTCGAAGAAATTCTCCATGAGCAGAAGATCAGTAACACCGAACTCACATCACCGGATGCCGCCATCAGGATTGGCAAGATTCGTGCGGCTGAGGGTATGTTATTTGGAGCAGTGGAAGAAGATACCAAAGGCATCAATGTCACATTACGACTGGTGGATACGGAAACAACACAGGTGCTTGCGAATGCCGATGTATACGACGAAGATAAGAGCATAAAAAATCTCGAATGGCTTATGCACGGATTGTCATTAAAGATGAAACGGCAGTTTCCTATGATTGAAGGAAATGTTATTCATGTCTCCGGCAACGGATTCCACGTTAATACCGGCGCTAAAAGCGGTGTTGGCGTAGGCATGAAGTTCCTGTTATTCCGGGAAATCAAGGAAGGTGACCTTGTATTAAAAGAGCCGCTCGATACCGTTGCCAGGGTGGTGCAGGTACAGCCCGAAACCGCCTTTGCCAGGATAATAAGCTCGAAAGGCGCTGAAAAGGTACAAAAGAAAGACCTTGTGATAACGAAATAGATTCTTCTGGGAATTGTATGGGTATTTTAAGGTCTGTGCTGGTTCAGGGCTTGTAGCCTGAACCGAAACATTTTGGTTCAATCGAGGACGATTGAACCAGCAAAATAAGTAAGTAGACATAAAAATATAAGGCTTGTCATTCCCGCATGCTTTTAGCGGGAATCCAGATTTGTCCTCAACTTGACTGGAGAATGGCTTATGTTTAGTAAATATTTTGTATATATTTTGGCAAGTAAGCGGAATGGGACATTGTATATTGGAGTAACCAATAACTTGGAAAGACGCGTATATGAACATAAAAACAACATTGTTAAGGGTTTTACTTCAAAATATAGTGTCCATCAACTTGTGTATTATGAAGAGACAAATGACATCTATGCGGCTCTTCAAAGAGAAAAGCAATTAAAAACTTGTCCTCATGAAAATGGGGAAATGGAACCGCAAATGGAAGTTGGCGCTCATTGAGAGGATCAATCCTGATTGGAATGATCCCCGACTCAGATCGGGGACTGGATTCCCGCTAAAGCTTGTCCTCGCATGATGTTAGCGGGGAGCATGCGGGAATGACATATAAGGCGTCTCTTATTTATTGCCTTTACTTTATAGAAAGAGGGGCCGGGGAGGGGTTGCGGAAAACTTACACACCCCTTCCTCCCCCTATGTCCCCCTCCGTGAGGGGGACATAGGGGGAGGCTCTTGGAGGGGAATCATAAAAGATTGAAATTCCTGAACATTGAATTATGAACGTCAGGCTCTTTGTCGCAGTCGAAATTACCGAGGAAACCAGAAATAAATTGGCAGCATTTCAGAATAAGCTTAAAAAAGCTGATGCAGATGTAGGCTGGGTAGCCCCTGAAAATATTCATATAACGCTAAAATTTATCGGCTATATTGACGAGGAAAAAACTGAAGAGGTTCGCAATATAATAAAAGACTCTGTAACTCACATAAAACCGTTTAATCTTAGTTATGCAGGAGTGGGTGCTTTCCCAACACCTAAAAGTCCACGCGTTATTTTCGCACAAGCGATAGATACTGGAGGGGTTTTAGCAAAAATTCACGAAAGATTGGACAACCAATTAATGGCATTAGGTGTTGAACACGAGGCTCGTAAGTTCGATGCGCATCTCACGGTAGGGCGTGTCAAGACCCGCAGGAATGTGACAAAACTTATGGAGTGCCTGAATTCGTACAATGGGTTTAATTTTGGCTTAGAACGTATAACGCAGGTGGTTTTGATGAAGAGTGACCTTTCACCGGAGGGACCCATATATACGAAGTTACATAGTGTTGATTTAGTTTCATAAACCTTATAACTTTTTTATATGGGTGAATTATGATATCCAAACCAGAAGATGCAGATAAGGAAAAACGGCAACAAGCCCTCGAACGAGCAGTATCGCAGATCGAGAAACAGTACGGCAAGGGAACGATAATGAAATTGGGGAGCGCGACAAAGCTAGACGTTCCCACAATTTCAACGGGTGCATTATCTCTGGACATTGCGCTCGGTGTGGGAGGCATCCCGCGGGGAAGGGTCATTGAAATATTCGGTCCTGAATCTTCGGGTAAAACCACCCTGACTCTTCATATTATTGCTAATGCACAGAAAGATGGAGGTATGGCTGCTTTTATTGACGCCGAACATGCCTTAGACCCAGACTATGCAAAGAGATTAGGGGTCGACTTAGACAATCTCATGGTTAACCAGCCCGATACAGGCGAACAGGCCCTTGAAATAGCAGAATTACTGGTAAGGAGCAATGCCGTTGCTGTAGTTGCAATCGATTCCGTTGCGGCGCTCGTCCCTCGCGCAGAGATTGAGGGAGAAATGGGCGATTCACATATGGGGCTACAAGCACGGTTGATGTCTCAGGCGTTACGCAAGTTAACGGGTTGTATCTCAAAATCCCAAACCAGCGTTATTTTTATAAACCAGATTCGGGAGAAAATTGGTGTTATGTACGGAGGAAATCCCGAAACAACACCGGGTGGGAGGGCATTGAAATTCTATTCATCGGTACGTATCGATATACGGAGGATAGGCAGTATTAAAGACGGTGATGTGACAATTGGAAACAGAGTTCGTGCTACCATCGCCAAGAATAAGGTAGCAGCGCCTTTCAAAAAGGCGGAATTTGACATCCTATACAACTCAGGCATTTCGCGCGCAGGTGACATTATTGACCTTGGGGTTGAACAGCAGATTATTGACAAGTCTGGCACATGGTTTTCTTACGGTGATATCCGACTAGGACAGGGTAGAGAAAACTCCAGGCAGTTTATCGAAGGAAAACCCGAATTGATGAAAGAAATCGAACTGGCGGTCCTAAAAAAAATAATGCCAGAGATGGTTAAAGAAAAGCCCCCTGAAAAAGCTTCAGAGAATGTGAAAAAAATTGAACCACAGAGCGCACAGAAAGCGCAGAGAAAAGACTAGCGAGGCGAAGCCTCAGACCGATACTTGGCCGCGGGGAAACGAGTTTGGAACCACAGATTGCACAGACTGCTTTGGCAGACTGAAAGAGAAGGGGAAGAATGAAAGGGAAGAAACATTTCATCTCCCTTATCCCTTTATCTTTTCCCTCCGTCAGGGTGGTTTCTGTTGTTATATTTATGTATAGGAATTTCAAAGTTTTTGGTAGGAGCCAACTCCTGTTGGCGACCGGGCACACCACGCTGTTGTGAATTGCCGGTCGCCGTCAGGAGACGGCTTCTACCTTTAAGTTGCCGAAGGCCAAATTTATGAAGACAAACGAGATACGTGATAAATTTCTAAACTTTTTCAAAAAAAAGTCTCACGAAATTTTACCCAGTGACTCACTAGTCCCACACAATGATCCTACACTTCTTTTTACCGGCGCTGGCATGAATCAGTTTAAAGACATGTTTCTGGGCAAAGGAAATTTAGGTTTTAAAAAGGTAACCACCTGCCAGAAATGCCTCCGTACGGGGGATATTGATAATGTTGGAAAAACAGCCTCCCATCATACCTTTTTTGAGATGTTAGGAAATTTTTCTTTTGGAGACTACTTTAAGAAAGAAACTATTGAATGGGCATGGGAATTTCTGGTGCAAGAGTTAAAAATTCCAGCAGAACAGCTAAGTGTAAGCGTTTACAGAGACGATCTGGAGTCGTACGAAATCTGGGAAAAACATATCCGTCTACCACAGTCAAAAATTTATCGGTACGGCGAAAAGGATAATTTTTGGCCTTCGAATGCCCCAACACAAGGCCCGAACGGCCCCTGCGGGCCATGCTCAGAAATATTTTTCGACCAGGGAGAAAAAGTTGGTTGTGGACGAAAAGAATGTGAACCTGCCTGTGATTGCGACCGATTTGTAGAAATATGGAATCTGGTGTTTACCCAATACGACCGCAAAGAAGGAGGCAAGCTGGAACCGTTACCACACAAAAATGTTGATACGGGTATGGGATTGGAAAGGATGGCACGTGTCATGCAAGGTGCACAAACCAACTTCGACATTGACATCTTCAGTCCTATTATCAAATACATAGAAGAAATCACACAAGTAAAATATAATGGACAGATGGCGAATGCCGTGCTCATGCGCCGTATTGCAGACCATGTGAAGGCCTGTGTGTTTTGTATTTCAGACGGAGTACTGCCCAGCAACGAGGGGCGTGGATACGTAGAAAGGCGGTTGTTAAGGCGCGCCATACGGGACGGTACACAACTAGGCATAAAAGACTGTTTTTTGTACAAATTGGTGCCGATTGTAAGCGAGGTAATGCAAGAACAGTATCCCGATATTAAGCAACGAAGAGAAAATATTACAAGGATTGTGAAAAGCGAAGAAGAGAAGTTTCACGAAACCCTGGAACAGGGAACCCGCATTTTAGAAGAACTCACGGAAACATTACAAAAAAACAAACAAAAGGTACTCCCTGGCCGGGAAGCCTTTAAATTATACGATACTTTCGGTTTCCCGTTAGATATGACGGAATCAATACTCAACGAAAAAGGATTTGCGGTTGATAAGGACGGCTTTGAAGAAGAACTCAAAAAACAGCGTTTACAAGCAAGGACATCGTCCCAGATGACAGGGCAGGTTTTCGACACAGGTCCTCTGAGCAAGATCAAAGACATTTCAAAGGGCACAAAATTTCTGGGTTACGAAAAATACTCATCAGAAGGAAGAATAATCGCCATTATCCAGGGTGATCAACTTGTGGAAGTAGCTATAACCGGCAGTGAAGTTACTGTGGTTTTAGACCAAACAGCCTTTTACGGTGAATCAGGTGGACAGATTGGCGATATGGGTGTTCTGGAAGCAAACGGAACCTGCGTTCAGATTACCGACACTAAGAAGAATGATGATTTTATCCTGCATATTGGAAAGGTAATAAAAGGAGAACTGAAGAAGGGAAATGTAGTTCATGCGAAGGTTAACGTCCAGAGGAGGGACGCTATTCGGAGGAACCATTCAGCAACCCACATTCTCCATTATGCCTTGCGAAGGGTAATCGGCCAGCATGCCGAACAGGCAGGTTCACTGGTTTCACCCGATCATTTGCGGTTCGATTTTCACCATTTCTCCGGTTTAACAAAAGAAGAAATAACTCGTATTGAAGACTTGGTCAACGAAAAAATCCTGGAAAATGCGCCTGTAAGTGCAAAAGAATCAACTCTCCAGGAGGCGAGGAATACTGGCGCCATGGCGCTATTTGGTGAAAAATATGGAGAAACAGTCAGAGTGGTCTCTGTGGGTGATTTCAGCAAGGAACTGTGTGGTGGAACACACATAAATAATGCCGGAGAAATTGGACTATTGAGGATCATTTCCGAATCCTCTGTTGCAGCAGGAATCAGGCGTATTGAAGCTATTACAGGCATAGCGGTATTAAACAGAAGCAGAGAAAAAGAAACGATTATCCAGGAGGTGTGTAACACCCTGAATACGCACGAGGACAAACTGATTACAAAAACGCAGGAAATTTTAAATGAACTCAAAAATTCACAAAAAGAAATCCACAAGGCAAAACAAAAGGAATTAAGTGGCAAGATTGGTACCCTCATTGAGAGCGCCAAAGTGGTTTCGAATGTAAAGATCATAACCAAAAAATTAGACGATGCAACCGCAGACGATTTGAGAAAAACGATAGATATGTTAATGAAATCCGGCGAAGAACTCGCCATAGTTTTGGGAACTTCACAAAACGGACGTGTAACGATAGTCGCCGCCTTGACTCCTGATCTGGTTAAGCGCGGATTGCATGCCGGAAATATCTCAAAAGAAGTTGCAAAGGTTGTTGGTGGAGGTGGAGGTGGCAGGCCCGATATGGCACAGGCCGGAGGTCAATGGGCAGACAAATTGGATGAGGCGCTCTGTTTTGCCACTGAATTGTTAAGCAATAAGATATTACATTTTAAGTTATAGTTCACCTGAGGAAAAAGATTTGACAAGATAACAGGATAGACATGATATAAATAAATAAATTTTAGACAGGATTAACAGGATAATCAGGATGAAATAAGGTAGCTTTTATCTTGTTAATCCTGTATATCCTGTCTAAAATTAAGTCTTTGTTCTTGCTACGGGAAAACCTATAGGACTTATTCTTAATTTTGGGGAAAGCAAAGTTGAGGTTAAACGAAAGGTCAAGGATTTAAAGTAAAAGATCTACAGGATGAAACAATTATCATGTTAATCCTGTTCATCCTGTCTAAGGTAGCTGAACTATTACCATTTTAAAAAATATGTGACGAACCATTCAAAAGAACAATGGTGACATCCTTTTAGCACATCAGTCTCTTGAGTTTTTGCTTGACAATAATGGTATCGGTATATAGAATTTTCAGTTTGAAAGTAACATATTATAAAATATCTTACGATGAAGTACTGGGAAGTATATCATAAATGTATCCTTCTTTCTTTAGTCTTCCCTGTGCTTCTTTTTTTTTATGAACTTTTTATCGAGGTGATGCATGCCTAATCCAAAGAGAAGGTTTTCAAATTCAAGAACTCGTAAAAGACGCACCCACGACAAGCTTACTCCTCCTATTATTCCACTTGCCGAAAACATTGGGAAAGGAGCCGGCGTACGCTCAAAACTGTATATTTGTTCACATTGCAAACAGGTAAATCAACCCCACACTGTTTGCCACAACTGTGGCTATTACCGAGGTAAACAGGTTATTACTGTTGAAAGGTGAGTTTATGAGAGTTGCGGTAGACGCAATGGGTGGAGATAAAGCTCCGCACGAAATCGTTAAGGGATCAGTTCTGGCAGCACAACAGTTTCAAGACGACGAAATTGTGTTGGTCGGTGATGAAAAAGCGATACAATCCGAACTGAACTCTCACGGGAATCCCCCGAAGAACATTACGATTTATCACGCACCCCAAGTGGTTGGAATGGACGACCCTGCAACCTACTCAATACGACAGAAAATCGATTCGTCAATCACACGCAGTGTTGAGCTGGTGGCAAAAGGGGAGGCCACTGCTGTGGTAAGTGCGGGTCACACAGGCGCTGCGGTAGCTGCTGCAACTCTGCATTTACGAACCCTGAAAGGTGTACGGCGTCCCGGTATTGCCGTTGCTATTCCCACTCGGCACGGAATATGTTTGGTTATTGATGTCGGAGCAAACATTGCCTGCAAACCCGAACACCTCTTACAATACGGTGTTATGGCAACGGTACTCAGTAAATATATGTTTGGCATAGAAAATCCAAGAGTTGGTCTTCTGAACATCGGCGAAGAGGACGCAAAGGGAAATGATCTTACGAAAGAAACTTTCGCGCTCCTTTCCAGTTCAAGTTTAAACTTTGTGGGAAATGTAGAAGGCCGTGAAATATTTGATAACAAAGCTGACATCGTTGTTTGTGAAGGTTTCGTGGGAAATGTCTTGTTGAAATTTACAGAAGGGCTTGCCATGGACCTTTTATCAACAGTTAAAGCTGGCGCAATGAAGAGTTTCTGGACGAAACTGGGTTTATGGTTATGTAAACCAACCTTTGAGGCATTAAGGGCTAAAATGGATTTTAGTGAATATGGCGGCGTTCCTTTGTTGGGCGTCAATGGTATTTGTATTATATGCCATGGCAGGTCTGATTCCAAGGCCATACAAAATGCCATACGAGTCGCATTGCAGTTATCAAAAAACAATTTGAATGAGCACATTGTCTCCGAATTGGAAAAAACCAATGCACTCGCGGCAACTGTTATGTAATCGATTAGCCGCCTATTAATCTCCTCTGGTCAACGAACTAATTACACATGCGACAAAATCAAAGAGCATCAATTACAGGTATAGGGTCATACCTTCCAAACAAGGTTTTAACAAACTACGACTTAGAAAAGATGGTTGATACCAGTAATGATTGGATTATCCAGCGAACGGGCATTAAAGAACGCCGTATCGTTGAGAATGGCGTTACAACGTCAGACCTTGCCACCCAGGCTTCGCTCAGAGCAATGGAAGATGCCGGTGTTTCTCCCAAAGATTTAGACATGATTATTACTTCTACGATTACGCCCGACCATATCTTCCCTTCGACTTCGTGCTACATACAACAAAAAATAGGGGCGACCCGCGCATGCGCTTTTGATATCCTTGCGGCATGTGCCGGTTTTATCTATGCCCTGTCTATTGGACAGAGCTTTATAAATTCAGGAGCAATGAAGACCATTTTGGTGGTAGGCGCTGAATGTTTATCGAAAATTACTGACTACACCGATCGTGCAACCTGCGTATTATTCGGAGATGGCGCTGGTGCAGTCGTCATACAAAGGAACCCTGTAAAACATGAAATTCTTTCCTCAACCTTAGCCGCAGATGGATCGGAGGCAGATGTACTTATCATGCCTGGAGGAGGGGCAAGTAATCCCGCATCCATAGAGTCAGTTCAACAACGGCTGCATTATATTCAATTTCGAGGCAAAGAAGTATTCAAACTGGCGATTAATAATATTACCAATTTAATTTTAGAAACAACGAGGGAAAACGGACTCACCCTTGACGATATCGACTTAATTATTCCACACCAGAGCAACCTCAGGATTATTGAAGCAACGATGGAAAAACTTGGGTTGCCAATGGAAAAGGCATTTGTAAACATTGACAAATACGGAAATACATCTTCTGCCTCAGTTCCTATCGCAATTGACGAAGCCAGAAAAGAAGGGCGACTCCGCAAAGGAAACATCGTTATGCTGGTGGCGTTTGGGGGGGGATTAACGTGGGGGTCTTCAGTTATTAGATGGTAGAGAACATGCGAAAGACTGCGCTCCTCTTCCCCGGTCAGGGCGCCCAATATACAGGAATGGGTAAGGATTTTTATGAACAATACAAAGAGGCGCGGGAAGTCTTCAACAAAGCCAACGAAGTCCTGGGCTTTGATTTATCAGCACTATGCTTTCACGGAAAACAGGAAGAATTAAACAAGACTTCCATTTGTCAGCCTGCTATATTGGTAACCAGCATTGCCATACTGGAAGTGTTTAAAAAAAATTCTACAATTCAAATGGACACGTGTCGTGCTGCCTGCGGGCTTAGTCTGGGAGAATACACAGCCCATGTAGCTGTTGGTTCCATAACCTTTATGGATGCCGTGCGGCTGGTATACAAGCGCGGCCTGTTTATGCAAGAGGCATGTAATGCGAATCCGGGGGGAATGGCCTCTGTTGTCGGATTAGAAGATGAAAAAGTAGAACAAATTTGCAATGAGATGAAATCACTAGGAATTATTTGTGCTGCAAATTATAATAGTCCGGGACAGGTGGTTATCTCAGGCGAAAAAACGGTCCTGGAAAAAGCATCCTTGCTGGCGAAAGAACGAGGGGCAAGGATGGTTGTTCCTTTAAAGGTAGATGGGGCGTTCCATTCTGATTTAATGAGCCCTGCAAGTAGCAAACTTTCAAGGGAACTCGAGTTGACGCCGATTTCTAAACCGAATATCCCCGTTGTGGCAAATATCCATGCACAATACGTACGGGAGCCTGAGGAGATAAAAATCTCTTTGGCAAAACAACTCAATAATCCGGTACGGTGGCACCAATCAGTCTCTATGCTGATCCGTGACGGATTTAATCAGTTTTATGAAATAGGCCCCGGAAAATCTCTATCGGGCATTATGAAAAGGATTGACTCTACTCAGGAAATCAAAAATATTGACACGGTAGAGGCATTTAAAAATATGGGAAAATTGAATTAATTTTATGATAAGGAGGTAAAACAGTGTCAGCAGTCGAAGAGAAGGTCAAAGAGATTATTACCAAACAAATGGGTGCAAAAGCCGAACAAATTACCAAAGAAACGTCATTTATTAATGATCTGGGAGCGGATTCTTTGGATACCGTAGAACTGATCATGGAATTTGAAGACGCCTTTGATATGAACATCCCGGATGAAGAAGCAGAAAAGATCCGTACGGTGGGAGACGCCATTAAATACATAGAGGAACACAAATAAAATGCAGGAACGACGAAGAGTCGTTATTACCGGTGTTGGCGCTGTTACACCTCTTGGGCTTGAGAAAAAACAAATCTGGTCGGCACTCTGCGAAGGGAAAAGCGGCATAAAGCCCATTACTTCTTTTGATACCTCTGCTCATGAAGTACACTTCGGAGGCGAGGTCAGCGACTTTGATCCGACTAAATGGTTTGAGATTAAGGAGGCGCGCCGGTTAGATCGCTTTGCACAATTCGCTGTTGTTGCTGCAATCCTGGCGATAGAGGATGCCGGGCTTGAATTGGAAGGCTTTGACCAGACGAGAATTGGGGTTGTGATTGGTTCCGGGATGGGAGGTTTGTTAGAGCTGGAGACCCAACATGGAATTCTCATCAATAAAGGGCCTTCCCGAATTTCTCCTTTCATGGTTCCTAAACTGATGGTCAACGCCGCATCGGCGCAGGTGGCAATACGATTCGGACTGAAAGGCCCCAATTATGCATTGGTAACGGCGTGTACCACCGGTGTCAATGCTATAGGCGAAGCTGTCCGTATTATCCAAAGAGGTGATGCAGATATCATGATTGCTGGTAGTTCAGAGGCGGTAATCAGTCCTTTAGGTCTTGCCGGGTTTAGTGCTATGAAAGCACTTTCTACCCGCAATGACGCCCCACAAAAGGCTAGCCGTCCGTTCGATAAAGACCGGGATGGTTTTGTCATTTCTGAGGGTGCCGGTGTTATTGTGGTTGAAGAACTTGAGACAGCAAGGAAAAGGGGGGCAAATATCTATGCAGAAATACTGGGGTATGGACTCAATGGAGATGCATATCATATTGCAGCGCCAGAACCAGATGGTAATGGTGCAATGCGATGTATGACGAGCGCCCTTACAGACGCACAGTGCAATTCCGAGGAAATTGATTATATTAATGCACATGCCACATCAACCCCAATCGGTGATAATATTGAAATAAAAGCCATAAAGAAGGTTTTTGGAGAGAATGCACACAAAATACCCATCAGTTCTACAAAGTCCATGCTGGGTCATCAACTTGGCGCTTCGGGGAGCGTAGAAGCAATCATCTGCACCATGGTGATCAAGGAAGGGATTATTCCACCAACCATTAATTATCAAACACCCGATCCTGAATGCTCAGGTCTGGATTTTGTCCCCAATGTTGCCCGTGAAAAAAAGAATATCAAGAAGGCGCTTTCCAATTCATTTGGTTTTGGCGGACACAATGCCAGCATCATATTGGGAAAATTGTAGTTATATGAAATCTGTGTAACTTACCGTTCCAAATACCTTCATCAATTTGCGGCAATGTCTCGCCAAGTCTTAACGTGAGGTTTTTATAAGTTTTTTGATGGCATTATACATTTCGGGTAATTTTTTGATTAATACCTGGATACGTTTTTCTTCATTGATAGACTTGGCCGGAGAACCCCACACGACAGAACCTGGTTCTAAACTCTTATAAACGTTTGAACCTCCGCCAACGATACAGTTATCGCCGATGGTTACGTGATCGGTTATGCCCACATCCTCTGCGATCATGACATTCTTCCCTATCCTGGTACTCCCTGCAATCTTTGCATAGGCAATGAGCATCGTGTTGTCGCCTATGGTAACATTATGGGCAACGTGCGAGTGATTATCTATCTTTACCCCGTTTCCGATAATAGTCTTATCAAGTGCCGCTCGACAAATCGTTACCATAGCGCCTATTTCAACGTCATCCCCTATCTCGACGGTTCCTATTTGTGGAATTTTCTTGTGCTTACCTTTTACTTGAAGATACCCAAAACCATCGTCTCCGATAACACTGTTGCAATGGATAATAGCCCGTTTTCCAACAATAACATTTTCACGAATAGAAACGTTGGCATAAATAATAGAATCGTCTCCAATACGACTCTCCTTCCCGATAAACGTATTTGGATAAATGGTGACATTATTTCCTATATTTGCATGATCATCAATAACAACATAGGCCCCAATAGACACCCCTTTTCCTACAGTAGCTTCTTTGCTGATAATAGCTGTGGGGTGGATGCCTGCCGGACGTTTATATCTTTCTTCAGCTACAACCTCAGTAAACCTGATAAATGCCAGAAATGGGTTTTCGACAACGATCTGCGGCTTTTTAAGTGTTTGAATCTCGCGGTGTACGACAATCGCAGAGGCCATTGATTTCATGGCTTGTGGGATTAAAGAATCATCCTTGATGAAGGTGATGCTTCCTTCTTTTGCAGTTTCAACGCTGGCAACATCGGTAATTATCGTGTCTCCGTTGCCAATAATCTTTCCACCAATAATAGATTGAATTTTATTTAGTGTATATTCCATAATGCAGATACTTTTGGGGTAAACATTCGGTAAACACATCTTACACATGTCATTCCCGCATGTTTTTAGCGGGAATCCAGGCGTGTGCTGATGGGCTGTGGATTCCCGATAAAAGCATTCGGGAATGACAAACTTGTCCTCACGGAAGTGGGGAATGGGCAGTGCATAACGTCTTTACCGAATGTTTACCCTTTGGGACATCGTATCACAACCATAAATTACTGTCAAATGAACTTTTATATTGACAATCTTATTCATTAAGCATGATAATATCTGTAAATATTTTGCAACCGATTACTATCGAGTAAAATGCTGTGGAGACTTTCAACCCCCCCTCCTCCGCAAGAAGGGGTGAATGGGTGGTCTTCTTTTTGATCTAAGTAACTACGATATCTGGTATTTTTGTGGGAAAAATCTTATGTGCGGAATTGTAGGGTATATTGGGCATAAAGAGACCATCAAGGTTCTTCTCGACGGCATCAAAAGACTCGAATACCGCGGGTATGATTCTTCTGGAATAGCAGTTATCGAAAACGGTACCTTACGATGCGAAAAGGCCGTAGGCAAGATTGCCGAACTTGAAAAGAAGCTCAACGGAAACAATATCCACGCAAACATGGGAATCGCACATACCCGATGGGCAACCCACGGTGCCCCTACGATTGAAAACGCACACCCACACATCGACTGCAAAAACGAAATTGCTGTGGTGCACAATGGAATCATTGAAAACTACGATTATTTAAAAACACGATTAGAGCGGGAAGGGCATATTTTCAAGAGTGAAACAGACACAGAGGTATTAGCACACCTGATTGAAAAATATTTTCTGGGCAACCTTGAAATGGCAGTTATGGAGGCATTGAAAGAAGTAGAGGGGACGTATGGCATTGCAGTAATTTCCCCAAAAGACCCGCAAAAAATTGTAGCAGCACGGAAAGGGTCACCTTTAGTTATAGGAATCGGTAACCAGGAATATTTTATTACCTCCGATGTTTCCGCATCGCTGGAACATACCCGAGACGTGGTGTATCTTGACGACAATGAAGTAGCTATTCTGACCGAGAACAAGTACGAAACCAAGACCATGCAAAACATCCCCACCTATAAAAAAGTAGAAGAGGTGCTGTGGAATATTGATATGATCGAGAAGGGTGGTTATCCGCATTTTATGCTTAAGGAAATCCACGAGCAACCCCAGGCGTTAAGAAATGCCATGCGCGGAAGGGTTGATATTAGCGGAAATTCGATACGGCTTGGCGGATTGATTAGTCACGAAAAGATACTCCGTGAAGCCAAACGCATCGTCATTGTTGCCTGCGGCACTTCCTGGCATGCAGGGCTGGTTGGTGAATATATACTGGAAGAACTTGCTCGTATACCGGTTGAGGTAGAATACGCCTCAGAATTTCGGTATCGAAATCCCGTGATCGAAGAAGGCACTATCGTAATCGCAATAAGCCAGTCCGGCGAAACGGCAGACACGCTTGGCGCCATGCGGGAGGCGAAACACAAGGGCGCAAAACTCCTCTCAATCTGCAACGTCGTTGGCAGCACCATAGCAAGAGAATCGGACTTTGGCGTTTATTTACACATCGGCCCGGAAATAGGCGTTGCTTCAACAAAGGCATTTACTGCCCAGATAGTTATCCTATATTTATTCACCCTTCACATGATGAAGCTAAAACATGGCAACGTCCCGATGTTTTCAGACATGATAAAGGTCGTCCAGACCGTGCCTGATAAGATTCAGTCTATCCTGGACAGGGAAGAAGAAATTGTGGAGCTTGCAAAGTTATACAAGGATAATGAGCATGCCCTTTATTTAGGGAGGGGATACAATTACCCCGTGGCGCTTGAAGGCGCTTTAAAGCTAAAAGAAATATCTTACATCCATGCCGAGGGTTATCCCGCTGCGGAAATGAAACACGGACCCATTGCCCTTATTGACAAAGATATGCCGGTTGTCTTTATTGCTACGAAAGACAGTGTCTACGGAAAAATCCTGAGTAACATCGAAGAGGTCAAAGCAAGGGGCGGAAGGGTCATTGCCATTGCGACGGAGGGGGACGAACAGATTAAAGAAAAGGTAGATCATGTATTTTATATCCCTAAAACCACAGACCCCCTCATACCCATGCTCTCTGTAATTCCCCTCCAGTTACTGGCCTATCATATAGCGGTTATGCGAGGCTGCGATGTTGATAAACCAAGAAATCTCGCCAAGAGTGTGACGGTTGAATAAATCAATTAACCAATGAAAAGGCACTTGAAACCACAGACTTCGTCGTGAGCGCTCAGTCGAACGATTACACTGATTACACAGATAAAAAATACGAAATAATCTGAACATTAAATTTTTCAATCGTTTGTAAAGTGAAATTTCGTTGCAAAGTCGCTTCGCCCATCGTAATTCCACTCATATTTATCTTCATTTATTTTCTTATGAGTGGTACAAATCGGACGGGGATAATGGACTCTTTCACAACCTTCGAAGAGGCGTCTTTGGTAATCAACATCAGGTCCTGCACTTCATAAACACCACCAACAGGAATAACCAATCGGCCGCCGGGTTTGAGCTGGTCGATAAGAGGTTGCGGAACATGCTCGGCGGCGGCAGTGACGATAATCGCATCAAACGGTGCATGCTCCGGCCACCCTTTGTAACCATCGCCAATCTTGACTTCCACATTATTATAACTCATAGTTTTCAACCGCTTAGCAACCTCCTTGCCCAGCCCTTCTATAATTTCTATCGTATATACCTGTTTTACCAGTTTAGAGAGGATGGCAGCCTGATAGCCTGAACCGGTCCCTACCTCTAAAACAACATCATCCGTGCCCAATTTTAATAATTCCGTCATAAATGCTACGATATATGGCTGAGAGATTGTCTGTCCAAAACCTATCGGCACAGGCTGGTCATAATAACTATACGACCGATTTTCTTCGGGAATAAACAGATGGCGGGGCACCGTCTCCATAGCCACTAACACCCCTTTATCCGTTATGCCCCGGTAGGCAATCTGTTCTTTCACCATCCGTTTCCGCTGGTGTGTAAAGGTATCTTCATCTATTACTGCATTCATACCACCCATAGCTGTTATCGTATCTTTATGAAAGACTAATCGGATAACAAAAGAGACAATAATCAAACATGAGACAGTAAATATAAGAATACTTAATTTCATCGACCTGTTTTTCATGGCATAACAATGATAGAAACATCTCCCCTCTCACGTACTTCACCAACGACATCGTACGTCATAGCGCCTCTTTCTTTGAGTTTTGTACAGAGTATCTCCGCCTTCCCCTTGGGAACAGAGATAAGCAGACCACCAGAGGTCTGGGCATCAAACAAGACGTCCACTAACTCCTCTCGTACCTTGGGATCAATCCTAATTGCATCCTTCAAATATTTTTTATTGAGCTTTGATACCCCCGGTATCAATCCCATCTTGACATAGCGTTCACAGCCATCGAATATCGGTATACGTCCGGCAAAAAAGGATAACGTCACCTTGCTGGCCTCCGCCAACTCGTATGCATGACCCATAAGCCCAAAACCCGTGATATCCGTACATGCGCTGACGCCTACTTCCAGCATTGCCTCAGAGGCCGTCTTGTTTAACAAAGCCATACTCCTGGTTACAAGGCTTACGTGTTCCTCAAGAACCTTGTTTGCCTTGATGGCCGAGATAACCAAACCAGTACCAAGAGGCTTTGTCAATACAAGCACATCACCTGCCCGTGCACCTGCATTGGTCACAATCCTGTCGGGATGGATAATTCCTGTAACGGATAATCCATATTTGATCTCACTGTCCTGAAGGGTGTGACCACCTATGATAACAGCCCCTGCCTCATCGACCTTGTCCGCGCTACCCTTAAGAATTTCAACCACGATATCTCTATCCAGTGATTTTGTCGGGTAGCAGAGGATAT
>Ga0082335_1003940_pt1 | contig 23372 bp, 17 predicted proteins | sample Subgrocontami58m_FD_72375 | JGI IMG/M metagenome (GOLD analysis project Ga0082335, IMG submission 72375) | Subsurface groundwater microbial communities from S. Glens Falls, New York, USA - GMW37 contaminated, 5.8 m (SPADES assembly) (version 2) ...
GCCGCCGCACGAGCACCTCGGCAGCACCGACGCGCTCATCATCCGCACCCGCCGCCGCACGAGCACCTCGGCAGCACCGACGCGCTCATCATCCGCACCCGCCGCCGCATGATCCAGGCGGCCAAGGCGCTGCGCGACCAGGGCATCGTGCCCACCTGCGTGGACCAGCCGGAGCTGTACCGCCAGCGGTCGGGCGAGGTCATCCTGCCGCGCGCCGTCAACTGGTGGGAAGCCACCAAGGAAGCCCGCGAGCAGTTCGCCCCGACGGTCACCCGGTAGCACCCCTGCTCCCGACAAGGATATCTTTGACCACCGAACTGGCCCGCTTCGATCATCGTTCGGGGCGGTGGTCACCTGTGGCTACGACAGGCTATCCGCTAAGCCGTTCAGCATCCGCCGGCGGAGTCTAAGTATGACCGAAGGCAGGCGCTTTGCCGCCTCGAAGAGCAGCCAGGCATCGAACGCTATACCGCCGCCTGCGATTACGCCCGTCAATAACAAATCGCTGGACGCTACCGCAAACCTTCGCTGCAGGACAGCTTTACCCGGATTTGCGGGATCAAAATAGACAGGTACCTTTGCGTCCCCCACATAATTCCGCATGATAGCCTCGGGGTCCCTGTCGAAACTGTCCGAGCCGAACTGCAACCTCTTCCCCGTATGGGCCTGACCGTCAACCAGGTATTCATAACTGATGCGGACATGGTATCTGGGGTCGTCGCACAACAAACAATAGTCAACCGAAGACGACGTGATCCGGCCCTCGGTCGTAGGCCAGCCCTGCGCCACTTCAGACATGCGCCAGTCTTCGGCATATAGCCAAAGCAGCAGCGGTGGTCCGCCGAGAAGGATACCCACCAACAGTACAGAGGTCATGAGAACGCGCAAGGCTTCCTTGTAACGAAACACAAGGATGACGATGAGGATAGTACTACTGAGTAGCAATATGGCAGTGGCGACCGCTGAGTAAGACATCTATGCTGCGCCTTTCTATTATTGCGGCTCTTGTAGACTGTCATCCTGCTAGAGATTGCTAGTTGTGAGCATGCGCATGGCAAAGAGGGAAGCCGCCACGATGATCCAATTGTCGTCCCACAGCGGGTGACTGGCCGGGCGGAAGCGCTCGGCCACAGTGGCCGCGACAGCCCCGATAGCACCGATCCAATAGGGCTGGTAGAGGGCAGCAGCGCCAAGGCAGACTGCAAGCATAGCTGCGGACGCCCACGTATCCACTTCTCGGCCGCCTGAACCCAAGGCCCTGACCAGCCCGGCTGCGTTGTCGCCCCAGGCCATGAAGGCGATGGGGAGGAACGCCAGCCACTTATCCCCGAGCACGCCCCATCCGACCATGATGGCCATCGTCGCAGCCAGCAGGTAGGCAATCTCCCCCCACCGCCGGACCGGACCGGATCCCGAGAGGCCTCGTACCTGTTGCGGCCAATACACCCGCAGCAGCAGCACGGACAGCGCCACGCTGGCGGAGATAGCCGTCGCCATCCAGGCATCAAGGGTCAGGACGGCGATGAGGCAGGCGCCGCCGCCGAGGACTGCGGCAACGCGGCGAGAAAGGGACGCCGCTGTGCCGCGGTCACGCAGACGGTTGGCGGCCAGCACCGCCAGCGCGGCAAACCCGGCAATGCCGCCGGCGATGAGTGCTTCCGCTATCACTGGGTCCTCCAATCGGTAGGCGTCTGTTAATCGCCGGTGTCGTCGAACTTCTCTTTGCTCATGTGCGCGGTCGGAGCCAATTTCGCGAGCCTCGCAAAGACGTCTTCACGGCCGTCCAGGGTGACCGACCCCTCGCCATGCACGACCCGAAAATATAAGAGTCGTCCGGTGGACGCCGACTCCGTGCGCACCAGGCAAATGATGCCGGCGGCGCGCAGGTCTGTGCTGCCGGTGGCGCTGGCGAACCTCAGCAGGCCTGAAGGCGCGATCCGGAGCTCGTAGGGGCTTCGGAGGCTACGACAGAGAAGCGCCAATGCAACGACGGCGAACAAAAGCACATGAACGATAAGGCTACCGATACTCGCACCCATGACTAACAGCATCAGGGTTCCGACGGCGAACTTACTGGGGCCTGAAGACGGGAATAGGAGTTCGGAGTTTTGCCACGCCAAGGCAACGAAGGCGAAGATGACCGCCGTGACACTGCCGAAACCCACAACTCCGCCTGAGAACCCCAGTGCCATGAAGGCGATGGACATGACCGCGAAGCAAGCCTCCGCGATCCGGTTTCCCGTGAAACTGTAAATCTCCGCGAGTGGGTCCAATGATTCTCTGATCCGACTTGGCTTGGGCTTCTGCAGCCGCGAGTGCTGCACCGGCGGAGCCGTCCACGCATCAGCGGCATCCCACCCTCTCTTGTTCTCAAGGTCACTCCAGGTCTCCCCCATCGCTATCGCGGGGGCTGAATACGTGTCGACACCAGGGGGCCGGCCAACACTATCGGAAGGAACGAAGGTCATCATTGGCGCACCTCTTGTTTCAGTTGATGACTGAACCCTAGCGGCTGAGGGGCAGCTAATCCTGCCGCGAGGCTGCCGTCTGGCTGTCGCCCCACTGTCACTATGCCGCCGGTCACGAATGGTTCTGAGAGTATGGTTCCTCAATGGTGAGCGGCTTCTTAATCCAAGTTATCGAAGGTGTTAACGAGTTGCGTTCTGCTCACCAGCGCGGCCGGAACCAACTTCGAGAGACTCGCGAATACCGCTTCATTGCCGTCCAGGGTGATTGACCCTGTGCCATGCTCGACCCGAATAAAAAAGAGTTTGCCGGTGGCCCGCTCCCAGCCCGCCAGCGCATTGATGTCGGCTGTGCGTAGGTCGGTGCTGCCGGTCACGCTGACGAACCTGAGCCGGCCTGAAGGCGCGATCCGGAGCTCGTAGGGGCGTCGGACGCAATCCCGAAGGAGCCCCAGGACAATGAGGGAGGCGGGGAGGGCGACGAACACCACGGAGAAGAAGCCGGCCAGCACATTGAAGGTACCGTCGGGTGCACGCCAGACTGAGAACCCCAGAATGTGTACAGCCACTGCGGCCCCCAGGCCGAAGAGGCCACAAACCACGGCCCAGCAAGCCTGCTTGATCCGGTTGCGCTTGAAGCTGTAGGTCTCCGCGAGCGGGTCGAAAGCCCCCGGCTCCTTCAACTCCTGGTGCTGCGACGGTGCAACGGTCCCGTGGTTCATGGCATTCCCCCCTCTGTGTTCTCAGGACAACTGTAAGGGCCAAGGGCGGGCGAATCCTGCCGCGACGCTGCCTCTTGACTGTCACCTTGCCTGCCGCTGTGCGGATGCCGGGCGCACTCCGCGGCCGTCTGCTAATCTCCGGTGTCGTCGAACTTCTCTTTGCTCACGTGTGCGGTCGGAACCAATCTCGCAAGCCTTGCAAAGACGTCTTCACGGCCGTCCAGGGTGATAGACCCCGCGCCATACTTCACCCGGATGTCATAGAGTTTGCCGTTGGACACCCGCTCCGTGCGTACCAGGCGCACGATGTCGGCGGCACACAGGTCGGTGCTGCCGGTGACGCTGGTGAACCTGAGCAGGCCTGAAGGCGCGATCCGAAGCTCGTACGGGCTTCGGAGGCTACGTTCAAGAAACCCCAAGGCCAACACGCCGACCAAGAGGACGCAAATGACGCCACTCGCAACGCTCCCGAATAAGAACATTAGGGCGATGAAGGCGAAGAACATTGCCCCCGCGCAGGCCTCCATGATCCGGCCGCCCTTGAAGCTGTAAATCTTCGCTGGCGGGTCGAAAGCCTCGGCACCCTTCAGCCTCTGGTGCTGCGACTGTGCAACGGTCCCGTGGTTCATGGCATACCTCCTCTTTGTTCTAAGGTCACCGTAGCGGCCGAGGGCGGGCCAATCCTGCCGCGAGGCTGCCGTCTCGCTGTTGTTTCACTGTCACCGGGGCTGCCCGTGACAGAATGCTTCATCTGCTAATCGGGGTCGTACTGCTCGGTGCTCACGTGCGCGGCCGGAACTAATTGCGCGAGCCTCGCAAAGACGTCTTCACGGCCACCCAGGGTGATCGACCCCGCGCGATGCTCGACCCGGATGTGGTCAAGTTTGCCGTTGGACACTCGCTCCCTGCGCACCAGGCGCACGATGTGGGCTGCGCGCAGGTCGTTGCTGCCGGTCACGCTGGTGAACCTGAGCAGGCCTGAAGGCCCGATCCGAAGCTCGTAAGGGCTTCGGAGGTTATACCAAAGCCCTACCGAGGCAAGGGCGGAGGCGGCAATGAATGACAAAACGAAAGGGGCATGCGCTCCAGCGGCCGCGAAGAAGCAGAAGAAGAGTCCGACAGCCACGCACCCGCAAGCCTCCATAATCCGGGTGCCCTTGAAGCTGTAAATCTCCGCTGGCGGGTCGGCGACCTGGGGTTCCTTCAGCCCTTGGTGCTGCGTCTGCGCAACGGTCCCGTTGTTCATGGCATTCCCTCCTCTTTGTTCTCAGGGTCACCGTAGCGGCCGAGGGCGGGCCAATCCTGCCGCGAGGCTGCCGTCTCGCTGCTGTTTCACTGTCACCGGGGCTGCTGGCGACGAATGCTCCGCCTGCTAACCGAGGGTGTCGTCGTACTGCTCGGTGCTCACGTGCGCGGCCGGAACTAATTGCGAGAGGCCCGCCAAGGTAAGGAGGGCGAAGCAGCCCCACCCGAGGAAGAAAACCAAAGGGGAGTGCGCTCCTACAACGGCAACCAGGCAGACGAGTCCGGCAACCACGCAACCGCAAGCGTCCTGGAAGCTGTAAACGTCCTCGGACAAGGCGAGTAGTTCATTGGTCCGTCTTCCTGGCTCGGGCGCCTGCGGGCCCGCCTGCTGCACCTGCGGAGCGGTCCACACATCCCTGGCGCCCCATCCTCGTCTGTTCTCAAGGTCGCTCCAGGTCTCCCCCGCCGATATGACAGGGGCTAACGACGTTTCGACGCCCGGGGACCGGCCAACTGCATCAGAAGTACTGAAGGTGATCATCGGCGTACCTCTTCTTTCCGTTGATGACGTCACCGTAGCGGCTGAGGGCGGGCCAATCCTGCCGCGGGGCTGCCGTCTGGCTGTCGCCTCACTGTCACCATGCCGCCGGCGACGAATCCTCCGCCTGCTAATCGGTGTCGTCGTACTTCTCTTTGCTCACCTGCGCGGCCGGAACCAAATTCGCAAGCCTCGCAAAGACGTCTTCATGGCCGTCCAGGGTGATCGACCCCGCGCTATGCTCGACGCGGATCACGTGCAGGCTGCCGTTCGACACCCGCTCTCTACGCACCAGGCGCACGATGTCGGCTGCGCGCAGTTCGGTGCTGCCGCTCACGCTGGTGAACCTGAGCAGGCCTGAAGGCGCGAACTGGAGCTCGTACGGGTTTCGGAGGCTACGCCAAAGCAGCCACAAGGCACCGACGGCGAAGAAGACCGTGTGAATGAGTGACCAAACGAAGGGGGCATGCGCTACAACGACCGCCAGGCTGACGAGGCCGAAAATTACGCCGCCGCAAGCCTCCATGATCCGTTCGTTATGGAAGTTGTAAACGTTCTCGGACAAGGCGAGTAGTTCGTTGGGCCGACTGCCCGGCTCGGGCACCTGCAGCCCGGCCCGCTTCACCGGCGGAGTGGTCCACGCATTGCGGGCATTCCATCTCCGTTTGTTCTCAAGGTCGCTCCATGTCTCTCCCGCCGATATGGCAGGGGTTAACGACGTTTCGACGCCTGGGGACCGGACAACGCCATCGGAAGGGACGAAGGTCATCATTGGCGTACCTCTCCTCTGCTTTGATGACGTCACCGTAGCGGCTGAGGGCGGGCGAATCCTGCCGCGGCGCTGCCGTCTGGCTGTCGCCCCGCTGTCAGCATGCCTGCCGCTGTGCGGGTGCCGAACGCCAGGTTTGACCCTCGAAACCGGCTGTGCTACTGTTCGCGCCGGGTCCCACCTACAGAGAAGGCGGGCGCTTCCCAGCTAGGCGAATACCGTGGCAGCAACAATGGTGCGATCCAACAAGGCGTTCTTGGTGGTGGCGTTGCTATGGGCGATAGGCGCCTCGGTGATCGCTGGGGTCCCCGGTGTTCCGGTGCGGGTGGTGCACTGGGCCAACGGCCATGTGATGGAAACCCGGTTGCTCCCCGCCTTTGCAACCCGCTTCAATGCCGCCGGATACCGGACCTCGGATGGTTCTACCATTGAGGTGGCGCCCACGCTGGCCAACTCCGGCGCAATAACGGGAAAGCTGCGAACGTTGTTGCTTCATGGAGCCGCTGCCCCTGCCGAGCCGAACCCGGTGCTGGTCACCCCGGCAGCCGACCACTGGATGGGAGACCTCACCTACCTGGTGGGCCGGCAAATATGGCAAGACGATCGGACGAAGCCGATCGCGACGACGTACTTGGGGATCGTGACCACCAGGGACATGGCCCAATGCCTGGGTTGGCCGCAGCGCGACGTGGGCTTTGAGGATGTGGTCCGGCTTGCCGTACAGCCGCAGGGCTGGCGGACTTACCCTTGCGCGAAGCCGGAATGGGGTGACGATGTGCTCCTGGCGTTCACCTATCCCGACCGCTCGAGCACTGCGCGGAGTTTGCTCTACACGTTTTACGGCATAATCACCCGCAAACCGGTCGAGAAGTTAACCCTGGACGACGTGCGCCAGCCGGAGATTGCCGGGCTCATGCAGGCGTTTCAGCGGCGTCTTAGCTGCTATGTGCCCGACACCCTGGACCTCAACCTGAAGATGGTCTCGGTGCCCGCCTGCGCCCAGTTCTTCTTCATTGCGGAAGATAACCTCGTTAAGTTGTACCAAGGCAAAGTGGCAGGGACGTACCTCAACCGCGATCTGGTGATGATCTACCCAAAAGAAGGTTCAGTGATCCATAACCATTCGAGCTTCGGGCTCGACGTTGACTGGATCTCTGCTAGCCAGCGAGAGGCCGGTACGATGTGGTTAAACTTCTTGCGGAGCGAGCCGCAACAAAGGGCCTTTATGCAGGACGGTTTCCGGCGGATCACTGACGGACCATGCATAGACCCGCTGGGCAGCCCATTCTCACCGTGCAATGGGACTCCAAAACTGCTCATCTACCCCGACAGAATTGACCCAGCGGTCGCAGAAGAGATCTTACGGGCGTGGCGGTAACTGGGGGTGGCTCATCGCGGACAGCGCGATGGAAAGCGGCGCTTGGGGACCGCCGGTTGGTCGCGCTGTTAGGAGCTACCATGCTGCTTAGCCTGGCACTCGCGACCACCCCGCTCTCGGGCCGTGCACTGCCCGTTTTTGGCTGGGGAGTGCTCGTATACCTTGCTTCGGCAGCCGTCTGGGCCACGAAGCGGCCTGCAACGGTCATGGTCCAGCCTCCGCCGCTCCAAACCCACCCTGCCGGCGCGCTCAGCGACGGTGACCTCCTGCGGGCTACCGAGGAGGCGTTGCGAAGGTTGAACAACCCTGCCGCCCTGGGGCGTTGTGCGCTCGCGGGTTGCCTGCCCTGGACCTTGAAGAAGCTGGCGGAGAGTGACGGCGCACAGGCACACCCAAGCGCCAGCCAGGCACTCCGTACTGCTCTCGTGCTCGCGATTGACCGGCTCAAGCCTGGTGATGGGCCCGACGAGCAGAAGCGCTACTACACCATTCTTCGGGACGAGTACGTGCTGCGGCACGCAACGGCTCGGATTATGACCGACTACTCCATCAGCGAATCTACGCTGCATCGCTACCGGCGGGAGGCTCTTCAGGCATTGGCCTCCGACCTCGCGACCCAAGAGGAGGAGCTCGCTGGGGCTAAAACCTAAGGCGAACCCCTAGCCCACCACCCGCATACCCGCCGCGGCAGCGGGTGTACTGCCCGCCAGTGGCCCGCCCGCCGTCCCCTGGCGCCGGCGCGGCTACCGTCGTGTCGGTTTGGTTCTTGGCGACGGTAGCCGAAGGGACTCCTAGTTGGGGGACATCCTTCGTCAAGCTCAGGACGGCGCTCCCAAACCCCCGGCAGCGAGGGCGGCGAGCCCCCGCTGCACACGCCCACTGGAGGGTCGCGCTTACCGCTTGTCAGATGAAGATGCGATTGCCCTGACGCGGCGCCGGCGTTCCTTGCTTCCGGCCGGAGGCGGCGCGTATCATCGGTGAGCACGCAAAAGGGGGACCGCTGTGTCCGACGCCAACGACCGCATCAGCATCAAGGTGTTTTCCGATTACATATGACCGTGGTGTTATATCGGTCTGGATCGGATCGAACACCTCCAAAGGGACTACGCCGTTGATGTGGACTGGCAGGCCTTCGACCTGCGGCCCGACACCCCGCCTGAGGGCTTGCCGCGCCAGGACAAGCCGGGCGAGCAGAAGATAGGCAAACCGGTCGACGGGCATTTGGGCGCCCTGGCCGAACAGGCCGGGCTCACCATGATCCGGGCGGGCATGACGCCCTACACCCGGCCGGCCATGGCCGCGGGCGAGTATGCCAAGACCGTCGGCAAGTTCGACGAGCTGCATCTGGCGCTGTTCAAGGCGTACTGGGAGCGCGGCGAGAACCTGGGTGACGGGGCGGTGCTGCAGGCGGCAGCGGCGGGCGTGGGCATCGACCCCGCGGCGCTGGCCGAAGCGCTGGACGGCGGCGCCTACGCCCAACAGGTGCAGGACGAGATGGATTGGGCGCACCGGGTCGGCATCACGGGCATTCCCGCCTTTGTGGTGGATGACCGTTACCTGCTGGTCGGCGCCCAGCCCTATGAAGTGTTCAAGCAACTGATGGACCGGGTGCTGGAAGAGCGCCGCACCGTACTGGGCGAGGGCTAAGTACCTGGCAGAGAACTGACGCGTTGCTCACCCGTTCACGGCCATGAGCGGGAGGGTGGGATGCGACGTGATGGGATCCATCCTGCAGCCCCGTCCCAAGCCGCCCGTGGGTCAAACGACCCACACGACTGAATTCTTACAACGGGAGGGCCCCCAAGGGCCCTCTCGTGTTGCGGGAGCAAGCATTATGGGACGCATCGAAACCGCCTTCCAGCAGCTCAAGGCCGCGGGCCATACCGGCCTGATCGCCTACGTTACCGTGGGATTCCCCACCCTGGCCGAGACCGCCGGCCTGGTGCAGGCGGCGCTGGCGGGCGGCGCAACGATCATCGAGCTGGGCGTCCCCTTCAGCGACCCGCTGGCCGACGGCGCCACCCACCAGCGCGCCATGGGGGTGGCGCTGGAGCAGGGCGTGAGCATGAAGGACTGCCTGGAGGTGGCCGCCGCCCTGCGGAAGGACGGAGTGTCGGCCCCGCTGCTGCTGATGGGCTACTACAACACGTGGCTGAGCTACGGCTTGGAGCGCTGGTGCGCCGATGCGGCGACGGCGGGCATCGACGGGGCGATTGTGGTGGATCTGCCGCCCGAAGAGGCGACCAAGCTGCACGAGTTCGCGCATGCCAAGGGCTTGGACATGGTGTTCCTGCTGGCGCCCACCAGCACCGACGACCGCATCGAGGAGGTGGGCAAGCACGCCGGCGGCTTCGTGTACTGTGTCAGCCTCACCGGGGTGACCGGAGCCCGCGCCGCGCTGCCCGATTACCTGCCCGAGTTCCTGGCGCGCGTCCGCCGGCACACCACACTGCCGCTGGCGGTGGGATTCGGCATTTCGCAGCGCGACCACGTGCAGAGCGTGGGGCGCGTGGCCGAAGCCGCGGTGGTGGGCAGCGCGCTCACCACCGTCATCGAGCAGGCGCAGCCGGGCGAGCGGACGGCCGCAGTGAGGGCGTTTGTGGCGGAGTTGACGGGCCGGGCCTAGTGGCCGTCCGCCGTTGCAGCGCGCGCCGCAACGGTCTTCCGAAGCATCTCGCAGAGTGTGCCGGGCTCTTACGCCCGTGGTAACGGAACCTCAGGCTTGGCGAACATGCGATAGCCCTGAGGTGTGCGAAATGCTCTTTACTTTGCGAAGATTCTCTCGTATGGTCACGCGGTAGTCCGGTGCAGTGGGGCCTTGGTGGGCGCCCGCCACCGGCGCGGATCGCGGCGGACAGGACGTAAGCGCCGGCCAGCCGTTAGACCTGGAGAACCGTAACCAGGCGTCTGTTGGGCATGCCTCACCCCGAGGCTCTGCGCCGCGGACGCGTCCGTTTGGGAGGGAGAGATGCCATGGATCTGCGCAACTCTCGACAAGGGAACGCCGGCGCCAGCATGACCGGTGACACCGCAAGGAGCGGCCTGTACCGCGTTGCCTTCGCGCAGCATCCCGCTGCACCCACTGCCTGCGCACAACCACGCGCCATATCATGCCAAACGTCTTGAGTCGCAATAGCCTGTTCCTAGGAGTGGCCACGTGAACGCCAACCCGCTGTCCCGCAACGTCCGCAAGTTCGGCAAGCAGGTGCTGCGCCACCTCACCGGTCCGGTGCTGCGGGTGACCGCCGCCGTGGTGATGGTGGCGTCGTCGTTGCCACTCTCGGTGCTGCTGCCGCCGGTGCCCGCGGGGGCGCTGGTGACGCCGGCGTTGGCCGCAACGGCGGTGACGCCGGGCAACGTGGTGGTGAACCCCACGACGGCGGGGGCAATCGCGGCCTACACCGTCAACTTCACCACCAGCGGGGCCCTCACCACCAGCGATACCATCACGCTCACGTTTCCGGCCGGCACGCTGCTGCCCAACACCGCCGGGCTGAGCGGCGCCGCCACCAATGCGACGGTCAACGGCGCCAATGCAGCGGCCAGCGGCGTGGTGAACGGTCAGGCGATAACGCTGACCGCTCCTGCTGCCATCGGCAATAGCATCGCGGTAGCGGTGGTCTTCACCGCGGCGGCGGGCATCATCAACCCCACGAGCGCCGGCAGCAAGACCATCGGCATCGCCACGTCGCAAGACACCACGCAGGTGGCCAGCAACAGCTACACCATCACCCCAGGTCCTTCAGTGACGCCCGGCAGCGTCGTCGTAAACCCTGCCCAGGCCGGGCTCATCGGCGCGTACACCATTAACTTCACCACCAGCGCCACCGGCGCGCTCGCGCTGGGGAACGCCATCACCCTTACCTTCCCGGCTGGTACGCTGCTGCCCAACACCGCCGGGCTGAGCGGCGCCGCCACCAACGCGACCATCAACGGCGCCAACGCTGCGGACAGCGGCTCGGTCAGCGGACAGTCGATAACGCTGAACGCGCCAGCGGCTATTGGTAACAGCACGGCAGTGGCGGTGGTCTTCACGACCAACGCCGGCATCATCAACCCCACCAGCGCCGGCGGCTATACCATCAACGTGTCCACGTTCAAAGACATCACGCCGGTGGCCAGCAACAGCTACACCATCACGCCGGGCACCGCCGTCACGCCGGGCAACGTCACCGTAAGCCCCAACACGACCGGGGTTATCGGCGTCTACACCGTCAATTTCACCACCAGCGCCACCGGCGCGCTCACGGGTGGCAATTACATCAAGCTCACCTTCCCTGCTGGTACGCTGCTGCCCAACACCCCGGGCCTGAGCAGCGACCCGACCCACGCGACCGTCAACGGCGCCAACGTTGCAACCTCGGCCACGGTGAGCGGGCAAACGATCACCCTGTTGGCGCCGGGCGCCATCGGCAACAGCACCGCGGTGACGGTGGTCTTCACCACCGCGGCCGGCATCATCAACCCTTCGGCGGGCAGCTACACCGTGAGTATCCTCACGTTCAAGGACCTCGCCCCCACTGCCAGCAACAGCTACACCATCCAGGCTCGCCCCAGTGTGGCTGTGAACCCGACCACCGCAGGCGCCGCGGCCGCCTACACCGTCAACTTCACCACCAGTCCAACCGGGGCGCTCACGGCGACCAGCGACACCATCACACTGACGTTCCCGGCGAACACCGGCCTGCCCACCCAGGGGGCGCTCAGCGGCGACCCCGCTAATGCGACTATTAACGGCGTGAACGCGGCGGCCTCCGCGGTGATATCAGGCCAGTCGATTACGCTCACCGTGCCCGCGGCCATCGCCAATAGCGGCTCGGTGACCGTGGTCTTCCCGGCGTCGGCGGGCATTCATAACCCCAGCGCCGGTAGCAAGACACTCACGGTAGTGACCACCAAGGACACTGCCGCCGTCCAGAGCGACCCCTATACGATCACCGCGGTCGCCACGTCGGTGAGCGGCGTCACGGCGGCGCCCAACCCCACCACGGCGGGAGCAGCAGCAGCCTATACCATCAACTTCACCACCAGCGCCACCGGGGGCCTGGCGGCGGGCGACACTATCAGCCTGACGTTCCCGGCCGGCACCGGCCTGCCGGGTCAGGCGGCGCTGCAGGGCGCGCCCGCCACCGTCACCATCAACGGTGGGAATGCGGGCGGCACCGCCACGGTCGCGGGCCAGGTCATCACGCTCACCGCGCCTTCGGCCATTGCCAACAGCGGGTCGGTGACCATCAGCTTCACCCTGGCCGCCGGTCTCCACAATCCGGCGACCGCGGGGAACTACGCCGTCTTGGTGGCCACGTCCAAGGACACCACTGGGGTGGCCAGCCCGGCCTACGCCATCGTGGCGGCAGCCACAGCGGTGACCGGCGGCACGGTGGTGCTCTCGCCCAACCGGGCCGGCAACGCCGCCGACCACGTTATCTCGTTCACCACCAGCGCCAGCGGCGGCCTGACCGGCGGCGCCGACAGCGTCACCATCACCTTCCCGGCGGGCACCACCGTGCCGGCCTCCATCCCGGCCCAGAATGTGCGCTTCGACGGCGACGGTACCTGCAACGTCATCGGCAACCATGCCTTTACCGACGGCACGGTATTGGGCGGTGTGACCGTGAGCGGGCAGCAGATCAGCTTCACGGTGCCCACCGGCGAGACCGTGCCGGCCAGCGGCGGCGCCTGCGTGGGCATTCTGGGTGCGGGCGGCATCCTGAACCCGACCACCTCGGGCACGTACCTGCTGACCATGAGCACGTCGAAGGACACCGACACCGCCAACAGCCAGGCCTATGCCGTGCTGCAGGCGGCCGGCTGCGGCACCACGGTGGGTGGCGTCATCAATGCCGACACCACATGGACGGTGGCGGGCAGCCCGTTCTGCGTCACGTCCAGCATCACCGTGAACAACGGCAAAACGCTCACCATCGAACCGGGCACCGAGGTCCAGATGGGCGGCAGCACGCTGCTCGCCGTAGACGGGGCACTGATCGCGCGTGGCACAAGTGCGTTGCCCATCAAGTTCACCTCCAGTGCTATCTCACCGTCGGCCGGCACGTGGAACGGCCTGCAGTTCACCGCCAACGCCGCGCCCACGCAGTTCGACGGCACCGGCGGCTACTTGTCGGGCTCGGTGCTGCAGTGGGTGACCATCGAGTACGCCGGTGGCTCGCCTACGCCGGGTGCGATCGAGTTGCAGCAGATCGTGGGTATCGACCACAGCACCATCCGCCAGAGCGCAACGCGCGGCCTGTACGCGCCCGATGGGTTGAACAACCTCCGCATCACCAACAACACCTTCGATCACAACGCCACGGCGTGCTGCACCTCGGGCGGCGCCATCCATGCCTGGGGCGACAACCTCATCATCACCGGCAACACCTTCAGCAATAACAGCACCACCTACGAGGGCGGGGCCATCCGGGTGCGCAACAACGCCACCATCAGCGGCAACACCTTCACGGCGAACTCGGTGTCCAGCTCGGTGGGCGGCGCCGTGCGGGCGTCCGGCAGCGCCACCGTTACCAACAACACCTTCACCGGCAACTGGTCCGGCGTCAACGCTGGCGCGCTGTATGTCGACGGCTCCTCGACCATCACGGGCAATACCTTCACGTCGAACGCCAGCGCTAGCTGGGCCGGGGCCATCTGGGCGGGCGGTTCCGCCACCATCAACAACAACACCTTCACGTCGAACACCTCCTACTACGGTGGCGCCATCTGGGCCGAGACCGGCGCCACCCTGACCGGCAACACCTTCACCTCGAACTCGGCGCACTGGGGCGGCGCACTCTTCATCGAGCGCGCTATGACGGTGAGCCGCAACCTGTTCGTGGACAACCGCGCCACGTCGGGCGATGCCGGCGACCGCCGGGGCGCCGCAGTGTTTGCCCGCTACGGCTACGCGGTCACCCTGCAGAGCAATACCTTCTCGAAGAACCGGGTGGTGCTGAGCCCCGGCGAGACGTCGGCCTCGGCAGCCCTGCACATCCAGGACGGGATGCACCCCTCCGCCACAGGTAACACCTTCGCAGCCAATGCACCGTACGACCTGAGCGACTGGAACGGTTGCTGCGGCACCTACGACTTCTCGGGCAACTACTGGAGCACCACCTCCGACGCTGGGGTGGTGGCGCGCATCTATCACTTCTTCAACGATGCTTCACTGGAGCGGGTGATCTACCGGACCTTTGCCACCGCGCCCGACGCCAACGCCCCGCGCCCGGCCGCAACGGTGCTGACCGCCTCTGCAGGTGATGGCCAGATAGGCCCCGCCAACACCGCGCTGCCGCAACCTTTTGTGGTGGAGGCGCGCGACGTGAGCGGCGGGCCGCTGGCCAGCCTCGACATCACCTTCGCCATCGTAGGCACGCCCACTGGCGCCGTGAACCAGGACATCGACCAGCCGGCGTCGGGGGTGCAGGGCACGTTCGCAACAACCACCGATGTCAACGGCCGCGCCCAGGCCACGTTCACTCTCGGCAGCCGGCCGGGCATCTACACGGTGACAGCCTCGGCGCCGAACGCAGCGAGCGCATCCACGGCACTGTTCGCTGCCACGGCTACCGTATCGGGTTGCACCACGGTGGGTGGCTCCATGACCCAGAACACCACGTGGACGCTGGACGCCAGCCCGTACTGCGTTTCCTCGAGCGTGGTGGTGAGCGGCGGCATCACGCTGACGGTGCAGCCTGGCGTCGAGGTGCGTTTCGCTACGAACACGCGGCTGCAGGTGGACGGTGCGCTCATTGCGCAGGGCACCAGTGCCGCACCCATCAAGTTCACCTCCAGTTCCCCGTCGCCGGCCGCCGGCTCCTGGCTGCAGATCCTGTACAGCAACAGTGCGACCCCGAGCCAGCTTGACGCGCAGGGCAACTACCTGGGCGGCAGCGTGCTGCAGTACGCCACGGTGGAGTACGCCACGGCGGCGCTGGAGATGCACCAGCCGGTGCTGGTCGACCATGTGGCGTTCCACCAGAACAACGGCCGCGCCATCACGACGACTGACAGCCTGAATAACCTGCGCATCACCAACTCCACGTTCGACCACAACTCCACGGTGTGCTGCAACTCGGGCGGCGCCATCCACGCCTGGGGCGACAACCACATCATCACCGGCAACACGTTCAGCAATAACAGCACCACCTATGAGGGCGGCGCCATCCGGGTGCGCAGCAACGCCACCATCAGCGGCAACACCTTCACGGCGAACTCGGTGTCCAGTTCCATCGGCGGTGCCGTGCGGGCATCCGGCAGCGCCACCGTCACCAACAACACGTTCACCGGCAACTGGTCGGGCAGCCAGGGCGGCGCCCTCTACGTGGAGGGTTCGTCCACCATCACCGGCAACACCTTCACGTCGAACTCGAGCGCCACCTGGGCCGGGGCCATCTGGGCGGCGGGCGGTTCGGTCACCATCAGCAACAACACGTTCACGTCCAACTCGTCGGCCAATGGTGGCGCCATCTGGGCCGAGGGCGGCAGCACGCTGACCGCGAACACCTTCACCTCGAACTCGGCGCACTGGGGCGGCGCGCTCTACGTCGAGCGGTCCATCACGGTCACCGGCAACCTGTTTGTCGACAACCGGGTGGGCAGCGGTGATCCAGGCGACCGGCGCGGCGCCGCCGTGTTCTCTCGCTATGGCTACAACCTCGTGCTGCGCCAAAACACCTTCAGCAGCAACCGGGTGAACCTGGGGGCGTCGGAGACCTCGGTCTCGGGTGCGGTGCACGTTCAGGAGGGCTCGCAGCCCACACTGAAGGGCAACAGCTTCCTGGCCAACGCGCCGTACGACCTGAGCGACTGGAACGCCTGCTGTGGCACGCTGGACGCCACCGGCAACTACTGGGGTACCGGCGCCGACGGTGGCGTGCTGGCCCGCGTCTACGACTTCTACAACGACGGCGGGTTGGAACGCGTGATCTACCGCACCTTCCTCACCGCCGCCGATAGCAATGCGCCTGCACCCGCACCCAAGATGGTCTCCGTGGCGTCGGGCGATGGGCAGGCCGGTGCGACAGCCAGCGTGCTGCCGCAACCCTTCGTGGTGCAGGTACGCGATACCAACGGGCCGGTGAACGGCGCGAGCGTTACCTTCACCGTCACCCAAAACCCCATCGGCGCCGTGAACCAGGACGTCGACCAGGTCACCACCGGCGTGCAGAACGCCATCACCGTGACCGCCGACGCCAACGGGCGAGCACAGACAACGCTGACGCTGGGCAGCCGCGCCGGCCTGTACATCACCACGGCAACGGTCACCGGCGCCAGCGCCACCGACGCCTCGGCCGCGCTGTTCACCACCATCGCAACGCCTTCGACCTGCACGGCGGTGGGCGGGCCCATCGACCAGAACCTGACGCTGGCAGCAGGGACCACCTACTGCGCTACGTCGAGCATCGCCGTGGCGCCGGGCGTGGTGTTCACCATGGAGGCCGGTTCCGAATTGCGGTTCGACCCGGCCAAGGCGATGTACCTGGATGGCGCGCTGGTTGCCCGCGGCACTGCGGCCGCGCCCATCAAGCTCACCTCTTCCAACGGCGCCGCCGCCCGAGCTGCCGGCGATTGGAAGGGCATTGTGTTCAGCAACCTGGCATCTCCCACCGACCTGACCGACGCCGGCGCGTACCTCAGCGGGTCGATCTTGCAGTACGTCACGTTGGAGTACTCGGGTGGCTACGGCGGCGGCGCGGTGCAACTCGGCCAGCCGGTCATGATCGACAACGCGATCATGCGGCTGAACGCCAGCCGGGCGGTCTGGGCGCCGGACGGGTTGAATGCCCTGCGCATCACCAACTCCACGTTCGACCACAACGCCACGGCGTGCTGCACCTCGGGCGGCGCCATTCACGCCTGGGGCGACAACCACGTCATCACCGGCAACACCTTCAGCAATAACAGCACCACCTACGAGGGCGGCGCCATGCGGGTGCGCAGCAATGCCACCATCAGCGGCAACACCTTCACGGCCAACTCAGTGTCCAGCTCCATCGGCGGCGCGGTGCGTACGAGCGGCGGGGCCACGGTCACCAACAACACCTTCACCGGCAACTGGTCGGGCAGCCAGGGCGGCGCCCTCTACGTCGACGGCTCCTCGACCGTCACGGGCAACACCTTCACGTCGAACTCGAGCGCCACCTGGGCCGGGGCCATCTGGGCGGCGGGCGGTTCGGTCACCATCAGCAACAACACGTTCACGTCCAACTCGTCGGCCAATGGTGGCGCCATCTGGGCCGAGGGCGGCAGCACCATTAGCGGCAACACCTTCACCTCGAACTCTGCGCACTGGGGCGGCGCGCTCTACGTCGAGCGGTCCATCACGATACGCCGCAATAAGTTCGTGACAAACCAGGTCACAGGCGGCGATGACGGCGACCGGCGCGGCGCCGCGGTGTTCGGCCGGTACGGCTACAGCGTGACGCTGGAGGAGAACCTGTTCGCAGCGAACCGTGTAGTGTTGAGCAACAACGAGGGCTCCAGCTCCGGCGCGGTGCACGTGCAGGAGGGGATGCACCCCACCATCCGCGGCAACACCTTCGCAGCGAACGTGCCGTACGACCTGACCGACTGGAATGCCTGCTGCGGCACGCTGGACGCCACGAGCAACCACTGGGGCACCACGGGCGACGGCGGCATTCTCGCGCGCATCTACGACTTCTTCGATGATGGCGGGCTGGAGCGGGTGGTCTACCGGCCGTTCCTCCCTGCCGCTGCACCCAACGCGCCCACGGCCGGCCTGCCGGTGGTGGCCACCGGCGGCGACGGCCAAACCGGGCCGGCCGGCAGCACTCTGCCGCAGCCCTTCGTGGCGAGTGGGCTGACGCCGAACATCCAGGTGACGTTCGACATCACCATGGCGCCAACCGGCGCCGTGAACCAGGACATCGACCAGAGCGCCGGTGGCCAGCAGAGCACCTTCTCCACCACCGCCGACGGTACAGGTCACGCCCAGGCAACGTTGACGTTGGGCTCGAGCCCGGGCCTGTACGTGGTCAAGATCTCCGTGCCGAGCGATCCGGCCACGGGCACGGTGTTCACCGCCACGGCCACGCCGTCCGGCTGCACCGCCGTCGGCGGCCCGATCGACCAGAGCCTGACGCTCACGGCCGCAGGGCCCTACTGTGTTACGTCCAGCTTCGCAGTGGCCACGGGCGTCTCGCTCACGCTGCAACCGGGCGCCGAGCTGCGGTTCAACCCGGCGAAGGCGCTGTACGTGGATGGGGCACTGGTGGCGAATGGCACGGCCGCCAATCCCATCCTGCTCACCTCGGGCAGCGCCACCAGCGCCCGCTCGGCGGGAGACTGGCGGGGTGTGTACTTCAGCTCGCTGTCCTCGCCTACCGACGCGACTGAGGCGGGCGTGTACCAGGGCGGCTCCATCCTGCGCTACACCACCATTGAGTTCGGCGGCCAGGGCGCCTGGAACGCGGTGTCGCTGAACCAGCCGGTGCTGGTGGACCACACCACCATCCGCCAGACCAGCGGGCGCGGCCTGTGGGCGGCCGACGACTTGAACCGTCTGCACGTGACGGACTCCACGTTTGACCACAACGCCACGCCGTGCTGCACGTCGGGCGGCGCCATCCATGCCTGGGGCGACAACCACGTCATCAAGGGCAACACCTTCACCAACAACACCACCACCTACGAGGGCGGCGCCATCCGGGTGCGCAGCAACGCCACCATCAGCGGCAACACCTTCACCGCCAACTCCGACTCCAGCTCCATCGGCGGCGCCCGGCGGGCAGCAGGCGGCGCCCCTCGGTATCTATGCGCTGGCGGCAGCCACCGTTCGTGACCCTCGCAAGGACTTGGCGCCACCCACACCGCGCGTGCTGATTCGTGCTGCTCTTGCGGGGGCGCCATTACCTCGAGGACTGTTGCAAGCCGCAGTGCGACGCTGTCAACTGGAGCAGCAGGTAACGAGGCCACGGGCGGCGCTCATCAAGCTAGCCTTTAGCTTCACCGGCCCATACGACTCACAGGAGGACAAATTGATCGCTCTTGACACAGAGACACTAAGCCCGGGCTACCGCTGCGGCCGTTTGCTCGCCGTGCTGGAACAGGCGCAGCGGCTCGCCATTCCAAACCTCAATCAGACAATTGTTGACCGCTTCTACGGCACGGCTTCTACCGCGCCCCGCTCAGTGTTTTCCCGCCTGATTCAAGGAGCGAGACCACACCTCGCTAAGTTGCAGCGAGACCGGCGAGGGGCAGCTTTCGCGCTGAATCGGCGCTTGGAAGAGATTATGGCGGGAATTACATCGTTTCCTGCCGTGCTCTCCCTTGAAGAACAGGGATTATTCGCCCTGGGCTACTATCACCAGCGCGCCGACGACCGTGCCAAGGCCCTGGAAGCCGCGGCCCGCCGGAGAACTGGCGCAGCGGCTGAACCTGAAGCGGAACTACTGGACGAATCAGCACCAGAGTCTCAAAAGGAGGACTAATCCCATGGCAATTCATAGTGATGTAGCAAAACGACAGGATTTTGTGCTGCTCTTTGACGTAACAGACGGGAATCCCAACGGTGACCCTGATGCTGGCAACCTTCCCAGGGTGGATCCCGAAACGATGCAAGGACTGGTGACGGACGTTGCGATTAAGCGCAAGGTTAGGGATTTTGTAGACATTGCCCACGGCACCGAGAAGCGATTCAAGATTTATGTCCAACATGGCGAATTTCTCACTGATAGGAGAGCGCGTGTATTTGGAGAGAGAGCGGCAGGCCGTAAGGACATTCCAGTTGATGAAGCCCGGCGCTGGATGTGCGATGAATTCTTTGATGTGCGCATGTTTGGCGCTGTTATGAGTATGAGGGAACGCAATGCAGGGCAAGTGCGTGGGCCAATTCAGGTCACATTTGGGCGCTCCGTGGATCCCATTATCTATCAAGACATAACGATCGTCGGCCCCGCGCAACGCTCCGGAGATTCAGTTCACCGGGAGAGCGGCGAAGAGGTCGAAGCCCCTGGCACCATGGGCCGGAAGGCGATGGTTCCCTACGGCCTCTACCGCACGCATGGCTTCTTTAACCCGCACTTTGCAAAGGACACTGGGGTGCTGGAGGAAGACCTGGAGCTGTTCTGGCAGGCGCTGCAGATGATGTGGGACCAGGACCACTCCGCTGCCCGGGGCCAGATGAACTGTCGCGGCCTGTACGTGTTCACTCATGACAGCTCCCTTGGCAACGCACCGGCTTACACGTTGTTCGACCGCATTCAGGTCGCTCGCAAGGAAGGTGTGGAAGCGCCGCGGAAGTTTGCCGATTACGCCGTTGAGATAAACGACACCTTCGGCCTGCCGGCAGGCGTGACCCTCACTCGATTAGTAGGCTGACTCCTTCTCCTTTGGAGGTGCACCCATGGAACCAACGCCGTTACCCGATATCTGGGAGCCAGAGGACGATCCGCTGGAGGTGCCCATCTCTGCCATCGAGCATTACAGCTACTGCCGTCGCCAGTGCGCCCTCATCCACGTCGAGCAGACCTTCGACGAAAACCTCTACACCATACGCGGCAGACTGCAACATGAGCGGGTTGACTCCAATGACGGTCGGGCTGAACACGGGATTCGAGTGATTCGGAGCATGCCGCTCTGGTCGGCCCTCCTGCAGTTGCGGGGTAGAGCGGACGTGGTGGAGTTCAGGACTGAAGGGCCTTACCCCGTGGAGTACAAAAGCGGCCCGTACCACAAACCGCATGCCGACCTCCAGCTTTGTGCGCAGGCGCTCTGCCTGGAAGAGATGCTGGGGATTACGGTCCCGCGCGGCGCAGTCTACTCGCAAGCTGAGCGACGTCGACACGAGGTGGAGCTGGACCACGGGCTGCGAGAGGCCACCCTGGGCGCCATCGAGGGTGTGCGTACGCTCCTTCGAGAACAACGTGTCCCGGAGGCTCCGAATGATGCACGTTGCCGACACTGTTCTCTCATCGAGTCATGCCTTCCTTCTGTCGTGGGGGAAGGCGCGCGTCTCAGAGGCTTGCAAGGCGGGCTCTATCATGCCTGGGATCTTGCCCAGGACGAAGGTGAAAGCCATGAATGAACTGCTGAACGTGCTCTATGTGCAGACACAGGGCGCCGTCCTGCACCTGGAACACGATACCGTGAGGGTTGAGCTGGAGAGAGAAACCCGGTTGAGGGCTCCACTCATCAGGCTGTCTGGCATTGTGGTGTTCGGCAGGGTGACGGTGACGCCGTTCCTCATCCAGCGCTGTGCAGAAGACGGCCGCAGCCTCGTCTGGCTTACGACCACCGGCAGGTTTATGGCGCGGGTGGAAGGCGCTACCAGAGGTAACGTGCTGCTACGGAGAGCGCAACACCTGGCGCTTTCAGATGCGACAAGGCCGCGTGAGATCGCCAGGCAAATCGTGGCCGCAAAAATCCAAAACAGCCGGAACGTCCTCTTGCGGGGCGCTCGTGATGCCGGTGACACCGGCCGTGCTGAGGCATTAACCAGAGCAGCAGCCCGTCTAGCCACGAGTTTGGAGCAATTGCGCACCGCGCGAACGCTTGACGAAGTCCGCGGCGTGGAGGGTGAGGCGGCCCACAGCTACTTCTCAGGGTTCTGGCAAATGGTGCGGGCAGGCGACGAGTTTAGCACAAGCGGGCGCAGCCGCCGACCGCCCAGAGACCGGCTGAACGCCGTGCTTTCGTTCCTCTATGCGCTGGTTCAGAACGAATGCGCCTCCGCGCTGGAGGGTGTGGGCTTGGATCCCCAGATAGGATTCCTCCATGCGCTGCGTCCAGGAAAGCCCGCCCTGGCGCTGGACCTCATGGAAGAACTGCGGCCCGCGCTTGCCGACCGGCTGGCGCTGGCCCTGGTCAATCGAAGACAACTCCAGGCAGACCACTTTGAGGAATTTCCGGACGGTGGAGTGTACCTCACCGACGAAGGCAGAAAGGCCGTTGTGACCGCCTATCAGCAGCGGAAGACTGAAGAAGTGCAGCATCGGGTGTTGAAACAGAAGGTCGCCTTTGGCTTGGTGCCTCACGTCCAAGCCAGATTGCTGGCCCGACACCTGCGGAAAGAGCTGTCTGACTATCCTGCGTTCGTCTATCGTTAAGAGGCACATTACACCCGGTGTGAGATCGGGTGAGGATTGAAACCGTGGAATTGTTAGTAACGTACGACGTTAACACCGAAGCGGCAGCAGGCCGTCGCCGGCTGCGACGCGTGGCACAGCTCTGCGAGGCATACGGCCAGCGGGTTCAGAAATCTGTGTTCGAGTGCGTGCTTAATCCAGGGCAGCTCGTGGAGTTTAGGCACCGGGTCCTCCAAATCATCGACCAAAGCGAGGACAATCTGCGCATCTACCGTTTGCGGGAGCCCAGAACTCGCTACCTGGAGGTTTATGGCAGACCTCCAGAGTTCGATCTGCGCGATCCTTTGGTGGTGTAGGTCGAAGATCCCGCAGGGGGCGAACCTCCAATGCTGCGCGTGAAAGCACAGGCTTCGCTCCCGCTCCCATAGCTAGGTAAGAAAGAGCGTGATATCTAAGGAATGGATAAGGAGGTATCTTAAGATAAAACTCGTAGCTAATTGGCCCTATCGTGGGCCGTTGCACCCGGTCGTGAGATCGGGTGAGGATTGAAACGTTTTTAGGCGGATAGTATCCCCCCGAAAACGAAATGTTGCACCCGGTCGTGAGATCGGGTGAGGATTGAAACTGATATTCTTCTGAGCTTCTTGCGCATTTCGTCATGTTGCACCCGGTCGTGAGATCGGGTGAGGATTGAAACCTCAATGAGCACCCTGACCATGTTTGCCAGCGAAGTTGCACCCGGTCGTGAGATCGGGTGAGGATTGAAACCTTTTCGGCCTGGGGTTGAGGAGTCCGCGTATCGCGTTGCACCCGGTCGTGAGATCGGGTGAGGATTGAAACGTGACCTGAGAGCGGCCTGCCGTGGCATACCCGAAACGTTGCACCCGGTCGTGAGATCGGGTGAGGATTGAAACATCCCGAATCGCCACATCACTGTTCCTCCCTCTCAAGTTGCACCCGGTCGTGAGATCGGGTGAGGATTGAAACCAGCTTGCAGTGCCCCCGCCAGTGTAGCAAAAACCGAGTTGCACCCGGTCGTGAGATCGGGTGAGGATTGAAACCTCCAGAGATGAGCGGTGGTTTGCCTTGGCATTGGGTTGCACCCGGTCGTGAGATCGGGTGAGGATTGAAACCTGTGCATCGGAACAGAACGAGTGGCCCACAAAGCGTTGCACCCGGTCGTGAGATCGGGTGAGGGTTGGAACTTTGCGTAT
>Ga0082335_1003942_pt1 | contig 23364 bp, 18 predicted proteins | sample Subgrocontami58m_FD_72375 | JGI IMG/M metagenome (GOLD analysis project Ga0082335, IMG submission 72375) | Subsurface groundwater microbial communities from S. Glens Falls, New York, USA - GMW37 contaminated, 5.8 m (SPADES assembly) (version 2) ...
CAGCAAGAAGCAGAAGGCAACCCACACGACTTTTCTCATGGCAGTTTGATCTCCGGAGTTTTTTTGAAGGGTATTTTTTTATCAATTTCCCTGATTAATTCGTTCAGGGAAACGATGGTGGCGTCTATCTGCTCTCTTAAGCCGATCATGCCGGTGGTGGCAGCAGCGGCCTCATTACTGATTTTATTGATGTTGTAAACGGTTGTGTCCAAGTTCTGCAATTTTGCCAGCACATCCTTAAGCGACTTGTTGACAAGAGGCAGCGTCCCCTCTTCGCCGTAAAGTGCCGCATCGGTTTTAAGCGTCATTTTGTCAACCTTTTGCAGTATGGTTTCCACCTGCTGGGTGATATCCTTGGTTTGCCGCATTGCCGCGTAAAGCGCCTCGATACTCTTCTGGTCGCTTATGGCCATCTCCATCAGGGACTTCTTCTGCGATAGATTATTCGTGAGCCGTTCGGTATTGGCCAATATCTTCCGGACCTCACCCTCAGGGTCCTTCAGGTTTGCCGTCACTATTTCAATGTTACCGGCAATCTTGGTTATCTTGTCCAGCAAGGGCTGGGCTTTCTTGATGGTTTCATTAATGTCGTTGATATTGGTGACTTCCGGCACTTGTTTTTTTGAAAGCAGGGGACTTTGCAGATTATTAGTCACGACGACGATGCGGGGAGAACCGAGCAGCGGCTTGTTGACGATAAAGACACTGTCTGTTCGCAGCCACTTAACGTGTTGTTCCGGTACCTTTATCTTAATCAGGACGCTGCCGTCATCGCTGAGTTCGAGCTTATGCACCGTGCCAATCTTAAATCCGGAGAAAACCACCGGCATTCCCTCCGATAATTCCTCCCCGGATTTGGAGGACAGGGTAAAGATGGGTACTTTGGCAAAGAAGCCTTTTTTGTAGGCGACATACCCAATTGCGGAACAAATGATGACGCTGGTAACAATGAGGAAAAAGCCCACTTTAAGTTCAATTTTTTGAATCATGGATCAACCCGTTCTTTTGTTTTTCTTGGTCATAATCAAAGATTTCGCACCTGACAAAAAGGTCGTCTATTTTTTCCAGAGCCTCATAAATAAAATCCCTGTCGTTATTGTAGAGCAACATCCTGAAGGGGCAATCGATTGCAATGACCGCCCGCTCAATCATGGCCGCTCTTAAGAGCATCACATAAAAGCGCTCCTCATTAGATAGTTCGGGGTTTTTCTTATGGGCAATCTTTTCCAATCCAAATCTTTGCAGGCATTGCCTGACAAAATCCAGGGCATATTTTTTTGATGCGTCCCGGTGGTACTGGTAAATCAGAGCGATGTTTCTGCACACATCCAGATTGGAGATGAGCGGAACTTCCGCCGATACCAAACTGCAACGCGGCCCCTCCAGAATTTGTAGAGCGGACAGCGCCGCGTCAAGAGTTGCCTGATCCGTGAAAAGCCTCAAATTGATCTTGCTATTAATGTCAACACCTCGATTACAAATATTGCAATAAACACATCCACCATGCCGGTAAGAACAGATACCGGAATGCTGGTCAGGTCATCGGTGGCGTTCAACCCGGAACGAATGGGAATCAAGGCGATAAAAAATCCAAAAGTGGAACATTTTATCAGCATGATCGTTATATCAGAAATCTCCGCTGAATTTAACAAGAGATTTGCATAGTCGTCAAGGCCCATGCTGAAGATAAGGTTGGAGCTGACAAAGCCCGTTACCAGGACAACAATGGAAAAGACGCCGCTCAGCATGACCACAGAGATTACCCCGCAAACGACCCGTGGGAGAAAAAGATAGCTGATGATGTCAATATGAAAAACTTCCAGGGTATGCAGCTCCTTGTTGACTTTCATCGTCGCAATTTCCGCGTTCATGGCCGAGCTGGAACGCAGGGCAAGGAACAGCACGGTTATGAAAGGAGATAACTCCGTGACGACAAAGCCCATGATGATGCGGCCGGCATATTCTGCCAGCCCCAGCCCTTTCAGGAGGTTCATAAAAATGCCGATGAGCAGGAGGCCAATGATGCTGGAAATAGTTAAAAATAAAGGTAAAATCTGGATGGCGGTAAAATATATTTGATTAATCAGCACCATCAGAGCGGTGCTGTTGTAAGATTTGCGATTGAATATCCTTGCCACAATAGCGCAAGCCAGAGAAAAATCATGCAACAAGACCCTTGAGGCGTTGATCGCGGTTCTGCCCAGGTACTCAACAGCCGTGAACATATGCTCATCCTTTATGTCGGCGGTGAATAAAAACGGTTCATGTTGCCGCAAAAAGCAACGCCGGGACCCTATCATACCTCTGCGGAGAGTGCAATTGGCAACTGGGCCCAGGGAGAAGGAACCAGAGGATCGAGGTGGGCGCCGCAGGCGCCCTCTTATCAGTCATGCCGGTTTAATTCCCGATCTTACTTGTCCCCTCCGGGGTAATGCCGAACTTCCCCATCCGGTAGATCAGCACATGCCGGGGAATCTGGAGGAAACGGGCGGCGGCAGTCTGGTTCCAGTTGTGGCGCCGCAAAGCCTCCAGCACCACCTCTTTTTCCAATTGTTCCAATGAATATCCTGCCTCCGGCAGGTTGATTACCCTGTTGGTACGGTTCTCCCCTCCCCCGCGCATCTTATCTGCAATATCTGCCAGGGTAATGGCATCTCCCTGGCGCATGATGATCAGCCTCGCCACGGCATTTTCCAACTCCCGGATGTTGCCGGGCCAGGTGTAGTTCGTCAGCGCCGTCTGGGCCTCAGGGCTCAGGGTGATCTTGTTGTCGCCATGTTTGGCGATAAAATGCCTGATCAAGAGCGGGATATCCTCCTGTCGCTCCCGCAGAGGCGGCAGGTGGATGGGGATGACTGCCAGGCGGTAATAGAGATCCTCGCGAAAAGCGCCGGCGGCGATAGCCGCTTCCGGGTCCTTGTTGGTGGCGGCGAGAATCCGCACGTCGATTTTCTGCGGGCCTTTCCCTCCCACCGGCTCCACGAGTCTTTCCTGGAGGATACGCAGCAGTTTGGGCTGCATGGAAAGCGGCAGTTCACCCACTTCATCGAGAAAAAGCGTGCCGCCGTCCGCTTGGCGGAATTTCCCCTGCTTATCCTTGATTGCGCCGGTGAAGGCGCCTTTCACATGGCCGAAGAGTTCGCTTTCCAGCAAATCCGGGGGAATGGCCGCGCAGTTGATGGGAAGGAAGGGGCCTGCCCGGCGGGAACTCAGGGAATGGATTGCTCTTGCGACCAGCTCCTTGCCGGTGCCCGATTCGCCGGGAATCAGCACTGTGGCCTCCGTATCGGCAACCTTGCGGATTACGTCCAGAATATTTTGCATTTTTCCGGAAACGCCCACGATCTTGCCAAAATCGTCAAGCTTTGTCAGCTCAGCCCGGAGCTGCCGGTTCTCCGCCGCGAGCCTGTTGAACTGTAGCGCCTTTTGCACCGTAAGCCGCAGCGCCGCGCGATTGAATGGTTTGGTGATGTAGTCATAGGCGCCGATTTTCATGGCCTCCACGGCGGCATCGACGGCTCCGAAAGCGGTGATGATGATGACCAGGGTATCGGGCGCCTGTTTCTTGATCTCCTTAAGCACCTGCAGGCCATCCATCCCTGGCATTTTCATGTCGGTGATGACCAGAGGCGGTTGGCGCCGGGCAAATATCTCCAACCCCTCCTCGCCGGTGGCCGCCGTGCAGACCTCATACCCCTCTTCCTGGAGATTGTATTCCAGCACGCGGCGCAGGGAGACATCGTCATCAATTACGAGGATTTCCTGTCCCATTCACTCTCTCTTTCCGGGTTTTCCGGCAGCCGGATACAGAAGGTGGCGCCCCCTCCCGGCGCGTTTTCCACCTCAATGTGCCCGCCATGGCTTGCGATGATCTTTTTGGCAATCGCCAGACCCAGGCCGATGCCTTCCTCCTTGGTGGTATAGAAAGGTGCAAAAATCTGCTCGCGCGCCCCAGTCGGCAAGCCCGGGCCGGTATCGGTAACGCAGATAGTAATGACCTGTTGATCTTTATCCCCCTGTTCAGGCGCTGCCGTAATGGTGACGGTGCCGTGGTCCGGTGTGGCCTGAAGGGCGTTTAGCACGATGTTCAGGAAGGCCTGCCGTAATTTTTCATGGTCGCCCTGAATTTGCGGCAACGGGGCCGACTTCAGTTCCAGTTGGATGTGACGGCGTTTCGCTTCTGCGGTAACCAGCGTCATGATATTGTGTAGTTCCTCCAGGACATCACAGTTTCCCGTTGTGAGCGGCTGTGGCTTTGCCAGACGGAGAAAATCTTCCACGACGTGGTTCAGTCGGTTTGATTCCTTGACCAGAATTTCCAGAAATTCATATTTCTTGTCGCCGGGGGAAAAATCGTCCTTCAAGATTTCCGCCGTGCCTTTGATGGAGCCGAGGGGGTTGCGTATTTCGTGCGCCAGGACTGCGGCCAATTCACCGATGGTGGAGAGGCGCTCCGCCCGGCGCAACTGTTCTTCTATTTTAATAATCAATTCTGCCTGACGGCGTTGCTGCAATAATGATTTCTCCAGGCCCAGGGCTGTCTTTTCCAGTTGTTTACGGCGCGTCCCTTCCTTTTCGGAAAGAAAGCCCGTAATCCCCCCGACGACGTTGTAGAGAACGAGCTCCAGATACTTTTCCAGTTCTATGGTCAGGTGTCCCCCCCACTGGAAGAGGATATGGGGAGCATAGGCCAGGCTTACCAGCACGGCACAGGCCAGACCGCCGCGCAAGCCGAACCAGAAAGCGGCCAGAATGATCGGAAGGTAGTAAAGCCGTTGGAAGATGTCGTGAAGCATCGGCAGGCTGAGAGGGGTGAAGTAATGCGATAAACTTATGGTGATGACGGAAATCAAGAGAAAGGCGAAACGTCCGGTGTTTGTCGTTTTTCCCATATTGTCCCATTTTACCGCTGGTAACATCGGTGATCTGTTCTTATGATAATTGGGAAAATAAAGCAACCAGTCTGACGAATATTGTACACTTTAATGGAGAATATGCGTCAGACTGATTGCCAAACAAGCATGTATGGTATATAAAACCGTAATAGTTCTGCATAATGTAACGCGGGGGCTTGGCACAATTATTGACTATATCAGGGGCAGGGACCGTAAAATGAGCATGAAGATTGAAACTAGGGCCATCCATCTGGGGCAGAAACCCGACCCGTTTACAGGCGCGGTTATTCCCCCGCTCTACCAGACTTCCACCTTCGAGCAGGATGCCATCGGCATGCCCCGGGGCTATGCATATTCCCGGGCGGGTAATCCTACCAGGGAGGTTTTGGAGACGGTGCTGGCCTCCCTGGAAGGCGGCAGGTTCGGGCTGGCCTTTGCTTCCGGGGTGGCGGCGACTACTGCCGTTTTTCATGCCCTCCTCAAGCAGGGCGACCATGTAGTTGTGGGCGACAATATCTATGGCGGCACCTACCGGCTCCTGGAAAGGGTCTTCAGTCCATGGGGCTTGGAGATCAGCTATGTTGAGACCGATAATATCCCCGCCTGTGAGGCGGCAATCAAGCCCCGCACCCGGTTAATCTGGGTGGAGACGCCCACCAACCCGCTCCTGAAGATTGTCGATCTGGCAAAGCTTGCCGAGGTGGCGTGTCGGCATGATTGTCTGCTGGCGGTGGATAACACCTTTGCCACCCCTTATTTTCAGCGGCCGCTGGAGTATGGCGCCCATATTGTCGTGCACAGCACCACGAAATACATCGCCGGGCACAGCGATATCATTGGCGGCGCCACCATCACCTCGGAGGAAGCAATCAACGGTTTGTTGAAAAGTTATCAGTGCAATGCCGGGGCCGTCCCCTCGCCCTGGGATTGCTGGCTGACGCTCCGGGGGCTGAAGACGCTGGGTATCAGGATGCGGGAGCATGAAAAGAATGCCGCTGCGCTTGCGGCCTGTCTGGCAAGCCACCCCCAGGTGGGGCGTGTTTATTATCCGGGGCTGGCCGACCATAAAGATCACGATCTGGCCCGCAGGCAGATGGCAGGGTATGGCGGGATGATTGGTCTGGAGTTAAAAGGCGGTTTTGCGGAGGTGGAAACATTTGTCGGCAGGTTAAAACTATTTACACTGGCGGAAAGTCTGGGCGGGGTAGAATCCCTCGTCAGTTGTCCCGCAAAAATGACCCACAGCATCTTCACCCGGGAACAGCGGGAAAAAATGGGCATCAAAGACAACCTGGTGCGTCTTTCCGTAGGCATTGAGCATGTAGATGATCTCCAGGAAGACCTGGAACAGGCGTTGGAATAATAAGAAATGCATGTCGGAGGTAGAGGAATAACAGTTCCTTTCGTTTCATCAAGGAGGAAAGAGCAATGGCGCTGCACGACGATGACCGTTTGACCCAGGAAAGTCAGCAGGCTCAGTCCCATCGAGCGCAATATCTTGATCCGGTTTGCGGCATGGGCACGGAGGATGAAACTGCCTTCACCAAGTATGAATATCAGGGAAAAGCCTACTATTTTTGCAGTGACGCCTGTTTGAATAAATTCAAGAACGATGCCCTCCATTATGCAGGCGGCGCCTTTGATGTGTCACCGGGTACGGAAAAAACCCCTTCTCCGGGGCGCATCTATACCTGTCCCATGCATCCCGAAGTAAAGCAGGAAGGGCCGGGTCCCTGTCCGAAATGCGGCATGGCTTTGGAGCCGCTCACGCCCCTTGCGGCTACCCGAACGGAATATGCCTGCCCCATGCATCCCGAGGTTCTGCAGGATCATCCCGGCGCCTGCCCGAAATGCGGCATGGCTTTGAAACCCCGCGTCATCACCCTTGATGGGGAAGAGGATAATTCGGAATACCGGAGCATGAAAAAACGGTTCATCTTCGGGGCCATCCTCACCGTTCCCCTGATGTTTATCGCCATGCGGGAGATGTTGCCCGGCGGCCGCCTGCTTGCACAGCTTTTCTCCGCCGCCACCCTGAACTGGCTTGAATTGATCCTGGCTACACCGGTCGTTCTCTGGGCCGGCTGGCCCTTCTTTGTGCGGGGCGTACAGTCGGTTGTCCATAAAAGCCTCAACATGTTCACTTTAATCGGCCTGGGCGTGGCCGTCGCCTATCTCTACAGCCTGGCCGCTGTCCTTTTTCCGGATATCTTCCCGGCAACCATGCGGAGTGCCGAGGGGACGGTCGGCACCTATTTCGAGGCGGCGGCGGTCATCGTTACCCTGGTTCTCCTGGGCCAAGTCCTGGAATTACGGGCCCGCAGCCGGGCCGGCGCCGCCATCAAAGCCCTGCTGGGACTGGCCCCCAAAATTGCCCGCAAGGTCAACGCCGACGGCACAGAGGAGGATATTCCCCTGGAACAGGTAGCAAAAGGGGATCATCTGCGCATCAGGCCGGGAGAAAAAGTCCCCGTGGACGGGATCGTGCTGGAGGGAGCCAGCTCCGTCGATGAGTCCATGATCTCCGGCGAACCGATTCCCGTGCAAAAAAAGACCGGCGACAACGTGATCGGCGCCACGGTCAACGGCAAGGGAGCGCTCATCATGGAGGCCCGGAAAGTCGGTTCCGAGACCATGCTGGCGCAGATCGTCAAGATGGTTGCCGAAGCACAGCGCAGCCGGGCGCCGATCCAGAAACTGGCCGATCAGGTGGCCGGTTATTTTGTGCCGGCGGTGATTACCGCCGCCCTCCTTGCTTTCGGCAGCTGGTATTTCTTCGGACCCGAACCCCGTCTCGCCTACGCACTTGTTGCCGCTGTTTCCGTTTTGATCATTGCTTGCCCCTGCGCCCTGGGACTGGCCACTCCCATGTCCATCATGGTGGCCACCGGCCGGGGCGCAACCATGGGGGTATTGTTCAAGAACGCCGAGGCCATCGAAACCATGCGCAAGATCGGCACCCTGGTGGTGGACAAGACGGGGACGCTGACACTGGGCAAGCCGAAACTGACGGGAATCGTCGCCGTTGATATAGAGGAAGCGGACCTGCTCAAACTGGCTGCCAGCCTGGAAAGAAGCAGTGAACACCCGCTGGCGGCGGCCATCGTGGAAGCCGCCTTGGAACGGGACATGACGCTTGCCGAAGTGAAAGAATTTAATTCTCATACGGGCAAGGGCGTATCCGGGCAAGTGGATGGACGCCAGGTGTTGCTCGGCACTGAGAAATTATTGGCAGAAACAGGCATTGACGCTAAATCGCTCTCTGCCAAAGCGGAAGAAATGCGGGCCGAAGGGCAGACGGTCATGTTCGTGGCGGTAGCAGGGAAGCCGGTCGGTCTGGTCGCCGTCTCCGATCCGATCAAGGAAAGCACGCCCGAGGCTATCCGGCAATTGCACGGCGAAAAGATCCGGATTGTCATGCTCACGGGCGACAACCGGGTCACGGCTCAGGCAGTGGCAAGGAAACTCAACATCGATGAAGTGGTAGCCGAAGTCCTGCCCGATGAAAAAGCTGCCGTGGTAAAGAAATTCCAAGACGAAGGCCGCATGGTTGCCATGGCCGGTGACGGCATTAACGATGCCCCCGCCTTAGCCCAGGCGCACGTGGGGATCGCCATGGGGACCGGCACGGACGTGGCCATGGAAAGCGCCGGCGTCACCCTGGTAAAGGGCGATCTTACGGGGATCGTGCGAGCCACGAAACTTTCCCGTGCCACGATGCGCAACATCAAGCAAAATCTGTTCTGGGCCTTTGCCTATAATGCCCTGGGTGTGCCGGTGGCGGCGGGCATCCTCTATCCCTTCTTCGGTCTTCTTCTTAGTCCCATTATTGCGGCGGCGGCCATGAGCTTCAGTTCCGTCTCCGTGGTGCTCAACGCTCTGCGGCTGCGGATCGCGAAGATAGAATAGGCAAGACCACTTGATTACAATTATCAAGGTAACATTATATCCCCAGTTCTCTGTTGAATATGCTGTCGGACTAGGATATAGGGGAAGCGTTCAGAGGGATTGCTATGCGCAGGCTTTCGAACCTGAAGTCAAGGCTGATGCTGCTGGTGCTGACGGCGCTGGCGCCGGCTTGGTGATTGCGATTCTCTTCAGCAATATTGTTATCCTCCCCTCCGTCCGATCAAAGCATTGAAAAACGCCGCAGAGAACCTTTCGAGGGGTAATTTCGGCGCGCGCACAGGTTACGCAGGTAGGGCAGATGAGCTGGGCAGCCTTGCCGGAATATTTGATAACATGGCGGAGACTGTTGAAAAAGAGATTACAGTGAGAAAGAAAGCGGAAGAAGCGCTGCAAAAAACTGAACGACGTTTCCGCGAGACACTGGAAAACATTAAACTGGTTTCGGTCTTGCTCGATTTGAATGGTTGCGTTACCTTCTGCAGCGATTTTCTGCTCCAACTGACCGGGTACAGCCACGATGAAGTGGTCGGTATGGACTGGTTTTCGACTTTTGTGCCCGAAGTTCGGCACCACCAGTATCGGAGAAGACATCACCGAGCGCAAGCAGATGGAAAATGAGTTAAGTGCCGTAAACAAAGACCTCCTCGGCATTAACCGCATTATCACTTCCATCACCGGGCTTTCGAACATCAATGAGATTCTGGAAAAGGAGTTGGGTGCCAGGATTTAGGGGGAGTATGGGCCCTTATAAACATTTTCTCAACCGGGGACGTGTTGCTGTTTATGCTGCTCTTGTCCTGCTGTTTCTGGCAGGGGTTTGCGGCTTCTTTTTCTTGAAGCCCCTTTCTGCTGAGCCGCAGGCGGCACCGATAGCAAACGCCCAGCCCTTGTCAACTGAAAAGCGGCACATCGTTGCGGGGGGTGATTATGATTATCCGCCCTATGAATGGATTGATAAACAGGGTCAGCCTGCCGGTTTTAATGTTGACCTTATGCGCGCCGTTGCCGAGGTGATGGGCTGGGAGGTGACGTTCCACTTAGGGCCATGGCCTGGGGTTCGCAAAAATTTGGCAACAGGTAAGATCGACGTTCTGCCGATGTACAGCTCCAAGGAACGTTTTGATGTGGTGGATTTTACCGACCCATTCGAAATGATTTACTACGAGAGATTTATCCGTCGCGGTTCGCAGCCGGTTCGATCGCTTGATGAAATGAACGGATTGGAAGTGATCGTGCAACGCGATGCCTTGATGCACGATTAGCTCAATCAGGGACTATCCATCATAAAGAAAACCGGGCGGTACGAAGAGATTTCCCGTAAATGGTTCGGCGAAATTGAGCCGCGGCGACTTACGCTTTGGTACGTGCTTCGCTATTCGTTGTGGATCGTGGTTCCACTGATATTCTTGGCAGCGCTGGCGTTTGTATGGGCCAAAATGCTCAAAAAAAAGGTTGCCCCTGTTGAAGTCAAGGCTGTTGCCATACAAGACGATGACGGGAAATTTATTTCCGCCCTGGGATTCATCCGGGACATAACCGACCGCAAGCGGGCCGAAGAGACGATCCAAAGAAACGAGCAGGTACTTAAACTTTTTGTGGAATATTCTCCGGCGGCGATCGCCATGTTCGATCGCGATATGAAGTATATCGTGGCAAGCCGCCGCTTCCTCACGGATTATGAACTTCGCGACCAGAATATCATCGGTCGGTCGCATTACGAAGTGTTTCCGGATATTCCCGAGCGCTGGAGAGAAATCCACAGGCGTTGTCTGGCGGGAGCGGTTGAAAAATCAGGAGAAGATCCCTTCCCGCGCGCGGATGGAAAAATGGATTGGGTGCGCTGGGAAATCCACCCCTGGTATGAAACTCCGGGCGAAATCGGCGGCATCATTTTGTTCTCGGAAGTGATCACCGAGCGCAAGCATTTCCAAGAAAAGGAGAGAGAGTATGCAAGCGCATCTTCTCATCATTGAGGACAACGAACAGAATATCTATCTGGTGACCTTTCTCCTGGAGAAAAACGGCTATCGGGTTACACAAGCCCGCGATGGCCGGGAGGGGATTGCCCTGGCCCGGCTATCGAAACCGGATATGATCCTGCTTGACATCCAACTGCCGGTCATGGATGGTTATGCCGTGGCGCGTGAATTGAGGCAGAACGGGGAGTTGAGGAACGTCCCGATTGTGGCCGTCACTTCCTATGCCATGTCCGGGGACCGGGAACGAGCGCTGGCGGCGGGCTGCACGGGGTGCATCGAAAAGCCCATCGACCCGGAGACCTTTACCGCTGAAATTGAGAGGTATCTGCTAATCTCCAAAGCAAACTGTAGCGAGGAGGCGTGCCATGACTAAACTGCTCATTGTTGACGACAATCAGCAAAGCCGTTACCTGTTGCAGGTGCTTCTTACCACCAGCGGCTTCACCGTGGAAGCTGCCGCAAACGGCGTCGAGGCGCTTTCGCTGGCCCGCCGCCGCCCGCCGGCGATGATCATCAGCGATATCCTGATGCCGGTAATGGACGGTTTCGCCCTCTGCCGCGCCTGGAAGGCGGACAAGCGCCTGCAGGACATCCCTTTTATCTTCTATACCGCCACCTACACCAATACCCAAGATGAGGAATTTGCTCTCAGCCTGGGCGCCGCGCGGTTTATCGTCAAGCCGTCAGAACCGGATAAGTTCCTGGCCCTGCTGCAGGAAGTCTCCGAGCTCCATCGGGCAGGCAAACTCCCCACCAGCTTGGCGCCGCAAGAAGATGATGCGGTTTTCTACAAAGAATACAACCAGGTCCTCGTTAGCAAGCTGGAAAGCAAGGTGCTGGAACTCAGAGAGGAAAGCCTGAAAGCGCAGAAATCCGAGCGCTTTTTGCGCGACGTTTTACAGACGACGCCTAGCGCGGTGTTTACCGTTGATCCGGACCGCATCATTACCAGTTGGAACCGCATGGCGGAAAAAATCACCGGTTACGGCGCCGCAGAGGTTCTGGGCAAAAAATGTAATGTAATTGATTCGCCAACTTGCGGAGAAGGATGCCGGTTGTTTGATGACCGCGTTGAAAAACCTGGGGAGTATAGAGAATGTATCATTATCTGCAAGGATGGTAAGGAACTGACAACCCTGAAAAATTTTAACTTGTTGTTCGGTTCTGCCGAAGAAATTACGGGAGGCGTGGAGAGCTTTATCGACATCACCGACCGCAAGCAGTCCGAAGAAGCCCTTCAGGAAAGCGAAAAAAAATATCGGGACATTGTGGAAAATGCAAAAGAAGGCATCTTCCAGAGACAGAGCGAGCGCTTCCTCACCGTAAACCGGGCTTTTGCAGACATCCTGGGCTATGAATGTCCTGAAGAAGTTATAGAAACCGTCACAACAAATATGGCAGCCCAGCTTTTTGTATGTCCGGAAGAATATGCCAAGCTTTCAGAGGTTCTTGCCGCGCGTGGTTACGTGCAGAATTTTGAGGTAGAGCTGTATCGAAAAGACTGCAGTCGTATTTGGGTATCCCTAAGCATGCAGGCTGTCCGGGATAGACAGGGACAATGGCTCTATAATCAGGGAATCTTTGAAGACATCATGCTGAAAAAACAGATGGAAGAGGAACGTCAGCAGGCCACTGACCGGTTGCGGAGGACCTTGTCGGCAGCTATTCAGGCATTGGCAACGGCTTCTGAAGCCCGGGACCCCTATACCTCCGGCCACCAGCAGCGAGTAGCCGATCTTGCCCGCGCCATTGCGGTTGAGATCGGCCTTCCAACTGAGCAAATAGACGGTCTCCGGCTGGCTAGCACCATTCATGATGTTGGCAAGATATCCGTGCCGGCGGAAATTCTCAGCATGCCGAGAAAATTGACGGCATTAGAATTTAGCCTGGTAAAAACGCATTCCCAAAAGGGTTATGAAATTTTGAAGGATATCGAGTTTCCCTGGCCCATTGCCCGCATGGTTTTGGAGCATCATGAGAAGATGGATGGCTCAGGATATCCCCAGGGGTTAACGGGCGACAAGCTTCTCCTTGCTTCCCGTATTATTGCCGTAGCGGACGTGGTCGAAGCGATGGCCTCCCATCGTCCATACCGTCCGGGACTGGGCATCGATGCCGCCCTGGAAGAAATTACCGTAAACCGGGGGATTCTCTATGATGCGGAAATTGTCGCTGTGTGCCTGAAGCTGTTTCGGAACGGCGGCTATCAACTGCAACTGGCGAGCTAAGGATTGCTCACTCCTTGTTTGCTAATGATTTTATGTGTCTTGCCATTCCTTCCGGAGTAAATCCGTTCTGTTGGTGATGACATGATCAAATTTCATGCCAACAAAAAGATGGATAGCAACCGGCTTAATTTCCTGCGTTTATTTTTTTAGTGTCTCGGTGTGCAAAAAGAACGGTGCAATGATTTGCACCTCATGGGCATGTTAGTGCACCTCTTTTGCACCGTGGTTTTCGCCAGAAATAATAACAATCTGAAATAATAACAATCTTGCATTTGTCTGCCATCGATTGTACAATTATCACATGTTAGGAAGGGGAAATTTACCATGAAAGGCAAAACAAAACCGGCAGCGCGGCAGAAAAAACAGACTCCGGGGACGGATTTGCAAGCTATACCCGCTCTCTCCCCTACGGTTAGCCCCTTTCCCATCGTCGGCATCGGCGCTTCCGCTGGCGGCCTGGAGGCGCTGGAGATATTTCTGAGAAACGTGCCGGCACAGTGCGGCATGGCCTTTGTCGTCGTCCAGCACCTGGACCCGACGCACAAGGGCATCATGGTGGAGCTGCTCCAGCGCGACACCGCCATGCCGGTTTATCAGGTCAAAGATCAAATGCCGGTGAAGCCCGACGGTGTCTATGTGATCCCCCCCAATCGAGACCTTTCCATCCTGCACGGGGTGTTGCACCTCCTCGAACCGACGGCGCCCCGGGGTTTGCGGCTGCCCATTGATTTTTTCTTCCGCACGCTGGCGGACGACCAGCAGGACCGGAGCGTCGGTGTTATCCTTTCGGGGATGGGCTCCGACGGCACGCTGGGCCTCCGGGCCATGAAGGAGAAGGCCGGAGCGGTCTTCGTCCAGACCCCGGCCTCGGCCAAATTCGATGGTATGCCCCGGAGCGCGATCGATGCGGGGCTGGCCGATGTCGTAGCGCCGGCAGAAGAACTGCCCGGCCGGATCGTTGCCTATCTAAAGCACGTTCCACCCATCGACCAGAGGGCACAGCCTCCGGGGGAGAAGGCCCAGAGTGCCTTGGAGAAGATATTTATCCTGCTCAGGGCGCGAACGGGCCACGACTTTTCGCTTTACAAGAAAACTACCATTTACCGTCGGGTCGAACGGCGCATGGGCCTCCACCGGATTGACCGGCTTGCCGACTATGTCCGGTTTCTGCAGGAGAACCCCCAGGAAACGGAGCTTCTTTTCAAGGAGCTGCTGATCGGCGTGACCAGCTTTTTCCGCGACCCCGAGACGTGGGAGGAACTCAAGCAGAGGACTATCCCGACGCTGCTGGCCGCTCGTCCGAAGGGAGGGGGGCTGCGGGCCTGGACGCCCGGTTGCTCCACGGGGGAGGAGGCCTATTCCCTGGCCATTGTCTTTAAAGAGGCACTGGAACAGATGAGGCCAGCGGGGAGCTTTTCGCTTCAGATCTTTGCCACGGACCTGGATAAAGACGCCATCGACAAGGCCCGGACGGGGCTCTATCCGGCCAACATCGCCGCCGCCGTCTCGCCGGTGCGTCTGCAGCGGTTCTTCGTCCAGGAAGAGCGCGGCGGCTACCAGGTGAGCAAGGAAATCCGTGAGACGGTGGTCTTTGCCCCCCAGAATGTCATCATGGACCCGCCCTTCACGAAGTTAGACATCCTGATCTGCCGAAACCTTCTCATTTACCTGGAGCCAGCGCTCCAGAAAAAGCTTTTGCCACTTTTTCATTACAGCCTCAATCCCGGCGGCGCTCTGTTTCTCGGGAGCGCCGAGACCATCGGCAGCTTTACCGATCTTTTTGCTCCGCAGGCCGGCAAATTGAGGATATATCGTCGTCTGGACGCGATGTCAGGGGGCGAAGCCATCGAGCACCCCTTATCTTTTTTCCCCGGCAGGCAGTATGCAGCGCCGCAGACCGTGGCGCTGCATACTGCCACCAACCTCCAGGAGCTCGTGGATCATTTGCTTCTCTCACACTATGCCCCGGCGGCCGCGCTGACGAACGACAAGGGCGACATCCTCTACATCAGCGGGCGAACAGGCAAGTATCTCGAGCCGGCGGCCGGCAAGGCCAACTGGAACCTCTTCGTCATGGCCCGCGAGGGACTGCGTTACGAGCTGACGATGGCTTTCCCGAAGGCGCTTGGTCAACAGGAAGCGCTCACCTTGCGGGGTCTGAAGGTGGAGGTGAATGGCGGGATGCAGGCGGTGGACGTGACCATCCTACGCATCAAGGAGCCGGAAGCCATGAAGGGGATGGTGCTGATCGTCTTTACGGATGTGGTCATGTCCTTCGCAAAGGTGGCGGCGCGCAAGACCACGAAGGCTTTCGCCGCCAACGCCCTTGTGACGGAGCTGGAGCGGGAGCTTGAGCTGGTCCGTGCGGACTTGCAGACTACCCGTGAAGAGAAGCAGAGTTCCCTGGAAGAGCTCAAATCGATGAATGAGGAATTGCAGTCCACCAACGAGGAGTTGCAGAGCACCAATGAGGAGCTGGTCACCTCCAGGGAAGAGATGCAGTCCATGAACGAAGAGCTCCAGACGATCAACAACGAACTCCAGGCCAAGGTGGATGATCTATCCCTGGCCAGAAACGACATGAAGAACCTCCTGGACAGCACGGACATCGCCACCCTGTTTCTGGATGATGCGCTCCACGTGCGTCGCTTTACGCGCCGCACCGCCCAGATCATCAAGCTGATTCCCGGCGACATGGGTCGGCCCGTCACCGATATCGCCTCAGACCTGTTCTATGGGGAGCTGGCAGCCGATGCGAAGGAGGTGTTGCGAACTCTGATCTTTATGGAAAAACAGGTCGCCGCCACCGAGGGACGTTGGTTTCGGGTGCGCATCATGCCCTACCGCACGCTGGAGAACCGGATTGACGGTGTGGTGATTACTTTTACGGACATCACCGTGTCCAAGACGCTGGAAGCAGAGCTCCGCAAAACGCAAGCCGCCTTGGAAAAGCAGCTTAAGCAATAAAGAACGGGAGGACAGGAGGAAAGGCCATGGCATCAGCAAGGGTCAACGCTGAAGAACCTGTCGGACTGCGCAAACAGGCGGCTGCGCGGCTGCAGGAAAAGCAGCCGCGCAGCCGGGGGGGAGCGACGGAAATGGAACGGTCGAAAACAGAAATGCAACGGTTCGTTCATGAACTGCAAGTGCACCAGATCGAGCTGGAAATGCAGAACGAGGAACTTAAGACGTCGCGGTTAGAGACAGAGGCGTGGCTGGCTCTCTATACCGAACTCTACGACTTTGCCCCTGTCGGCTATCTCACCTTGGACCACAATGGGAAAATCTGCCGGTTGAACCTCGTCGGCGCACAACTTCTCGGCGCGGAACGCGGATGTCTGCTGGACCGCCCTTTTGGGACTTTCGTTGTCGGGGCCGACCGTCCCGCCTTCAACGTCTTTCTAAAGAGGGTGTTTGCAGAGCGGAGCAAAGGAGCCTGTGAGGTGGCGCTCTGCAAAGGGGACAAAAGCCCAGTTCTTCCCGAACCTGCCGGCCGCAGTTTTTTTGATGAAACAAGCCAGCGCCAGGTGCGTATCGAAGCCAGTATGACGGCGGACGGGCAGCATTGCCGCGCCGTAATGAGCGACATCACGGCGCGCAAAAAGATGGATGAGATGCGGGACTTCCTGGCAAAACACAGCGGTCCGGCGCAGGGCGAGGGGTTTTTTGAAATGCTGGCGCGTTATCTGGCCGAGCAACTGGACATGGAATTTATCTTCATTGGTCGCCTGGAAGGGGACGGACTTACCGCCCGGTCGCTGGCCGCTTGGTGCAATGGCAAGTTCGAGGACAATGTGTCATACGCGCTTAAGGACACCCCCTGCGGCGAGGTAGTGGGCAAGGCGGTTTGCTGCTTTCCCGCGAACGTCTGTCGGCTTTTCCCCCACGATCAGGTGTTGCAGGATTTCCGGGTGGAGAGCTACGCCGGTGCGACGCTCTGGGGCCACACCGGACAAGCGATCGGTCTGATTGCGGCGATGGGGCGCCGTCCGCTTGCGAACCGCCCGTTGACCGAGGATATTATGCAACTGGTGGCCATGCGTGCCGCCGGTGAAATGGAACGACTGGCTGCGGAAGAACAACTACGGGCATCACTGGAACAAGTGCGGCGGGCCGTGGAGACGACCATACAGGTGCTGGTCATGGCCGTGGAAACGAAAGATCCCTACACTGCCGGACATCAACGCCGGGCGACGGACCTGGCCCGGACGCTGGCCGCGGAGATGGGCCTGTCGCCGGAGAAGATCGAAGGTCTCCGCATGGCCGGAGTCATCCACGATATCGGCAAGATCACCCTGCCTACGGAGATTCTGAGCAAACCTACCAAGCTGTCGGACATAGAATTCTCTTTAATCAAAGAGCACGTCCAGCTAGCCTATAATATTCTAAAAGACGTGGAATCTCCCTGGCCCCTGGCGGAGATCGTCTATCAACATCATGAGCGGCTGGACGGTTCGGGCTATCCCCGGGGGCTTAAAGGAGAGGAAATCACCATTGAGGCCCGTATCCTGGCTGTGGCCGATGTTGTGGAAGCCATGGCCTCTCACCGGCCCTATCGCCCGGCCCTGGGCCTTGACGCTGCCCTGGCGGAGATTGAGAAGCACCGTGGACGGCTTTACGACAGCGGGGCGGTGGATGCATGTCTGAGAGTATTCCGGGAGCAGGGTTATCAACTTGAAGAAGTCTGAGGGGAAAAGGCTCGCTTCAGCCGCGCCGGATTGCCGCCCAGGCCGCAGCGCCAGCGGTGCTGCCGAAGAAAAAAAGGGCGAATATCTATAACCATCTCTTTCTGCGGAAATAATTCAAAAGCCCGGCGGTGATGCCGATGAAAACAATCCAGAGAAGCGGGTAGCCCCATCTCCACTTCAACTCCGGCATGTACTCGAAATTCATGCCATAAACGCCCGCCACGAAGGTCAAGGGAATGAAGATGGAGGCGAAGACCGTCAGTACTTTCATGACTTCATTCATTTTATTGCTGACGCTGGAGAGATAGATGTCCAGCATGCCGGTGATCAGGTCGCGGCTCGAATCCACCGCCTCCGAGACCCGGATGGCGTGGTCGTAAACATCCCGAAAATAGACCACTGTCTTTTCGTGGATCAAGGCTGACTCGCTCCTCTGGATAACCGACAGCAATTCCCGCACCGGAGAAATGGATTTGCGCACAAAAATCAGCTCGCGCTTGAAGCGCTGGATGGTTGCCAGCGTCTGGGAGGTGGGATTGGAAAGTAACTGTTCCTCCAGGGACTCCAGCGCTTCGTCCAGGGAATCCTGGAGGGTGAAGTACCGATCCACGATGGTATCCATGATGACATAGGCTAAATAATCCGCCCCCAGACAACGCAGGCGCCCTTTGGCATCTTCGAGGCGCCGCCGGATCTGATCGAAGAGGTCATCGGGTTTTTCCGCAAAGGTAAAGACGAAATCCTTGAGGATGAGGATGCTGATTTGTTCGTGATTGATGGTTGGTTGATCGGGCTCGAAAGCAAGGGCTTTCAGGACGACAAAGAGATAGTCGCCAAATTCTTCAAACTTTGGCCTTTGGTGTGTGTTCAAGATGTCTTCGAGCACCAGTGGGTGAATGGCAAAACTATGCTCTAAAGAGGCGATGATTTCCGTATCTTGCAACCCTTCGACGTTGACCCAGGTAATCTCTGCTTTGCCCCTGTCGCGCGGCAGCTCGTCGAGGGAGGCGATATTGAACGTTTCGATATTTTCTTTGTTGTAGCGGATCACCGAGACGCGCCTTGCCGTGTCCCGCACTTTTCCCACATGCACCAGCGAGCCGGGCGGCAAGCCCGTTTTTCCCGAGGCGCGGCTTAATGACTTAGTCATGATATTACCCCTTCAATATGATTTTTGGGCAGTTCACCTTTATTGCCCGGTTGTGCTACTATAACACATTTTCCGACTTTGCCCATCTCCAGTCAAGCTTCTAAAACAAATCGCCGCCCCCCGGTGCATGAATCTGCTTGACAAGCTTTCCTCTGTGGTATTACGAGGACAAAAGAGGTAAAGCATCTTTATAGTTCTCAGGTGAGCCAACAACAATCGTAAAGGACAAATCATCATGCACATGGCGGACGCCTTACTTTCCCCCGCCATAGGGACGACCTTCTGGGTGGGCACGTTCGCGACAATTGCCTATGTTTCCAGGAAGTTGAAGCAACAAATCGATGACAAACTGATCCCCTTGATGGGAGTGCTCGGCGCCTTCATTTTCGCGGCCCAGATGATTAATTTCACCATCCCCGGGACAGGTTCCAGCGGTCATCTGGCCGGCGGGATGATCCTTGCCATCATTCTTGGTCCTCATGCAGCCTTTCTCGTCATCGCTTCCGTCGTCACGGTCCAGGCGCTCTTCTTTGCCGACGGGGGGCTGATGGCTCTGGGCTGCAATATCTGGAACATGGGTTTCTACGCCTGCTTTCTGGGCTATCCCTTGATCTACAAACCATTGCTGGGCGGCAGCCAAAGGCCGCCCCGCATCTTTGTCGCTGCACTTTTGAGCGCCATTGCGGTACTGCAGCTTGGGGCTTTATCTGTCGTGCTGCAAACATGGCTTTCGGGGAAAAGCGAACTGCCCTTCCTTACTTTCCTGCTGCTGATGCAGCCGATTCACCTGGCCATCGGCATCGTCGAAGGTTTTGTAACCGCCGGCGTCATCAACTATGTGCGCAGCGCGCGGCCGGAGCTTCTGGACAGTCTCGTTGCCGCCTCTTCCAAAGGGGCAGCGTATTCGCTGAAAAAAGTGCTGGCGACATTTGTGGTCCTGGCGATCTTTATGGGCGGCGCTCTTTCCTGGTTTGCCTCTGTCTATCCCGATGGGCTGGAATGGGCCATTACGAAAACCTACGGCAAAAGCGACCTACCGGAGCAGTCATGGGGCCTGGCGCGGGTGCTCGATAAAATCCAGGGGAAAACGGCCATCTTCCCTGATTATCGTTTCCAGCAGAAACGCAATGGGGCGAAAGAGTCCGCCGCCGCCCGGCCGGAGAGCCCGCCCGCCATTTCTGTGCCTGGCGTCATTGGGGCATTCCTTGTCCTTGCCATAATCTTGCTGATCGGTGTGGGGATCAGATTTTTCCGGAGATGAAAGGATGACCTTTGATCAAAAATATTTCGATATCGGCCGGTTGGACCGCCTTTCCTACCAGGATACTTTCATGCACCGGCTCGACCCGCGCGTCAAGGTGATCGCGACCATTTTATTTCTCCTTACGGTCATTTCTTTTCCCAAGTACGAAGTGGGCGGGTTGCTCCCCTTCTTTCTCTTTCCGGTCCTCATCATGACCGTTGGTGAAATACCCGTGATGTTCATCCTGAAGAAGGTAATGCTGGTCTCGCCCTTCGCGTTGTTTATCGGCGTCTTCAATCCGTTCCTCGATGCCGGGACGGTTACTGTTTTTGGCGGCATCTCTGTGGCGGCGGGGTGGCTGTCATTTTTGACGATTATCCTGAAATTTGTGCTGACAATCAGTGCGGCGCTGCTGCTTATTGCCACGACTTCCTTCCCGGGGGTTTGCCATGCCCTGCGACTGCTGGGCTGTCCCGCGCTTCTTGTTTCCCAGCTGCTCTTTCTCTACCGCTATATTTTTGTGCTGATGGAGGAGGCAATGCGCATGATCCGCGCGCGGGAAATGCGCTCCTTTGGTGGCCGTGGGGCGGGCATCAGGGGGTTTGTGCGTTTGACCGGGGTCCTTTTTCTCCGCACGGTGGAACGGGCCGAGCGGGTGTATTACGCCATGCTTTCCCGGGGATTCCAAGGCGACCTGGCCATCCTCAAGAGGAGCCGTCTGGTATGGAAAGACATGGCCTTTCTGGCCATGACCATAGCGATGCTCATTGTTTTCAGATATTATCATGTGACTGAGGAACTTGGTCGCCTGGCGCAGGAGTTGATACGATGAGCCATCATATTGTGGCATTTAAAGATGTATTTTTTGGTTATCCCGATGGCACCGAGGCGCTCCGGGGCATCAGTTTCCGGATAGCCCACGGCGAGTCAGTCGGCATCGTCGGCGCCAATGGCGCAGGCAAATCCACGCTGCTCCAGCATATGAACGGTTATTTGCTGCCCACATCGGGCACGGTGATCGTCGGCGATCTTTCGCTTTCACGGAAAACGCGGCAGGAAATCCGGAAGAAAGTCGGCGTTGTTTTTCAGAATCCCGATGATCAGCTTTTTATGCCCACCGTCTTTGATGATGTCGCCTTTGGTCCGCTCAACCTCGGCCTGGACGAGGCTGCGGTGCGGGAACGGGTGCAGGGGGTGCTGAACATGGTGCACAGCCTGGAACTGCGGGATAAACCGCCGCATCACCTTTCCAGCGGACAAAAGAGCGCCGTGGCTATCGCCGCCGTCATGGCCATGGAACCGGATATTCTCGTGATGGATGAGCCCGCCGCGAATCTTGACCCCAAATCACGGCGTGCCCTGATCAATATTCTTAAAACATTTAAACATTCCAAGATCATCGCCTCCCATGACCTCGACCTCATCCTCGATGTTTGCCAGCGCTGCCTGGTCATCAAAGACGGCCTGTTGGTCATGGATGGTCCGGTTGCCGAGGTCCTGTCAAACCAGGCGCTACTGGAAGAAAACAATCTGGAGCTGCCGCTTTCGCTCCAAAGGGGTTAAACGTATCCGCTCCGGCGAGAAACGCGGCGGCCCAATTCTTCCCACCGTTTTTTCTGGGATTTCTTTCATTTATTGGCTGACTATGCCAGCGAAAAATAGAATAATGGTCCCCTTTTCCGTTTGCAGTTATTTGGCGTCAATGATACGGCGGACTTCCATCTGCCACGATCCCGGGCCGTGGCTTTTTTCCACCAATGGTCGATCTGGATTCAATGGGCTTCATTTACATGTAAAATTCGATTGTTTTCTGACATTAAATATGTCATGAGAATCATTGACTAATTGTTAATACACTTTGAAAAAGCTTTAATGCCGTAGCGAGCTACCTTGCATTACGACTGAATGGGAACGATATGAGCACCGAGGATAAAATCACGGCCGCCAAATTTTACAATACGACGGGAGATGAAAAGCAAGAGGGTTTTTTATGAAAGAACTCTATAGTACGGCGGAATTGAAACGCCTTATCGGCCAGGGAGAGGGGCAGTTTATTGAGTTCAAGTCCCTGTGGGACCTGAAGGACGGCCAAAGGAAGTCCCTCAGCCGCCGGGCGGTGCGAGATTTCGCTGCCGAATATGTGGCTGCCTTCGCCAACGCCGACGGCGGTGTCCTCTTGCTTGGCGTTGACGATGATGGCACCCCTTCCGGTCATTCCTATCCGGATGAGGCTGTCCGAGACATCATCGCCGTCCCCGAACGCAGGCTGCGCCATGCCATGCAAATCGATGTTCAGCAATTATCCCTCGATGACCACAAGATCATTGTTTTTCAGATCCCTATTGCCCCGGAAGCCGTCATGGTGGACGGCGATGGTTTCCCCTATCGGGTAGGCAAAGAGGTTATCCATGAACCGCAAGAAGTCATAAACCAGCGCAAGCAGGCTTACCGCAGGGTTGGCTATGAGCAGCAGGTGCGTCCCGAAGCTGCCATTGACGATATTGATCTTGCTCTGGCAGAGGAATGTCTCGGCAAGACCCCCTATGCAGGCAGACCGGTACTTGACATTCTCCGGAACTACGGTCTCATCATCCCGAGGGGGAACTCCTTTGCCGTCACCAATGCCGCCCTGTTGCTCTTTTCCAAAACGCCATCTGTCCGTTGGCACCCCCGGAGCGGGTTGCGCATTTTCAGAGTCGATGGAACCGAACGTAGGCACGGCACCCAAAGGAATGTTGCCCAGCATGTTCCTTTAATGCCGCCCATTGCGCGGATGTTGCCGGAGGCGCATAAGGCCGTGACCTCCCAAATCGGAAAATCGGAAAAGCTGCACAGCCTTTTTTTCAGGGAGATGCCGGAATATCCCACCTTTGCCTGGCAGGAGGCCCTTGTTAATGCCGTTGCCCACCGGGACTACAACGAGCAGGGGCGCGAAATCGAAATCTGGTTCTTCGATGACCGGATGGAAATCCTGAGCCCCGGAGAACTGGTGCCGCCTGTGACAATAGACAAGTTGAAAAGCCGTCAGCGGATCCATGCAAGCCGGAACCCACTCATGGTCCGGGTACTTGTGGACATTGGCATCATGAGGGAGGAGGGAGAAGGCATTCCCCGCATCTTTGAAGAGATGGAGGCGTCGCTTCTCTGTCAACCTGAATTCTCCTTGGAAACCTCCACTTTCTGCATCACCCTCAGGAATGATCCGGTTTACACTGGACACAGTCCCATCTGGGGGATGCTCGTCGAACGGTTCCGCCTGAGTGTGAACCAGA
>Ga0082335_1003943_pt1 | contig 23358 bp, 23 predicted proteins | sample Subgrocontami58m_FD_72375 | JGI IMG/M metagenome (GOLD analysis project Ga0082335, IMG submission 72375) | Subsurface groundwater microbial communities from S. Glens Falls, New York, USA - GMW37 contaminated, 5.8 m (SPADES assembly) (version 2) ...
CCGACTGCGACGGCTTGAGGCGGCTGTACGGTCTCGATCCCGGGCTCACCGACAAGGACGTGGCGGAGATCGCGTTCCAGCGCCGGCGCGCCGCCGCGAACCACGATTTCCTGCAGTTGCATCAGCACCGCGTCATCGCCATCGCCTGCGCGCTGCGCGAAGGCGACGGCATTCGCGTTTGGTCGCTGGGCACGCCCGAGGACGGCGAAGCCGAGCTGATCCGGCGCTTTTTCGACGGCATCGAGAAATTCACGCCCCAGCTCGTTTCCTGGAACGGCGGCGGATTCGACCTGCCGGTGCTGCATTACCGCAGCCTGGTGCACGGCATTGCGGCGCCGCGCTACTGGGACCAGGGCGAGGATGACCGCGAATTCAAGTGGAACAACTACATCGGCCGCTATCACGCGCGCCATCTCGACCTGATGGACCTGCTGGCACTGTACCAGCCGCGCAACAACGTGCCGCTGGACGAGATGGCCAAGCTGATCGGCTTCCCGGGCAAGCTCGGCATGGACGGTTCGCAGGTGTGGGGCGCTTACCTCGCCGGGAAGCTGCGCGAAATCCGCGGCTACTGCGAGACCGACGCGGCCAACACCTATCTGCTGTACCTGCGCTTTCAGTTGCTGCGCGGCGTGTTAGACGCGGCACAGTACCAGCGCGAGATCGAATTGTTGCGGGGGACGCTCGCCAAGTCCGCCGAAACGCATTGGCGTGAATTCCTGGACGCCTGGAAATAATCAATGGCCGTGGTGATCGAATCGCTCGATCGCGAGGGGCGCGGCATCGCCCGCGTCGAGGGCAAGGCGATATTCATCGAGGGCGGCCTGCCCGGGGAGACGGTTTCATATTCCTCCTATCGGCGCAAACCCACCTATGAGCAGGCGACCGCCACTGCCGTGCATCGAGCCAGCGCGGCGCGGGAGCTTCCGCGCTGTCCTCATTTCGGCGTTTGCGGCGGCTGCAGCATGCAGCATTTGGAGGCGCATGCGCAGGTGGCGGCGAAGCAGCGCGTGCTCGAAGACAGCCTGTGGCACATCGGCAAGGTGTGCGCCGAGACGATGTTGCGCCCGATCTACGGCCAGGCCTGGGGCTACCGCCACCGCGCGCGGCTGTCGGTGCGGCTGGTGCCCAAGAAAGGGGGCGTCCTGGTCGGCTTTCACGAACGCAAAAGCAGCTTCATCGCCGACATGGCGAGTTGCGAGGTCCTGCCGCGGCGCATCTCCGACCTGATCGTTCCGCTGCGTAAGCTGATTGCAGGGTTGTCCATGCCCACGCGCCTGCCGCAGATCGAGCTCGCGGTCGGAGAAGAGGTCAGGGTGCTGGTGCTGCGCATACTCGATCCTCTCAGCCCGCCGGACGAGGACGCGCTGCGGGGCTTCGCGGCGCAGCACGGCATCCAGTTCTGGCTGCAGAACGCCGGGCCGGATACGGCCCGGCCCTTCTGTCCGCAGGATGCGCCGCCGCTTTATTACTCCTTGCCCGAGTTCGGCGTGCGGATTCACTTCCGCCCGACCGACTTCACCCAGGTCAATCATGCGGTCAACCGCATCCTGGTGCGGCGCGCCATGGCGCTGCTCGACCCACGTCCGGGCGAGCGCATCGCCGACCTGTTCTGCGGCCTGGGCAATTTCAGCCTGCCCATCGCGAGCCGGGGCGCGCAGGTGCTGGGCTTGGAGGGCAATACGGAGCTGGTGCGGCGGGCCGAAGACAATGCGTGCAATAACGGGCTCGCCATGCGCGCGCGCTTTCAGGTCGCCAATCTGTTCGAAGCGGCAAGTTGCGCGCAGTTGGGCGCCGGCGACGGCGGCTACGACAAGCTTTTCATCGATCCGCCGCGCGAGGGCGCGGTCGAAGTGGTGAAAGCGCTGCAGGAGGGCGGGCCGCGGCGCATCGTCTATGTCTCCTGCGATCCGGCGACGCTCGCGCGCGATGCCGAAGTGCTGGTGTATGCCAAGGGCTACCGCCTGGCCGCCGCCGGCGTGATTAACATGTTTCCGCACACCTCGCACGTCGAGTCGATCGCGCTGTTCGAAAGGTAGCTGGCTGCGGCGATCTTGGATGAAACCCCGCGGTGTCCTTGGTTTTATACATAACCGTGTTTTCTGTGCGGATGCGCTTCTTATCCGCGCAGAAAACACGGTTGGCGCGCGCAGCGCGCAATTCCGTTGAAGGCCCACCAAAAAAAAGGCGGCCGCAGCCGCCCTTTTTCGCTGAAACTTGTCCCGGTCAATCGCTGCTGCCGCCGAGACCCAGCAGTTGCAACAAGCTGGAGAACAGGTTGTAGATCGAGATGTACAGGCTGAGCGTGGCCGAGATGTAATTGGTCTCGCCGCCGCGCACGATGGTGTTCACCTGCCACAGTATCATGAGCGAGGAGAACAGCACGAAAGCGCCGACGAGCACCAGGTACAGCATCGGGCTCGCCAGGAACGCGTTGGCCACGACCGCGAGCATGATGATCACCGCGCCCACGGTAAGGAAGTTGCCCATGCCGCTGAAGTCGCGCTTGGTGCTGGAAGCGATACCGGCCATGACGAAGAACACTGCCGCCGTGCCTCCCGCGGCCATCATCACCAGTTCGGTGCCGTTCTTGAAGCCGAGCACCCGGTGCAGCAGCGGTCCGAGCAACAGGCCCAGAAAGAGAGTGAAGCCGAGCAGAAGCACCACGCCGAGCGCGCTTTCCTTGTTGCGCTCAATGGCGTAAATCCAGCCGTAGAATATCCCCAGTATGGCAAAGAGTGACAAGATCGGGCTGGTGCGCATGAAGCTCACGTCGATGTTGGTGCCGATGGCCGCGCCGATGACCGTCGGAATCAGGGTGAGCGCCAGCAGCATGTAGGTATTGCGCAGCACCCTATGTTGCTGCAGGGCAAAGTCCTGGGTTGTGCCAGGCGTGCCGGTTTGTACGGTTCTCAGTTCAGGTTGCATAGTGTTCCTCCGCTTGGTTTCAATACGCCCGTTAGACTAGGTCAAAAGCGAAAAAGTTGCAACTGCCGCAATATGGCGGCAGCCGAGCTTAAATACCTATTGCGAAAGGTATTTTGGGGCAGAAGCGCATAATTCAAGGCCGGTGGATGCCCTGGCCCATGACTTTCGTCGTACTTGTAATGCCGGCGCGATGCAGGCAACATGTTCGGCCACGCCATGAGTTTAGCCGCGGCCGCCGGCGATCCAGGAGGGGTGTCATGATCGGCAAACGAGATTGTCGAGCGGATATGCGGCGCACATCCGCTGCCCTGCATGATGCGCTGAAATCGATGCAGGCCCGCCGCCATCGGGCGGCCGCATCCGTTCCGGCGCGCAGCGCGCCGACCATGGCAGCGGCCATGCTTCTGCTTGCCCTCGTCCTGCAATGCGTCGAGCCGCGGGCCGAATTGCTGTTCCGTAGCGCGGAACAGATAAACGGCCGGCAGCACTGGTCGGCCCTCAGGAACTACGCCAATCCCCCGGATACCGCCTATCTGCGGGCGCTTGCGGACGGCACGCAGGTCGCGGCGGAGGAAGTGCAGGTTTTTCTCCATGGCTACATCACGTCGGCGGACGTGTACGGCGCAAAGGTGATGGAAAGTCTGCTGAAGAAGGGCAGGCAAAAAATAGCCGGCAACCTTGTGTCGTTTGCCGGCAACGGCGGAGAGGTCGATGCGGCCATGGAGTTGGGGCGCATCCTGCGCAAGCTCGGCGTTTCCACGGTCGTCGCGGAAGGCGATCAGTGCCTGAGTTCCTGCGTGTTCGCTTTCATGGGGGGAGACCGGCGCACAGTCGTAGGGCGGCTCGGGATCCATCGGCCCTATTTTTCTTCGGCGCGCGACGTCCCGGATCGCCGCAGCCATTACCGCCAGTTGCAGAAGCGGCTGCAGGAATATATCGAGGAACTCGACTTCCCGTCTTCGTTTTACGAGGCGGTGATGGCGGTCCCACCGCAATCGGTGAATATATTGACTCCCCCTGATTTGAAGAGATTTTATTTGGAAGGGATGAGTCCTTCGACTCAAGACGAGGCGGATGCGGCAACGGCAAGGGGCCTTGGCATTTCGGTGGCGGAATACTTGCAGCGGAAAACAGCAGGGAGCGGCGCTGCAGTAGTCGCTCCGACCACGCAACAAAATGGCGAAACCGCGTCCGGAAACTCGGCGGTTGGCCGCTTGGCGGGACAGGTAAAGATCGAAACGGAAGGCGCCGGCGCAAGTCGCGGCGCAACCGGTTCGCCATGAGCTTACTTCCGAGCCCACTCCCGCCACCAGTCGATTAATCTGATTAATCTTCCTGTCCGTAGGCCGGTTTTAGGCTACACCGACACCGGGTGATAAAATACCGGCCGTGTAACCCGTCGAATTTCAAATCTGGAAGGTTGGCCGAGCGGTTGAAGGCACCGGTCTTGAAAACCGGCAGGGGCGCAAGCTCCTCGTGAGTTCGAATCTCACACCTTCCGCCAACGCGACGGGCGCACGCTGCACGTTCGCAAGACCAGCAGTTTTGTATCGTTCTTGTCTTCCGGGATTCAGACATGCCTTTGATTCGCCCCTTCGCCGGCCTGCGCCCGGCTGCCGGTCGCGCCGCGGAAGTCATCGCGCCGCCCTATGATGTGCTGTCCACTGATGAAGCGCGCGCGCGCGCGGACGGCAAGCCATGGAGCTTTCTGCATATATCCAAGCCGGAGATCGATCTGCCGGTCGGGACCGATCCCTACTCATCCGCCGTATACGCCAAGGCGGCGGAAAATCTGCGGCACATGCTGAGTTCAGGCGTGCTCGTGCGGGAAGCGGCGCCCTGTTATTACGTTTATCGATTGACCATGGGTACGCACGTGCAGACCGGACTGGTCGCCGCCGCGTCGATTGCCGCCTACGACGCTAACCGCATACGCAAACATGAATTGACGCAGCCGGACAAGGAAGACGACCGCGTGCGCCAGATCGACGCACTGAACGCCCAGACCGGCCCGGTCATGGTAGCGTATCCCGCCGCGCCCGAAGTCGATGACCTACTTGCCCGCGCCTCCGCGGGTGCTGCGGAGTCCGACACCACCGCCGACGATGGCATTCGCCACACACTGTGGTTGATACGCGATACGACGACCCAAGAACGCCTGACGCGGCTATTCGATGCCATGCCCGCCATTTATATCGCCGACGGACACCACCGCTCGGCTGCGGCATCGCGCGTGGCCGCGGCGCGCCGGAAAACGGGCGCAGGCAATTCCGCAAAAGACAACTACAATTACTTTCTGACGGTTATTTTCCCGCATCATCAGATGCAGATACTGGATTACAACCGCGTGGTAGCGGACTTGAATGGCATGAGCGCCGACGCCTTTCTCACGCAAGTGCGGAACAATTTCTCCGTGCAAAAATCCGCGGTCGCGGTGAAGCCATCCCAAAGCGCCGAGTTCGGGCTTTACTTGGCCGGACAATGGTATCGCCTGGTAATCCGCGGCGAGTTCATCCCGGCCGACGATCCCGTCGCCCGTCTGGGGGCGAGCCTGCTGTCCGATCACTTGCTGGCGCCCATACTGGGCATCAAGGATTTACGCGGCGATAAGCGCATACAGTTTGTTGGCGGCATACGCGGCCTGTCGGAGCTGGAGAAGCGCGTAAATAGCGGCGAAATGGCGGCAGCTTTCGCGTTGTGCCCGACGCGCATGGAGGATCTGATGGCGGTTGCCGAAGCCGGTGCGGTCATGCCGACGAAATCCACCTGGTTCGAACCCAAGCTGGCGGATGGATTGGTCTCGCACCTGCTGGATTGAGTTCGCGCTTCATACCATCGCGATTCGCCGGCCTCTACCGGACTTCTTCGGATGTGCTGATGGTGGGCGATACTGGGATCGAACCAGTGACCCCTCCCGTGTGAGGGGAGTGCTCTACCGCTGAGCTAACCGCCCGGCCGAGTGCGGATTTAATCACATACGCACTCTCCCGGTCAATTCGAGCGCCCGCATAATCCAGTAAAATGCCTTGTTTCCGCAGCCGGCCTCCGCATGATACGCACCCGTTTCGCTCCCAGTCCCACCGGTTATCTGCATGTCGGCGGCGCGCGCACCGCGCTTTTCTCCTGGGCCTACGCGCGCAAGCACGGCGGCAAGTTCGTCCTGCGCATCGAAGACACCGACCTGGAGCGCTCGACCGAAACGTCGGTGAACGCGATCATCGAGGGCATGAAGTGGCTCGGGCTGGATTGGGACGAGGGGCCGTACCGGCAGATGCAGCGCCTAGCGCGCTACCGCGAAGTGGCGGAGCAACTGCTGCGCGCGGACCGGGCCTACTGGTGCTACGCCGGCAAGGAGGAACTCGAGCACATGCGCGAGCAGCAGCGCGCGCGCGGCGTGAAGCCGCGCTATGACGGGCGCTGGCGTCCGGAGAACGCGAAACGCGCCGGGCTGACGCCGCCGGCAGGGGTCAAACCGGTGCTGCGTTTTCGCAACCCCGATGAGGGCGCGGTCACCTTCATCGACCTGGTGAAAGGACCGGTCACCGTCGCCAACGGCGAAATCGACGATCTGGTGATACTGCGCGCCGACGGCGTCCCCACCTACAATTTCGGCGTGGTGGTGGACGACCTGGACATGGACATCACCCACGTCATCCGCGGCGACGACCACGTCAACAACACGCCGCGCCAGGTGAACATTTTCCAGGCGCTGGGCGCGCCGCTGCCGCAGTTTGCGCACGCGCCCATGATTCTCGGCGCGGACGGCGAGCGCCTGTCCAAGCGCCACGGCGCAGTCTCGGTGATGCAGTACCCCGAGGACGGCTATCTGCCCGAGGCGCTGTTCAACTACCTCGCGCGCCTCGGCTGGAGCCACGGCGATGCGGAGAAGTTCGCGCGCGAGCAGTTCGTCGAATGGTTCGACCTCGCGCATGTGAGCAGGTCGACCGCCCAGTTCGACGCCGCCAAGCTGGCGTGGCTCAACCACGAGTACATCAAGGAAGCGGATCCCGGCCGCCTCGCCGCGCTGGTGGCGCCGCGCATCGAGCGCGACGGCGGCAAGCTGGCCGACGGCCCGGCGCTCGCCGAAGCGGTGAAGCTGCTCAAGGATCGCGCCACCACGCTCGAGCACATGGCCGAGTCGGCGATGATGTTCTACAAGCGGATAGAACCGAGCAAGGCGCTCGTCGCCGAGCACCTCACGCCGGAGGTCATGCCGGCCGTGCGTGAGCTGGCGGCGAGCCTGGAGCGCGTCGAATGGCAGCGGCCGAAGCTGAACGAGGCGGTCAAGGCGGTGGTCGGGAAATTCGGCCACAAAATGCCCAAAATCGCGATGCCGCTGCGGGTAATGCTGCTGGGCCAGACGCAGACGCCGTCGATCGACGCGGTGCTGGAACTGCTCGGTCGCGACACCGTACTGGCGCGGCTGCAACCCTATCTTGTGGAAAGCTAATCCGCCTTTACAGCGGAGGGCGCAAACCGGTATAATTCGCGCCTTTCGTGGGGGTATAGCTCAGCTGGGAGAGCGCTTGCATGGCATGCAAGAGGTCAGCGGTTCGATCCCGCTTACCTCCACCACACCGACCAGCCCCATCTGGTCATCAGCAAGCCCTTTAGTCCCCATCGTCTAGAGGCCTAGGACATCACCCTTTCACGGTGAGTACGGGGGTTCGAATCCCCCTGGGGACGCCAATTTAATCAGTAAGTTAAGTGCTCGCAGGTGCAGTCGGTCGGCCAAAAACCCCACAATCGCACCCACAATCGACCCAGACAACAAAAAGCCCGCCGAAGCGGGCTCTTGGAACCTGCGGCAATCGGTTTCCGCAGGTGATTACTGAAGCGTTGCGCCTGCCCTATCGTCCGGCTCGGGCGGTATCGGATCATTGGCGCAGTCGTAAAACTCCGCCTCGATGATATCGACAACTTCCAGCGCGTTCATCTTAGCGAACTTGGGCAACTTCACCAACTCAAGAAGACGCCGGTCGACAAACTCGCTTAGGGATTCAAACATGGGTCCCCGGCCGCTCATGCTGTCACCCGCGTTTCCGCCTCGTGCAGCCGTCCCATAGCGGCGTTCGCTTCCCGGAGACCTTTCTCAGCGACGGCTTCAAGGATCAATCCGTAGTTCTCCGTATCCGTATCGCCCTCAGCGATGATGATCTGCGCCTGATAGTGGACTACCTCGAACAGGTTTAGAAGCGTGCACAGGTCAATGCCCGCGCTGGAAATGACCTCATCAACGGTCGCGCTACTCGCCTTAGACTTCGGTGATTTTGATACACTCTTTGCAGCCATGTTTGCATCTCCTCTGTAGGTGCTGCGTGGTCAGGGGCGCCGGCGGGTTTCAGCCGCTTGGTGCCCCGCTTTGCCTGAGTCCGTCAGGCGGCGGTTAAAATCTCATGCGGCCCGCAATTCAGCCTTGATTGGCTTGATCCCTGCCAGTTTTTCGGGCTTCTGCGCCACTTCCCACAGGTCAACAGCCTCCTGCATGCGTAGCCAGCTTTCCGGCGTGGTATTCAGCAGCTTGGCGACGCGCGCAGCCATCTCGGGCGTCATGGCGCGCTTCTCATGCAGCAAATCGGAAACGGATAGACGGGACACACCAAGCCTCTGCGCAAAATCGCCCTGAGTCATATCGAGGGCCGGTAGCACATCCTCCCGCAGAATCGCCCCTGGGTGGGTCGGTCGGCGTTTCGGGTCTCGTAGGGTCTTCATCAGTGATAGTCCTCCAGGTCAACATCGATGGCGTCTTTGCCGTCGAATCGAAAAGTGATGCGCCAGTTTCCGGTCACCGTCACGGCATAGGTGCCCTTGCGGGTTCCTGATAGCTGGTGAAACTTGAATCCGGGAATGTTCATATCTTCCGGTCTTACAACGGTATCCAAACGGTCAAGTATGCGTTCAGTTCGAACTTCGGTCTTGGCGATGATGCCGCGGTGGTCTCCCTTCTTGAAGAACCGTTCAAGCCCTCGGTGTTTGAATGTCAGAATCATAGCGATATGTAATTATTCACTGAATATTGTAATCAATACGATTACAAAGTCAATGTGTGCTTTCATGCTTTCGTTTCACGGTACGCAAGCCCTCGGATGTAGAGCCACCAAAAAACGCGCCAGAACGGCCTATATCGCGTTCGTCGACGTGCTGGTGCCTGAGCACCGGCCAGGGGCGATTGCGCAGCGGGCCAGCCGCGGGCGTAACGATGCTAGCGGTTACGCAGGGACTTCCTCGGCATCGCGCGGTGCCTAAAAATCAGCTCTTCTCAGCATCCTCGTTCAATCTCGATTTCCACTCGGTGCCCTACTACGGAGAGGACCCGCAGGTGCAGCGCCATTACGTCTCGATGCGCAGCCGTGCGCAGCCCTCGGTGCTCGCCTTTCTGGCCCAAGACGCCGAGGGACGCGCGTTTTGTTATTCCAACGCCGATCTGCGCAAGGGCGAGGAGGCCGAGGAGATATTGCGCTTTGTCGCCTTCTGGAAGAAGCACCACGGCGAGAATCCCCGCCACCTGGTATTTGATTCGCGGCTCACCACCTACGCCCACCTCGCGCGCCTGGAGCGCGCGGGGATCACATTTATCACGCTCAGGCGCCGATCTGCCGCGCTACTCACGGAAATCGAGGGCTTGGCTCCCTCGGCCTGGCGTCGTGTGACCCTGGAGGTGCCGGCACGCAAGTACAAGACGCCGCGCGTGTTCGAGCAGCCGGTGCAACTCGCTGGCGCCACTTTCCGCCAACTGTTTGTCCTCGACTTGGGCCACGAGGAACCGACCATCCTGCTCACCAACGACCGGCAAACGACCCAGGCCAAGCTCATCACCCGCTACGCGCAACGCATGCTCATTGAGAACGCGCTCTCCGACGCGGTGCGTTTCTTCCACATGGATGCGTTGTCCTCGACGGTCGGCCTCAAGGTGGATTTCGACATGGCGCTCTTGGTGATCGCGAGTGGCCTCTACCGCCTGCTCGCTCGGCGCATGCGTGGCTACGCTGACGCGCAGGCGCGCCACATCTTCCGCGATCTCATCGACACCCCCGCCGATGTGAGCATCTCAGCGCGCGAGGTGCACGTGCGCTTCCATCGCCGCGCCCACTTGCCGATCATCATCGCTTCGGGGATTCTGAACACCCCCGTGAAGGTGCCTTGGTGGCACAATCACACGCTGCGCATGAGCGCGTAGAATCGACTGAGAACCGCTCACGTGTTAGGTAAATTCGGTTCCGTGGAAATCCAGGCTAGGATATGTTTAGATGGCGTAGGCAGATTTGCCCCCGGCGACGGTCTGCGACATCGCCAGCGCGCGCACGTCTTGGGGTACCTACAGGAGCAACTTTCTTGCGGGAATCAAGGAATATTCATGAATATTCGTGAAGCCGAAGAGAAAGGTACGCCGACAATGATCCAGCCGTAAAATGGTTTCCGCAAATCCGGCCTGATGGAGAGGCAAGAAGAGAGGGACTATCCTCAGTGCACTTTACCTCGGGCTAACGAGGCAAATATCCCGCCGAAGCACAGGATGGTAAAGACGACAAAGGCTGTCCGCAGGCTTTCTATAAAGGCCGGATAATTTTCCGGCTTGATTTGCGTCCCTCCGAGATGCAGGGTAAATATCAGCATAACGATCCCCATGCTGATCATCATTCCCATCTGGCGGGTCGTCGCCACTGTTGCCGAGGCGATGCCATAAAACTTCTGATCCACCGAGCTCATAATGGCGTTGGTATTCGGTGACGAAAAAAAGGCAAAGCCGAAACCGAGGATCACCAAGCTTACCAAGATATACGGGATCGCGGTGTCCTGGTCCACGAACTCGAGAAAAACGAGCCCAAGGGTCGTTAACGCCATCCCCGCGGATACGATTAGCCTCGGCTCAATTTTATCGGAAAGCTTGCCGGCGAGAGGTGAAAAGACGGCCTGTACAACCGGCATGGAAACGAGAACCAGTCCGGCCAGTTGTGGGCTGAACCCTTTTACGTGCTGCAAATAGAGGCTCAGAAGAAAAGCGACGGCGAAGGTTGCTCCGTAGTTGATTAACGCTGCCAGGTTGGAAAAAGCGAAAACCGTGTTTTTTTTGAAGAGGTTCATATCCAAGATCGGACTATCCACCCGCATCTCCCATCGGATGAAAATCCAGGCTCCCACGATACCGGCTGCAATCGTTCCCACCCCGGTCATGGCGGGCAGTTGTGAAAACCCGGACATCAAAGATACTATCGCCGCTCCGTAGATCAGGGAACCGATAAGGTCGAACTTCTCGCCTTGTGCCCCTTTCCATTCTCCCTCGAGCTTCCCGAGTACCGCGGCGAAGACCAGTAATCCCAGCGGTACAATGACTAAGAAAATACTTCTCCAGCCAAACTGTTGCGTCAGGATGCCTCCTATGAACGGACCAAGGGAAAGCCCGAGGTAAACCGCCGAAACATTTATTCCCAGGACCTTGCCCCGTTGATCCGCAGGGTAGATTGACGTCAGAATGGCGATGCCTGTACTGAAGGTCATGGCATTGCCCAATCCCTGCAATACACGGAAAGAAAGAAGCATGGTGCCCGAAGTCGCATATGCCGAAAGAAGGGAGGCGACCATTATAGTAAATATGCCATAGGTAAAAATCCGCTTGCTGCCATGGATGTCGGCTATCCTTCCGATGGGAACCAAAAAAACCGCCGTTGCCAATATCTGCGACGTGGGAATCCAGCTTAACAGGATGGCATTCAAGGAAAATTCTTTGGCAATCGAAGGCAGTGCAACGATGATGGAAGAGCTCATAAAGGCGGAGAGAAAAGAGCTCACGGTGGACACAAACAAAGCCACTCGCTTGCTTGGCCCGTGGTCGGCAGGTTTTTCCATGAGAGCAGTTACACCTTTTTTATAACCAATATTGCCGATCTCGCGAACGAAGAGAGAATTACCCTGGAGAAGGGGTTTCTTATGGGGCGGGACTATATGATAAAGCGCCTCGATGATCAATCAAATAATGACCATTTAGGCTGATTGAGAAGAACGGAAAAGAGTTCGGAATCGGTTATCCGGGAATGCCAGGCTGCCGGAACCTATTCGATCACCCGGTCGGCGCGCACAGCACGGAATGCAGAATCCTGAATCCCCGAGACTGAAGATAAATTCCATTGTCCGCGGTTCGGGGCGGCTTCAAGCACGCAATTGCGGCGCGCCGGCAAGCCCCTCACACTTGGCGGCCGGATTGATTCGCCTATTCCTAACGTGACCCGTGACGTCCGGATGAGCTGGCCGGCATGCTCGGACGTGAGCTGAACGCGACCGATGAAATTGGCGATTATCAGCATGCAGACGGACATGCCGAGCATCTGGCCCATCAAGCGCATTGGTTGGTTGGCAGTCGGCGGTCAGGGTGCGCCAGCCAGACGGCAAAGGCTCAACCAGGCGCGGCGGTAGTCCACGAGCAAACCGCTGATAGCCCTGCCGATGGGCTCGTAGTCAGTGGCCCAATTTCCGATCGCAGTTCGGGCACAAACTCCCCCTGAAACACTCCCCGCCGTTGCATGATATAACCACGTTGCCTAGCGTCCACATCTGGGCGCAGAAGTTTGTTTACATAATTCGCGTCACGCCGACAATGGCTGCGCCCCCTCTCTCGCCTCTGGCGCGGATTGGATTCCCCGCATCACCCGGGATTTGCATTAGCCCCGGCATGTAGGTCGATTCGCATGCAAGACTGCTGAGGAAGGGTTCTATCGTTGACGTTATTCACCAGGAATTTTAGGGAGCACCCATGAGTCAAACCGCGTCGACCCCTTTGCTGTTTCAGTCCTTTCGATTGCGCGGCCTCACGCTCAAGAACCGTATCGTGATTTCGCCCATGGCCATGTTCGCCGGGCGCGACGGTAAGGCGACGCCGTTTCACCTCAGCCATTACGGGCAGTTCGCCATCGGCGGCGCCGGGATGGTCGTGGTGGAGGCCACCGCGGTGGAGTGGCAAGGCCGCATGAGCTACGCCGACCTGGGATTGTGGGACGACAGTCAGATCGCTCCTTTGCGGCAGGTGGCCGATATGCTACGCGAACTGGGCAGCGTTCCCGCGATCCAGCTGTCCCACGCGGGACACAAGGGGTCGTCCCAAAGACCCTGGGACGGCTATGAATCGCTGACCGAGGCGGATGCGGCCCGCGGTGAGGCGCCCTGGCCGTGCGTGGCGCCGTCGGCAATAGCCTTCGATCCGGGGTGCCCGTTGCCCCATGCTTTGTCCGCGGAGGAAATCGAAATCATGCTCGACGCCTGGGAAGCGGCGGCGCGGCGCGCGCTCGCGGCAGGATTCGAGGTGATCGAGATTCATGGCGCCCACGGCTATCTGATCCACGAGTTCCTCTCGCCCCTCACCAACATCCGCAAGGACCGCTACGGCGGCGACTTGGAGGGCCGCATGCGGTTTGCCCTGGAAGTGGCGCAGCGGGTGCGGCGGGTGTGGCCCGAGGACCGGCCGGTGCTGTTTCGCGCTTCGGTGATCGACGGCATCACTCAAGGCACGACTCTCGACGATACGGTTCAACTCACCCGCCGGTTGCAAGCCTTGGGCATCGACATGCTGGACTGCTCGTCTGGCGGCGCCGCCGGGTTGGAACGCTCCCAAGCCCTGCCCCGGGAGCCTGGATTCCAGGTGTTTCTGTCCCGTGGCATCAAGGCACGCACCGGAGCGCAGACTGTCGCAGTGGGCCTCATCACCGAGGCTCGACAAGCGGAGGCAATTTTGCAAAAAGGCGATGCCGATCTCATCGCCATCGCCCGGATCGCGCTCTACGATCCTTATTGGCCGCTCCACGCCGCTCTCACCCTGGGGGCGGACCCGAAACTTGGGCTGTGGCTGCCGCAATACGGCTGGTGGCTGGAGCGCTGGGCTCGCGTCGTTGCCAAGCACCCTTCCGAAGAGGGGCTGCTGGCCCCAGTGCAGAAAGCGTTGAGCAGTCGACGATCTTAAGTCCGGCGTCGGAGTAAAGGCACTTCGGGGCGATCCGAATCACCCAGCCCCCTCTCTCACCTCTGCGCGCGAAATAGATTTCCCGCATCAACCGGGATCTGCAAGAGCCTCGGTATGTGGGTCGATTCGCATGCAAAACTGTTGAGGAAGGGATTTGTTGTTGACGATTTTCACGCGAAATTTCAGGGAGTATCCATGAGCCAAACCACTTCGACCCCATTGCTGTTTCAGCCCTTTTTACCACTAAACTCGCCCCGATCGCCCCCTGCCGGGACCGTCATCGATCCGGCTTTATACCAAGAGTTTCCACTTATAGCGCTGTTCAATTTTCCGGGACCACTTCTGAGTTCGGCCACTATGCGCAGATCTCAGCCGGCCCTAATGTGCATTGGCGCCGGAGCCGGTACCCAAATCTTTCAGGAAATCTTAATCAGGTCGCTAAATGCCTCGGCGTTCTCCGGATTCTTCGCAGGGGAGGCTTGCATTCGAGCGCAAGGACATCATAAGAAATTCTTTGGGCCGCCCGCCATCGCCCGCATCCGCAGCACCCGCGCCAACCAGCTCGCCATGCCGGCAACGACGCCGCATGCGGCGGCGATCAGGAACGGCAGCGCGTAACTGCCGGTCAGGTCGAACAGGTACCCGGCCAACCAGGGGCCGAGCGCACTGCCCATTGAACTACCGATCATGCCCACCGCGATGATCGAACCAAAGTGCGGGCCGCTGAAGCGGTCGCCCACCATGGCCGGGATGAGCGCGGCGATCACGGAGTAGCCCAATCCGAGCAGCACCGCGAAGCCATAGGCCCCCCAGCGCGAAGGCGCGGCGCCGAGCGCGGCGAGCGCGCCCACGCTCGTCACCATGATCGCAATGCCGGCGACGACGACGAGTTCGCGGTCGATCCGGTCGGAGAGCCAGCCGCCGCCGATCTTGCCGATGATGCTCGACAGGCCGACCACACTGACCACCGAAGCGGCGACGATCGCGGCAAGGCCGTGATCGACGAGGTACACGACCTGGTGCACGAGCAGCGTCTGTGAGCACACATTGCCGAAGAAGTACACCGCCACGATCAGCCAGAACGGCGCGGTACGCGTCGCCTCCGCGAGCGTCATCGAGCGCGTCTCGACGTGCGGCATTGCACTTGCGGCAGGCGGCGCGCCCGCAGGCTCGGGCGAGGCCCTGCCCCTGCGCAGCAGGTACAGCGACGAAGGCAGGATCCAGGCCGCGCAGATCAGGCCAAGCACGCGAAACGCGGTGCGCCAGCCGTAGGCGTCGATCAACAACTGGCACAGCGGCACCACCACCAGCATGGCCCCGCCTACGCCCGAGCCGGCGATGCCCATCGCGAGACCCAGTCGACGCGGGAAGTTGCGCTGCACCTGCACCAGCGCCGTGATCCAGCCGCAGGCAGCCACCGCTACCGCGGTGAACACGCCGAAGCCCAGATAGAGCTGCCAGGGCGTGGCGATGAAACTGTCGACCCAAAGCACGAGCCCAAGCGCCACGCCGCCCCCTGCCATCAGGCTCAAGGGATGCAACCGGGCGCACAGCGCTCCGATCAACGGGTTGGCCGCGCCGTGCACCAGCGTGAATACGGAGAACACTCCGGCCAGCATCGAGCGGCTCCAGCCGAACTCGTTCAGCAGAGCCACCAGAATCACGCTATACGAGTACCAGATGCCGTAGGAGAGCGCGAGCGTCACGGCTATCACTGCAAGGTACGATAGGAAATTCAATCCTGCCTCTTTTCGCTCGTCCGGCCGGATGGCGGCGGTTACGCGCTGATTGAACGCTACCAAGCAGCGCGCCCAGAGCATATTGCACCTGTGCCCCGCCGCTTGCAAATCCGGTTACGTCCGAATCGCGCGCATCCTGAGAGGCGTGGGGCGGTTTGGTGAGCGAAATCGCGAGGGACGTGCGCAAGCTCGGCTTGACGCAACAAAGGGAGGCAAAGCGCATGGGAATCGCCTAACCGAAACTGTCTGGCCTGATGCGCAGCACCTTCTCCAATCTATCCGAGTGCAAGCTTTTACCACTAAACTCGCGCCGATCGCCCCCTGCCGGGGGGTTCGTAGCGGAGCGAAATTTACATAATGTGCGATGCGCGATTCTGGGCGGCTTCAAGCACGCAATTGCGGCACGCCGGCAAGCCCCTCATACTTGGCGGCCGGATTGATTCGCCTATTCCTTTGAAAAGCAGGTTGCGCATGATGATGATCCCTTCGTACCGGATTAGCGGCCGCTGAACACGGGAGTGCGCTTTTCCAAAAATGCGAGCAGCGCTTCGCGCGAGTCGTGCGAGTCCTTCAGGCCGCACATGGTCTCTACCACGCTTTCCATCGCGCGGCGGTAGTCGTTGTCGTTGGCGCGCATGAAGGCGTCGCGAAGCAGTTTCATGGCAACCGGCGATTTCTTCGCCAGCCGGCGGGCGAGTGCGCGCGCACGTTCCATTACTTGCGCGCGCGGCACTACTTCATTGACGACCCCCAGCCTGTACATTTCGGCGGCATCGACGATATCGCCGGTAAACAACAGCTGCGCGGCGCGATGGCGTCCGGCCTGGCGGGGCAGGTGCACCAGGTGCATTGCCGGCAGCAGTCCGACATCGATTTCTGGATAACCCATCTTCGCCTCTTCGGCGGCGATGATCATGTCGCAAGATACTGCAAGGGTCACGCCGGCGGCACGCGCATGGCCGTTGACCGCAGCAATCACCGGCTTGCCCATGCGGTACAAGGCTTCATGCATTTCGTAGTAAAACACTTCGGTGAAGCTGCGCAGCGCCTGTCCGTCCATCTCAATCGCGAGCTTCAGGTCGAAGCCGGCTGAGAACACGGTGGGCAGCGCGCTGGTCAGGATTACCGCGCCGACCGATTCGTCGGTGCGGGCACGCCGATAGGCGTCGTTCACCTCGCGCGCCAGTTGGAGGTTGACCGCGTTGACCGGTCCGCGATTCATCGTGACCTCGGCAACTCCTTCCACGACTTTGTAGTCGACGTACTCAGCCATCTTATTTTCCTTTCTGTCTTGGTTAAAGGAATAGGCAATTCAACCGCGTGAGTTCAAATGTAGCAACCGTTGGTATACACGTCAATCGCCGATTCCCGGCTAGCGTACTGATAATCGTGCTGGCAGCGCGGGCCCTGTGCCACGCTGGATATTCAGGTCAGCATATTTCAGATGATCCCGGTCATTCCGGCAATGGCGCCGGCCAGGATCAGCCACACCGGGTTGAGCCTGGTGCGCAGCATCAGCGCGACCGTCAGCAGCGTCAGCACGCCGGCAGGCCAGTCGTGATCGCTTGAGCGCGCCAGGATCCAGCCGCTGGACAGCGTCAGCCCGATGGCAATGGGGCCCAATCCGCCGCGAATGGCGCGGCCCAGCGGTGTATCGGGATTGCGCGCGTTCAGGCGCGTGACCCCCATGGTCAGCAGGATGGGCGGGCCGACGATCGCCAGCGTGGCGACGATCGCGCCGGCCCAGCCGGCAAGCTGCCAGCCAAGCAGCGTCACGAACATCATATTCGGGCCGGGGGCCGCCTGAGCAAGCGCGTAGGCATCGGCGAACTGCTTGCCGCTCATCCAATGGTTGACTTCGACCACATAGCGCTGCATGTCCGGCAGGATCGAGCTCACGCCGCCGATCGCCATCAACGACAGCAAGGCGAAATGCAGCGCCAGCGCTGGCAGGTCGAGGCGGTCCATCAATTCTGCTCGCGCCAGGCCGCGGCGATGGCGAATGGGGCCAATGCGCCAACGACGGCGAGCAAAGGCCAGCGTAGCGCGCCGACGCCCGTCAACGCCAGTGCTGTAAACAGCCACGGGCGCCAGTGCCGCTTCAGGCTGCCGCTCATTTTCAGTCCGGTTGCGAGCACCAGGCCCGCCGCCACCGCCGACATGCCGGACAGCGCCTGCTGCACCAGCGGCAGTGCGCCATAGGTTTGGTACGCGAGGCCGGCCGCGATCATGAGCAGGAAAGGGCCGGCCACCAGCCCGGCGAAGGCCGCCGCCGCCCCGGTGTAGCCGGCGAAGCGGTAGCCGATCATTACTGCCATATTGCCGATGTTCGGCCCCGGCAGTAATTGCCCGAGCGCGAGCGTGTCCACAAATTCGCGCTGCGTGAGCCAGCCTTTCCTCTCGACCAGGGTGCGGTGTGCCCAGGGCAGCACGCCGCCGAAACCGGACATTGCCAGTTGCGAAAAGGCGAGGAACAGATCGAGCGGACCGATTTTGGGTGCGTCGGTATCCGGCGTGTTATCGATGGGCGGCTGGGGCAGCGGCATGGGCGGGTCGGTAGTGAGTACGATGCGCCCGCATTATCGCAGCCCGCAAGTCTCGAGCCAACCAGCGATAGGCAATCTCTAAAAAATCGGGATTTCCAGATATGCCTGGTAGAAAGTCGATTCGTCGACGATAGGGTTTATACCTATACCCCTCGTTCAGGGCGCTGTCCACACTGGCTTACACAAACCTGATCGTTCACATCGCCGCCGATCGTCGTTCGCGGCCGCGCAGCCACAGCCGGAGCAGGGCATAATATTGCGGTCCACCTGCGACCCAGGCAACAATGAACCTGCCCAAGACACGCATCGACGCCCGATCCGACCAAGCGCGACGCGGCCTGGGTGGAGAAGGTGGAACATTTGCCCGGGGGCGAGACATGAGCGACAAGATCGTGGTCGCCGATCGCGGCTATGATGAGTAGGGGGGCATTGGCCAGCGGGGCATTCGACCGGCTCGGCTTCCTGGTTGCGGTCGGTGGCGGTCCGGAGGGGCTTGCGGCACTCACGCTGCAGTAAACGTTCTGGGGTTCGATTTGATGGCACCGTTTGCACACCGCCCGGCCCTTGGCCGGATTGGGCGAGGGATGCTGATTGTACTGGCGCTCTGCGCGCTCGCGGCCGGTGGGGACGCGGGACGGGCATTCGCGCAGGCCGCGGCCCCCCGCGTTCCAGACGTACCCTACGACCCTACGCCGCACAACGTGGTGGCGCAGATGCTGCACCTTGCCCAGGTGCGCAACGGCGACGTGGTCTACGACCTCGGCTGCGGGGACGGGCGCATCGTGATCGCGGCGGCAAAGGAAAAAGGGGCGCGCGGTGTGTGCGTCGATATCGATCCAGAGCGCATTCGCGAGGCCCGGGCCAACGCCGCAGCCGCCGGAGTGCTCGATCGCATCCGTTTTCTCGATCAGGATTTGTTCACGACCGACATCGGTGAGGCGACGGTCGTGGTGCTCTTCCTCTGGCCGGAGGTGAACTTGAAACTGCGTCCCAAGCTCTGGCGGGAGTTGCGCCGGGGCACGCGCGTCATGTCGTACGTGCACCACATGGGTGACTGGCAGCCGCAGCAGACCATGACGGTGCAAGGCCGCTATGGCGAGCGCCAGTTGTACCTGTGGACGATAGCATCGCCGCAAGGCAAGTAGTGCCGGAGGCCGGTGAATTGAGGGCTCGCCTTGGGGCCGCGTTCGATTTTGGCGCAGATCGAGGCGCGGCTATGCTAGGCTCTATGCCGATCACGTGCAGCAGGCAAACCTCGGCGTCGATTTCGATTTCCTGGTCGGCGCCGGCGGTCCGGACGTTCGCAGGGAATCATACTGAAAGGAACAACCATGTCTCAGCCAGTCATGCTCTATGCAGCGCTCAGCGCACTTTTTCTGGTCTGGCTTTCGGCCCGCGTGATCCAGGGACGCATTGTGTTCAAGGTCGATATCGGCGACGGCCGCAACGAAGAAATGCAACGTCGCATTCGCGTTCAGGCGAACTTCATCGAATACGTGCCGCTGGCGCTGATCCTGATGCTGTTGGTGCAGCAAGCGGGATTCAGCACCTGGATCGTTCACCTTTTGGGCGTCACGCTGATCCTCGCCCGGGTACTGCACGCAATAGGCCTCGGCCGCTTCAGCGGCGTCAGCAAAGGCCGATTGATAGGCGCGAGCGCAACCTTCATCGTCCTGCTGGTCGGCGCCGTGCTGTCGTTGCTGGGCGCCTTCGGCGTCCGCTTTTGAAGCGTCCCGCAATTCGTCCATGTCGCTGCGCATTCTGTTTAGGAGCGGTTACGAAAACAGCCAAAGTATTCAAGCAGGGCAACAGCCAGGCTGTACACTTGCCCAAGGAGTTCCGCTTTCAGGAGAGTGAAATTTTTATCCGCAAGCAGGGTGATGCCGTCCTGCCGATCCCCAAGAAAGCGGCGCGCTGGCAACACCCTAAAAGCTGCATCGGTAAATTCAAGGGCGACTTAGAGCGCGCGCCGCAAGCAGCGTTCGAGGAGCGCGACTGGCCGCAATGAACTGCATGCCGGACACCGATACCTGCATCTATCTCATGACCGGCTGCTACCCCGAGCGGCGGTCGCGCATCCTCGCCAGACCGGACAAACTCGCGCCGGACGAAAATCTTCTTCTCTCCAGCGTCATGACAACGCCTGCATGACCATCTTTGGATTATGTTGTATGACGTTGAGCAAAACCAACGCAGGCCCTTGAGGCTTTCGGTCCCCGCGCTCCCAATGCCGTAAGGTCGCCACCGACACGCCAAAGCGTGCGGCAAATTGTTCTTGGGTCATGCCGATGCGTTGACGCAACGCGGCAACGTCGACGCGTTTGGGTGCGTAAACCTTTACGCCCTTTGATTTGCCCGCGGCGTGAGCAATAGCTTCCGTCAGTCCGCGTTTGATGCTGTCGTATGTAGTGCCCATGTCTTTAGTCCTTTCGCCAAACGTCGACGAGAATCTCAACCAGGTTGCCTAACTCGTTGCGCTCGGCCTTCGTCAAATTGTCCTGTTGGTTTTTGGCGAACAGGGTAATTAGATAGAGCGGCATTTCTTCGTTGAAAAAAGTACTAGATCACTCTAACGCCGCCGCTCTTGCCCCGATCACCGCGTCCCCAGCGCAGCTTTCGGATGCCTCGCGTACCTTTCATTACATCGCCTGCTTTGGGATGCTCGGCGAGGTAATCGATCACGCCGGAACGTTCGTTTTCGGACAGAAGCTTTTGCGCCTGGCGGATGTACTCCGGCAGTTCGGCTACTGTAATCATGGTTTGATATTGTAATCCGTTGGATTAGTTCCGCATAGCCCGATGCAAGCCTTGTCCAAAGACGCGCTCAGCCGGAACGGGCCGCACCATTTTGATGAGAGAGGGCAGGCGGAGGCCTGCTCTCTACTCTACCCTTTAATTCCGCCTTTGATTCCAACGGACTGATACTGGGATGGAATCCGGGAAAGACAGTCTGCCGGCCGCCGATGTACAAGCTTGCCCCGACCGCGGTATCATTGCCAATTATCACCGACACCCATAGGTAGTATCCGAAAACTTTATGGCAACCAAATCTAGGGCTTACAACGCCGAGGACATCGAGATCCTGGAGGATCTGTCGCCGATCCTGCACCGGCCGGGGATGTATACCGACCCCTCCAACCCGAACCACGCGCTGGTGGAGGTGATCGACAATTCCTCTGACGAGGGCCTGGCGGGTTTCGCCAGGAACATCGCCGTGGTGCTGTACGAAGACGGCTCGGCCGAAGTCGCCGACGACGGCCGCGGCATCCCGGTCGACATCCACCCGAGAAAGAAAGTCCCGGCGGTGGAGGTGATTTTCACCACCCTGCATTCGGGCGGCAAGTTCAGGAAGACCGACAAGGACGCCGTCTATCGCATCGCCGGAGGCTTGCACGGCGTGGGCATCTGCGTCACCAATGCGCTCGCGACCCGGCTCGAAGTCGAAGTCAGGCGCGACGGCGAGCGCCACCGGCTGGTGTTCGCCGACAACGGCAAGGTAAAGGAGCCGCTGAAGAAAATCGGCGCGGCCGCGCCGCGCGAGTCCGGCACGCGCATCCGCTTCTGGCCCGATCCCAAGTATTTCGATACACCCAAGATCGTCACCGCCGACATCGCGGCGCTGCTGCGCGCCAAGGCGATGCTGCTCCCCGGAGTGCGTTTCACCCTCGGAGTGGAGAAGAACGGCGAAATCGAGCAGAGCGAATGGCACTTCCCCGAAGGCATCAGGGGCTATTTCGCCAGCGCCGTCGCCGGCCTGGAGCCGGTGGCCGAGACCTTTTTCGGCGAGCGCTATATCGCCGCGCAATCGGAGTCCGCCAGCTTCGCCGAAGGCGAGGGCGCGTTGTGGGCGATCGCCTGGACCCCCGAAGGCGAGGTGGTTGCCGAGTCCTATGTCAACATGATCCCGACGCGCCACGGCGGCACCCACGTTGCCGGCTTGCGCGAGGGCGTGTACAACGCGATCCGCAATTTCATCGACCTGCACGCCATGGGCCAGCGCGGCATCAAGATCGTGCCCGAAGACGTGTGGTCGCGTGTTTCCTACGTGCTGTCGGTGAAAATGCTCGATCCGCAGTTCAAGGGCCAGGTGAAGAACGAACTGATCTCGCGCGACGGGGTCAAGCTCATGGCGCAGATGGTGCGCGACCCGTTTGAGCTGTGGTTGAACCAGCACGTGGACGAAGCCAAGCGCATCGCCGAGCTCGCGATGCGCCAGGCGATGACGCGCACGCGCGCGGCGCAAAAAGTGGAGCGGCGCAAGAGCTCGGGCGTGGCGGTGTTGCCGGGCAAGCTCACCGACTGCGCTTCCGACGACCCGGAGCGGAACGAACTGTTCATCGTCGAAGGCGATTCGGCCGGCGGTTCGGCGAAGCAGGCGCGTGACAAGGAGTTCCAGGCGGTTCTGCCATTGAAAGGCAAGCCCAAGAACACCTGGCAGGATTCGCCCGACACCCTGTATTCGAACAAGGAAATCGAAGCCATCGCTCTCGCGATCGGCATCGATCATCACCAGCGCGGCGACACGGTCGACATGACGCGGCTGCGCTATCGAAAAATAATCATCCTCGCCGATGCCGACGTCGACGGCGCGCACATCCAGGTGTTGCTATTGACGCTGTTCTTTCGTCATTTTCCGCGGCTGATCGAAACCGGCAGCGTGTTCGTGGCGCAACCGCCGCTCTATCGCATCGACGTACCCTCGATGGGCAAGGGCAAGCCGGCGCGCAAGCTCTATGCGCTGGACAAGCAGGAGCTCGCGGCGATCGAGGAGAAGCTCCAGGACGAGGGCATGGAAGAGGGCAAATGGGCGGTGAGCCGCTTCAAGGGCTTGGGCGAAATGAGTCCGGAGCAGTTGTGGGAGACCACGCTCAACCCGGACACGCGGCGCATGCTGCCGGTTCAGGTCGAAGACGCGGCGCTAGGTGCCGATCGTTCGGTGTTCAACATGATGATGGGCAAGGAGAATGCTTCGCAAAGACGTGAGTGGATGGAAACCTACGGCAACCTCGTGGACGCGGACATCAGCTAGGAACGATACGCATGGGAAATCAGAACGATCTATTCGAAGGGCTCGCCATGACCGCCGCGCAAACTGCGTTGAAGCCGGCGACCCCGGCGGGCGGCAGCCCCGCGCCCGATAAGAACGCCGAAGCCGGTAGCACCGTGCCGCCGGCCGTGGAGAACGACAATGCCCGCGGCG